>Ga0209723_1000236_pt1 | contig 109258 bp, 84 predicted proteins | sample BiotimSIPDNA_2_FD_185750 | JGI IMG/M metagenome (GOLD analysis project Ga0209723, IMG submission 185750) | Anaerobic biogas reactor microbial communites from Washington, USA - Biogas_R2 time_0 SIP DNA (SPAdes) (version 2) | ecosystem: Engineered > Bioreactor > Anaerobic > Unclassified | place... | reverse complement strand
CACAATTGGCTTTTTCTGGTAATATTCTCTTGGGGTTCTCATAGCTCCATCTCCGTTTGGGATAATGAAGATAGGATGCTATGAAACCCCCTTTTGCCAAGTCGCGTAGTGAATTATGCGGTACTGCCAAATAACAATTGCAGGAACGTCAGCAACGGGAACTCGGTGGATTTCTCCGTGTTCGCGGGCTTCTCCCACGGTTGCACGTCCACCAAACGCCCTTTCTCGAAAACGAGATGCAGGCCGCTGCGGTAGAAATTCAGCCATAGTTCGCCGGAATAGCCCGCCATTATCGAGCGCGCCAAACGCTCCCCCAGCACCGGCGCGATCAGCTTCAGGAATCCCGGCAGGTCGGCGACGCGTATATACCAGCTGTACGGCTTGCGGTATTGCGGCAGCCATTCCTGCGTTACGATCGGATAACACGGGTGTTCGCGGCCCAGCAAGAAGATCAGCCGTTCGAAAGGCGTGTCGGCTTCGGACTTGTAGTAGGTCCCATAAGTTGCCCCCACCGTTTTGAGATAGCGCATGACACAAGGCGTCACTTCCCACCACGAAACGCCCGGATCGAGTTCGTAAACCCACAGCGCCAGCGTATTGCCCCAGCGGACTTTGGGGTGCACCAGATAGCCCACCGGCGTGTTTTCTGCATCGGCGATGATGTTCACCTGCGTCTCCATGCCGCTCCCAGGTGAGCGTCCCGCCATCTCGTATCGCCACATCGCCGCATCGCGCATACAGTGGGTCAGGTGACGTTTAGCCGCGTACGCATCCACGGTTTGCAAGAAAGGGATGTCTTTTGGCGTCGCCGGGCGCACCGTGTAGGGCTCGGTAGCGTCATCCTTCAGGGATGGCACGCTGAACAACGGGCCGGCGTATCCGCCGTGCATGTCCAGCGCCGTCTCGTAGCCGAACTGGCGATAGTAGTAGGGGATACCGGTGATCCCCTGCATTTTGTGCCCGCGCTCCTCGCTCCAGCGATGCAATACCTCGAACTGCGCCCGGACCAGGCCACGATTGCGGTAGTCGGGGTGCGTTCCCACCAGCTCCGGGCGGCCCACCGGAATTTCGATGCCGCCATACGACCACGTCTGGGCGATCAGGTTGGTGCTGGAGACGATCATGCCGGCGGCGGTGTCTTCCACCACCAGGAAATCCTCCGGCTTGAACGTCGGATGAGGTTTGAGCAGCAGATCGCGCGTCCAGACGACGACACCTTCGTCGGGCTCGTCCCAGCCGAAATCGCTGTGGACGTGGCCGTTGAATTCGGCCAGGGCCTCGGCGTCCGCCGCCGTCGCTGAGCGCAAAATCAAGCCGTTGCCTAAATCACGAATCACACTGTTGTTATCAACCATGAATCCCTCAAACAACAAAAAAACGCATCGTCTCAATAAAAAGGGGGAGAAGTGGGGGTTTGGGGGCGGGTGCAGCCCGCCCCCAAACCCCCACCCCCCAGATCTTGAGATGATACCAAAGACCCTGGCGGCAACACCAGGGTCACTCTGGCGCTTACGCTACTGTATCGGTGATCGGGAACCCCAACGATCCTAATTCGGGCACGTTCACCTGCATCACAATGCTGTGCTCGCCGGGTTCCAGCGCGCCGGAGACGTAGATCGTCAGCACCGCGCCGTAACCCACATACATCGACGACGCCCACGTGATCTCCGTCACCGGGCGGACTTTGCCGTTCAGCTCGACGGTCGCGCCTTCCAGAGAGCGTGCCTCACCATCGACCGTGAACTTGGTGATGCCGCTGATCGAACCTGAGTCGATGAGATTCTTTACCTGGAAGACAAAACCCTCGCCCTGATTCTTCAGGCTGCCGGTCACATACAACTTCTTCAACGCATCGGATGACATATTGTACATTGGATACCTCCTTGAAATGGTTACGGGTTGAAAGTTACAGGTTGAAAGTTACAGGTTGAAAGTTACAGGTTGAAAGTTACCAGGTCAGTATACGCAAGCGTGATGTTTAGACAAGGCGTACAGACTACAAAAGTCTCAGCACGTATTGTGGCTTGCAGACCTGCCGTTTAGCATACATACTGGCTCAAGCCAGCACCTCATGAGACTTTTGTAGTCTGGCTCATGCACTAGCCAAAAGCTCTAAGGTGTGCGACAGTACGGCGACGCCTCGCCGGAATTCGTCAATGTCCAAATGCTCGTGCGGGGTGTGATCGAGCGACGAGTCGCCCGGTCCGTAAGCGATCATCGGACATTCCCACACCGGGCCGACGGTGTTCATATCCGACGTGCCGGTCTTGAGCTTGAAGCGCGGCTTGCCGCCCTCGGCGCGGATCGCCCGCAGCAGCGCCCGCACCGGCGGCGTATTCTTGTCCGATTGGTAGGCGGGATCGCTGCCACCGAAGGTCAGTTTCGCGGCGCCGGCCCAGGCTTCCATTTTTGCTTGCAGTGCATCTACGGCAAAGTCCGGCGGGAGCCGCGCCACAATGGTCATTTCCACGTAGTCGTTCAAGCCATCGCTGTAGGTGCGCAAATCGCGCAGTGCGGGATCGAGCGAATTGAAGCGTCCTTTCCTGCCTTGCAACAGCGCCTCTTGATTGTAGGCATAGGCGAAGCGCCGCAGGCTGTTCCAGAAGTTGACGGCGTGCTCAGCCGGCCCGGCGAACTCGCCCGCGCTGTGCCCGCCCGGTTGTGCCAGGCTGTACTCCATCAACAGGCGGCCTTTGTAGCCGAGTGTGATGCAGTCCCACGCGCTCGGCTCGCCGATGAGCGCGCAGGTCGGCGCGGGCATCGTCTCCGCCAGATATTGCGATCCCCAGCCGTGCGACTCCTCCTCCACCGCGCCGATGACGGTGATACGCGCGTCCACCAGCCGGGACGCAACCTGCGCCGTCGCCAGCACGAACGCCGCCAGCGGCCCCTTCGCATCCACCGCGCCACGCCCGTAGAGCTTGTTCCCCTCCCACCGTACAGGGACGAAGCCGGACACGGTATCCATATGCCCCAGCAGCACGATATGCCGCTCCGCGTCGGGATTGCCCACCGCCCCGACGACGTTCCCCGCCTCATCGCGGTGCGTGATAAAGCCCAGCTTGCGCATCTGCGCGACGAGATACTCGGCGAAGATGTCCTCGCCGCCGGAGGGGCTAGGAATGGCGAGGAGTTTTTCCAAGAGTTCAAGTTCATTCATACAAGGTTCCTTAATACGTTATCAGATATTGTTAGCGCCACGCTATCCGCGGACTATCGACCGAAAGTACGGGTGGATAGGAAAACCATGGTGCATATTTGTTGTGTACAGAAAATCATAACGTCCCTCACCAAGCTACAGCGGATACAGGCCATGCGCGCCGGCCCGCGCCTGGACAGTCGCCGCGCGGAGCTTCTCTTCAAGCGCGGTTTCCACCGGCCAATCGACCACCACGATGCCCCCCTGCCGCAGACGATTGAGCAAGGCGGCGCGTTCCAGCCGCGCCAGGCGCACCGCCAACGGTGGGAACGGCGGCGCGGCGGCTTGCGACTGGAAGGCGACGATATCGGGGCATATCACCAACACGCTGTAGCGGTACGAGCGCAACCGGAAGAGCATGTCGTGATCGTCGGGCAGCAATGGGCTGATGAAGATCAACTGCGAACGCGCCGGAAAGACGCGCGGCGAAAGATGATACAAACGGTCGAAGAAGTCGTTGTCCGCTGCCGTCGCCTCCGCCAGCGTTTGCAGGATGCGAAGCTGTTGCACCCGCCCGTAGCCCGGAGAAATCCACTGATTGCCCCGGCCATAAAGCTGCAAGCCCACCCGGTGCCCCGCGCGCAACAACGTATCGGACAAGGCCGCCGTCGCGCGAATGCTGTGATCCAACAAAGACTCCGGCAGCGCCCCCGCGTAGCCCGCCCGCAAAGCGGTTTGCCGCCGGATGTCGAGGATAAGGCCCACGTCGATGATGCGCTCCTGCTCGAATTCCGTGGTGAAGGCGCGGTCGTGATGCCGCGCCGTGGCCCGCCAGTTGATGTGGCGCAGCGGATCGCCGGGATGATATTCCCGCACGCTGTACACGTCCGTCCCGGTTCCGCCCTGCCGCGAGGGAATCGGGCCGGTAAAGCCCAACGTGCGCATCGGTCGTAGGGTCACCGGACGCCATTTGTCCACGCGCGGCAACGCCGTGAAGTGCGCGTCGAGCGATATGTTCATGGCCTGGCGCAACAAGCCCAATGGCTCGAACGCCACAACCTCGACCTCGTCGAACGTAAAGCCACCCCGGTGAGCGGCGAGGGTGTAGGTCAACGTCAACGTCTCTGTTGGCGCTAACGACGCCATCCCGCTCAGGTCGCCTTCGCATACATGCAGCGCTGCGGGAAGGTGTTCCTCGACGCGCAGCCACACGGCGCGCGCGCCAGCGTTGCGCACCTGCACCGTCACCGTGACCTGTTCGCCTTCGGTGACGACCGGCGGGTCTACCGCGCGCGTTACCGCCAGTGCGGACACGGGATCCGTGGCGTCGAGCAGCGCCGCCCCCAGGTAGACCCACACCGGCAACGCCAGCACGATGAACCGGCTATCGACCGCCAACAGCCCGGTCAACAGCAGGCCAAAGGCCAGCATCCCCATCAACACACTGCGCCGCATCGGAAAACTACCCCTCCTTGCGCACCGGTACGGCGACCAGGTTCAGCACTTCGTTCAGCACGGCCTCGTGCGCGCCGCGTCGCATCCACAGTTCCGGGGCGAGAATCAGCCGGTGGCCCAGGGCCGGTACGGCGAAGTGCTTGACGTCGTCGGGTAGCACGTAGTCGCGGCCCTGCATAGCGGCCCAGGCGCGCGCGAGCTTGAGCAGCGCCAACGAACCGCGCGGGCTGGCCCCCACCGCCACCTGGCGGAAGTCGCGAGTGGTCGCGGCCAGTTTCACCATGTAGCGTTCCACGTCCGGCTCCACGTGGACTTTCTCCACGAACTTCCGCATCTGTAGCAATTCCGCCGCGTCCGTCACCGCCTGCAAGGGCACGACATCGCTTTCCCGCTCGCGCCGTCGCCGCAGAATCTCCTGTTCCTCATCCAGCGAGGGATAACCCACGGCGAGTTTCATGATGAAGCGGTCGAGTTGCGCTTCCGGCAGGGGGAACGTGCCTTCGTACTCAATCGGATTCTGGGTGGCGATGACGAGGAAGGGCTGTGGCAACGGCAGGGTTTCCCCTTCCAACGTGACCTGGTATTCCTGCATCGCTTCGAGGAGGGCCGATTGGGTCTTGGGAGAGGCGCGGTTGATTTCGTCCGCCAGGATGATGTTCGCAAAAATCGGGCCTTTGCGCAGGATGAAGCGGTTGGATTCCCGATCGAAGATGTAGCCGCCGGTGATGTCGCCGGGCAGCAGATCGGGGGTGAACTGGATGCGTTTGAACGCCAATCCCAAGGCCGTGGCGAAACTGGACGCAATCAGCGTCTTCGCCAGGCCGGGATAATCCTCCAGCAGCACGTGCCCACCCGGCGAGAGGATTGCCGCGAGCAGGTGTTCCAACAGGCCGCGCTTGCCGACAATGGCTTGTTCGACTTCGGCCAGCACTCGCGCTTGCCATCCGGCAACAGTGCGTGTTTCATTCGTCATGGTCAACCTCCAGTACAGATTCGAGATACGTTACAATGGGTTCCAGCCCCCACTTTTCCGGGCTGCCGAGATGATCGGCGGGCAGCGTGTGCCGCTCGCGCAACAGAGCGACGAGTTCGGGCGGCGGGTCCGGCAAAAGGCCGTGCGCCGGATCCGTTCCGGCCTCCACTGTTGCGTCCAATTGCAGCACGTGTTCGGCCAAACGGCCAACTTTGCGGTACAGGTATCTGTTGGCGTTGGGATTGACACGCACAGATAGCACCCATTCGGCCCATCTGGACACAGGCCCGACCGGCAACGACGGTGTATCGCGTTTCTGCCGCATTTCGACGTTGTACGCAGCCAGCAAAATCAGCGCGACGATACCGAGAACGGCCGGCAGCGCCCAATACAAATACTGCGGACGGCTGCGAATGGATAGGCCCATTATCCAGAGGAAGTAGGACACGCGCACGAGCAGCACGTCCGTCATCCAATCGCGGAAGAGCAGGAGTGCGAGCAACGTCACCAGCGCCATGCCAAGCAGCACCAGCAGTAGCGGGAGACTCCATGTGAATGTACGCTTTTTCATACTGGCCTCCAGGCAGGCAACCTCTCTATCGCAGCGACGATGCGTTCGAGGGATGTAATAGCCCGCTGCACCGCGGTGTCATCCGTCAGGCGGCTGCCGTACCGCGCCTCCTCGAAAAGTCGGGTAAGTGTGTGGACGGGTTCTGCGGGTAAACCCCAGGCCGTCAGCCGCGCCGCGAATTCACGCGGCGTCATTGTCTCCGCGCGGCGAAGGCCCTGGTTCTCATCCAACACCCGCGTCATCTCGAAATAGCAGCGCAGGACCACGTCGCGGACGTCCTCACCGGCATACAACGCATCCAACGCCGCCTGCGCCTGGGTAACCAGTTGCGCCAACGGCGGTCGAACCGCAGGCCGGTAGCGCGTGTAGGCGAGCCATGCGATAATGAGAACCAACCCAGTACACAACACGGCCACACTCGAGAGCACGAGTACCCGCACCCAACGCTGCGGCGGCGTGAAGGCGACATCTTCGATAGGCCCGTACTCCTCCGGCGGTAGTTCCTCCGGCAGCCCCGGCGTCGGCGTGACGGAGGGAATCGGCACAGGCTCAGGTATGAAGAACTCAATCCCCTGCTCACCGGCCAACCAGACCGCCAGCACAATCAAGCCGGCCAGCAACCACAACACCACGACCGCATAGAGCAAACGCCAGCGCGATTCTTTCGGCGTGAGCAGGATGAAGGCGAGCACGTAGAGCGCCAGCATCACGGTAAAGAGCCATCCCAGATTCGCCAAAACGTCCCGGGATTCTGCCGATTGGGGAATATCGTAATTGCGCTCCGGGAGCAGCGTCAGCCCCGGCAGCGCGGCGGCCAACAGCAGCAACACCACGAGGGTTGCCAGCCACAGGCCGAGCAGGCGGTTACGATTTCGACGTAACACGCGGAGGCTCCTCTTTCTCCTGTTGGCTGAGGCGATAGACGACGTAGCTGAGTCCCAGCACGGCCAATAATGCCACGCCCAAAGCGACGACGAAGTCGAGCGAAACGCGGAGGAATAGCCCTGCTGCGCCCAGCAACAGTCCGGCGACGCTCACCATAGCCAGGCGTCGCACGTGGACGCGCACCAGGCGCTGTTCGTGCTCGATGTGTGAGACGCCGGACAGTTGCGTGTGGAATGTATCCAAATCCCAGGCCGCCAGGAACCCCGCCATCCCTGCCAACAACCAGCCCATCCCCACATCGAACCATACGGCAGCGAGCAGGCTTCCCAGACAGAGCGCGCACCCCAAACCGGCAAGCCGCCGGCGCTGATGCACACCAAGCTGCTGGTTAAGCCACGGCGTCAGCCAAAGCGTCCCTCCCCCCAACGAGAGCGCCATCACCAACCATTGCCCGCGGAGCGCCGCCCCCAACCCCGGCGCCCCCGCGGCAACCGCTGCCGCCGCCATACAATACCGCCGTATCTCCCTCATCCCTACCTTCCGCCGCTCCCCCTGTCTACCGTCTACCATTCTACACTATCTACCGTCATTTTCGACATCACGTTCAAATCCACTCGCAGATTCCAGCCGACGCGCTTCCAAAACGCAATCGCGTCCACATTGACCGCAAATACGAAGAGGTGGCACTTGTCGATGCCTTCGGCGGCGAGCGCGTCCAGGCAGCGGGTCGCCAGCGCCTTGCCGATGCCCTGCCGTCGATGCGAGGGACGCACCGCCAGGTGATGCACGTAGCCGCGTCGCCCATCGTGCCCGCAGAGCACCGCGCCCACCAGCAAGTCGCCGTCCCAGGCGGTGAAACTCAAGCCGGGATTGCGCGCCAGGTAGCGACCGATCGCCTCGCGGGAATCGGCGTCGCTCAGGCCTACGCCGTCGGCGGATTGCCAGAGGGCAAGGACGGCGTCATAGTCGAAAAGGGTTAATTCACGATAGGTTATTGTCATTTGACCTCTTTTCACACCATGCACTTCTTGAAGCTATGGACAAGTAGGTTCGGTTCTTTCCAGTACCGAGATGCATGCTGAGGACGCACTGTCAATATACGTGCGATAAAATGCATCAATAGACATATCGGATGCTGTTTCGAGAGAAACAGTGCACCGATAACCACACTCCGTTTGCTCTCCAGACTCAAATTCAGAGTCGGGTGTGGTCAGGATAAAGTGGAAATCGGTAATACTCCCCGGTGAAGGACACAACATCATCGTGTTATCATCTTTATGTTGCCCTTGACCGCCATACTGGATGAAAATTCCAAGATTGTCGTAGGCGACTCCCAGACTATACTCATTCCCACACGACTGATGATCGTAAAAAAGCGATACTTGAGAAGGAGCACCGAAACGCGCCAGAGTGGAAGCAAGCGAGTAGCGTTGCCAATCTTGCGTCAGGTAGCGCGACATAGTCATAACCTGAATGCCATTATGATATCGGCGGTCGGGTTGAGGACCGTCGCCGTAGTTCACTGGCATCGGAGGCACTCCGTCAATATGAATAGCCGACACCACGCCATCTTCGACTATAAAACTCTGCCTGACGACGTAGTCCAGCGGTTCTGGATCATGCCGGGCAAAAAACCCGACCTCATAAACTGCCTCATCTCGCCAATTCCAGATCCCAATTGGTTTGCCATATCCGGCGAATAAAGCCTGCACCTCCTCAATGCGCGTGACGCCCGGCGTGATGCCCCACCAGCACGGCAATTCACAGCCACTGTTGGTCGCTAGCAATTCGGTCAAGCGTGCGTCTTCTGCCGGGCGTAAAATGGGATCGAAATCATCTGGAAGTACAGAGGTCATAGACTCCGAAATGGGGCCGACCACCCGCAAGCAGTTAGGCGACGCTGGCTTCCGAAAGGCAGCATAAAAAGCCTCCGGCAATAAGTACTCTATCTCTTTCCAGTCGTCATAGTACTCTTCTGTAGCCTCAACATACTCACGGTAATTCTGAAAGGTGTCGCCCGGCGCTTGAAAGTTGGCAACGATGTGCGGGGCCCCCTCCGCAATAGGGCAGATCAAGGGTGCTGCGCTATCGAGCACTGTGTCTGTCGTATAGCCGAACGAAAGCCCTTGATCAGCGTACTCAGTCCACAATCCGTTATAAAACGCGCCCACAAACCCTTCAGCATACACTCGTGAAGGTGGACCATACTGTTCAAGAACGTCAGGTAACTGAAACCGTGTCAGATAGGTGTTCAAAGTCCCGGTGTAAACGACGTCATCATCAAAGAGTTGAGCTCTAATGGAAATTCCTGTCACTGTCCCGTCTTTGCTCCAAATCTCGACTCGATCTGGATCATAAGCATAAAGTCGCCTATTCATCTCTATAACCACGTAGGTAAAACCCGACTTCTCATTAACCTTAACCACCCACCCCTGCCACAAATCCAGCACATCCTGCCACGAAGTCTTCCCTGGCGTGATGCCGCCCCAGCAAGGCGGTTCGCAGCCCGCGATACTCAGGTTTCGTTCCATGATTGCCCGCCTCGCCTCTGGAGCCAGGGTAGAAGTCGGCGTCGGTGTGGGCGTTCGCGTCGGAAAACGCGTCCGGGTTGGTGTGGGGGTCGGTGTAACGGTGGGAGACGCGGTAGGCGTAGACGTGGGTTCAAACGTCGGAGAAGCTGCCACGGTCTTCGTTGCGGGTGGTGAAGCCGTTACCGATACGATAGGTGTTGTCGGCGCCGGCTCGGCGCAAGAAAGGCATCCCAGAATGATGCCTAGGAGTAAACTCCCCAAGATGATTCGCCGATTCGCTTTTTCGCTCATTCGCTTTCTCACTTTCTCGCGCCCATCAAAGTATCATCTTTCCAGGCGGTGAAGCTCAAGTCGGGATTGCGCGCCAGGCAGGGACAACGTCGTAGTCGTGGATTGTCATTGCGCGTATGTACATTGCGTTGTTCCTTGTTTTGTCAACGGATCGAACGGATTAAAACGGATTTACATCTTCCTAATCCGTCAAGTCCGTTTAATCCGTTGACTTTTTCTCCCCTACCAACTTGTCCACCAACCCCGGCAACTCGCTGATATGCGCCAGTTCATAATAGCGCGTGTGTTGTGTGACAGCCGGATCCACGCGCTCGTGCTCCCAGGTCAGCGTGTGCGGGACGTAAACCGCTTGCCCGCCGATTGCGACGACCGGCAGCACGTCCGATTTGAGCGAGTTGCCGACCATCAGGAAGCACGCCGCGTCCACTTTGTAGTGCGATAGGATCGCCCGGTACGTTTCCTCCGTCTTGTCGGCGACGATTTCGATGTGCGCGAAGTATTGCGCCAGCCCCGACCGGTCGAGTTTGCGCCGCTGATCGAGTAGATCTCCCTTGGTGATGAGCATGAGCGTGTGCGTTGCTGCTACCTTGGCCACCACCTCGGCAACGCCGTCGAGGAGGTGTGTCGGTGTGTCAATCATATCTTTGGCAAACGTGATGATTTGCTGAATGTCGGCAGTTGTGACACGGCCTTCGGTCAGCGCAATCGCCGTCTCGATCATCGAGAGCGTGAAGCTTTTGATGCCGTAGCCGAAATAGGGGATGTTGCGCGTCTCCGTCTCGTAGAGCCGCGCATCGACATCGGCCCCATTCAGATAAGGCGTTAAAACCTTTGCAAGCCGCTCCTGCGTCGCCGAATAGAGCGACTCGTTTTGCCATAGTGTGTCATCAGCATCGAAAGCAATAATGTCGAACATAGGGTCACTCCAATTTATCTACATACTGAAACATCTCAAAGCCACGAGGCAAATTCTGGCGATAGACCAAGCAGCGAACGGATTTCCTGTGGCGCATCCTTGCCGGCCAAAGCATAAATCGTGAATCGCACATGTCCCTCGAGAATCACGAGAGCACCGTCTGGATCAGGAGCAACCAGTATTGGTCCGCTCCATACGATTCCCCTCCGCACAGCCCTTACCCCTTCCCAAAAGCCACGATTACTAACGCCGTAGACCTCAATCCCTTTCCGAATAGTCTCGACGGCATCCACTGGGCAGCGAGAACCACCGCTGATCTCGTTCCAGTAACTGTAGTCGACATATCTCGTGCGAACTAACTCCGTGCGGTCAAGCGACACCCACTGCCAATTAACATTGACCGGATAATTCTCAAATATGTCTCGATTCTTACCGTAACCACGGAACTGCGCTAACACTAACGCGCGGCGTTCATTATGCTCGTATCGAGTTATGTCTGGGTTCTCCAGCCATTCCACAGGACACTTCAAATCATCCAGTATCGTCAATAACTGCGAGCGCCACCGATTTGATCCTATCTCGGCTTTCAGGAACAGAGCGATCATCTCATTTTCGCAGGATTCTTCCAAGAATTGCATCAATGATCATTCCTCTTTAACGCCTTGCCGCCCCATTTCTGGAGTTCGAGAACATTGCCTTCTGGATCAATCATATACACAAATGTGATGTGACCTGCGCCGGGAATTTCGCGGTGGATGACCTTGCCCAGGTCGTCGCCGCCGGCCGCCAGGACAGCCTCGCGTGCCGCTTCGACGTCATCCACGGCGAAGGCGATGTGCCCGAAGCCGGGTCGATTGGCGGCGGGCGCTGCGTGTGATAAACCCGGGCTGTACTGGAAGATTTCCAACGTGGGGCCGGCGTCACCGCAACCGGGCAGGCGCAAGTGCATCCCCCGGATGTGGACGTCAGGGATACTGACAGCTTCGTCAAGCCATTCACCGGACAAATCCCGCTCCGGCGGCACAAAGGTACAACCGAAAACCTGCACGTAGAACTGCGTCAGTCGTTTCCAATCCCGCGCCACGAGGTTGGTATGGACGTAGCGCGCGTGAAATGGCGGCGCGGCTTGTTCTGTAATGAAGCCTTCCCGCGTCAAACGTTGGTATCGATCCGCCAATAGCGCCTCGACGTCGCCGGTAACGTTGTAGTGTACAGCCACCTGCAACGCGCAGCCGAGCACGTCCATCACTTCCTTGGCTAACTTGGCGGTATCCGGTTCGCCGTACTTCTCGCGCTTGACGCCCGTGCTCTCGAAGTGGTTGACCATCTGCGCTAGCTCGCCGCACTCCTCCAGGAGACGGGTCATCATCTGGAACGGATCGTTCCCATCGGGGAAACGACGGTTCAAACCTTCTGTGATCACAAGTAGTTTTTCTAGCATGACTCTCTCCCAAACGCTTCTACGTTTTAGGTCGCCAGATATGAATACAAAGTTTTGCAACCACCACAGACATTATCAATGCCAATATACAGAACGACCCTATGAAAATGGGCAACTCACTAAACCTATTATCAGATCGCCCCCACTTAACCCACAATCCTTGATTCTCTATCACAACGGCAGTTAAATAGTGGTACCATATTTCAAAACTGTGTGTACAGTGTCCGCTTTGAATTAATCGACCGCCAGGCAATCCCTTTGTATTCTCCAATTCAAGATCATCTACATTTTGTGAATCAGCAAGAACTACAACTGTGGGAAAGTTGTTAGTACCTTCAACTACAAATGTATTAGGTAATTCCTTTTCCTGAAGGATATTCGTTACATTCCTCACTACTAACTGCTCTTCTTCATCGCCAGGCAATGTATATAGATAAAACTGTCCAGCATCAGTGATCGCTAAAAGGGCGCAATGATGCAATCGGCTCGAAGTAGACACGCGGATATCAACAATTTCATCTCCCATGTGAGGTTGTGTCCATACCGGAGAACGATCCCTAAAACTCACCCATAGGGCACCGGTGAGACTCGTGCCACAGCACATGAAAAACAAAACAACTGTTAAAATAATACGCGCGCCACTCGCAAGGATTTTTCGCATCACAATTTAATCAGCTACCAAATATATACGATTGAATGATTCGATACCCGAAGTTCACTCCGAAGCCGATCAACACCAACCCGGCGATCGCCGAAATAACCTTGAACACCCGCGGTGTGCGCCGTCCACTGTGTAGTAATGCCGACAGGGCTACAAACCACAAAAAGCCGCTTTTCAGCCCTCGACGAATCAGCTCGATATTCGTCGGGCCGACGGGAGCAGCCACGGATAATCCAAGCAAAACACCTTCGATAAGGGTCAGCATATTACGACTCCGACTCGATTAAAGGTTGGTAGAAATGCACTACATCGTAAACTATGTGCTCACCCCACGGCTCGATGAGACCGCGCGGCAAGCGTCCCCACTCGATGAAGCCCAGGCGACGATAGACCGTCTCTGCTGCCTCGCCGCCGCGGCAACTGATCTCCAGAATCTCGATACCCATATTTTTGGCGTAGGTCTTGCTTTCCTCGACCAACCGGCGTGCGATGCCTCGACGTTGGTAATCAGGGTGGACCACCAGACTGGTCAACTCGGCGCGATGAGCTTCCAGGGGATGTTCTTCACGGGTCAAGATGAGCGTGCCGATCACCACACCACCCACCGTTGCGACAAGCTGCACACCTTTGCCATCCGCGAAAACGGCCAGGTTCTTTTCGACAAGCTCCTGGATTTGTTCCACCGTATTCATGGAAAAGCAATTCTCACGCAACGATAGAACGTCGTCAAACGTAACCAGCCGAATATCGAGTTCTTCAGACATCTTACCCCCCTTGTAGCAACAAACTCGAAAGCGCAAAGAGACCAAAACCGACGATGACCACGCCCGAAATCCGATTGACCCACAGCAGGCTGCGTGCATCGAACTTCGCGCGGAACAGGCTCACGCCGCCGCTCAGCAACAGCCACCACAGCGCCGAGCCGGTGAACACACCCGCAACCAGCGTCAACGCAGCGCCGTAGTCACCCGCCACCGCACCCAATCCGGCGTAGATCGCCGCAAAGGCGAAGATCGTCAGCGGATTGGTCGCCGTCAGAAACAGCGTCGAAGTGTACGCACCGACCAGTCCCTTCCCCTGCGCCGTCGCCGCGACTTCCGCCGGGCGGCTGAGCAACGTCTTCACACCCAGGTAACAGAGGAACAGACCGCCGACCAGCCGGAGCCAGAGCTGTTGTTCAAGCAGCACGCCGGAAATAAACGTCAGCCCGAACCCGGCGACACAGCCGAAGAGCATGTCCGCCGTCGCCGCGCCCAGGCCGGAGGCAAACCCCGCCGCGCGACCATCCGCCAGCGTCCGCCGGATACACAGCACGCCGATCGGCCCGACAGGGACGGCGATAGAGAGACCAATGAACAGACCGCGAAGAAACAAGGAAAGGTTCATGGTGAACACTCAACCAACCCATTTGAACTCGTGCTGGAGAACGGCGTATACGGCAAAATCCCGGAACTCCCCCTTTTGATAGAGGTAGTCCCGCAGCACGCCTTCTTTTTGCATCCCGGCCTTTTCCATCACCCGCATCGCCGCGCCGTTGTCAACCAGGCTGAACCCTTCCACGCGATGCAGGTCAAGCGTCCCAAACACATACGCCAACACGCGCCGCAGAGCCTCGGTCGCCAACCCGTTGTCCCAGCAGGATTGCACCAGCACGAAGCCGATTTCTGCTTTGTGATGTTGCGCGCTCAGGGCCATCAGGTGGATATGGCCGACGAGCCGGTTTGTAATTTTATCCACGATGCCCCACGGGCCATCCCGATCCTCCGCATATTCTTGCAACACCCCACGGACGTAGCTTTCGGTTTGGGCCAACGTTTGGTGCGGGTTCCATCGAAGATAGCGCGTCACCTCTGCGTCGGAGGCGTAGGCGAAAATATCCGGCACATCATCCAACGTGATTGGCCTGAGAATGAGGCGTGGAGTTTCCAACGTCGGCAAGTCCCGGTAGAAGTGACCGATCTGCATCGTTCTCACCAGTCCGCTTGTTCCGTAAGCCTGGGATCGCGCTCGCACGCCGCGTAGAATTGCTCGATCACGGCGGTGACTTCTTCCACCAGTTCGTCGAGATAGGCGTCGCGTTTGACCGGGTCGATGAGGGCCAGAGTGTCGGGAGTGTTGAAGGCTTGGAAGTCGAATTTGCGCCGCGTTGGACGCCAACCCACCATCCGGTCACTGACGCTCCATCCCACATCCAACGTTTTGAGAATCGCCGTCAACGGCGCGAATCGCAACTCACGAGCCACTGCAGCCGGAGCGCCCTCCTCCAAAGTCATAAATCCATAATAGACGCGGGGATCAGCGCCGACATACCCCGCCAGGATTTCCTGGCCCGCCAGTTCCGGCAACCCGAACATTAACCCGCGATCAAAACCCTTTTTCTTATAGAAAGTCTGCATACCGGGCAATGAATATTTCCAGTACTCGAGGATTTCATATCCGGCCTGGATCAGCCGCTTTTCAAGCTGCGACCAAAACGCGAATTGTACGTCAATCTTCACTTCTGTGAGCGCCTGTCCGATACTGATTGCCGCTGCCAGACTCTCTTCATCCTTCAACACTGCTTTTACATCCATCACTAGGCGTCCCCCTGCCTGCCCAGTCAGCTTTTCGATCAGCCATTGATACTGCTTCAACGTCTCGCGGACTGTGGGATACGGCGCAGCACCCTCGATACAAGCGGCCAGCCAGTCGTGTACATCGTCAGCATACGACAACGTGATGAGTTCCTCGTCGAGATTGCCCGCGCTTTCCGCGTTCGGCGCGTCGCCGTAGGGGGTGAGGTAGAGCACAGTCACATCTCTGTACCCCTCTTTGCGCACCGCCTTGTAATAACGCTGCAACTGCTTCGGCTGGTCCGGCGCGAAAATCTTGTTTTCCAGGATGATGGCCTGTCGCGACTTATTGGCGATGAAAATGTCCATATTCTGATGCTCGCGCTTCACCGTCGCCGTCGTCACATCAAACCCATCCAGCCCCACCTGCGCCAGGAATCGCTCCAGAAACGCCGTCCCCATCCCGTGCGTCCCCTGCGGGTTCAGCAACTCGAAGAGGAATCGCGAGTGTAGATTCACCTCGTTGTCCTCCGGGCGCAGCATCGAAAAGACGTTGAACGCGCGTCGCTCCTCCCGCGCCGTCGCCGCGTGCTCGCGGTTGAGTTGAGCGGTTTGCTGGAGAAGGCGCTGCGCCGCGCTCGAGACGGGGTCATTCCCCATTAATCTTCATCCCCCGCAATATCTGCTCCGCCGGCGCCCAACCGGTGTAAACCGGCTTCGTCCATCCCGGCGCGGCGTCGAGTGATTCGATGTTCAGATAACCATCCACGCGCACCTTGTCCCAGGCGTGGATGACTTGCCCATCGCCGAGCGACAGCCCGATGTGCCCCCAGTTGCGCGAATTCCCATCAATCACGCCCCAACAATCGTAGAAGACGTAAGCGCCTCGTGGCGGAATCTCCGGATCGCGCCTCGCACCGTATGCATCGGCGGCTTCCTTGGCGCTACGCCCCTGCCCGTCCAGCACAATGTCATTGCCCAACTCATAAGCGTCTTCGAGAAACCCGTAGCACATAAACGCATACTCGGTCGAACCCAGCCGCTCCATCGCCCAACGAATCGCCCCTTCGATATATTCACCCATACCAATCATAGTCCCGTTTCCCGGAGAGTCTTAAGAATGCGCTCTGGCAACGTCTCCCACGGTTGAGAAATCACTACCGGGAGACCGTAGCACAAAGCTTCCCTCTTAAGCCATTGCCCGTACAGCCAACTTTGACGAACCTGGCGTTGTTGACGCGCGCGCGGAAGTGACTCAAATCCTCGTCCACGTTCAAGGGCGCTACGCAACAATCGCGCTTCGTCATCTTCGATCAAGAAAACCGCGCGCACCGCTCCAACAGGCACATTCAGATTGAAGAAAAAGTTTCTGGCTGCAAATGCAGGCGTGATACCATCCCCCTCAAGAATCGTCGGTCTATCCGTCGCAACATGGTGGGCGACAACAACCTCCAATGCCTGTGATACCGTTTGTGCCGCAGCAATAAGTGCAGCACACCTTGTTTCAGGTACCGCATCTTCAGCTTGAACATCCAGAAGTGCGTGTAGCGTCGGCTGTTGCTCTGGTGTACTCGTCTGCTCCAAAACAAGTCGGAAATCATCGACCTGCGCCAGTGCAACCCCAAAATGCTGCGCCAGAACACGCGCAGCAGTGGTTTTGCCTGTCCCCGAATGTCCACCGAGCAACAAAACTTTCCAATCAAATTCCACGGACATAATCTAAGCTACCAACACTGCTGCGACTTTCTTAATCACAATCTCGATATCCGCCTCCGAGATCACCAACGGCGGCAGGAAGCGCATCACCGTGCCGCCCGCCGGGAGCGCGAGCACACCCTTCTCCGCCAGCGCGCCCAAGTACGAACCGGACTGCGTCTTCAACTCGATACCGACCATCAGCCCCAGGCCGCGCACTTCGCGGATCACCGGTGACTCTATGGCGCGGAAGCCGTCCATCAGCCGCGCGCCGAGCCGGGCCGCCCGTTCCGGCAACTGCTCAGCTTCCAGCGCGTGGATCGTCGCCAGCGCCGCCGCACACACCAGCGGATTACCGCCGAACGTGTTAGCGTGCGACTTCTTGGGCAACTCGCCCACGCGCTCGCCGATGAGACACGCGCCCATCGGCAGGCCGCCAGCAATGCTCTTGGCGACTGCCATCAGGTCGGGCCGCAGATCGTAGTGCTCGCAGGCGAACAGCTTGCCCGTGCGCCCGAAGCCGGTCTGCACCTCGTCGGCGATGAACAGCGCGCCCCGCTCGCGGCACAACGCCTGCGCACCGCGCAAATACTCGCCGTCCCCCGGATTCACGCCGCCTTCGCCCTGCACCGCTTCGAGGATCACAGCGGCGGTCTGGTCGTCCATCACCTTCTCCAGCCGGTCGAGCTTGCCGTAGGGGACGAACGTCACGTCGGGGATCAGCGGCTCGAACGGCTCGCGGTACTCCTTGTTCCACGTCGTCGAGAGCGCGCCCATCGTCCGTCCGTGGAACGCGCGCATCGTCGAGATGATCTTCGTGCGCTTCGTCGCCAGCCGCGCGAACTTCAGCGCGGCCTCCACCGCCTCCGTCCCCGAGCTGCATAGGAACGCCCGCTCGATCCCCGGCGGCGCGATGCGTACCAGCTCCTTCAGCAACTGCGCGCGCATATCGTTGTAGAACCCGTTGGGTGACAGGAACATCCGCTGCGCCTGCACCGTCACCGCCGCGACGACGGCGGGATGCGCGTGGCCCAGATTCGCCGCGCCGTGCCCGCCCACGCAGTCGATGTACTCCGTCCCGTCGATGTCCCACACGCGCGCGCCCTCGCCGCGCACCAGCACAATCGGCTGCTTGTTGTACACACCGCTCTCGTACTTCTCCTCCCAGGCCATCACCTGATTCCGGCTCACCATCTCTTCCATCACACACCCCCTCTGAGAATAAACCACGAATCTGCACGAATCTTCACTAATTTTGTACTCGTCACGATCATCATATAATTCCTGTACACGGATGAACACGGAAAACACGGATTTTCTCTAAAAATCCATAGAATCCGTGAAATCCGTGTACGATTCTCAAACTCTTGACTGTCACAAGTCTTCACCAATTTTGTTTTCTATTCGTGGAAATTCGTGCAGTTTCGTGGTAAAGAGCTTACAGCTTACTTGATCACCGTCCCTTGCCCCGCCAGTGCCTTGCTGACCGGCTGGGCGGCGCGACCGTCGGCGATGATGACTTGCTGCACGCCGTCGCGCAGCGCCTCCGCCGCGCCGAGCACTTTACGCTTCATACGGCCTTCAGCGTAACGGGTCAGCACGTCCTCGGCCTGATTTTGCGGGATGTGGGTGATGAGACTGCCTTCGTCCTTCACATCGCGCAGCACGCCGGGGACGTTGGTGAGGATGAGCAGCGTCTCGGCCTTGAGCGCCGCCGCGACCGCCGCCGCCGCCCGGTCGCCGTCCACGTTGAGCGCGTCGCCCTCGTAACTGATCGCGTTCGGCGCGATGACCGGCGTGTAGCCCGCATCCAGCAGCAGCGTCAACAGCCCCACGTTGACCTTCTCGATCACGCCGCTGTACTCGCCACGCAGAATCTTGCGCTTGCCGTCTTCGACGATGCGCAGGTGATCCTTGCGCGTCCCTTCGAGCAGCCGCCCATCGATGCCCGACAGCCCCACCGCATTGACGCCCAACTGCTGCAACCGCTCGACGATCAGCTTGTTGATCTTGCCCGCCGTCACCATCACGAAGATCTCCAGCGTCTCGCGGTCGGTGTAGCGGCTGCTATGGCCCGACACCGACGTGACGAAGCGCGGCGGATGCCCCAACTGCTCCGAAATCACGTTCGTCTCGTGCGAGCCGCCGTGGACCAGCACCACCCGCTGCCCCTGCTTGACCAACTCCGCAACGTCGGCGATCACCGCCTCCGTATCTAATCCTTCACCACCACCAGCTTTGATGACTAACATAATTCCTCCTTTTTTGGTAGACAGTAGACCGTAGACGGTAGATAGGGTCTGTCAGCGCAAACCCCCGTCTACTGTCTACCTCCTACCGTCTACCGCTTTCACCATCAATAGACAGGGATTTGCCTCATCCCACAATGTCGGAAACTCTTCCAACGGCCTGAAACCCATCGCTTCGTAGAAGGCGCGCGTTTTGGCGTAGCCTGGATCGGGATGCGACGCGCTGAGTGTCTTGACCTGTAGGTATTCCACGCCCTGTTGATGCAAATAGGCTTCCACGGCAGACAAAAGCGCCTGCCCGACGCCCTGTCGGTGCGTCTCCGGCAACACGCCGAGGACGTACAACTCGGCGGCTTGCGGGAAATGCTGCTTCACCGCCATAAAACCCACTGCACGACCATCCTCGAACGCCACAAACGTCGGCAACGTATCCACGTCGCGGATGTACTGCGCGGTCGCCTCCTCAACCCCAAACCACTCCGGCAGCGCGCGCAGAATCGTCTCGCACACCGCCCCTTGTCCTAGCAATGGTCCTTCGATATTCACGATCTCTACTCCTGAATCGCAAAGATGAAAAAAGTCTCAGCACGTATCGCGTCTTGCAGACCTGTTGTTTAGCGTAGATACTCACTCAAGCAAGCGCCTCGAGAGACTTTTGTCTGCCCCTGGCTTCAACCCACAGATACAGCGACACGAGCAACACCCACCCCAGCACCGCGCCCACGGCAGCCCATTCCAGAATCGCCAGCCACCACACGTCGGGACGGTTGGTGATGATCAGCGCCTGGGTAGTGGGCAGGCCGCCGCTGATGTCGCTGGGCGTCGGGAAATACAGAAAGGCGGCAAAGCTCGCCGTAGCGAGGAGGCCCGGTATCACGAACCAGCGTGGGAAAGCGCGTTGCCGGGTAAACAGCACGTACAGCGAGAACAACGTCATCGACAGCAGTCCCATATTGAAAAACTGCATGGCGACCTGAATGTGCGGCTTGAGTTGATTCATCGGGAAGACGCCCACCAGCGTCCCCGAGATGCCGGTCGCCAGCCCCGCGGCGACGAAAATGGAGCGGAACACGCCGGGCAGAAGTCGCGCGAGACCGACCATAAAGACGATGATACACACCCCACCCAGGATCAGACCGCCGTTGAAGGCCCACGCCAACCGCGCCACGCCCACTTCGCCCAACTCGGAGACGAAATGGTTCCAGAAGTGATAGGCCTGCCCGTTGCGCCCCTCGTAAGCCAGCGCAGAAATCAATGCGCCCAAGAGGATGATCGCGACGCCGCCGATCCCCGCCGCCGCCGTCGCCAGGCATTGTCTCGTTGATTTTCTCACGATCATTTGAGCACTTTCAACCGTCAACCTTGCGAAGGCTCGGAAACCTTCGCAGGGTTGATCTAAATCGGATGCAACCCCTGAAATTCCAGGCCCGTCGTCTCAGGCCAACCGTACATCACGTTCATGCACTGCGCCGCGCTGCCGGCTGCACCCTTCATCAGGTTGTCGATCGCGGAGACGACAATTACCCGCCCGCCCGGCTCATCCAGCACGAAACCGACGTCGCAGTAGTTGGAACCGGAGAGCAGCTTCGGTTCTGGGAAACGATGAATCCCCCGGCTGGTGCGCACCAACCGCACGAACGGCTCGTCGCCGTAGTCCTCGCGGTAAAACTTCCACAGGTCGCGCTCCGCCAGCTTCTTCGCCTCGTCCGTCAGCAGACAGTGACACGTCGCCAGCGCGCCGCGCACAATGTCCACCGAGGTCACGGTGAAGTGGAAGTGCGGATCGGCGGGATCCAGCTTGAGTTCCTGGATCATCTCCGCGATGTGACGGTGTCCAAACGGCGAATACGTCCGCACCACGCCCGACCGCTCCGGGTGATGTGATGCCTCGGAGGCCTTGTTACCGCCCTCGGACGACCCCACCTTCACCTCGACGACCGTCTCCCAAACCAGACCGCGCTTGTAGAGCGGCGCGAGCGCAAGAATCGTCACTGTGGCATTGCACCCCACCCCGCTGATGTACTTCGCGCCTGCCATCTCCGCGCGGTGCAACTCAGGCAGACCGTAGACGAAGCGGCTGAGCCACTCTGGATGTGGATGCGCGTGCTCGTACCACTGCTCGTAGTCCGCCGGATTGCGCAGGCGAAAGTCGCCGGAAAGGTCCACAATACGCTCCGCCATGCCCGCGAACTCGTCAATGCGCGACCACGCCGCGCCGTGCGGCAGTCCCAGGAACAACACATCGCACGGCTTCAAGTCCGCCAGCCGGCTGAACTTGAGCTGCGTCCGCCCGCGCAGGTTCGGGTGCACGAAATGCGCGAATTCCCCCGCATACGTCTCCGACGTGATCTGCGTCACCTCCACGTGCGGATGAAACAACAACAACCTCAACAACTCCCCCCCGGCATAGCCGGAAGCGCCAACAATCGCCGCTTTGATCATACTTTCCCCCTCATTATTGAGAGGAGTATGAAGTATGGAGTACGGAGTATGAGGACTCGTCCCTACTCCCTACTCCCTACTCCCTACTCCCTTTCCTGCGCTATCTGCAACACATAATCGACCATCTTCCCCGCGATATCCACATCCACCACCTCGCTCGCGCCGTGGAACTCCGGGGCGTGGTTCACCTCGTTGACGAGAATACGACCATCCAACGTCTCGAACAAATCCACCGAGACCACGCCGCCGCCCACGGCCTTCGTCGCTTCACGCGACCAGTGGACGATCTCGTCGGTCAACGGGCAGACGATGGGCGCGCCGCCGCGCGCGGTGTTCGTGATCCAGTGCTCGGATTGGCGATAAATGGCGTAAATCACCTCGTTGCCCACCACCATCGTGCGGATGTCGCGCCCCGGCTTCTCGATGTACTCCTGGATGTAGACAACGTTGTGCTGGTAGCCGCCGAGCGTGGCCTTGTGCTCCAGCAGTGCTTCGGCGGCGTCACGGTCGTTGACGCGCGCCAGCAATCGCCCCCACGAGCCGAACAACGGCTTGAGCACCACCGGGTAGCCGAGCGTCTCAATCGCCTCCAGCGCGGCCTCCGGCGAGAGCGCCATCAACGTGCGCGGCGAGGGAATCCCCGCCTCGACCAGCGCCGCGCTCGTGAGATACTTGTCGCCGCACGTCGCCACCGTCTTGTGCGGGCTGATACAGGGGATGCCCGCCCCTTCTAGCCATCGCGTGACGTAGTACGCCTCCGTGTGGCTCAAACAGCGGATGAGCGCCGCGTCATAGTCACCCGGCCCCGGCGCGCCCACCTCGAAGCGCACCTCGCGCGGATCAATCCGATCCCAATCCACGCCCCGCGCATCCAACGCCGCCGTGATCAACTTCTCTTCCACCCGCTTGCGGGAATAAAACACAGCGATTTTCATCATTAGCCTCATTGTTCGAATAGCGAATTACGAATTACGTCATTCGCTATTCGTAATTCGTCATTCGTAATTCGCTACTCCCCCCAGTCCTCTTCCACTTCCGGCGCCAACTCGACCTCGAGCGGGTCCACGCCGACGACCTCAAGCTCGACGCCACAATCCGGGCACACGACGATTTCGCCTTCCTCGATACCGTCTTCCAATTCCAACTCGGCTGCACATTCGGGACATTCTACAGTTTTCATGATCTCATCTCCTTATTTTAGTGATTAGTGATTTGGGATTAGGGATTGGGCCTCTGCCCAATCCCTGATTGACAACAAAAAAGCCAGCCCCACCTGGGAACTGGCTTTTTCTTTCTCAAATTCCTGCTATAACTACAGCAAACAAAGCCGATCCAGATGGCCTGGTTCGACGATCTTACGACGGCGGCGGATTACCTTGTTCACCTTCATCTTCTCTCATTGCGTCCTTCCGCGAAACTAGATCATAAAATATCACAAAGGCGTGAATTGTCAAATGGCGTCCAGTCGGATGACATTCATCACCCCATAGTTGCCCAAGAACCTATCCGAAAATTCACCGTTGACGCACCAGAAACGCCCGCAGGCACAATATTCGGATAGAAACTAAATCAGATCGACAACGTTCCCAAATCTCAATTTGCAGGGGAGGCCCGGATATGTCAAAAGAGAAAGGGATGGCGCAGGAGAAATCAGAGGCGGCGAAAAAACCGCACGGCAGTGTGTTGAAACAGGCATTGATATGCCTGGTAGACTGGCCGACCTGGATAGCTGTAGTCATTCTGTTACTCAATGACCATTGGCTCAAGACAGCATTCCCCTCATGGTGGACGGGTAAATTGAGCGACTTCGCCGGACTGTATTTTTTCCCTTTCCTGGTACTGGCAGGACTTGGTGGGCTGGAATGGGCGAGCGCGCGTTGGCTGCGCCGGCGCTTTTGTTCGCCCCAAAGCGCAATGGGACTGGCGTTAGTTTTGACCGCGCTGTGGTTTGGGGCGTTGAAACTCTCTCCGTGGACGCAACGACCGGCCATGGCGGTGTTAGGCCGCATCATGGGTGGGCCCCGACACATCATCGCCGACCCGACTGATTTGATCGCCCTGGGAATGTTGCCGCTCACCTGGCTTCGGTGGAGGGTAGTAACACGGCGCTGTACGGCGCAGTCTCCCGATCGAATGTCACGCAGCCGCCGGCGGTGGCAACTGGTAGCACTGGCGACCGCCGCGTTAGCTGCTCTGGCAACGTCTCCGGCGGAGCCGCAAATCAACTTTGGTGGGGCAATGGACGTTGCCATAGACGCGGCCAATCCTGACATCATCTACACGAGTTTGGCGACGCAGCGGATTTTGAGCTGCGAGAAGTCGCGGGGCTTTCCAGCGATTGACCTGAGCCCCCATCATTGCGAAAAAGTAAAAACCTCCGACCGGCGGGTAGAAACCTATCGCAGCGAGGATGGCGGGCGTACCTGGGCGCTTTACAGCGAAGTCGGCGGCTACCTGTGGGCTGATCCGCACACGCCGGGCAGATTGTTTGTGTTGAGCCATGATGGATTGTACCGTATCGAAGCCGGACAGGCGCGCCGCCTGGATTTGCCGTTGCAGATGGACCTGTTTCTCCAGAATTATGAAGAGGCTAAGCTACAGACGAATCCACATCGCCTGGCCTTTGACCCAACGACGCCGGATGTGCTGTACGTTGCGGAGGGCAATACGATTCACGTCAGCCGTGATGGCGGAGAGACCTGGGTTGCAATCGAGGCCAGGATTGGGGCGCGTGAGTCGAAGGATGGAAAGACATACACCATCGCCCCTATGGACGACCTTCGTCCAGACCAACTCTATGCCCTGACGATCGCGCCTTCTGCCCCTCATGTGATGTATGCGGGCGATACAAAGACCGTTCTGCGCAGCGAAGACGGAGGGCAGCTTTGGTTTAACGGCCAGCAACCATTAGAATCGGCCGTCAGCGCTATGGTCGTACATCCCCAGACACCGGACGTGGTTTATGCGGCGACCTATTACCAGATTCGGCGTTCGTTGGATGGCGCCGACACCTGGGAAACGATCTATCAGTCGAACATGCCGGTGCTGGCGCTTGCCATTCACCCGGCGAATCCCGATTTGATCTACGCCGGGGCCTATTATGCCTATAACAGTAATGAAAAAACTATATTCAGTGACGACGGCGGGAATACCTGGACGGAGCTGGATGTGCAGGGTGGACCGGGTCTGGCAATCAGCCCGGTAGCACCTTATCGGGCTGCGATGGCACTGGGGCCACGCGGCGTCGCCATTCAGGACGCTTTACCCCTGCCAACAGTCGCACCAACCGCCACGATTGGCGTCGCTCCACGCACCGTATATGCGGACGCACTTGCCGTGGCACCTGACGACCCGGCTGCGATGGTCGCACTGGTAGAGTCGCCGCCAACGTTAGCGCGGAGCACGGACGGCGGGCAACAGTGGGTAACGCAGCTTGCGCCGGAGCTCGCAGAAGATGTCCCACTAACTTTAGCTGTTGCAGAAGGAGCGAAAACGGCGCTCGCGCCTGGACGTCAGGCGATTTATCGTTTCGACTGGGAAACGCATGGTGTAACGGTAGAGAAGCTGCCGCTGCCGGCCACGCTGTATGATGCACGCCCGGGATATTCCAACCGCCCGCTGCTGTACCTCTCTGATACGGCACGCTGGCTGCTGGCCGGCCCGGTGGGCGTTGCGTACAGCGACGACGCGGCTCAGACATGGGTTACGGCGGAGCTTTCCGCCAGCCTCGTCGTCACACCCGGCGTTCTGACCGCGACGCTGGGATGGCCGGTAGCGCTGGCTGCGGCGATGCCCACCACGGCCAGCGTTACGCCGGTTTACGCGGCGGTGGCAGTAGAAGACGCGCTCACGTCCACCCAAGCCATCGTGCGCAGTGACGACGGTGGCACAACGTGGGATTTGCGCGCGCAGTTGACGTCTCCACTGCTGACAGCGTTGGCCGTCCACCCTGACGACCCTGATTTCGTCTATGGCGGCGGCGCGGGCGTCTATCAATCCGGCGATGGCGGCGCGACGTGGCAGCTGCTTCATGCCGGAGTTACAGTACGCGCGCTGGCTGTCGCCGGGCGGCAGATATGGGCCTGCACGGACGCGGGGGTGTTGCGCAGCGATGATGGCGGCGTCGCCTGGGCCGTGGTCTATCCGGCGCCGCAGGTCAACGGTCCAGCGGCCTTTTTGGATGTAGTGCTCGCACCGGACACGGTCACGCTGCTAGCGCGCACAACGTGGACCGCAACGCCGCTGCCGTTCACCGTCTCGACAGCGCCGCATCCCAGGTACGAGCTTCGCGAGGGTTGGCAAACTTTCACCGAAGGATTGCCAGTCTTCTTTGAGGATTATTCCAAGGAGTAGGAATGTGCAAACTAAAAGGTTGGGAACGCGGGTTGCTGGTTTTGTTCGTGCTGACCTGCGGCGTGGCATGTAGGTCCACCACTCAACGCCGACGCAGTACACCGGCGCCAGAAGCACCGTTCCCTGATGTTCAGGGTACGCCATCCGCCTGGGAGCTGAACGTGGTCCCGGAGATGCAAATACCGGTAGAGTGGAGCGCGTTGCCGATCACCCGCCTGGCGCGCCCTGGTGCGACGACGGAAGCACCGGGAGATATCGCCATCCACGCCATAACACGCCAGGGTGACGCGCTGTGGATCGCCACAGACTCGGGCCTGTTGCACTTGAATCCGAACACCCTGATTTACGATCACATCACGCCCGCCGACGGATTGGGCGGAGCGCAGGTGGTCGCCGTCGCTGTCGCGGAGGACGGTGGAGTATGGGCGGCGACATCCGGCGGATTGAGCTATCGCGCGCCGGGAGCGGAATGGGTCAATTACACCGACCAAAATACTGATGGGGATGTGCCAGATAGAGCGCTCACCGCCGTTTTACCGTTCCAGGGAAAGGTATGGGTCGGTACGCAACAGGGGGCGCGGGTGTTTACACCGGAGGCGGGAGGAACCTGGCAGTCTCCGGCCAACATCCCGGCGGCGCGCGTGTCGGCGTTGACGCCTGGGCCGAATGCTGACGTGTGGGTCGTTACTTCTGAGGGAACCTATGGTGTCACAGACAATGTCGCCGAGAAAATCAGTAAAATGTGGGCGCCATCGGCGCTGGCGCGTAATTCGCAGGGCTGGCTGTGGGTGGCGCAAGAGGGGTATCCAACGTTAATCAAACCGGGAACCAAGTGGAAATATCTGCAAGGGGTGCCGAGAACACTGAAATATGATGTACTTGCGCTCGCACCAGGCAATACACCAGAACGTGTATGGATTGCGACGCAGAGTGCACTGGGGCGTTACCAGGAACACTGGCTGGAGGGACCGATGTGGCAGACGCTGACACTGCCAGAAGCATTGGACCCGGCAACGGTGACGGCGTTGAGCCTTGATGGAAGTAACAACCTGTGGATAGGCACAACTTCCGGGCTGTGGCGGTATCCTGAGCCGTGGGTGCGCGAGTTCACCGATCAGCCGCCGTTCTTTGAGTTTCCATATGTCCGGGCAATTATCAACTTTGATGATCGCGGCAATCTCTGGGTGTTTGTGTTTGATGGCGCGTGGCGCTTCGATGGTCAGACCTGGAAAAGTTATCAGGGCACGGAAGGCGTGGCAGGCTACACGTCTCTGGTACTTGGCGATGGCGCTGATGGGGTTTGGGTCATTCATAAATTAGGGACGATCACCTATTTTGATGGCGAATCCTGGCATAGCGCCGCCAGCGTCGATGAGCAGTTAGACTGTACCGCCCAAGCCGCCGCGGTGGATTTGCCTCGCAATAGTCTGTGGATAGGGGGCATATGCGGCCTCACACGTGTCACTTGGGATTCTTCACACACCGAGTTTGAGTGGCAGGTTTTTGAATCATTACGTGGGGTTAGCGTCGGCGGGATAGTGATTCGCCAGGATGGGAGCGCATGGATAGCCGCCGGAAAATGGGGCTTACTACGGTATTTAGACGGTGACTGGACCGTATATGACCGGCAAAGGATATGGCAGCTTGCACAAGACGCCGAGGGGAGGTTATGTACAGTTAGGGATGATCAACTGGTCTGTTTCAACGGGCAGCAGTGGGAAGCCTTCTTCGAAGCGGGATTTGGGTATGGGGGGGTCAGAAATTTGTTGCCGGATCGAGTCGGCGGCTTTTGGATCCAACATGGCCGTGGAGGACTTTCCTACATCTATCGTGGGACGCGCTGGACATACACGCCAGAAGACGGCCTACCTGACCCAATCAGCAACATTGCCATTAACCCTGTGGATCACCGGCTCTGGCTGATCTCTGAGGAAAGTACTTTTTTCCGCTTCGACGGGTCACGTTGGGAACGAATTCAACTACCATAGCTGGTTGATATGTCAATGGCGAGGATGTGATTCGAACACACAACCAAGGGCTTATGAGTCCCCTGCTCTGCCATTGAGCTACCTCGCCACAAAAAGAGTAGCGGGGGGTGGATTCGAACCACCGACCTTTGGGTTATGAGCCCAACGAGCTGCCACTGCTCCACCCCGCATCGACAGTTGGGATTATACATGCTTTCGAGATTTCGTCAAGCTGCGCGCGCGTCATTCGTTGCCGGCAGGCGCCTCCGGCAAATTGGGGCACGTGGCGCGATAGGGTTCGTCGCCGAGATATTGCCGCCACTCCTCACGGGTAAGGTTACGCGTGAGACGCCCGCAAGCCAAATCGATCATGTCCTCTGGCTGCCACCACCAAACCCGCACTGAACCAGCATAACAGAAAGGGCCCCCATACACATCGTCAATATCACATGCTGCCGAAGCCACCAAGCGGCCATCAGGGCTGAAGGCAACAACCCCAACGCCGGTTCCATGAGCCATTTCCGCTACAATACGTCCAGTTCGCGCTTCCCATACTCTCACAACGCCGTCATCGCTCCCCGATGCAATCCACCGGCCATCGGGACTAAAGGCTACAGCCTTTACGTAGGCTTCGTGCACCACCCGAGCTATTTCGTGTCCGGTATCGCTCTCCCACACCCGCGCCGTTCGGTCGTCGCTGCCAGAGATCACCCATCGGCCATCGGGGCTGAAGGCTGCCGTATTTACATAACTCTCGTGCTGCACCGACGTTATCTCACGTCCTGTCGCAGTTTCCCATACTCGCACCGAACCATCGGCGCACATATGCTGGCTATCAAGATCATCACATCCCCCTATGAGAAACTGATGACCATCCGGGCTAAAGGTCACAGCGTATACCCTGTACCCACGTGGGAACTGTGCAACCTCAACCGCACTAGCTGCCGTTATCGACGCCGTCAAATCCCACACATTCACCGTCTGACTGTTGACAATCACCATCCAGCGCCAATCCGGACTAATAGCTACTGTTTGCAAGCTATTTGCAAACGGGTTTGTTACCTCCAGTACCTTACGTTCGGTCAGAACCTCCCATACATTTATCGTTGAGGCTGTTCCAGACACCAGCAACCGTCCATCCGGACTTAAGCCCACAGCCTTTATTGCCTCATCATACGTGATCCTTGCCGTCTCGAGTCCGGTAGTTGTCTTCCAAACCCGTGCCGAACTGCTTAGACACCTGAAACCATCAAGCTTATCGCATCCTGCTGTGACTACCCAGCGACCATCTGCGCTGAAGGCCTGAGCCTCTATAGAGTTCGCGTGCGTTATATGAAGGACTTCGTGTGTCGCTACAGTATCAAAGACACGCGCCGTACCGTCGTCACTGCCGGAGATGATCCAGCGTCCATCGGGACTGAAGGCAACAGTGCGTACATAATTCTGATGCGTGATTTTCGCCACCTCACGTCCAGTTTCTACCTGCCATACCCGGACTGCTCCAGAGTTCATTATAGCTATCCACCGCCCATCAGGACTGAAGAGTAGCTTTTGGCCATCCCTAGCAAAGTGCATGACCTCACGCCCCGTAGCAATTTCCCACACACGCACCGGACCCCCAAAACCGCTAGAAGCCGCCCACCGGCCATCTGCGCTAAAGTTCCACTCGCTTACTTGCTCCACTTGTTCAATCCGTGCCACTGCACGTTCAGTCCAGATCTCCCGCACTTGTGCTGTGCCATCCACGCAACCAAAGATGACCCACCGTCCATCCGGGCTGAAAGCCACAGCCTTTATAGCAGACTCGGTATGTGTCTGGTGCGTTATCTCGTGCCCACCATTACTAAGCCGCCACGATTTTAGTATGTTTCCACTTGCTGAGATCACCCACTGTCCATCCGGAGTGAATGCCGCAATACGCACTTCATCCCCGTAAGTTATTCGCCCGATCTCGCGTCCTGTGACAGCCGACCATACGCGCGCCGAGCCGCCACTACACTCATACGCACTGTATACATCGCATCCTGCCGAAACCACCTATTGCCCATCCGGACTGAAGACAGCGGAATATACCTCATGTCCATGAACCGTCCGCGATATTTCACGCCCGGTATTCGCATCCCATACCCGTGCTATGCCATCAGAGCCGCCAGAGACTACCCATTGCCCATCTGGACTGAAGGATACAGCATTTACGCCCCCCTTATGCGTCATTCGCGAAATCTCGCGCCCGGTATTCGCATCCCATACCCGTGCCGTGCCATCAAAACCGCCGGTGACCACCCGTTGCCCATCCGGACTGAAGGATACAGCAGTAACCCAAGCCTCATGCCTTATCTGCGACACCTTCCGCATTGTGGGCACTTCCCAGATATCCGCCAAGCCACCAACACAAAACGATCCCCCATCCTTTTCATTACATGCTGTAACGATAATCCGACGAGCATCGGGGCTGAAGGCCATCACAAAAGTAAGATCATACCCCGCTATCCCCATTGCCTCCACCACCGATATCTGGGGTGATTGCACCATGCTATCAGCCACAACCTGAGCTGCAGCACTTTCCGGATAACGGCGCAACGATTCTACCGCCAACAACAGCGCGCGCGGCGATTCCGCAGTGAGGTTATCCAATATATGGTGCGCCTGCAACGTCAGATGACGGGCCAGGGCTATCTGAGCTTGTTGTTCAGGTCCCTCCGTTGCCTGAGGGTCCTCAACCTCAGTACGGAGAGCCTCAGCAGTAGCTTCGGTAGTCTCTGCCGTCGATTTATCGTTCTCGACTTCAGTACGCAGAACCTCAATGGTAGACTCGGCGGCTTCAGCCTCAGCTTGCCACATTCTGGCTTCGGCCTGCGCGGTAGTTCTCACGTTGGCCTCGGACATTGCCGTGCTCTGGATGACTTGTGCAAAGTCCTGCGCCTGCTGCACGCGTCGAATTTGGCTTAAAACGATAATGACCAACACAACGCTTGTCAGCGCAAGCGCTGCCGCCAGCCAGCGAAGGCGGCGGTTCTGTTCACGCGTGCGTTGATCTTGAGCAGAGACAGGGTGAGAAAGTGACTGAAGGTCACCTGCATCTTCGGTTACATCGGGGACATGGTCTGTTGAAGAGTTAGGAGAAGTGTCGATCTTCATAACATCTCCTTTCGGCCCAACACCGAGCCGGTCTCACTGTTTATAGAAATTGCCCCATTGCAGTGTGGCTATCCAGCAGCCACCCAATGAGCACAGTCGGCAAACACCACAACTGTGGTAAGCACTCCGTGTACAGGGGGGTCATAGCTACACGGGAAGAGAAATCGTCATGCACAACTGAGTATAACATATAAACAGGAGCAACGCAACAAAAATCAGGACACGGTAGGGGCGAGGCATCCCCACGATGCACCTCGTCAAGCGGAGGTTACCCTCGCCCCTACATTGACATATCGCGAATATCCACTATAGTGGATATATATCCAGTTAAATGGAGTATAACTATGAATTACCACCGTCACGTTCCGGCGTCGATCCGCACGCTGCATATCCTGGAATCGCTGGCCGCCGAGCCGGGCGGATTGAGCGCCGGGCAGTTGGCCGAAACGTTGGACATTCCACACAGCGCGCTGCACGCATTGCTCAACACGCTCAAAGCCCAGGGCTACATCGTGCAGACGGGCGCGCGGCAGCCCTATCAAATCGGAGCACGCGCGCAGGCGTTCGGACAGGTGCGCCCCACGGGAATCAACGCACTCGTCAACGCCTTCTACGAAGAGACGGCACGCATTCCGCCCGCGGAGACGCTCGCTCTGGCAACGCTCGCCGACGCCGATGTACTCATCCTGGCCGAAACGCCATCCACGCAAACCGTGCGTTGCGCTGTCCCCGTCGGCCAACGGATACCGGCTATGGCGCATCCGGCGGGGTTGACGCTGCTGGCGGGTCTCACACCGTCCGGCCTGGAACGCGCAATCGGACAGCCTACCGCAGCGTTGCACAACGCACTCCAACAGACGCGCCGCCAGACTATGGCTCGTTCTGCTGACAACGACGCCATCACACTCGCCGTGCCGGTGTGCCCTGACGGTCAACGCCCGGAAGCCGCGCTGCTGGCGAGCATCCCCGCCTTCCGGTGGGACGCCGCCCGCGAGGCGACGCATCTCTCTAAACTACGCGAAATGGCAGCGCGGCTCTCCTATCGCCTCGGCGCGCTCAGCTACACGCCCTACGGCGCAGCGCAACCCCACCCCCACGGGTCGAGCATCCCTATGCCCGAAGCGGAACTTCACACGTTCCTCGACGGGCCGTGGGCCGCGCGGTTGGCCTGCATCCGCCCGGACGGATCACCGCACGTCGTCCCCGTGTGGTACGAGTGGCGTGACGCGACGTTCCTCGTCGCCGCGTGGCCCGGCTCGGCGTGGGCGGACTTCGTCACGCAGAACCCGGCGGTGGCGCTCACCATCGACGAACCGTGGCCGCCGCTGCGCCGCATTTTGGTGCGCGGGCAGGCGCACATACTCGTTCCCGAAAGCATCCCCGGCGGCATCGAGGGCCTGCGCACGCGGATCAGCGCCCGCTACCTCGGCGCGCCGGTACAATCCGGCGATGTCCCGGCGCCGGCCTGGAAAGCCTTCCGCATCCCACCGGCGAAGATGATCGCCCACCGGGAACAGCTATGAACATTACGCTGCGCGGCGTCGCCAAGACGTTCAACGGCAGGCACGCGCCTCTCGTCACCCTCACCCCCATCACCCTGGAAGTGGCGACGGGCGAATTCGTCTGCCTGATCGGGCCGAGCGGCTGCGGGAAGTCCACGCTGCTGCGGCTCATTGCCGACCAGATTCCGGCAACGACGGGCGACATCTGTCTGGACGACGCTCCACCCGCCACAGCGCGCAAAGCCAAGCACATCGCGTGGATGGCGCAGAATCCAGCGCTGCTTCCCTGGCAGACGGTGCTGGATAACGTACGCTTGCCACAGCTCGTCAACACGGCGGCGAATCGTCAAAATGGACGCCATACTGCACCCGATCCCGCAGACTTGTTGCGCACCGTCGGGTTGGCGGACTTTGCCCAGGCGTACCCCGGCACGCTCTCCGGTGGAATGCAGCAGCGCGTCGCCCTGGCCCGCGCATTGGCGACCGGCGCGCAGCTCTGGCTCATGGACGAGCCGTTCGCCGCGCTGGACGAGCTGACCCGCGAGACGCTAGCCGACGAAGTGCTGCGCCTCTGGCAGGCGTTCCGCCCGACGGTGCTCTGGGTGACGCACAATATCGCCGAAGCCGCGCGCCTGGCCGACCGCGTCGTCGTGATGAGCGCGCGCCCCGGACGCATCCTGGATGTCGTCAGCATCGCGCAACCCCGTCCCCGCGACGAGACCGCGCCAGAAACCGCCGCCGTCATCCGCCGCCTGCGGGCTTTGTTGCGCGAGGGGAGTGTCAACGGATTGAACTGATTTTTGCAATCAAGAACCAGAGAATTGTACACGGATTTGACGGATTCTACGGATTTTAGAAGAAAATCCGTGTTTTCCGTGTTAATCCGTGTACCAAATCAAAGCGTGAAGATTCGTGGTTAAAAAACGATGCAGGAGCTACAAATGCAAAACGGGTCTGCACCCACGCTAAAACGAGATGTGATTTCGGCCACCGGGATTGTCGGGGGGGCGCTGCTGGCGTGGGAAGTTGCGGTTCGGCTCAACCAGACGCCGGTTTACATCCTGCCGGCGCCGTCGGCGATTGCGGGGCGGCTGTGGCAGAACGCAGGTTATCTATCGGGCGCGGCGTTGGTCACGCTCGGCGAGGCGCTCGGCGGGTTGTTGCTGGGACTGATTATCGGCGTTGCGGCGGCGGCGCTCATCACGTTTCTGATGCAACTCGAACGCGGCGTGCTGGCGCTGGCGATCCTCGTCAAGGCCACGCCGATGGTCGCCATCGCCCCGCTGCTCACGATCTGGCTCGGCTTCGGCCCGCTGCCCAAGGTGATCGTCACCGCGCTGCTTACGTTCTTCCCGGTGCTGATCAACGTCCACAGCGGCTTGCACGCCGTGGATGACGCAGCGCTGGCGCTCTTCCACTCGCTGCACGCCCGGCGGTGGGAGGTGTTCCGCCACGCCCGGTGGCCTTCGGCGCTGCCGTACCTGTTCGCCGCGCTCAAGGTCGTCGCGCCGCTCGCCGTGACCGGGGCCGTTGTCGCTGAGTGGGCGGGCGCGTCGGCGGGCCTGGGCCGCGCAATGTGGCTGGCCTACGCCAATCTGAACCTGCCGGTGCTCTTCGCCGCCGTCTTCTGCTCAGCCGTGATGAGCATCGGGCTGTACCTGTTGGTCATTGCGTCGGAAAAGCGGGTGATTTTTTGGCGTCGGAACAATGAAACATTGGAGTAAGAATTTTTACCACGAATCCACACTAATTCTGATTTCTATTCGTGAGAATTCGTGAAGATTGTATCTTCTCAAAAATCTAGGGTGGGGGTTTGGGGGCGGGCGCGGCCCGCCCCCAAACCCCCACTTTCCCCCTTTTATTGAGATGATACTGAAGATTCGTGGTTTATTCTTGTGGAGGATGTATGAGACGTATTTTAGTTGTGTGGATGTTGGTCATGTTGCTGACGACGGCGTGCACGCCAAAGCCGGCGCCGGAGGCGAAGAGTCTGGTGTTTATGGCCGGTTACACGCCTCAGGCGAGTTTGCCGTTCGTAGGCGTGTACGTGGCGCAGGAGAAGGGGTTCTTCGCCGAGGAGGCGCTGACGGTAGACATCCGCCACACCGCCGGGAAAGGCGAACACCTGCAACTGCTCGTCGCAGGGACGGTGGATGTGACCACGCAGGACGCCGCCGTGCTACTCAAGCGCCGCGCGGACCCCGGCCTGCCGCTCGTCTCCATCACCCTTATCGGGCAGCGCGGGCAGCAGGCGTTCGTCGCACTCAAGGATAGTGGCTTGCAGACGCCGCAGGACTGGGCCGGACACAAAGTCGGCTTCAAAGGCACGCCGCCGCCTGATTTGTTGGCATTGCTGGACGTAGCGGGATTGAACGAAAACACCGTCGAGCTGATCAACGTCGGCTTCGATCCGCGCGTGCTGACCGAGGGCCTGGTTGACGTGTACCCGGTTTACAACTCCAACGAGCCGTATCTGTTGCAAAGCTGGGGCTACGAACTGGTGCTATGGGAGGCCGCCGATTACGGCATCCCCACCCTGGGGCTGACGTATGTGACCACGCCGGACAAAATCGCGCAGGACCCGGAGCGCATCGAACGCTTCCTGCGCGCCGCGCTGCGCGGCATCGCCTACGCTGAAGATCACGTGGATGAAGCCGTGGACATCGTCCTCAAATACACCGGGCCGGAGACCGATCCCGCACACATGCGCTTCATGCTGGAAACCGAGTTGGCCGACGCGCGCACGGCGCTCACGGATGAATTCGGCATCGGCTGGCAGACCGAAGAACAGTGGCAAAGACTCATCGATTCGCTGCTCGAATACGACGCGCTCGCCGGGCCAGTGACGGCAAAGGATGCATTCACGACTCAGTTTCTTGAGGGCGCGCGGAAGAAATAGGCCGGTTCTGTTGGGCAAGAGTTTGGGTGGTTAGGCCCCATCATTAAACTGGACACCCTTGACAGTGCAAGTACAATAGAGATACAAGGAAAGTGTTGAATGACCATAGACATAGAACAAATCAAAGACTGCGCGCAGCGACATCAACTGCTGTTCACAAACCATGCCATCCGGCGAATGTTAGAATGATGCATACTTGTTATTATTGTGGTGGACAATTAGTATACAAAATGACCACCTTTGTGCATGAAGCGCAGGGTGAAGTACAGATTATTCGCAACGTGCCGGCCTTTGTTTGCCAACAATGCGGGGAAAAAGAATACACGCAAGAAATCACCCACCAGATTTTGAACTTCCTGCAACAGCCACCCCGCCCGGTTGAAATTCTGCGCGTGCCCGCGTATGATATGAAACTCGCGCTTGCGTAGCGTAGTCACTCTGCAGAAATGAAATCAAAAGAGAAGAGGCCACCAGAGAAACCAGATGTAGCTGACATAGACGACGCTCCATTCCTCCCTCCCCTCGTCCTACACGGCACGTGGGACGGGCAGACATTCTTCGTCTGGGGCGAGACCGCGCCCACGCCGGACGACCCCAAACCACGGGGACGGCGCGCGGCAGTGCGCCCCCACCCATACGCTGCCGCGCCGGATATACTCCGCGCGGCGCTCGCCACGTGGGTTCCAGAAGCGCCCGATGCCACCCGCGCACTTTTGCTGCCCTCCAACGCCGATGCGCCCCTTCTCCCGCCCTGGTTGCTCCCCGCCGATGAAACCACAGACGATAACACGCCACGACTGACCCCGTGGAAAGTCCCCGGCCTGGCGCTGGACGTGCTCGACGCGCTCAACGTGCTCGTCGCGCTGCCCGCCCGAGACCGCGATCGCCATTGGGGCGACGACCTGCGCTACTGGAGCCGCGTCGCCAAGCTGGGGCTGGAAATGCTGGCCCGCCAACGCTATCTCCCCGGCCTGGAAGAGAACGAGGGCCGCTACCGCGCCGTCTGGCTGACAATCCTCGACGATCCCAACGACCGCGCGCGGCTGAAGACGCTGGCCGAAGCGATGCCTCCCGTCTGTCGCGCCGTCTTCGATCCCACGGGGACACCCGACCCGGCGCAAGCGCGCGCGCCGCACGTGCTGCTGGACGACTTCGTCAGGACGCTGATCGACCGGGCAGCGCGCGCGTGGGGCACAAACACGCTCGATAAGCGCCGCAAAGCGCCGGAAGGCGTCGCCGGTCTCTGGTGGGACGCGCTGTGGAGCACCGACGGTCACATCCTCGCGCCGGTCAAGCAGCGTCGCGAGCTGGCAAGCCTGTTCGAGGCGTGGCGCAGTTGGCTCGGTCAGTTGCAGGCCGCCGGCGAAGCCGCGTTCCGGTTGTGTTTCCGCCTGGAGCCGCCGGAGGTGAACGCGGAAACGGGCAAAGTCGCGCGGCCCGACTGGATGCTGCGCTATCTGCTCCAGGCCAACGACGACCCCAGCCTGCTCGTCGCCGTGGATAAGGTCTGGGAAGCGCGCGGCGGCGCGCTGGAATATCTGAGCTACCGCTTCGAAAACGCGCAAGAGCACGTGCTCTCCGGCCTGGGATTGGCGGCGCGGCTGTTCCCCCCCATCTTCAAAAGCCTGCGCACCGCCCGCCCGGCTGCCTGCCCGCTCGACAACAACGACGCCTACGGCTTCCTGCGCGAAGTCGGCCCGCTGCTCGAAGGAAGCGGCTTCGGCGTGCTCGTGCCGCCCTGGTGGACCAAACCGGGCGCGCGGCTCGGCGTGCGGGCGAAGGCGCAACTCAAAGCCAACGCCAACGTCATCGGGCGCGGCGTGCTCAACCTCGAATCGCTGGCGCAGTTCGATTGGGAGCTGGCCCTGGGCGACGAGGCCCTCACCCGCGAGGAATTCGAGCGGCTCGTCGCGCTCAAGCAACCGCTGGTGCAGGTGCGCGGGCAGTGGGTGCTGCTCCAACCGGAGGAAATCGAGGCCGCCATCGCCTTTTGGGAAAAACAACGCCAACAGCGCGAGCTGGCGCTGCGCGACGCGCTCAACCTGGCGCTCGGCGGCGCGGAAGAAGTGGCCGGGTTGCCGCTGTTGGGCGTGGAAACCACGGGCGAACTGCGCGACCTGATCGGGCAGTTGCAGGCCGGGGAACAACTCACGGCGCTGGAACCCCCGGCGGGCTTCGTGGGAGAGTTGCGCCCTTACCAGGTGCGCGGCTTCTCGTGGCTGTCGTTTATGCGGCGTTGGGGCCTGGGCGCGTGCCTGGCCGACGATATGGGTCTGGGCAAGACCATCCAGGCCATCGCGCTGCTGCTGCACGAGCGCGAACGGAGCGGCAACGGTCTGCCGCCCGCGTTGCTGGTCTGCCCGACCTCGGTAGTGGGCAACTGGAAGCGCGAGGTGCAACGCTTTGCGCCGTCGCTGCGGGTGATGATCCACCACGGAGCCGAGCGCGCCAGGGGCGACGAATTCGTTGAGACGGCCCAACAGCACGATTTGGTCATCAGCACCTACGGTCTGGTGCGCCGCGACGTGGACGCGCTGCGCGAAATCCCGTGGAGCGACGTGATTCTCGACGAAGCGCAGAACATCAAAAATCCGAGCGCCAAACAGACGCAGGCCGTCCGCCAGTTACCCGCGGGCAATCGCGTCACGCTCACCGGCACGCCGGTCGAGAACCGGCTCTTGGAGTTGTGGTCGATGATGCAATTCCTCAATCCCGGCCTGCTCGGCTCGCAGCGCGGCTTCCGCGACGAATTCGCCCTGCCCATCGAACGCTACCAGGACCCCGAGGCCACGACGCGGCTGCGCGGGCTGGCCGGGCCGTTCATCCTGCGTCGCCTCAAAACCGACCCCACCATCATCCAGGATTTGCCCGACAAGCTGGAGATGAAAGTCTACTGCTCCCTCACGCCGGAACAGGTGACGCTCTACGAGGCCGTAGTGGAGGCGTCCCTGCGCAAAATCGAAGAGGCCGAGGCTGACGAGGAGCGCTCCGATTTCTCGCGGCGCGGCGCAGTGCTCGGCGCGCTGCTGCGGCTAAAACAAATCTGCAACCACCCGTCGCAGTTCCTCGGCGACGGCTCCGCGCTGCCGGGGCGCTCCGGCAAGCTGGAACGGCTGACCGAGATGCTCGAAGAGGCGCTGGACGTGGGCGACCGCGCGCTCATCTTCACGCAGTTTGCGGAGATGGGGACGCTGCTCCAGGGCTACCTGCAAACGCTATTTGGGATGGAAGTGCTGTACCTGCACGGCGCAACGCCGGTCAAACGCCGCGACCAGATGGTAACCCGTTTCCAGGACGGGTCCGGGCCGCCGTTGTTCATCCTATCGCTCAAGGCCGGGGGCACGGGACTCAACCTCACCGCCGCCAACCACGTCTTCCACTTCGACCGCTGGTGGAATCCGGCGGTGGAAGATCAGGCCACCGACCGCGCCTTCCGCATCGGGCAGACGCGCGACGTGCAGGTGCACAAATTCGTCTGCGGGGGTACGCTGGAAGATCGCATCGACGAGCTGATCGAATCGAAGAAGGCGTTGGCGCAGAGCGTCATCGGCGCAGGGGAGGACTGGCTCACCGAGATGAGCACCGACGAGTTGCGCGACGTCATGATGCTCCGGCGGGAATGAGGCAGGGGCGGCATTCTACCACGAATCTACACGAATCTTCACCAATGGGAGTTATTCGTGTACATTCGTGAAGATTGGTGGTTTGCTTTTGAGGAGTTGAAATGGCGAAGCGACGTTCGCGGAGTTATTATGACGATTATTGGCCGCACTATGAGCCGACGCGCCCGATAGAGGCGGACGGCATCAAGGCGAAAAGCCAACGCGGCAAGTTCGTCACATCGTGGTGGGCGGATAAATGGATCAGCGCGCTGAAGCGGCTGATGGATTCCGGGCGGCTGGGCCGGGGGCGCAGTTATGCCCGCAAAGGGCAAGTGTTGGAGATCGACATCAAGGCCGGGAAGGTTGCCGCGCGAGTGCAGGGTTCGCGGCCCTCACCGTACAAGGTCAGCATCGAATTGAAGCCGTTGAGCGATAGCCAGTGGACAAGCGTCATGGATGCCCTGTCGCAACAGGCCATTTTCGCCGCGCAACTGCTCAACGAAGAGATGCCCGCCGATATCGAGCAGGTCTTCGACAAGGCCAAAGTGCCGCTCTTCCCGCAGTCGAGAGGCGACTTGATCACCAAATGCTCGTGCCCCGATCCGGCAAATCCGTGCAAGCATATCGCCGCCGTGTACTACCTGCTCGGCGAGCGTTTCGACGCGGACCCATTCCTGCTCTTCGAGCTGCGCGGGCGCAGCAAGGCCGCGATCATTGCCGCGCTGCGGGAACGCCGCGCCGCCGCGGTCCGCCGCGCCGACGGCGTAGCGGCGCAGGAAGCGCTGCCCTACGTCCCCGACGCCATCGCTGCCGTGGACGCGCCTGCGCTCGCCGATTGCCTGGATACCTATTGGGGCGCACCGTCCTCGTGGGACGCCGTCAGCTTGCACATCGCCGCGCCGCCCGTAGACCTGGCGCTGCTCAAGCGCCTGGGTCTGCCGGATTTCGTGGACGCGACAAGCTTCCGCGCGCAAATGGAGCGGGTCTACAGCGGCGTCACCGACCGCGCTTTGGAAATTGCTTTTGGAGATACGGACTATGAATCAACGGATTGAACGGATGAAACGGATTTCCACCTTGATTATTGTGGGCCTTCTCTTGCTACAAATCGCGTGCCAGACGATCACCGGCCCGCGCCCCACGCAACCAGCTCCGGCGACGCCCACGCCCGCCTCACCGCCCACCGCGACGCTGCCGGTCGCAACCCAACCAACGGCGCGTCCAGCCGCAACGAACATCCCTGAAACAACGCCGCCCGGCGAAGCAAACCTGGCCTGCGTCGGCTTGTATGGCTCCGGCGTCACATGTATCGAAAATAACGAGTGGGTCAACTACAACAAAAATAACGCCGACCTGGGCAGCGATCTCGTCAAAGACATCGCCGTGTGTCCGGGCGGCGAGCTTCTCGTGCTGCACACGCTGGGTCTCAATCTCTTCGACGGGACGCAGTGGCGTAACTACGGGCAAGGATGGGGATCTGGCAGCTCAGAGGCCGTCGCCTGCGCGACTGACGGCGACTTCTGGGTCGCGCATTTCCGCGGCGCCAGCCACTTTCACGATGGGAACTGGCAGACGTACCCGGTGAAGGAGGTACTGTCCGCCGACCCGGAGGCTTACGATCTGGTCAACGACATCGCTATTGCGCCGGATGGCGCGGTGTGGGTGGTTCTGGTCAATGGTATCGCGGTTTTCACTGAAGAGGAATGGACGGTGTACGAAGAAGGCACAGGCTTCGGTGACACGTATTTCTTCGCACGCATCGCTTTCGACAGCCGTGGCGATCCCTGGGTCATTTCAGGCGGCGGCCTCCATCACTATGACGGTCTGTTCTGGGATTTCTACCCGAGCCAGGGATTTTCCGTCATGCCGCAAGGCATCGCCGTGGATCGACAGGATCGCATCTGGATAGGAACGCTCAGTGGCGGGCTATTGCTCTACGAAAACCAAAGCTGGCTCACATTCACACCGCAGAACAGTCCCCTCAGCAGTTACAACGTGAATGCGCTGGCGGTCGACGCGGCGGGCCGCCTGTGGGTGGGGACCACGTGGGGATTGCACATCGTCGATGGCGACACGTGGACAAGTTACCACATAAGCAACAGTGATCTACCCGATGATGCCATCGCCGTCATCGCCGTTTCCGGAGCAGGTTCGGCCTTGCCGGCGGCGCAGAAGAAAGCGCCGGGCGCACTCACAGGACGGCTTGTGACCCCCGACGGCGAGGCACTGGCCGACGTCACCATCGAAATATGCGTCGAGACAATCTACAGCAGCTACCGCGGCGCAACGCCCTGTGAAGGACATCCCTACACGCGCGACGCCGTCAGCGATGCCGACGGCGTCTTCACGATCGAGAATCTGCCCGCCGGGTTCTACAATCTGGCGGTCCAGACCGGCGATACCTGGATGCTCTATTCCAGTCGCTCCAGTGGCTCCTCCGAGCAATTGCTCATTCCGGCGGGAGAGACGGTCGATTTGGGGGAGATTGTCGTAGGACAGGAGTAGAAAACGCCTCTCACATCGACCACTCTTCCGCGTGAATGTCCAGATCATCTGACCAGCGGCGCTGCAGCGCGGCGATCTCGTCCACGATATCCTGGGAGAGCGGCTGGATGTCCTCTTTCGCCGCGAGGAAGGCTTGCAGGTGTTCGGGACGCGCCGTTGACCCGACGGTGGCGCGCACCTGCGGGAAGCTGTGGGCGAAGCGCACGCAGAATGTTGTCCAGCTTTCGATGCCGGAGCGCTCGAAGATGGGCGCGACTTCGACGGCGCGTTGTTGCAGGTATTCTTTCCACGCTGCGCCGGGCACATCCCGCAGACGATGCACCGGGCCGCCGGAGACGGTGCGCATGGCGACAATCGGCTCATCACGTTCGACAAGCAAATCCCATAATGCGTTGGAGGCGAAACGCTGCAAGGGGTTCAGGTAGAAGATGTAGCCGTCCACAATACCCTCTGGATAGCCCGCGCGCAGCGCCTTGAGCGGCGTCTCCGACGTCCAGGGGAACACCTCGAGCACGAAACGTTTCACCAGGCCCTCGTCCTGGAGACGGGCGAATTCGTCGTAGCACGGCCCGCCGTTGGTGAATTCGTCCGCCAGTTGCCCGCCCAGGCAAAGCTGGCCCAAGTCCAGGCTGTCCAATCCAAGCAGGTCAAGGTGCAGGTGAACCATATCCCGCAGTTCGTCGATCGTGCTCCAGCCCAGTTTCACGATCAGCTTGGGAACGCGGGCGCGGTCCTGGTCGAATGCAACGCGCAGGACTTTGAGCGCATCGCCGTAGGTGTGGCTGGTGTGGAACCAGACGCCGGCGTTCATCGCCGCGCGGGCGATAGCGACGCGGTCATCGAAGGAGATGTGCTCGTCGCCGAGGCGCGTTGTCCCGTAAATGTACGGAGAGAGGTCGGAGAGCCATGTCGATTTGTGGACATAAGATATGGGTTTCATGACCTACCTCTTGAATCAGCTAAATGACAGTGTTATCAGGGATGACCGCGCCCTTAGGAACGACGACGATGCCGTCGCGCACCACGTAGTTGTCAGTCTCCTCATCTGGCGCGCCCATGTGGCTGCGGATGACAACGTTGCGCCCGATGCGCGCGTTCTTGTCCAGGATGGCGTTCTCGATGACGCTGCCGCGCCCCACCCCGATGTCGGGCAGGCCAAGGCGCTCGTTCTCGTCGATCTGCGCCAGCGATTCGAAGTCATCGGCTCCCATCATCACCACGCGATGCAGATGCGCGCCGTTGTTGACGATACTGCGCAAGCCGATAACGCTGTCGGCAATAGCGGCATGGTCCAACCGGCAGCCGGGCGCAATCCACACACGCATCAAACTCGAGTCGGTAATCCGGCTGCCCGGCAAGAAGCGCGGGCGCGTGTAGATGGGCCATTCCGCCGAGAAGAAATCGAACGGCGGATTTGTGCTGGTCAGCGCCAGGTTCGCTTCGTAGAAGGCGCCGATTGTCCCAATATCCGCCCAGTAGCCCTCGAAAGGATAAGCAAACACACGCAAGCCCTTCTCAATGGCCGCCGGGATGATGTCTTTGCCGAAATCCGAACCGGTTTCGCTGCGCAACAAGTCGCCCATGGCCTTGGTGCGGAAGACGTAAATGCCCATCGAGGCCATGTAGGGACGCTCACCTTCCAGGCTCTCGAGGCCATCCAGTTGGTCCAGAGGCGGCTTTTCGCGGAAAGCGTGAATCCGCCCTTCTTTGTCTGCCTGCAAAATGCCCAACTCCGGCGCATCCTCGGCCCCAACGGGTTTGACTGCGATGGAGATATCAGCTTCGTGCACACCGTGGAAGCGAACAAAATCGGCATAATTCATGCGATAGAGATGATCACCGGCGAGGATCAAAATGTCGCGCGGACTGGGGACCTGGAGTTGGAAGAGTTGTTTGCGCAGCGCATCCGCCGTTCCCTGATACCAGGATTTGCTCATCGGCGTCTGTTCCGCCGCCAAAATCCGCACCCATCCACCGGAGAAGTTGTCGAATTGGTAGGTACGCACAACGTGCCGGTGCAACGAGACGGAGTTGTATTGCGTGAGCACGTAGATGCGGTTCACGCCAGAGTGAATGCAGTTGCTGATGGGAATGTCAATCAACCGGTAGTAGCCCGCCAATGGCACAGCGGGTTTCGCGCGCAGCTTGGTCAGCGGATAAAGTCGCGTCCCTGACCCCCCACCCATAATAACTGCCAGGACGTCTTTCATAAAGCTTAACATAGGCCGACCCCCCTTGATAATGAAATGTCCAACGGATCTATATTTTACCCAAAAATTATGCTGGCAAGCGTTTCTGGTACACCAATGGCGAGTTCTCGAATAGGTTCGTATGCCCCTATTATAGTGACAGCCGTGAAATAAACAACACACATTTGCACTTTTTCCTACAGAATATTGACAGATAGTAGGATCGGGTTATAGTTTGGCGGTGATGGAAAATACGCAAACACTCCAAACAAAACCACGCCATCCGTGGCTCCTTTTGGCCTTCATTATGGCGCTGGCGTTTGTACTGCGTCTCGAACGCCCCTCACTGACCGAGTTTAAACGCGACGAAGCCACAGTCGCACGGATGGCGCAGGCAATTGCCTATGAAGGCTACTTGCCCGCTGTCGGCGTGGATGCTTCGATGGGCATCGACAACTTCCCGCTCACGCTGTATCTCATGGCGCTGCCCATACGCTTGTGGCGCGATCCCCTCGCCGCAGTGTTATTCACAATGCTGCTCAACACCCTAGCAGTGTGGGGTTGTTATACCTTCGGAAAAATCTATTTCGGCGAGCGTGTGGGACTCATTACCGCACTGCTTTTTGCCGTCAGTCCCTGGTCGGTACTCTATGCCCGCAAAATCTGGTGTCAAAACATGCCGTGGGCCACGCTGATCTTCTTTGCTGCCATATTCGCGGTCTTTGTCAAAGGGCGGCGCTGGTTCCTCATTCTTGCCTGCGTCGGCGCAGCAGCGATGATCGGTCTACACCTCAGTGGCCTGGCGGCAATTCCTATCCTGGGATTGGCAGTCTTGTTATACCGGGATCAAGTTTCACCCAAGACGTTGGTAGTGAGTGCGCTGGCAGCACTCGTCGCCGTCAGTCCTTACATCCTTCACGACGCCCAGAACGGTTGGGAGAACTTTTCCGGCATTTTCAACTATGCGGGAGGAGCGGGCGTGTTCTCGTGGGACGCGCTGCGCTATGCTTTTATGATCGCTGGTAGCTACGGGATCCCGGGACAAGCCGGAGCATACCACGAACAATTCCAGGCCAGCGTTGTCAATCTCTGGTGGATGAATCACCTGATGACAGGGTTGATCGTCTCGGGACTGTTCTACGCGCTAGGGCAGGCGTTCCGCGGTAAAACACAGGAACAGCGACGCAGCTTTGTTCTACTCCTGCTATGGTTTTTCGTCCCAGTAGTGCTGCAACTCTGGCCCAGTACAGTAACCCAACCCCACTACTTCATCATGCTGTACCCGACACAATTCCTCTTCGTCGCCATCCTGCTCGCACGGGGGCTAGAACTTCTGCCGCAGCGCGAAATTTCTCTGGGGGCGCTCAAATTCAGCCTCGCAACAGGAATGTTGATTGTAGGATTGTTCATATGGAGCAGTTGGCAAATCTCCGTGATTTACCAACAGCGCGTCTATATGGTTGAACATCCTTCGACCGGCGGGTACGGCATTCCCTTGCGTTACACGCGTTCGGCAGCCAGCAGCGCAAAGGCGTTGACCAACGGTGCGGAGATCATCGTCATCGGTGAGAGTGCCCGCCCGTTTATGACGGAGACGCCGACCGTCTTCGAGGCGCTACTCTTCGGAACGCCACACCGCTTCACCGATGGGCACACAGCGCTGCCCGTGCCTGAAGGCGAACGCGCTGTCTATTTGGTCGGACCGCTATACGACGATGCCGGCGGCACGCTCGCACCGTCGCTCGAATGGCTGACCGCGTGGGAATCCGTCAGTCCGGGGCCAGTCACGCGATTGCCAGACGGCGTGACGTACCGCACCTTCGTCCGCGAAGCCGTGAACCGCAACGATGTGATCGCGGGGATGCAGCCGTTGGCGGCGGGGATTCCGTTCGCCAACAACGTCGTTTTTGCAGCTTACGAAGCGCCGGAGACTATAACGGGGGGCTGGGAGGCGGAGGTCTGGCTGGCGTGGTGGCTGCGCGGGCTGCCGCCAGAGGGTGTAGATTATCACTTCACAGTGCAACTGTTGGACGAGAACGGCAGTCTACGCGCGCAGGACGATCACGTGGGCTTTCCAGCGGATTACTGGCAGACAGGCGATCTCGTCCTGAGCCGGTTCACCGTCCCCGTTCCCGCGAATCTTGAGGCGGGCAGTTACCAACTCCGCGCCGGGATGTACAGCTTCCCGGACATCATCAACGTAGCGGTCGTCGATCCCCAAGGAACGCCGGTTGATGATGGGATAAACTTAGGGACGATCAAGATCACAGATACGCCGTGATCAAGCTCAAATGAGCCGTGTCATTGAATTGTTCGACTCTCCACATGCTGTCATTGGGATCGTAAGAAAGTGCACTGATGCTGCAATAAGCAGGTGGGGCGAACCTGAACCGTTTCTCCAACCCCGACCCAATGCAGGCACTGAGCAGGATCATAATCACGCCACCGTGGGTGACAACAGCTACATCGCGGCTGTGTTTTTTGACGATCTCCTCAAGTAGGGGCCAAACCCGTTTCTGTACGTCCGCTCCGGCTTCGCCTTGTGGATACGGCAGATCAGCCTCATGCTTTTGCCACTCCAGATAGTAGTCGGGGAAAGCTTTCCATCCTTGAACGGGAATATCACCCATATTGATCTCACGGAGTTGAGGGCTATATAGGATGTCGTGATGTGTGTAGCGACAGATGATCTGGGCGGTCTCCGCAGCCCGTTTGAGATCGCTGCTGTAGACGGCATCAATCTCATAATGCTGTAAACGTTGTCCAAGCGATTCGGCTTGTTGAATACCGAACTCATCCAATGGGGGATCAGGAACGCCAAGAACAGCATTTTGATGCAATCCGGCTATCGTATGCCCGTGGCGTAGCAAGTAGATTCTCATTTTTCACGGCCACCACGCATCCGGCTAGTGGAGCATTTCTCCTACAATTCCAGCCCCATCAAGTAGTGATTGAAGTACTCGCCGTGCAAGAATATCCCCCTGCTGACCATCCCTTCGATCATAAAACCCTTGCGTAGGTAGAGTGCAATAGCCCGTTGGTTGTCGGTACGGGTGTGCAAATTGATCTTCTTTACGACCTGCGTGGCCTTTGCCCAATCGATAAGCGCATCGAGCATAAATGCACCGACGCCGAGTCCCCAACAAGACTTCCGCACCGACAGGCCAAACTCACCACTGTGCCGGACGCGCGGGCGGCGTCCCGCCGAAAAGTTAAGCGTGCTCACGATCTGATCCCCGATCAAGCCGACGATATAGAGTTGGTTATCCGCTTCGTGACATCTGCCTAGGAAATCCTTTTCTTGCGCTTCAGTCAGTTCAAACTCGCCGGGGCCGAAAGTCAGGAAATCGGATTCACCACTGACCGCTTCGACATAATCAAGGACGGCGCGGACATCTTCAGGCATCGCCTCGCGAATAAGAAGCACGCAGCCATTCTTGAGTTCGTGACTGCGTGCTTCCATAGCGTTAACCTATTTAAAATCCGACTAATGGGTATGCGGATGCGGATCGGGCGCGGCGGCGATGACGCCGCCGACCACGTCGACGAGCAAGCCGAATTCGCCGTTGGCGTAAGCCTCGATCTGTCCAGCGTCGCCGAGACGCGCCATCTCAGGATCGATGCCCAGTTTGCCCAGAAAGCGTGTGCCGAAGGCGTTCGCCATCTCCTCGGTGTTGCCCTTGCCGAACAATTCGAAACGCTCGCCGCACTTCGGGCAGGTAACGTAACTCATGTTTTCCACCACGCCGATGAGGGGGATGTTCAGGTGCCCGGCCATGTTCGCGGCCTTACGCACGACCATCTCTGCCAGATCCTGCGGGGATGTGACCAGCACAATGCCCGTGACCGGCAAACCCTGCATCACGGTCAAGGCGGCGTCGGAGGTGCCGGGCGGCATATCGACCACCAGCACGTCCAGATCGCCCCAGAAGACGTCGCTCCAGAACTGGTTGATTGCGCTGGCGATCATCGGACCGCGCCAGATCACAGCGTCGGCCTCGTTTTGCAGCATCAGATTGATCGACATAATTTTGATGCCGCCCGATGTCTGTGGTGGCATAATGCCCAATGGCGAAGTCATCGGAGCTTCGTGGACGCCGAACAGCTTGGGGATGCTCGGGCCGGTGATGTCGGCATCCAGTACGCCGACGCGCAAGCCGTTGCGCCGCAATCCGACAGCGATCATCGCCGCCACCGTGGACTTCCCCACCCCGCCTTTGCCGCTCATCACGGCGATCACCGTTTTAACACGGTTGAGATTCCCGGCGGGGAAGTTGGGCTGCTGCTGCCGGGAAGACTGTAACACCTTGCGCAAGTGCGCTTTTTCGTCTTCGGTCATCGCGGTCAGGGCGATTTCCACGTCCAACCCTTCGGCCAGACCGTCGACTGCTTTCGCTGCGTCCGCTGCGATGCTGTCCTGCAGCGGACAATTCGCCACCGTCAGCGCAATCGTCACCTTGATGTGTTTGCCCCGGATGCGCACCTGGCGCACCATGCCCAAATCCACGATATTGCGCCGCAGTTCGGGATCCATCACATTGCGCAGCGCTTCCATTATCTGTTGTTCCGTTATCACTTTATAGCCTCCTCAAAACGAATCGCAAATCATGAGGGGAATAAGGGGTTGGGGGCGGGTGTCCCCGCCCCCAACCCCCCCACCCCACATATATTTTTCAATTATGGTTAAGGTCGATTATCAACCGGCCGTCGCTGCCGCGCGCTGCCGGGCATCTTCTGCTTCAGCCTGCTCTTCCTCGCCGGGTTTCACTTCCCAGATGCGATCTGGAGCTACCAGGCGGTCTGTGTACAGCACGCCGTTGCAGTGGTCGATTTCGTGCTGGAACACGCGCGCCAAGTAACCGCGCGGGCGAAAGCGAAACGGTTTTCCGTGGCGATCCATCCCGCGCACAACGATCTCCGTCGCGCGTTCCACTTCTCCAGCGTATCCAGGGACAGAGAGGCACCCTTCCACACCAACTTCTGTTTCTCTACCGGTCTTGACGATTTCCGGATTAAGCACGACGAAAAGCTTGCCGCTGGTGGGGTCGTCCTCGTCTTCCGGCGTTTCGATGACGATCACCCGCACCATTTCACCAACCTGCACCGCCGCCAGCCCCACGCCGTTCGCTGCGTCCATCGTCTCAATCATATCAGTGATCAACGTGCGTATTTCCGGTGTGACTTTCTGCACCGGGCGCGAGCGCTTGCGCAAACGCGGATCTCCAACTGTAACAATTTCCCTTAACATAATATCCCCCAAATCCTGATCTTGCCTATTCTACCATAGTTCGTTATTAGGCCGTTCCTGCGTAGTTTAGGTCTTGGAACTACCTTAGTCCTCTCTTCGCAGATTGTCATACGTCGCAAACCAACTCAGCAGTTCGTCCTCCCGACGCGTCGCCTCGATTTTGCGTTGGCGTTGAGTATACTCATACTGGCGGTCGGAGATCAACGAGCGCACTTTTGAAGGATGGCGTACCCATTTCAATTCAAAGAGTCCCTCTCGACCCGCCGTCTCGAATTGCACGTGACCGTATTGCAAAAGCTGCCCCCAGAAACCGGGAACCTGGAAACTGAGGTTTTGAATACGATCCAGCCGTGCTTCACGCCGCGCTTCACGTAGCAACAAAGGCTTCTGTTCCACCAAAATGATGTGACTGGGCGTGAGTTGCACATAGTCATTGCGCCAATCCTCGACAAACCACAGTAGAGCTGCCAGCAAGATCGCCTCGAGAATAAGCCAGGCGATAAACCATGAAGTGAAGTGTATATCGGCATTGTTCCAACGCTCGAGCAAGAACGCACCACCGCCCACGGTGAAGATCAACAAAGGTACAAAGACCTCCATATAGCGCAAGAGGCCCAGGAACCAGAAGCGCCGCAGGATAATCGTACCGGCATCTTCGGTCTCCACCCACGAGGGTGGGAAGAGGTATTCCCACAGCCAGCTAAACGTCAGCAGCATCCAGAGACGCCGAGTGGGCGGCGGGGCGGGCAAAGTCTTGCTTGGCGGTGCCGAGGGCGCTTTCTCGATCTTGAGACGGCGTGCGAGCAGGTCGCGGATTTGGCCGCGCGCGCGGAGCAGATCACGAGCTTTGGCGCGTTCAATTTGTTGGAAGATCATCACCCGCAAGTGCGCCGGATTAGGGATACTGTCGATGTCGATGTCAACGGTTTCACCCGCAGTCTGGAGGACCAGATTGCCGTAATTAAGGATGTTCGCCGTCACGCCCGAACGCACTTCGTAGATGTCCTGGATGGTATCCAACGAGCACTCTTCGGAGTGCACGTCGAATGGCCAGTCGCGTTCAATATGGATGACGCGCTGCGTGGTCAATACGAAGTAATCGTCGCGCCAATTCAGATACTGCCATATCGCCACAAGAAACAGGGCGATCGTCGGAATCGCCACCACGACCGCGAGAAAGGTCGCAGCCGTTGTACCCCTCGAAGACAGGTACGACAGCGCCGGCACCAACAGGACAAAAAACAACAGCGGTGCGGCAATCTGGCGGAACAGCCGTGTCCAGTGACGCTGCACGACAAATATGACCCATTCATCATCGCGCAACCAATCGAATTTTTGGACTTTGCGGCGCGCATCGACGACCTCCGATACACTCAAGCGATTCAACCATCGCGGATGCTGCTCCAAGAGCACAGTAAAATCGTCACGCAGCAGGTAGAGCACCCGCGCCTGGCCATCGGCAGTCGCCAACACATCGTGAAAATCGCCAACCAGAAGCCCTGTCTCTCCGGCGACGTCACCAACTTCTAACCACCCAACTTCTTTGACAAGGCCATCGGGATCGATCTTGGTCAGTTGAATACGGCCCTCAAGCACAAGCAGCAGGCGATCGGAAATCTCGCCCTGGCGGAAAAGCCATTCACCGTTCCCATAAACCTGATCATGGACCAGTGGCGCGATTCTGTATAGTTCATTTTCCCAACGCTCGGCGCGGAAGTTCTCGAACAAGGGCATCGCTTCCAAAAAGCCAACAACCCGCGCCGGTTGTAACGGCCCTGGCAGGGCCTCCCGAAGATAGGGGCTTTGGTCATAGATTTTGACCAATTCTCTAAAAAGCATATACAGCAGGTGGGTCTTTTCGACGGCTTCCACATTCGCACCCTCAAACTGCTGAACGCTCAACTCTATACGCCCAAACATCTCGCCGGCCTTATATTCTGCAATTGAGGTCACGTTGCCCAGTTCGTCTACGCGCGTCAGCCGGACTTTGCCTTCCACAATCACAAACAGGCGATCCGGCACCTGCTCCTGGCCAACAATCCGCTCGCCCGGCTCATATATCCGCTCACGGACAAAAGGAACCATGCGCATAAGGACATCCTCCCCGGCGCTGCCGGTAAGGTTTTGAAACAGCGGAATCCTCTTTAATTGCGCCAAAACATCTTTTGGTTCCATGCGATTAGCCTCTTATCAAATTATACTACAATTAACGTAACGGTGCTCGCCCTGTCGAGGTTCGGAATCCACTAGCCATCACCGTGATCAGATGCTCATTTCTGCGCTCTGACACAGGTGAAGCCGATTGCCCCAGGCCCAAGATTTGCACCGATTTCTGTCCGCCCGCCGCTGCCTTAGCGGCTTCAAGCGCCAATAACCCGGTGCCTACTGTCAACTGTCCAGAATCGACCACGCTTACGGGAACGTCCGTGGTGATCTCAGCCGCCATGCGTGCCATATTGACAATATCACTCAGTTTCGCCGAAATGTGAACAGAGACAATGCCACTAGCCCCTCGACCATCAACTGCTCGGCAGGCAAATCGCATGTACTGTCGGTTACAATTCTAATCGTCATCTACATCTCCCCCTCTGTGTCACCTACCGGCGTAACACCCTTCTTGAGAATAATATTACCATACTTGGCGGTCTCGCCCGTCATCACGACGGCAAATGCCTGTTCGGTACGCTCGTAAAAGGCGAAACGTTCGATACGGGCGATAGGCGGCGTCCCGGGCCAATGCCGGTCGATGGCAGCACGGTAACTAGCTTCGACGGCGGGGTCGAGCGTGTCCCCTGGGACAGGCGCCATCATCATCACCGGGCTGTCGACGTAAGTATCCAGCGCAAACAACGGCAGGATCGCATCGAGCAAATTGGCGACGCGCAACCCGTCGGCGCGCAGCACGCGGGCATTGCAGCTTTCACCGGGAAAGTGCGCGTCCGCCAGCACAATCTCATCGCCGTGCCCCATCCGGCAGAGTAATGCAAGCAGATCAGGGCTGAGTAATGGAGAAATACCAACGAGCATAGACGGCCTCCTTGTGTAGAATCAGCGAATCAGCGAATAAAGGAATCAGCGAATAAAAGAATCAGTGAATGGCGAATATGGAATGGTTCGCTCATTCGCTGATTCGTCCATTCGCTCATTCGCCATTTGCCATTTTACATTGGTGCGCCGGTTTCGATGTCCCAGCCGTATTCGGCATAGGCACCCGCCAAAAGCGCGTCCAGGTCGGGAACGTTGCCCTCGGTGCCGCCATCAAGCGGTTGGCGCAGCAGCTCCGGCATCTGCTCATCCGCCCGCGTGAGACCGCGCCGCAGATTGAGCTTCCGCTTTAGTGTGAGGATGCGCTTGCCCAACGGCAGCAAATCGTCCAATGCCAGATTCCAACCGGTAATGGCGTTCAATGCCTCCAACACCCGTTCCGCGCCGGGATTCTGGAACTCGCACAAGATCATCGCGTTGTACAGCGTGCGCCACGCCTGCTGGCGCGCCGCCACGCGGCCTTTTTCCTCCGACGACTCGAAGCGCTCGCCAGGTGTGATGTCCAACTCATAAGCTGGCCCTTGACCGGTGTCGACCCCGTACATGTCGCCCTGCATGTGACACGCGCCGCGCGGTGAGAGCGCGTACACCGCCGCCATCCCGCTGAACGCGCGCGGATCGTGCATTGGGACTTCCAGCTTGTTGACCGTAACCGCTAACTCCGGCACGCCGAATCGCTCCGCCAGCGCGTAACTCCCGTCGGCCAGCAGCGCACCGAAACCCTCGCGGTTCGCCATCATGCCGAGCAAACGATGAATCATCGCCGTGTCGCCGTAGTGGATCTCAAGCCCGCCGGTATCCGCCGCCGTCAGCACGCCGCGCTCGAACAGCTCGCAAGCCAGTGCAATCGTCGCGCCCGCGCTGATGGTGTCCAGGCCGTAGACGTTGCACAGATGCCCGGCGTAGATCACGGCCTCCTGGTCGGACACCATCATCAAAGAGCCGAGCGCGCCAAGCGTCTCGTATTCGGGGCCATCGACCTTGTCCACACCGTAGGATGGCGCGCGCGTCTCTCTGCCACAGGCGATGGGACAGCGATAGCAAGCCAGCGTGCGGTTCTGAAATTCGTCGAGCATCAGGATGCCGGACAGGTTGCTGCCCTCGTCCCACGCATCCTGTTGGTAGTAGCGGATGGGCATATCGCCGTACATCAACGCCATGTCCACGTAACCGGCGGTGCCCGCCATCTGGATCGACATGGCGGCCATGTCGTCTTCGAGACCGGCGACGATGGCCTTCGAAAGCGCGTTGAGCGCCTTCGCGTCGGCGACCGGCACCTTCGCTTTGCCGCGCACGCCGATGGCTTTGAGCTTTTTCGCGCCCATTACCGCGCCCATGCCGGTACGCCCGGCAGCGCGCCCGTGATCGTTCATCACCGCCGCCATCACCGCCAGGTTTTCCCCGGCCTGGCCGATACAGGCCACACGCGCGCGGCTCTCGCCCATCAGGCTGCGGACGCATTTCTGCGTCGCGTAGCTATCCAGACCCCACAAATCGGTGGCGTCGTATAAGATGGCTTCACCGTCGATGATGGAGAGCCAGACGGAACAATCGGATTCTCCGGTGATGATGATGCCGTCGTACCCCGCGAAGCGCAATTCTGGCCCAAAGAAGCCGCCGCTGTTCGCCTCACCCCACAGGCCGGTGGCCGGGGAGAGCGCGCCCACACTGTAACGCCCCGCCGAGGGCATCGCCGTGCCTACCATTGGCCCGGTCATAAAGATAAGAGGATTCTCCGATCCCAGCGGATCGGTGTCCGCCGTAACCAGATCATCGGCATATCGCACCGCCAGGCCACTCCCACCGACGTATTCGCGGGCGTAAGCCTCGTTCAGCGGCTCATCCCACACCGTCCCCGCCGTCAAATCCACGCGCAAGATTTTGCACATATAGCCGTGCATAATCATCTCCTGTAGAATCATGAATCATGATTGATGATCCGTGATTCATGATTCGTGATTTGTGATTCAGAAATCTATGCTTTTGCCGTCGTAGGCGTACTCAAAGAGACGCTGCAAGTCGTCGTAGTCGGGACTGCGGGCGGCGGTCATCATCGAGGCGTCGTTGAAAGCGCGTTCCATCAGATCGTCAAGGTGCGCGACAAACGTCTCGCGGTCAATGCCCAGTGCGGCGATGCTGGTGGGACTGCCGGTGACGTCGCAGAGATGGCGGATCTCGGCGGCCAGACGGAGTGCCGCTTTCCCCACATCGTCGCAGCCACAGCCGATGAAGTGCGCGACCTCGGCGAAACGTTCCGGCGCTTCGGCGGCCATGTACTCGATCGTATACGGCAGGAGCAGGCTCACCGCGCGCCCATGCGGCACGTGAAACACCGCGCCAAGCGCGTGGCCGGTCGCGTGCGCCATCGACGCCAACGAGTTGCCGAAGCCCATCCCGGCGGCGGTTGCCGCGTTGTGCATCCGCTCGCGGGCCTCCGCATCGCTGCCATCGGCGACGGCGCGCGGCAGGTAGGTGAAGACTTTCTTGGCCGCGTCGAGGCACAGCCCGTCGGTGAGATCGGTATGCCAGGTGCAGGTGTAGCCTTCGATGGCGTGCGTGAGGGCATCCAGGCCGGTATCGGCGGTCAGACGGGGCGGCATCCCCATCACCATCGCCGGATCGACGATGGCAAGGTCAGCGCTGTTCTCGCGGTTGCCCAAGCTCATCTTGCGCTGCTCGGCGGTATCTGTAAGGACGATGGTCCACGTCACTTCAGAGCCGGTGCCGCTGGTGGTGGGGATGGTGATCAGACGCGCTTTGCGACGCAGGTTCAAGTCCACCATCGGGTTGATGTCCGCCGGTTCGAGATCGGGGCGCTCGTACAGCACCCAGATCGCTTTCGCCGCATCCATCACCGAGCCACCGCCCACCGCGATAATCCAATCCGGCTCGTACTCCAACGCCACACGCGCGCCCGCGAGCGCCGTATCGGTGCTGGGATCAGGCTCCACGGCGTCGAACACGCGCCACGTCAGGCCGGCCTTGCGCAAATGCGCCGTGACCGTATCCACCGCCCCCACTTTTACCAACGTTTTATCGGTAACGAGCAGCGCCCGCGTGCCCTTGATCTCATCCAGTGCATCCAGCGCCCCCTCGCCAAACACAATCTGCGGAGAAACAAAGTACCACATCGTCACCCTCCGAGAATAGTCAAGTCGTCGTTAGTCGGATAGTCGTTAGTCGGATAGAGAAAAATCCGTTCCAATCCGTTAAATCCGCTGAGAAATAGCTGATCGCTGACCGCTGAAAGCTGATAGCTAGTCGCCAAAATCCGTCGGAATCAGTTTCGTGCAGGCGATGATTTCTTTAGCGGCCTTGGGGTAGCGCATGATCATCTTCATGTCGCCCTGCAACTTCAGCCGCCGGGTCATCATGCCTTGAATGGGATCGAGTTTCCCTTCGATGACCTTGCGCCAGGCGCTAAACTGAGCGCTGATGACGTAACCGGCTTCTTTCTCGTCCAGGCTGTTCACCTGCATCGCCTCGGTACTTTTGCCGTGATACAGCCCGAGGTAAAGATAGGCTGTCTCTGTCTGACCATCATCCGGTTCGACGACGAAGATAAAGTCCCCCTCCCAATTCTTGGCCGATTGCTCGTAAGAAGGGCTGGCATTGAGGTGCTCACTGAGTTGTTTGATCCATGCGTCCGATGGAAATCTAATGTTCGACATCTTTACACTCCTTTTTTGGATTTTGAAATAGTCTGTTTAGGCGCTAGTCACATAGCCACATAATCATCTGCTTAATCTGCCGACAACCCCTTGTCTTTCGATACAGGCCTTTTGCTCATCATGCCACCTTCACGGCGGTTGCGGACGGCGACAATCTCGGCGAGAACGGAAAGTGCAATCATCGCCGGTTCCTTGCCACCAATGTCCAGTCCAATGGGGCCGTAGATACGGGTCAAATCCTGCTCGGTGAGTCCCAACTCGACAAGGCTCGCTCGTCGGTCAGCCTGCGTCTTGCGGCTCCCCAGGAGTCCAATGTAGAAAGCGTCGCTGCGCAACGCCAGCTTGAGCGCGGGAACATCGAACTTGGGATCATGGAAAAGGACGACCACCGCGTGGCTCACGCCGAAGTCCTCCGATTTAAAGACATCCTGTGGCCACCCAAAGCGCGTTTCGATACCGGGGAAGCGCTCCTCCCGCAAAAAAGCACGCCGGGCATCACTTACGATAATCCCAAAGCCTAACACGCGGGACAACGCCGCCAGCGAGACTGCGATATCCGTCGCACCGAAGATGACGAGCGTGGGCGGCGGCACAATCACCTCGATAAAGAATTCGCCCTGCGGATAGCTGTGTTTCTGCGCATACGGGCCAGGCCAGGCTGACGCGATGTCCATCAGCACTTCGCCGTCAAGGTCGGGGTCGCCCAAGGTGCCATGCGTTGCACCGTCGGACGTGTGCAGCAAGTGTGCTGGCGGTTTGGCCGCGTCGATCCGCGAGACGAAAGCCACCGGACGCCGTGCCTCAACCTCCGCCATCAACTGTTCATGCAGTGAATTCCAGCGCTCGACCAGCAGGTCAATCGCGCCACCGCACGCCAACCCGGCGCTCCACGCCTGTTCATCGCTGATGCCGAAATTGGGGCGGCGTATCGCCTCGCGCCCCTGCAAGACAAACTCCATCTCGGCGATCACGTCGCCATCAACACAGCCGCTGCTGACCGAACCGGCGACGTCGCCATCGGGAGTGATCAACATCCGCGCCCCCGCCGGGCGCAGCGACGATCCCCGCGTCTCCACAATTGTTGCCAGCGCGAAATCCGTCTTCCCGGCCTCGCGCCAACGCTTCACGTCCTCAATAATATCACGCATATGCACCTCTAAGAAGCTACTGCCAAGACACGAAGCCACGAAGGCACACGTATCAAAAGTTCGTGCCTTTGTGTCGTCATGGTAAAAATTCTCGCGCCAACACCCTCATGACTTGGAATTGCCCCAAGTGTAAGCACGAATCGTTCCATCGGCGAAGACGCGTACGACTTCGAAACGCACGCGCCCGGCCTCGACGGCCTTGGCGATCTGGCGCTGGCCGTCGGTCAGCACCGACTTGCCCTGCTTGATATCGAGAATGACGATTTCCACATCGCCAGCAGCGCCCTCTTCCCTGATCGCGCTGTACCCGTCGAAAACGACGTAATCCACCGGGTCGCCGAGAAAGCGCGCGTCGGCGGGCCAGTAGGTAAAGCCCGGCAGTAGCGGGGCCATCTGCTCCGCCATCTTGCCCTTGAGGACGGCACGGCTCTGCTCGGCGCCCTGGCGGCGCGCCGAAACGACCGTTTCCGCGTGCCGGCCTTCCAATTCCTGGATGCGGGTCTCATAATACTGCACCAGACGCGCCCGCTCGGCCTCGGCCCTGGCGCGGTAGGTCGCGTCAATCTCGTCGCGCAGGTCGCCGCGCTCCCCCTGATCCCGCGCGCGCAGCAGCCAATACGCCAGCGCCACACCGATCACGAGGCCAACAAGCAAATAGAGAATGTCCATTTATGCCCAGAACAGCGGTTCGCGCCGCAGATACACGCCGCTGCCATCCTCACCGACGAATTCGCCATCGCGCACCAGGAATGCGCCGCGCCGCAGCGTCGATACGACACGCCCCTGCACGCGCATCCCCTCGTAAGGCGTATAGCCCGCCGCCGAGTGCAGGCGCTGAGCAGTGAGTGTGTCGGTAGGCGTGGGGTCGTACAACACGATGTCGGCGTCGGAACCGGGAAGCAGCGCGCCCTTGCGCGGCCACAAGTTGTAGACTTGCGCCGGGCCGGCCGCGAGCAACCGCGCGAGGTCGGTCCAGTCGATATAGCCATCGCCCACGCCGTAGGTCGCCATCAGTGGCAGGAGCGTCTCCAGACCGGGCAACCCGCCGGGCGTCCTGGTGAAATCATCGAGAGCAGTCTTCTGCGCTAGCGTGTAATCGCAGTGATCGGTGACGATCATATCCGTGACGCCCTCCGCAACCAGCGCCCAAAGCTTCTCGCGCTGGCCCGGATCACGCAGCGGCGGCTGAAGGATATAACGCCACGGTTCGCTGCCGTCGTAGAGAGTGTTGTCGAGCAGAAGATACTGCGGGCATGTCTCGCAGAAGGCGACCTGGCCGCGCTCCCGCGCCTCGGCCACCAACGCCGTCGTTGCCCCGATCGAGTTGTGCACGATGACGACGGGCGCGCGCGCCGCCTCGGCCAGGAGCAGCACGCGGGCGGCGGCCTCCTGTTCGGCCAACGCCGGGCGCGACATGCCGTGATAGCGCCAACCGGTGTCCCCCGCTTCGATGAGCGCCTGCGTCTGCGCCGTCACCAGCGCGTCATTTTCGCAGTGGACGAGCGTCGTCAGCCCGTAACGGCCCGCCGCTTCGAGCAATCGCAGAAGCGTCGCATCGTCTACGTAGTAATTGGGGCGATAGGTGGTGTAGAGCTTGAGGCTTTGGATGCCCAGATCGACCAGGTCGCCAAGCACTTCCTCCTGGCCCGGCGGGACGTCCGTCACCATCATATGGAAGGCGTAATCGATGCAGGAAGGCGCGGCCTCCGCCAGGCGCGCGTCCAATGCCTCGTCGAAGCGCTGCCCTGGAAATTGCGTGGCGAAGTCCACCACCGTGGTCACGCCGCCGAAGGCTGCCGCGCGACTCTCCGCCTGCCAGTTGCTCGGCGAGGCATAGACGCCCGTATCGAGTTGGATGTGCACGTGCGCATCGATCACGCCCGGCAGCACCAGCAAGTCCTTGGCATCCACGATCTCGGCCCCGCGCGGCGCGGGCAAGTTGTGGCCGATGGCCTGAATCTGCTCGCCGCGAATCAACACGTCGGCGTCAATCATCGTTTCCGGCGTCACCACCGTTCCCCCACGAACCAACATCGTCTGCGGTTTGCGCATCGTCACCTCACTGGTTACTCGTTACTAAAACTACCTCTAGCCATATTGTAGTCGATTTCATTGCCTTGTCATCCGTCACCGACGCTTCCAAACAAATAGCCCATTTCTTGACATAACCATCTAATTATATAAAACTTTCCCCATCTCGACAATCGACGAGCGCTTGACATTTCAAACTTTGACAGATATAATCATTTATGCCTGACAAACAATGAAATGACAGTCAACAGGAGGTGATCGCAATGACGATCAGTACCATAGGCCGCCGGGGACAAATGACGATTCCACGGACGATCCGTCGATTATTGAATCTCGAAGAGGGCGACCGGGTCGCCTTCATACAACGCGAGGATGAAGTGATTCTACAGCCGCTGAGGAAAACGCTGTTCAACCTGCGCGGCAGCATCCCAACAACCGAAGTTCAGGATTTCGCGGCTATCCGCAATCAAGTCCTTCAAGAACATGCGCAAAAGGTGGCCGAAGATGAAGCCTGAGCGCGTTTTCGCCGATACCAATCTCTTTCTCCGCTACTTGACCAACGACGTCTCTTCTCAGGCCGATGCCGTCGAACACCTGCTCCAGCGCGCCTCCGCCGGAGATATCATTCTGGTGATTAACATTCTGGTGATTGCGGAAATCATCTGGACCCTGGAATCCTACTATGGTCTAGGACGCGATGACATCAAAGACAAGATTCTCGCCATCTTCAATACGCCCGGTCTGGAAGTGGCAGAAGGCGAACTGCTCTTGCAGGCGATTCTCTGGTATGCAGACAAGAACGTGGATTTCATCGACGCCTTTAACGCAGCGTGGCTCTTGTCCCAGGGATTGATAACGACCTATACCTTTGACCGCAAACACCTTTCTCGGATCGAAGGGATCAAGGTTCTAACGCCTGGGAATTAATCCTTAATCCATCACCATGCAAGCTACTCATGGCTCTCTTTCGGCGCGTAAGCAAAGGCGGCGGTATATCACCATCGCCGCCGCGTTGATCATTCTCGCGTTTGGGCTGCGCGTGTGGGGATTGACGGCAACCTCGTTGTGGTACGACGAGACGTTCGTGTTGTACCATGCCCAACAAGGTGTACTCGACGGGACGGCGGGACTACTACGCGAAGACAACGCGCTGCCGCTCCACGGCCTGCTGCTGGCGATGTGGATCACGGTCGCCGGCAGTGGCGAATTTGCGACGCGCTATCTCTCGGTGTTGCTCGGAACAGTCGCGGCGGCGCTGATGCTGCGGCTGGGCGGCGCAGTCCAGGGACGGCGTTACGGCGGATGGGGCGCGGCGCTGGCCTTCGCCACTTTGCCGATCCACGTCTATTACGCGCAGGAAGTGCGGATGTACGCGCTGGTTGTCCCGCTCGCCGCCGCCTTCGCGTGGACGGGCTGGCGCGTCGTCGAACGCGGCAGGGGGAGCATGGCCTACGTCATCCTGGGTGTAGCGATGATGACGGCGCACCTCTACGCGGGACTGTTGTGGGCGGCGCTGTTCGTGTGGGGAAGCGGTAAAGCACGAATCATGAATCATGAATCGCGCATCATGGGGCGCGCATCACACATCACGCATCGCGTCTGGTGGCGTGCAAATGTGGGATTAGGACTGATCGCGTTGCCGGTTGCGGCGTGGGCGGTGTGGCGCGCACAGACGGATGCGACGGCAGTGTCGGCGATACCGGCGGAGGCGCTGCGTTGGATTCCAATGTTGTTCGGCGTGGGACAGTATCTTACCTCGCCGTGGGCCTGGCTGTTTGTCGTGATCGCGGCGCTGGCGCTCGTCGCCGCCGTCGTCGGTCTATGGCGTGCCCACCGTGTAGATGGTGTGGTGTGGCTGCTCGTCACGCTGATCCTGCCGGTCGCTCTGCTCCTGGCGGCCACCTTCGTCAAAGCCAAGTGGAGCGAGCGTTACCTGCTTCCCTCCTTCGGCCTCGCGCTGGTCGTTGGCGTTGGGATAGGGTGGGAATACGGAATGGCAAACGGCAAATGGCGAATCAAGAATCATGAATCAAGAATCATGAATCATGAATCAGCGAATCAGCGAATCCAACATCTTACATCCTGCCTCTTGCCTCTTGCATCCTGCCTCCTACTCGTAGTTTGGCTTGCCCTGACAGTTCCCGCATTGGCGCGGCAGGCGCAGGGAACGTGGGCGGTGGGGATCATCGACGAGTGGCATCCGCGTCCGGACTTTCGCGGTGTGGCCCAGTACATCGAAGCGCACAGCACGCCCGATGATGCGATTGTCGTCATCGGCGGGTACGCGGCGCACACGCTGGACTATTACTACGACGGCCCGGCGCATCTGTTCGGCCTGCCATTTGAGACACGCGTGCTGGACACAAGCCGCCCGCTCGATTTGCGCGCCCTGACCACGTTGGAACAGCAAACGGCGACGTCAGAACGGCTGTGGCTCGTGCTCTGGCAAGATCGTCTCGCCGACCCGACGGCGCTGGTGTTGAGCTTGCTCGTTGAATCGTGCCGCCGTCTGCCGGTGGACGCGCAGTTCACCAATGTCGGCGTTGTCCTGTTCGATCTGACCACCTGCGGCCCGCTGGATCAGTTAGCCAGCCCGCCGCACCCACTGGAAGTGGACTTCGTCGAACCGATCCGGCTCACAGGCTACAATATCATCAAGACCGGCGAAACGTGGGAAGTGGATCTATGGTGGGAAACGTCGGGGCCACTGCCAACGGCTTACCTTGTATTCGTGCATTTGATCGGCCCTGACGGAACACAGGTCGCACAGCACGACCACATCGCCGGAGCGGATGCGTATCACACCGGCCAGTGGACGCCGGGCACAGTATTGCGCGACCGTTTTTTTCTGAATGTGCCGGGTGGCGCATGCCCTGGCTGCACTTTGCGCGTGGGTCTGTACACGGATCAAGGCCGCCTCCCCCTGCGCGATGGCGGCGACATGATCGTGATCGAACTTGCAAAACAAGAATTCTAACCGCTAATCCACGCGAATTTCTGAAATAGTAGCGAAGATTCGCGTGATTCGCGGTTTGTTTCCCGCAGGAGGGAACCGTGGCAAAACACATTCTGATCGTAGACGATGACGCGCTGCTGCGCCGCAGTCTGGCGTTCAACCTGGAACAGGCAGGCTATCACGCGGAGACGGCGGGGACGGCGGAGGACGCGCTGGCGCAAGTACGCCTGGACCCGCCCGATTTGGTGCTACTCGACATCGGCCTGCCGGGGATGGATGGGCTGGACGCGCTGCGCGCATTGCGGCAACAGCTCAACGTGCCGGTGATCTTCCTCACGGCCCGCCGCCGCGAGTTGGACGAGGTGCTCGGCCTGGAATTGGGTGCCGACGACTACGTCACCAAGCCCTTCGACTTCGACGTGCTGCTGGCACGGGTCAAGGCCGTTTTACGCCGAACCGGGGCGAGTGCGCCCACTGCGCCGGAATCCGCGCCGCTCGTCGTCGGTGACCTGGTCATCGATCAGGCCGCGCATACCGTAACCGTCGGTGGCAAGCCCGTGGACCTGGCCCCGCGCGAGTTCGATCTGCTGACAGCGCTGGCCCACGAAGCCGGGCGCGTGCTCTCCGTGGACGAACTGTTAGCGCGCGTCTGGGGCGCGGAATACGTCGGCGAACCGCAAGTCGTCTACGTCCACATCCGCTGGCTGCGTGAGAAACTGGAAACCGATCCCAAGCATCCACAGCGCATCATCACCGTGCGCGGCGTGGGATACAAGATGCAAGAAGCAGGAAGCAAGGGGCAAGAGTAAAGAGGCAAGGGGCAAGAAGCAAGAATTCTGCCTTGCATCCTGCATCCTGCACCCTGCATCTTGCATCCTTTTAAGGAGGAACTATGCGCTCGTTGCGCGTGCGGCTGATTGTGAGTCACGTTTTACCGTTGTTGATCGTCATTACGCTGGTCGGGGTGCTGCTGACGTATTTGCTGGAGACGCAGGTGCTGCTGGCGGGGTCGTCGAGGGAACTGGAACTGCAAGCGGCCCTCGTCGCCGACGCTGCCGCACAGAATCCGCAGATCTGGTACAACCCGTTGCAGGCGGCGGCGTTCGTCTCGCAGGTGGGCGGGCGGCTCTCGGCGCGGATGATGATGCTCGGCGCCGACGGAACATTGTTAGCGACCAACGATACGGCGTTCCGCGACCAACTGGGCGAAATTCTGGACGTCCCCGGCCTGCGGGAAACGGTGCTTACCCGGCAGGCGCTGCGCGTGGACTACGGCGAGCGGCCCGGCACCGGCGCGGCCGAAGTGCTGATGCCCGTGATCGGGCCGACGCTCGACGTCATCGGCGTCATCCGCCTAACCGACCCGCTTTCCAGCGTCTACGAACGCTTCCCCCGCACGCGGGCGCTCATTCTGTGGGTGCTGGCGGGCGGCGCGCTCGTCGGCGTCGTCGCCGGGTGGTTACTGGCGGTGGACCTGGCGCGCCCGTTGCGCCGCGCCACGCACGCCGTCTCACAAATGGCCGAAGGGCACCCACTGACCGAACTCTCCGAACAGGGACCGGACGAGGTGCGAATGCTGCTGCGAGCGTTCAACACGCTCACCGACCAGCGGCAGGAGTTGGAAACATCGCGCAAACGCCTGCTGGCGAACCTCGTCCACGAGCTGGGACGGCCACTAGGCGCGCTGCTCTCGGCCACACAAGCTCTCGCCAGCGGCGCCGATAAAAACCCCGACCTGCGCACCGAACTGCTGGACGGCATGCAAGGCCAGATGCAGTTGATGCGCCGTCTCCTTGACGATCTCACCCGCCTCTACGACCAGACGCTCGGCCCGCTGGAATTGGAGCGCCAGCCGGTGGCGCTCACCCCGTGGCTGACGCAGGAACTCGCCCCCTGGCGCGAAACGGCACAGCACAAAGGCTTGCACTGGCAGGCGAACATCCCCGACACCCTGCCCGAACTGATGCTCGACGCCGACCGCATCGGGCAGGCCCTCGGCAACGTCATCAGCAACGCGGTGAAATACACGCCATCGAACGGTGAAATCACCGTCGGCGCGGGCGCGGAGAAAGCCGGGGTGTGGATTCGCGTGCGCGACACCGGCATGGGCATCCCGCCCGAGGAACAGGCGCACATCTTCGAACCGTTCTACCGGGGCGCGACCACCCACCGCTTCCCCCAGGGTATGGGATTGGGCCTCAGCATCGCCCGCGACCTGCTCGTCGCGCACGGCGGGCGCATCGAAGTCGAAAGCGCGCCCGGTGCAGGCAGCACGTTCACCCTCTGGCTGCCCACGAGGCTTGACTATCCGCAGAATTGACCAAAATTTAACAAAGTGAATGGTTCTCAAGGGGGTTACGATGCCCATTCCCCAGACGGTTCTGGACCTGATTCAACGTTTCGAGGATAATCTGCCCGCGTACCGTTCCGCGCAGTACAACGAGGCGCAAGTGCGCGAGGAGTTTATCACCCCGTTCTTCGCCGCGCTCGGTTGGGACGTGTACAACCGGCAGGGCGCGAGCGAGAAGTACAAGCAGGTCGTCCACGAGGCGGCGGTGCGGGTGGGCGGCGCGACGAAAGCGCCCGACTACGCCTTCCGCATCGGCGGGCAGCGCGTGTTCTTCGTGGAGGCCAAGAAGCCCGCCGTCGCCCTCAAGGACGATCCCGCGCCGGCCTACCAACTGCGCCGCTATGCGTGGTCGGCCAAACTGCCGTTGAGCATCCTCACGGATTTCGAGGAGCTCGCGGTGTACGACTGCCGCGACAAGCCCGCGCAGAGCGACACGGCGGCCACCGGGCGCATCTTCTACTGCACCTACCGCGAGTACCCGGAGCAGTGGGAGCATCTCGTGGGCATCTTCGCGCCGGAAGCGATCACCCAGGGCGCGTTCGACCGCTTCGCGGAGACGGCGCGGGGCAAGCGCGGCACCGCCGAGGTGGACGCCGCCTTCCTCGCCGAAATCGAGGGCTGGCGCGACGTGCTGGCGCGCAATATCGCGCTGCGCAACCCCGGCCTCAGCGCGCGCGACCTCAACTACGCCGTCCAGCAGACCATCGACCGGATCATCTTCCTGCGCATCGCCGAGGATCGCGGCATCGAACCGTACCAACGCCTGCTCGACGCGGCGCAGGGCGACGGCATCTACCCCCGCCTGGGTGAACTGTTCCGCCAGGCCGATAACCGCTACAACTCCGGCCTCTTCCATTTCCAGCCGGAAAAAGACCGCGAGGAGACGCCCGACACGTTCACGCTGGGGCTGAAGATTGACGACAAGGTGCTGAAGGGCATCGTGCAAAATCTTTACTACCCCGCCAGCCCCTACCAGTTCGACATGCTGCCCGCCGACATCCTGGGGCAGGTGTACGAGCAATTCCTGGGCCGCGTCATCCGGCTGACGCCCGGCGGGTACGCCAAGGTGGAGGAGAAGCCGGAGGTGAAGAAGGCCGGCGGCGTCTACTACACGCCCACCTACATCGTGGACTACATCGTCGAGCACACCGTCGGCGCGCTGCTGGAAGGGAAGACACCGGCGCAGGTGAAGGGCAGCGCGCGCGTCGCCCCGCTCCGCATCCTCGACCCGGCGTGCGGTTCCGGCACGTTTCTGATTCAGGCATACCAATATCTACTGGACTGGTATCTGGAGCAGTACGTGGCCGAAGGCGTAGACGCACACATCCGCACCGGCCGCCTCGCCCCTCCCTTCATCCCCCCCACCGGGGGGGACAGAGGGGGGGAATGGCGTTTGACCGCCGAAGAGCGCAAGGCGATTTTGCTGCGCCACCTCTACGGCGTGGACATCGACCCGCAAGCCGTCGAAGTGACCAAGCTCTCGCTGCTGCTCAAGGTGTTGGAGGGCGAGACCGAGGCGACGTTGGGCACGCAATTGGCGATGAGCATCGCCGCGCAAGACCGCGTCCTGCCCGACCTGAGCCGCAACATCCGCTGCGGCAACAGCCTTATTGGCGAGGATTACTACACGGCGGAACAACTCTCGTTTGGGTTTGTGGACGAGGAGATGCGATACCGCATCAACGCCTTCGATTGGGAAAAGGGCTTCCACTCGGCGATGATGGCGGGGGGATTTGACGCGGTGATTGGGAATCCGCCGTATATCCGCATCCAGGCGATGAAGGAATACGCGCCGCAGGAAGTGGAGTTCTACAAGAAAAAGTACGTCGCGGCCAGCAAGGGCAACTACGACATCTACGTGATCTTTGTCGAGAAGGGCCTGAGCCTGCTGCGGGCCGGCGGACGCCTGGGCTACATTTTGCCGCACAAGTTCTTCAATGCACAGTACGGCGAGCCGTTGCGCCGGTTGATTTCCGAGGGGCGACATCTGGAGCAAATTGTCCATTTTGGAGATCAACAAGTTTTTGCCAGCGCCACAACGTACACCTGCCTGCTCTTTCTGGACAAAACCGGGCGCGACGAGTTCACGATGATCAAAGTCACCGATCTGGCGCGGTGGCGCGAGGCGCAGATAAAACGAAGTGAGGCTGCGGCCATAGCCGCCGGGCGAGTGCGCGAGTCGCCTGAAGGATATCTGGAAACCCCGCTCGAAATCAAGGCACAAGTCCCAACCAACCGTGCTACGCCCTCGGAATGGAATTTCACCATCGGCGCGGGTGCGGGCCTGTTTGAGCGGTTGAGTGCGATGCCGGTGAAGTTGGGGGATGTGGCGGACATTTTCGTAGGATTACAAACCAGCGCGGATAAAATTTACATTCTGGAAGAAGAGTCCCCACTAATGGCTGGATATGTGCGGGTAAAGGATCAAGAGGGAAAAATCTGGGCTTTAGAACATCAGATTGTAAAACCTTTTCTCAGTAAAATAACAGTTGCGACTTATGAGCAGTCAATCGCCAGGCACTGGCTAATATTTCCTTATCACTTCCAAAACGGCAAAGCTGTTTTGATGTCGGCTGCCGATATCGCGCGAGACTATCCAAATGCTTGGCAATATTTGCAGCAAAATGCGCGCACTCTAAAAAGGCGAGAAAATGGCAAAGCCAACAATGCAGAATGGTATGGTTACATCTATCGCAAGAATCTCACTCTTTTTGATTCACCCAAACTCATCGTACAAGTAATTTCTCTTTTTGGACGCTATGCCTACGATGACCAAAACCTCTATTTCACAGGCGGTGGCAATGGGCCATATTATGGCATACGTTGGCAGACGCCAGAAAATCCCCATTCTTTACATTATCTACAAGCATTACTAAGCTCAAAGCTATTGGATTTTTACCTCTATCGGATCAGTAGTCCATTTCGGGGTGGTTATTGGTCTTATGGGAAACGGTTCATCGAACAACTCCCCATCCGCCCCATCGACTTCGCCGACCCCGCCGACGTCGCCCGGCACGACCGCATGGTCGGCCTCGTCGAGCAGATGCTCGATCTGCACCGGCGTCTCCCCGCCGCCAAGACCCCGCAAGCCGTCCGCCTGCTCCAACAACAGATCGACCTCACCGATAAGGCGATTGACGCGCTGGTGTATGAGCTGTATGGGTTGACGGCGGAGGAGATTGCGTTGGTGGGGGGAGTAGGAAGTAGGAAGTAGGAAGTAGGGAGTAGGGAAGGGAGAGTTACGAGCTACGAGTTACGAATTGCGTTTCACCCATCATTTCAATCAAGTCAAAATGGAGGACAAAATGGTAGCTCTGCGATGGATTCACACCTGGCGTTGGCCCCTGGCACTGTTGCTGGCGCTAGGCGTTTGGCTGCTCATACAGCCTATGACGGCCCTAGCCTGCGGCGGCGGGATTATTTGTGTCGATGCGGATGCGACCGGCCCCGACCACAATGGCATATCGTGGACAACGGCCTACACGAATGTGCAGGACGCGCTGGCCGTCGCCGTCTCCGGCGACGAAATCTGGGTGGCGGAAGGCGTGTACTACCCAGACGAGGGCAGCGAGCAGACAAAGTATGATCGCGCTTCCACCTTCACACTGCGCGATGGGGTGGCGCTGTACGGCGGCTTTGCCGGTTATGGCGTTAGCGAGACGGTGCGCACGCAGCGCGACTGGACCGCGCACGTCACCGTGTTGAGCGGCGACATTGACGGGAACGACGTGAATGACGACGACAACGGCATCGCCGAGACGTGGAACGACATCGTGGGTAACAATGCTTACCACGTCCTGTGGCTGGACGGCGTGACCTACCAATCCATCACCGGCGCGACTGTCATAGACGGCTTCACGATCACCGCCGGGAACGCCGCCGACGGTTCGCCGAATCGCGGCGGCGGCCTCTATTGCATCGGGGGTAGTGGTCGCGAGTGCAACCCAACTCTGGCCCACGTTACCTTCAGCGGCAACCGGGCTGGCGCTGGCGGTGGGATGTTCAATTTTGGCTACCCTGGCGTCAGCAGCCCGACGTTGACCGATGTCACTTTCAGCGGCAATCTAGCCCTCTACAGCGGCGGTGGAATGTACAATTACGGCCGCGATGGCGGCGTCAGCAGTCCTACGCTGACTGATGTCGTCTTCAACGGTAACGTGGCCGATGATGGAGATGGCGGCGGGATAGGCGTTGAAGGTTATGCAGGCGTTAGCAGCCCGACGCTGACCAACGTCACCTTTAGCGACAATTTTGCCAGATACAATGGCGGCGGGATGCTCAACACAAGTAATTCATCAGGCGTTAGCAACCCGACGCTGACCAACGTCAATTTCTACAGCAACACAGCCGGTGAGTACGGCGGTGGAATGTACAACGCCCCCACCAACTCCAGCGAGAGCAATCCGATCCTGACCAACGTTGTCTTCAGCGGCAATTTGGCTACCGGGGATGGTGGTGGGTTCTACAGCGAAAGCTACGCCGCCGGTCGCGTGAGCAATCCGACCCTGAACTACGTCACGTTTTACAGCAACACAGCCCACGGCCGCGGCGGCGGAATGGCCAATTATAGCGCCGGCAGCGGCGTCGAGAGCAATCCGCTATTGACCAACGTCAGTTTCTACAGCAACACGGCCAACAACGGCGGCGGCGGAATGTTCAATTACGGCGCCGAGATGTGGTCCGGCGGCAGCGGCAAGAGCAACCCGACGTTGATCAACGTCATCTTCAGCGGCAACTCGACCGAGAGCAGTGGCGGTGGGATGTACAATGAAAACTACGATGGCCTTGAGAGCAACGCGGTGTTAACCAACGTTCTATTCAACGGCAACGTGGCCAACGGCGAAGGCGGGGGGATGGCTAACGCCAGCTATGGCAGCGTTGACACGAACAACCCGGTACTGACCAACGTCACCTTCAGCGGCAACCGGGCTTACCGCGGCGGGGCAATGAGCAACATACGGATGAGCACCGGTACAAGCAACCCAACGCTGGTCAACTGCATTTTGTGGGGCAACGCAGCGTTCACCGACCCACAAATCTACAATTATCGAGGCGGGTTCGCCGTCACATACAGTGATGTGCAGGGCGGCCATACCGGCACGGGCAACAACAATGCAAATCCGCAGTTCGTCGCGCCGATCGCGGCCAGCAGCGCGCCCACCACCACCGGCAACTACCGCCTGCGGGAGGACTCTCCGGCGATTGACGCCGGCGATCCGGCGACGTGTCCACCGGACGACCTGGACGACCAGCCGCGCGCCGACCTGCGCTGCGATATGGGCGCGTACGAGCGGCAATACCGCGACGGCGACACCGTCATCAAGAGCGACTTCACCGGCGGGACGCCCTACAGCTTCGGCCCCACCTGGGTCAGCATGACGCTTTCGGCGGAGAATACCGGCAGCGTCACCGTGACCAAACACCTCACCCCACCCGGCGGGGTGTGGGATACGGGCGAAATCAGTGTGACGTGGTGGATCAGCAGCAGCCTCAGCGCGGGCTTCTCGGCGATGCTCAGCCTGTGCTACACGGACGATGAGGTTGCCGGGCTGAACGAGAGCCGTCTGGCGATGTTCCGCTGGAACGGCAGCGCGTGGGTGGATCAGAACGCGACGCCCGACCCGGACAACAACTGCGTTACCCTCAGCGGCGTCACCGGGTTCAGCGCGTGGACGCTCAAGGATACGAGCGTGGGAGCCACAACGCCCACCGCTGCGCGCGTCGCGGCGGTGGCGGCGCGGGGCTTTGCGCCGGTCGCGGCCCTGCCCCTGGTGGGCCTGCTCGTCCTCGGCGGGGCAGCGGTGTTGCGGCGCCGGCGCCGCTAATCCCCTCCAGATTCCAGACTTCGGAAGTCTAGGAGACTTCCGAAGTCTTTCGGATAGAATGATAGGCGGCGCCGCAACACCCTTGCGTCTCTATAACCCCTTCAAAAACCAAAGGAGATGACAATGCTTACTTTACGACACTTTCACAAACTACAGTGGGGACTGGCGATGGTTCTAGCGCTGGGGCTGCTGCTCTTGCAGCCTTTGGCCGCGCGTGCCTGCGGCGGCGGTGTGATCTGTGTGGATGCCGATGCGCCCACCGGCGGCAACGGACAAACCTGGGGGACGGCCTACAAATACTTACAGGATGCGTTGGCCGCCGCCACCGGCGGCAGCGAGATTTGGGTGGCGGAGGGCCTCTACAAGCCAGCGACGAGCGTCAACCGCAATGCGAGCTTTGGGATTCCCGCGAGCAATGTCGCGCTCTACGGCGGTTTTGCCGGTGTGGAGACCAACCGCGACCAACGCAACTGGGAAACGAACGTCACCGTCCTCAGCGGCGATTTGGGCGGCGACGATCCCACCGACAAATACGGCGTCGTGCTGGATTGGTCGGATATTGTGACCGGCAGTAACAACGTCTACTACGTCGTCCAGGCCAATGGGGTGAGCAACGTCGTGCTGGATGGGTTTACCATCACCGGCGGCTACAACAACATCAGCGGTTGGGATGTCGGCGCGGGACTTTTCCCGACGTACTGCAACAATATGACCCTGCGCAACCTGGTCTTCCAGGGCAATCGGGCCTTCGGCGCCGGCGGCGCGGTTTATTTCTACGAAGGGACGCACACCCTGACGGACGTAGACTTTATCGGCAACGCCGCGAGTAGCGCCGGCGGTGTGTACTTCAGGGAGCCTGGCGGCGCCACTTTGACTCGCGTGCGGTTTCACTACAACGACGCCCTGGGCAACTCGGGCTGGGGCATCGGCGGCGGGTTGCGCGACGACGGCAATCTCAGCCCCATGGCGTTGACCGACGTGGAGTTTATCAGCAATACGGCCTCATACAGTGGCGGAGGAGCCTTCTTTGCCAGCCGGTGTACCATCAGCCAGGCGCTCTTTCAGGGTAACACGGCGACCGAGACCGGCGGCGGGATGGCCGACGAAGGCGCCGGCTGCGACCTGACCGACGCGACCTTTATCAACAACCGCGCCTTTAGAACCACCCAGCCCGGTGGATTCGGCGGCGGGGTCTATCATGCGGCAGGAAACAATACCTACACCCGGGTAACGTTCGAGGGCAATGCCAGCCCGGCCGGCGGCGGATTGGGCAGTTCCGCTGGCATCGTCACTATCACCAATGCGAGCTTTGTGAACAATTCGGCGCCGCCCTGGCCTTATGAGGGGTCAGGGGGAGCGATCTGGATGTGGGACGGCGAGATACGGCTGATCAATGCCGTGTTGCGCGGCAATTCAGGCTACTGTGGAGGGGCGCTGTTTGCCCAGGGGGGCGGATTCAACATGACGAATGTGACGGCCTTTGGGAATAGCGGCAGCAACTCCGCGTGCGGTTATGCCGGCACGGTGCACGGCGGCAGCGCCTTCCGCAACAGCATTTTCTACGGCAACGGCGGCGCGCTCAACTCCGGCGGCATCGAGTACAGCCTGGTAAACGTGGATCCGCAGTTCGTGGACAGCGCCAACGGCGACCTGCACTTGCGGCGCACCTCGCCGGCCATTGACGCGGGGAACAATGAGGTCACGACGCCCACCCTGCCGGCGACTGACCTGGATAACTACCCGCGCCGCGCGGACATTCCCTCCGTTCCCGATACCGGCAACGGCGCGGCGCCGATTGTGGATATAGGCGCCTACGAGTTTTCGCTGGCCGATCTGCGCGTCAGCAAGACAAACTCCGGGGATGGCGCGGTCGCGCGCAACACCCCCTTTAGCTGGACCCTGGCGCTGGTGAACGTCGGCGCCGACGATGCCGTTTTCACCAATACCGTACTGTTATTGGACGACCTTCCCACTACGGGCGCTACGTTCGGCACGCCGGTCGTGAGCAGCAACGATGTCAGTGGCGCCGTCGCGTGTACTGTGATCAGCGGGTCAACGCTGCGCTGCACTGCCAGCGGCGTGGTGACGCTCACCGGGCGCACCGGGCAGATCACCGTGACCCTGCCGACGACGCCCGGCGCGCTCGGCGCGCTGATCAATCCGCGCAGCGGCGGCGTGTGCCAGGCCGACCCCAATAGCGTGGTTGTAGAAGCCGATGAGACGAACAATGACTGCAACAGCGATACTGTGATGGTCGGCCAGGGAACGCTCGTGGCCGCCATCCACAATACCAGCCACACGGTCGTGGCCGGCGCGCCGGAGGGAGCGGCAGTTCACGGCAACGTACAGGTCTCCGGGCCTACCGGCGCCCCCGCCGCCACCGGCTCGGTGACGTTCACCACCTATGCCAACAAAACCTGTGTCGGTACACCCCAGTTCACCGAGGTTCAAACGTTGGTGAACGGCGCAGCGGATACGTCGGCCTTCTCCGCAACGGACTTTTCGTACCGGGCCGTTTACGGCGGCGACAGCGCCCACTTGTCTCTGACGAGCGATTGCACGGTCTTTGTGGTGACGCAACCTGGGCCGACGTTCACCGTAACCACAGCGGACGACAGTGCGAACGACGGCGCGTGTACCGCCGACCATTGCACGCTGCGCGAAGCCATTGTGGCGGCCAACCAGACCGCAGGGGCAAACGCAATCCGGTTTGCGATAGGCGAGAGGCAAACGATTTTGCTCACCGCGGCGCTGCCGGCTGCCAACGATGCCAACGGCGCGCTGACGATTGACGGCGAAACGCACACCGTCACGGTCAGCGGCAACAACGCCTATCGCGCGTTCCAGGCCGCCAGCGCCGCACACCTGACCCTGGAGAATCTGACTATTGTGTACGGCAAGGACACCAACGCCGAGTGTCTGGACGGCAACTCGTGCGGCGGCGGCCTTAAAGTAAACACTGGTGCGGTAGTGACACTGACGCACAGCGCCATTTTGACCAGCAGCGCCGAGATGGGCGGCGGCATCTACAGCGACGGTACGCTGATCATCCAGAACAGCACCATCGCCGGCAACGCGACCGAGACGGAAGGCGGTGGGATTGACAACGGCGGCGCGCTGCTGATCGAGAACAGCACGTTGAGCGGCAACACCGCGCAGCAATATGGCGGCGCCATCTTCAACCGGGGTGTGTTGACGCTGACCAACAGCACGCTTTCCGGCAACATCGCCAACGGCGCCTGCTCGCTCTACGGCGGCGGCGGCGCCATTGACCAATGGGGTAGCGGCGCATCCGCCGTCATTGTCAATAGCACCATCGTCGGCAACACGTCTGCCAATCCCAATGAAGCTCGCAGCGGCATCTGGTTGGAAAACGGCGTGTTGACACTGCGCAACAGCATCGTGGCGAACAACAACGGCGGTTACAACTTTGTGTGGAGCGGAGGGACGTTCACCTCGGAGGGCTATAACCTGTCCAACGCCTGGAACGGGCTGACCATTGATGCCACCGACCTGACCACCGATCCACTGCTAGGCACACTGGCCGACAACGGCGGAGAGACACAAACGCGCGCGCTGTTGTTGAACTCCCCGGCGATAGACGCGGGCGACCCGGCTAATTGTCCGGCGACCGACCAACGCGGCCTCCCGCGCGCTGACCTGCGCTGCGATATTGGCGCGTTCGAGGTGCAACACAACGATAGCGACACGGTGGTGAAGACCTTCGGCGATATAACGACCCACAGCTTCGGCCCTACCTGGGTCAGCGTGACGCTTTCGCTGACGGATACCGGCAGTCTCACCGTGACGAAGCATCTGGCTTACCCCGGTGGGACGTCTGACGCGGGTGAAGTCCAGGCGACGTGGTGGATCAGCAGCAACCTGAGCGACGGTCTGCCGGCAATGCTCAGCCTGTGCTACACAGACGCTGAGGTTGCCGGGCTGAACGAGAGCAGTCTGGAGATGTTCCGCTGGGACGGCAGCACGTGGGTGGATCAGAACGCGACGCCCGACCCGGACAACAACTGCGTCACGCTGGCGGGGGTCGCGGGCTTTAGCGCGTGGACGCTCAAGGACACGAGCGTGGGAGCGGATACGCCCAACGCCGCGTGCATCGCGGCGTTGGCCGCGCGGGGCTTTGCGCCGGTCGCGGCCTTGCCCCTGGTGGGCCTGCTCGTCCTCGGCGGGGCAGCGGCGCTCCGGCGCAAGCGGCGATAGAGAGGGAGGGGTTCAACAAGCACAATTTCATACCTGGAAACGATCAACTTCCGATTCTGCGGTAGAAGTGATCAAGTTCCGCGGTAGAAGAGGTCCTGATTTGTGGTAGAATGAGGAGACACATCCCAATTCTTACACACATTCACAAAACAGGAGGTAACCATCGCAAACAAATTGACCGCGATCGACACTTTCCGCCCAAAATCACGCTGGGCAAAACCGTGCAGAAGCAAAAGCTGATACGGTACATCGCCGACCGCACCGGCCTGAACGTCTGTGGCTATTTCCTAAGGAGGAGAACAAAACGATGAAGACTTTTTCTAGACATTGGTATCGCGTGTTGATGTTGGTGGCGCTGTTTGCCACGTTCTGTCCGGTGGGGGCGACCGCCACCGCGCAGGAGCCACCGCCTAAGCCAGCCGCCGCGGAAGAAGCTTCCCGCAAATCGGCAGATGCAGCGACCCCGCCGTCGCCCGTTGCGAGTTCTGAGTTGCCGGCGCGGAAAACCGGCGCAGTGCAAATTCGACTCCAGCAAGCCACCTTTGACCCGCTCCAAACTTCCCCACAACTCTTGTCCACTCTCTCGCAGATCGCCTACGCCGGCGATGGGACGGGGTATTACCTGGTCCAGTTCGAAGGCCCGATTCTCCCCGAATGGAAAGAAACCCTGGCAAAAGAAGGCGTTTCTCTTCACGACTACGTGCCGGATTTTGCCTTCATTGTCAAAATGGATCGGGCCACGGCCAACCGGGTGCAAACCCTGGAAATGGTACGCTGGGTGGGCCTGTATCAACCGGCCTATCGCCTCAGCAACACCTTGCTGCCGACCGTGCAAAGCCCGCAAGCCGGGCAGCTCACGAAATTAGTGATGCGTTCCTTCACAGGTGAACCGGCAGAGGGTCTGGTTAAGGCGTTGGCCGGATTGGGCGCGACGATCTTAAGCCAGAGCCGCGACACCGGCGGCGGAACAATCTTCCAGGTGGAACTCCCCGAAACTGAAGTGGTCAACGTGGCCCGCCTGTCGGGGATCGCCTGGGTCCAACCTAAATACACGCCGGTTCTCTACAACGCCGTGGCCCGCAGCAGCGCCTCGATGAATAAAGACGCGGTGGAAAACACGTTGGGTCTCTACGGCGAGGGGCAGATTGTTGTTGTCGGGGATACCGGGTTTAGCACGGGGAACGCAGCCACGATGCACCAGGACTTCCGGGGGCACTTCTACAAAGGCTCCTGGGGCAGCGGTTCTTGCGGCACCTGGGCCGATCCTGATAGTCACGGCACCCACGTCGCCGGGTCGGTGTTGGGCAGCGGCGTGATGGATGGCGCAGTCACGACCACCCATAGCTACGCCGGCACCAACGCCGGCATCGCGCCCGAAGCCCTGTTGTGGGGCTGGGCCTTCTGTGTTAATAATTCTTGGGATGGTTTGCCTGACGCTCCCTACGACGACTACTACGGGGTGATGTACAACGACGATCCGCGCGTCCGGGTGAACACCAACTCGTGGGGGTCCAACGCCCCCCACGGCACATACGACACCTTCTCGCGGGATACCGACCGCTTTATCTGGGATCACCCCGATATGGTAGTGCTGGTGGCCGCCGGCAACGATGGGACAGATGGCAACAGCGATGGAATTGTGGATGTGGATTCCATGGGCATCCCGGCCGGCTCCAAGAACATCATCACCGTGGGCGCGTCCGAGAACTACCGGCTGACCGGCGGCTATAACCCCGGCGGGGATTGCCAGACTTGGAACGACTGCTGGGGCTCAGATTATCCGGCGAATCCGGTCAGGGATGACCGCCTGTCCGATGACCCTTCCGGCATGGTGGCGTTCTCCAGCCGTGGGCCGGTGGACGATGGGCGGCTCAAGCCCGACGTGGTCGCGCCGGGCAGCAACATCGTCTCCACCCGCGACGACAGCGGCACCGGTTGGGGCATTTATGATGCTAACTACATCTACATGGGCGGCACCAGCATGGCGACGCCCCTTACAGCAGGCGCGGCCGCCATCGTGCGCGAATTCTACTCGGATACCTACAGCCTCAATCCGACCGCCGCGCTCGTAAAGGCGACGTTCATCAATGGCGCATTTGATATGACGCCCGGCCAATACCGGGACGAAGTCCCTGGCGGCAGTCAGGACGATGTTGTCCGGCGCGCGGACATCAACCAGGGCTGGGGGCGTGTGGATCTGGCGACCTCCCTCATCTACACCGCGCCGCGTCAGCTTTGGTTCCATGAACACACCACCGGCCTGGCGACTAACGGCGAGTATTCGGCAACCTTTAACGTGCGCTACGCGGAAAACCCCTTCCGCGTTTCGCTGGTCTGGAGTGACCAGGCAGGAACGGAAGCTTCCCATGGCGCGCTGGTAAACGATCTGGACCTGATTGTCGAGAGTTCCACCGGCAGCACGTACTACGGCAATGACATTGTCGGCGATGGGCTGTTGGATGGGGATGTGGATCGCACCAACAATGTGGAAGGGGTTGATCTGGCGCCCGGTGTGGGAACATACACGGTCATTGTCAAGGGTTATAACGTCACCAGCGGGCCGCAGCCGTTCGCCCTCGTCGTCAGCGGCGATACGGGAAGCGCGGGGGCGCTAGGGGGCGTTGTCTCCGATGCGGAGACCAGCGTGGGGATTGCCAACGCGCAGGTGGCCGCCGCCATTGCGCCCACCGGCGACTTTAACTTCGCGACAACGGCCGGCGATGGAACTTACCTGCGCACCCTGGTCGCCGGCACCTATACCGTGACGGCTTCCGCCTACGGCTACGCGCCGCAAACTGTCACCGGCGTCGCCATCGCCGACGGCGTAACGACTACCCAAGACTTCTCTCTATCGCCCGCGCCGTCCTACCTCCTCACCGGCACCGTGACGGACGCCAGCACCGGTTGGGCGCTCTACGCCTCGGTGGAGATTGCGCCGGACGGCTATCCGGCAACTACCGTGTGGACCAACCCCTGGACGGGCGTGTACAGCGCGACGCTCGCGGGCAACTACACCCACACCCTCACCGTCGCGCCGTGGAGCGGCATCCCCGGCTACGTGAGCCAGAGCCGCCAGGTGACCCTGAGCGCGAATCGTACCAACGAGAACTTCGCACTGGCGGCGGATGCTGCGGCATGTACTGCGCCGGGGTATACAAAAACCGGGTCCAGTGAAGGGTTTGAAGTAATCTTCCCCCCAACGGGTTGGAATGTCTATGAAACTGGCGACACCAGCGGCCCCGGTTGGCAACAGGGCGCAACCGGCGCAACCGGATCTACCGGGGATCCCCATAGTGGCACCTATTATGCCTGGCACAATGACGACAACCTTACCACGGCTGCTATCGACTGGCTGGTGCTGCCGCAATTCGCGGTTCCGGCCGGCGGTGCGTCCTTGACCTTCTGGCAGCGTGATAATTACCAAACATACTATGACTATCACGGCGTTTGGGTTACAACGGGTGCTAGCCCAGACCCGTCCGTTTCCACCTATGTCGAACTCTGGACGGAAGACACAGGGTCTAGCTGGGTGCAACAGACAGTTGATTTGAGCGCCTACGCCGGGCAGAACATCTATCTTGCTTTCCGCTACGAAGGGGATTTTATGGACGAGTGGTACATTGATGATGTATCGCTTCTGGGTCCCTGTACAGTCCCCACCGGCGGCCTGATCGCCGGCAGCGTCTACGATGCGAACACCAACGCCGCGCTCACCGGCGCGACGGTCAGCAACCAGGATGGGTACGCGCGCGTCACCGCGGCCACCCCCGGCAGTCCTTTGCTCAGCGACAGCTTCTACGTCCTCTACTCGCCGGCCGGCAGCAAGACCTTCACCGCCACAATGAGCGGGTACACACCGGCGGTGGCCTATGGCGTGCCGGTCGTCGCCGGCAAGACTGGCGGGCAAGATTTCTTCCTGGATGCGGGTTACATCGTCGCCGATCCTGCCGCCTTGAGCGCATGGCTCAAACCTGACGGCAGCACAGTTAAATCCTTCACGCTGACCAATGATGGCGGGGAGGCGGCTACGTTCAATGTGATAGAAGTGGGCAGCGCAACAACCGATGTCGTTCAGGACGGCGGCTTTGAAGGCGGCACGCCCAGTGCGGGGTGGGATGAGGCCTCGACAAACTTCGGCACACCGATCTGCGATGTAGCTTCGTGCGGCAGCACAGGGGGAGGAACCGGGCCGCACACAGGCACATACTGGGCATGGTTTGGGGGAATAGAGGGAGCTGAAACCGGCTCGGTAGGCCAGGATGTCACCATCCCGGTGGGCTCCGCCACGCTCAGTTTCTGGCTGGAGATCCCGGCGTCTGCTGCACCAATAACGATGAGTGTTTACATTGATGGCAATGAGGTCTTTAACGTTTCTCAGGCTGAGGCATCTCAGTATAATCCTTACGCTCAGGTTACGGTTGACGTCACTGCCTACGCTGACGGCGGCTCGCACAATCTCATGTTCCATTCAGTGGAAGCTGCCGGAGGTGTAAGTAATATTTTCCTGGATGATGTGATTCTGGAAGGTTCGCTTCTTATCCCCTGGCTCACCGAATCCCCGACGACTGGTTCGCTCGCGGCGTCCGGCGGCGCGCAAGTTGTTCAGGCGATCTTCGACGCGACCGGATTGACGGCCGGGACGTACAACGGAACGCTCCGTGTGGAGAGCAACACGCTGTATTCCCCACAGGACATGCCCGTGAGCCTGACTGTGGGCGCGGAGTTCATCTCACAGCAGACCGGCAATTGGAGTGGCACTGCGTGGGCCAGCGGGACACCCTCGGCCAACGACTGGGTCACGGTGACAACCGGGCACACCGTCACGGTAGACAGCGCGACGGCGGCTTGCTACGGGCTGACGATCATGCCCGGCGGCATCCTGGTCATCCCGGCGGGCAACACGCTCACGGTGGAAAGCGAAGTGCAGAACAACGGCACGCTGCGCCAGACCAAGTCCATCCCCGGTACCGGCGATGTGGACTTCCACCTGCGCGCCGGCGGCGGAGCTGTCAGCTACTACGGTCTGCTCTTCGAGGCAGGCTACAATATGGGGAACACCACCGTAGACATTCACGGCGCGGTCATCAACGGGACCGGCACGCTCAACCAGACGGCGGCCCGCTGGTTCGACATCACGCCGCAGAACGCGCTCACTGGCATTCCTACCACCTTCTACTACACTGACGATGAGTTGAACGACAACGTGGCAGACACACTCAACGTCTATCACTACGGGGGCAGCGGCCAGTGGGATGTGATGACCACGTTGGCGCGCGGCGGCAGCGGCGCGGCGCGCTACATCACAGCGCAAATCGGCCCAGACTTCTCGCCCTTCGTACTGAAGTCGCCGGATGCGCCAACGGCGGTGAGAACGAACGGCATTTCTGCTGTGAGCGGCGGCGTGTTGGCGTTCGGCGTAGGCCTGTTCGCGCTCGGCGGGGCGGCAGCCGTTTTCCGGCGTAGACGGCGGTTGTAGTCTGGCCCCTTGTGGGCGACTCAAGAACAGCGCTTCAGACCTGCCAGGTTTGCCGAAACCTGGCAGGTCTTCGTTTGAATTCCCGGCTTTTTCTCAAACCTCTTTTTTGTCATTTGTGGTAGAATGGCGCGGGGGGGGCACAGCCCCTCTAAAAGACTCGGGACTTACGCCAACAGCGGGAATTTACCGCCGAGTACGCAGAAAGCGCGGAGTTCTTTTGCAGGTGCGCGGCGCGCTCTGCGTCCTCTGCAGTGAAGAAAGATCGTCGTTTCGCAAGCCCCAACCTATACCCTTTCTTTAGGAGAAGACATGAAATCAGTGTTTTATCGGATTGCTGGCGCGTTGCTGGCATTGGTCTTGGCCCTGCTGCTCCCGTTGGGCGTGTGGGCGACGGCGTATCACACCATCTCGATTGATGGGACGAATGACTTCGATACATCTACCGAACAATTTTCCACCACCAGCGGCACCACGTTGTATGCTTATACTACTTGGGATGCGGACTCCCTCTACTTCGGTTTTTCTGGTAGTACGCCGGCCGGGCCTGTGAGCGACGGCAATCGCGTCTATCATATCTATCTGGATACTGACCCGCAAGCGACGCCCACTTCCGGCAATGGGACTACGGATGGTGAAACATGGCGTTGGGATCCAACCTTGCCTTTCAACGCCGACTATCATTATGCGTTTAAGACGGAGGATAACTCCGAGTACAAACGCAGTTACAGCGGCGGCGCGTGGGGGGATGCTACTTTTACCACCAGCAATTGGAAAGCCACCGGTTTCTGGGAACTGAGTATCGCCCGCGCCGATCTGGGTAATCCAGCCGCCGTGTATGCGGCTCTGTACGTAGAAGAAGATTGGGATGGCGGTTCGATTAGCGGCGGCGCGCCGGATAGCCTGTTCACCAATACCGATACTCAGGGCGCGATTGCTTTCAATGCGCACTGGTTGGGTTTCGTCCTCGACCCCGGCATTGCCTCCAACCACGCCGATAACGTGGGCTGCAATCCCGCCATCACCGTCACCAGCGCCGACGACGACGGCGCGGACAACCTGCTCGATGACAGCCTGCGCAAAGCCATCGCGGATGCCTGCGTCGGCGGGAGCATCGCCTTCAGCGGCGATACCAGCATCACCCTCAGCAGCGACGTACTAGCCATTAACAAACGCCTGACGATAGATGGCGGCAGCCACGCCGTCACCGTCAGCGGCAACCACGCCGTGCACGTCTTCGACATCGGCACGAGCGGCGTGGTCACGCTCAGTCACCTCAGCATCGTCAGCGGCACTACTACTAGCAGCGGCGGCGGCATCAACAACAAGGGCGCGTTGACCGTGCAAGACTGTGTCCTTTCTGACAATGTGAGCGGAGACAACGGCGGGGGCATCTTCAACGACGCCGGCGGTCAGATGACGGTGCAAAACAGCGTCCTTTCCGACAATCAGGTCAGCCCTGGCGGCGGCGGCATCGGCAACCGGGGTACGTTGACCCTGCGAGACAGCACCCTCTCCGGCAACTCCGCCAGCTATGGCGGCGGCATCTACAACGCCGATGGCGGCCAGATGACGGTATATAACAGCACGCTCTCCGGCAATGCGGCCACCGGCTCAGACTACGGCGGCGGGGCGATTGACCAATGGGTCAGTGGCGACGACAGTGTGTCTGGCACGATCATCAACAGCACGATTGTGAACAACACCGCCGTCAACGCCCATACGAGCGGCATCTGGCTGGAATCCGGTCCGCTGACCCTGCACAACAGCATCGTCGCCCACAATAACGGCACGAACAACTTTGTACAGGAAGCGGGAACCACGTTTGTGTCGCAAGGGTACAACCTCGCCAATGCCTGGAATGGGCTGACCACGCACGAGACCGACCTGACGGCAGACCCGCTGCTTGGCCCGTTGGGCGATTACGGCGGGGGCACGGGGGGCGCGGTGACTGCGCCACCACGGGCCAATTCCCCGGCGATTGACGCGGGCGATCCGGCTTCTTGCCCGGCGACCGACCAACGCGGCGCACCCCGTGATGACTTGCGCTGCGACATCGGCGCGTATGAACGGCAATTCGACGACGCCGGCGGCGATACGGTGGTCAAGACCGGCTTCACCGGCGGGACAGCGTACAGCTTCGGCCCCACTTGGGTCAGTATGACGCTCGCGGCGGCGGATACCGGCAGCATCACCGTGACCAAGCACCTCACTACGCCGGGCGGGGAATGGGACACGGGCGAAATCACCGTGACGTGGTGGATTACGACCAACCTGAGCGCAAGTCCGGCAATCACGGTGAGCTTCTGTTACACCACCACCGAGATCGGCGACGCCCAGGAGGAGGGCTTGACGCCCTTCCGCTGGAACGGCAGTAATTGGGAAGCATTCGCCGGTAGTTACGAGGTAGATACTGAGAACCACTGCGTCACCGCGCGGGGCGTCTCAGAGTTCAGCCCGTGGACGTTGTTCGACACCAGCGGGATGGCGGAGAAACCCACGGCCGCGCGCGTCGTGGGGCTGGCGACGCGGGGTGTAGTGCCCTTCCTGGCGGGCCTGCTCGCCCTCGGCGGGGCGGCGGCGTTGCGGCGCCGGCGGCGATAGTCGGTATGCCAGACCTGCCAGGTTTTCTTAAACCTGGCAGGTCTTTCTTTTTGAGCGTGTAGCTTCTGTCCTTTTCTGAAACGCGCTTTCGATGATAGCGAAAAATGCTTCGGCGGAGGCGCCGGCCTGAAAGACGCCGTCGGCGCCCGCGACGCGCGCCTGATATTCCTGCTCGGAGCTGTGCGCCAGGACGATATAGGGGAGTGTCAAACAGTGCGCTTTAACCTGCTGTACCGCCTGCGTGGCGCCGTTGCCAGAAACATCAGCATCCAGCAGCACCAACGCGGGGAAAAGTTCAACGATCATACGCAGCCCGGTGGGCAGATCGTCGGCCTGCGTGACGCGCGCGCCGGGATGGCTGGCCCGCAGTAGCACGCGCAAACTATCCCGCAGGCGTCCTGGCGGGGCAATGATGAGCATAGAAGGATCGTCCATGCTTTCTAATGTAACCGAAGCGCCGCCGTCGCGCAATGGAGAAAACAGGATTGTGGAGAGGAAAGAAAATGACCGGGAAGGGTGGTCAAAAATGACCAGGGGAGGGAGTAGGGAGTAAGGGGTTTTCTACTCCCTACTCCTTATTTTCCAACTCGGCCAACCCCTGCCGGAGCGCATACAGGGCGGCCTGGGTACGGTTGGCGAGGTGGAGTTTGTCGAGGATGTTGCTGATGTACTTGGCGACGGTGCGTTCGTGAATGTCCAGGGCGGCGGCGATCTCCTGGTTGCTCAGCCCACGGGCGATGAGGCGCAGGGTGTCCAGTTCGCGTCCGGTGAGTGGATCGGCGGTGAGCGGCAGGTCGGCGGGATGGCCTAGCTCGCGCATCATTTTGAGGGCGATGGCCGGGTGCAAGTGCGCGCGTCCCGCGGCCACGTCGCGGATGGCCTGGAGCAGTTGCGCGCGCGGCGTGTCTTTGAGCAGATAGCCCAGCGCGCCGGACTTGATGGCCGGAAAGACCTTTTCATCGTCGGCGAAGCTGGTCAACACCAGGATGCGCGCCGCCGGATCGGCTTGCTTGATTTCAACGATGGCTTGCACCCCGTCTTTGCGTGGCATCATCAGATCGAGCAAAATGACATCCGGGTGCAGCGTGTCCGCCAGGGAGACAGCTTCGGCGCCGTTTGTCGCCTCGCCCACCAATTCCATATCCGGCTGCACGGCCAGGATCGCCGCCAGCCCCTCCCGCACAATCGCGTGATCGTCAGCAATCAGGATGCGTAATTTCGTCATAGAAAGTCCTTATCTTTATTCGCCATTCGCTATTCGCCATTCGCCATTCGCACTGTGACTTCAACGCGCGCGCCGGCGCCGGGCGCGGAGGTGATGTGCAACTCGCCGCCGATTTGGGCGGCATACGCTTCCATATTGCGCAAGCCCATCCCGCCGGTGTCCTGCGCCTGGGGATCAAAGCCGCTGCCATTGTCCACAATAGCCATGCTCAACTGCCCCGCCGCCTCGCGCAAGGTGAGCGTCACTTCGGTGGCGCGCGCGTGACGCAGGGTGTTGTTCAGCGCCTCGGTGGCGATCCAGTAGAGGGCTTCCTGGACCGGCGCGGGCAAGGAAGCGGGGACGCTTTCGTCCACCAGCAGGCGCGCCTGGATGTTAGCGCGGCCCTCGACGGCGGCCAGCCGTTGGTGCAGCGCGCCCACCAACCCTTCTGCTTCGAGTTCCGGCGGGCGCAGTTGATGGATGAACAACCGCATCTCGCGGAGCGCCTGGCGCGTGGTTTCACCGATGTGTACCAGCGTGCGCCCGACGGCGTTCCCGGCCCCGTTTTCGAGCTGCGCCTGTCCGGCCTCGGTCAGCGTCGTCAGGCCGTAGAGCGCCTGGGTGACAGAGTCGTGCAGGGCGCGCGCGATGCGCTGCCGCTCTTCGAGCACGCTGGCCTGGCGGGCCAACTGCTGCAGCCGGTCGCTCTCGACGGCCTGCCCCATCTGGTCCGCGATAGACGAGAGCAGGGCGATCTCTTCGAGGTTGAATGTCTTCCCGGCCTGGCGCGTCAATCCCAGGATGCCCTCCATTTGCCCGCCGGCCTGCAGGGGCAGCAGGATTAACGTCAATTCGCCGGCCTGACGCAATGCTTCGGGCGCGCGCGGGTCATCCCGTACATTGGTGATCAACAATGGCTCGCGTTGCGCCATCACCCAGCTCACTAAGTTGTCGTTGGATGATAACCTCTCCAGGTGAGGTAATGCCTCCGGTGAAATATCTTGCTGCGCGGTCAGGCGCAGCTCTGCCTCTTCCAGCAGGTACACCCCGCCGCTCTCCCCGCCTACCGCCGTCATTGTCCGCGCCAACAATGCGGATAGCAAGGTCGGTAGAGCTAAATTCTGGCCGGTCATGGCCGAGACCTGGTACAACACGGATAGCTCGCGCGTGCGGTCCGCCACCCGCCGTTCCAGGGTGACGTTGAGCGCCTGCACCTCGGCCTCCGCGTGTCGTCGTTCCGCAATCTCCTGGCGTAGCTCCGCCGTGAGTTTTTGCAGTGATGCCGCCATCCCGTTGAAGGAGTGCGCCAAAAAACCGATTTCATCTTCCACCCGGACGGGGACAGTCGTATTCAGGTTGCCAGCGTTGATTTGGGTCACGCCGCCGAGCAAATCCTTGAGCGGGTCCAACAGATTGGCGCGGAAGAAAAAGCGCAGCACCAGCGGCGTCAACACGGTCACGAGCACGGTCACGAGCACCAGCGGGATCGCTTTTTGATGGAGCATCTGGCGATACGCCAGGTAGCTGTACCCTACTTCGTAAAGTGTTTCATCCAGGCGGAAAGTATAACGGATTATCTGCCGGTCGGGGTCGGCGTACACGCCCCGATACGTTGGCCCGCCCAGGACGGGAGCGCGCTGAGCGACCCATGCCGGATACACTTCTTTGGGTCTGAGCCAGGGATTTTCGTGAGCGACCGCCAGTTGGACGATGGGTTGCGCCAACGCGCGCTCGAAGAAATCTTCCTGGGCGAGAAGCGTCTGGGTCGTGAGGGTCGTCTGGCGCGAAAAGGGCATCTGATAGGTAGCCGGGAAGATGCCGCCGGTGGCCGGCCGCGCCGCGACGTAGAGGATGTCGGCGAACGCGCCGGAGGTCGCCAGCGTGAGGGTCAGGGGCTGCGTCTGGGCCAGACTATGCGTCTGGGCCAGACTAAGCGTCTGGAGCAGCGTTTGGATGTGCGCGACTTCGGCGCGCCGGGTTTGATCGTAAGTCGCGCGGTGCAGGTTGAGGATCATCAGGTTGGTAACCCCCAACATCAGTAGCAACGCCACCAATACGACACCGACCAACTTGACCAACAATGAGGAAGGCTCAGGAGAATGGTTAAGGTAGGTCACGACCAGGGTAAAGAGCGCCAGCAGATAAGCAACCGTCTGACCGCCGACCGGCAGCAAGCCACGGCTTTCCATAGTTGCGACGATGATGACCACGAACGCGGCCAGCATCACCACGACAAACGCGCGCGCGGCCTGGTCGGTTTTGTTGTGGGGCCGCCACACGGTTTTCAACCAATGCCGTCGCCCATTGGATGGGAAGTTGCGTATCTGGCGCAGCCACACCAGCGCGGCCCACAAGTGGCCCAGGGGATAGAGTATTTCGAAGAGGTTCACTGCGGTGAGCGGGCGTTCGTATCGGGAATGAACTACCCCATAGATGAACTGCTCGAAATCGTAGAGGGGGTAAATGGGCGGCGTGAGCGCTTCGTAGGCCATCAGGCTCAGTACCCCAACGGTCAGTCCCAGGGAAACCCACAACGTCACCCGCGCCTCGCGCGGATAGGTCAATCGCGGGAAACGGTGAACAAATTGGAGCAGAAATATCAAACCGGTCAGCGAAAGACTGACCCCGCCGATCCAGTCTACGTAACCGCCCCACGGCGAATAGAGGCCATGCCCTAGCAATTTGGCAACGGCCACCAGTCCCATACAAGCTATCCATCCGGTAAAGAGCCAGGTGGAAGCTGATTTGTGACACAAGGTGAGCAGATACCCTAAAATGCTCAAGTACAGGAGGAGAATCGGGAAAAAGCCCACCGCCGGAGGCGATAACAGAAAGATTGGACGGATCATCATAGAAATCATTCTAGCACAGGCGAGAGAATTAGGAAGCAACGTAACTACGCATTTTTGACCAGTGGAACTGGTCATTTTCTTCCCTATACACACCCCTGTTTTTTCTATTGCGCAGCAGGATAGTTTCTGGTTAAATGAGGGGCAATGACTGATTGCACCAGGGAGTTTAACTTTTTTAACGCAGAGATGCAGAGGCGCGGAGATTTGTTTTTTCTCTATGAACTCTATGCTCTCTGTGGCAGTCTTATGGAGGAGCCTTATGAAAGCTTTGCGTTGTTTGAATGTGCTGGTGATTGTCCTCTTGCTGCTGAATGGCAGCCCCGTCCAGTCGGCCCCGCCGCCGCCAGAATCGCTGACGACAACGCCACAACAAGCCGAGGAAACAACAACCACAACGTTGCCGCAGCTCTCTGAGGATTCCGCCGCTCCTCAGCCGGAGACACCGGATAACGTACACCCGGCGGACGTGATGCCGCTCTCGGAGGTGGCAACCAGTTACGCCTTTAGCTCGTCCGGCGGAACCTATACGGAGTTTACCGGCGGCCTCACCGGCGGCGGCGGCGCGTTTATGATGGGCGCAACGATTGGTTTCACCTTCCGTTACAACGGCGTCGCCTACACGGACGTAAGAATCAGCTCGGAAGGCTTTATGTTGATGGGCGACGGCCAGCTTTCAACCAATTACTGCGTGCCGAACCCGATTGGCGACCCAAGCTCGTTCTGCTCCAATGTCTTGGCGCCGCTAGGGATGGCGTTGGAGGGCAACCCGGACAGCCACGTGCGGCGCGGCGTCACCGGTACTGCGCCCAACCGGGTGTATACCGTCCAATGGAAGGATTACCGCGCGGAGGACGCGCCGGTCGGAGCGGAATCCTTTACCTTTCAACTCAAGCTTTACGAGACGACCGACGTGATCGAATTCGTCTACGGGCCGTTCACCAAAGACAGCACCGCCCGCAACCCGCAGGTCGGCATTCGCGGCGAGGTCGGCGGCGATTACCAGACCCGCGCCACCAGCATTGATTGGGCCAACTCAACGGCCGGCACATCCAGCCTGAGTACGATGCTTCTGAGTCCCACGGTCTCGCCGACCCTGGGGCTGACCTACCGGTGGACGCCGGTGGGGGATCCTGACCTGAGCCGCTCGCACAAGACCGCTCCGGCTTCCACCCCGCCAGGCCGGCCGCTGACCTACACCGTCCACATTGCCAACACGGGCTACGGGACGGCCGCTGCCTTTCTGGAAGACCCCATCCCCGCCAACGTGACCTACAACGCCGATTCGGTGGCGTGCTCGTCCGGCGCGTGCAGCTACGACAGTGCTGCCGACGCCGTCCGCTGGAATGGGAGCGTCGCGCCCTTTGCCGCCGCCCTGGTCACGTTTACCGTGAACACGGACGGCCTCGCCTGGGCCGAGGCCATCACCAACACGGCGACCCTCACGAATACGGACACGTCCGTGGAAGTCGAGGTCAGCGCGGTCAGCGTCTACGGCTACGCGACGCAGCCCGTGCAATGGACGCCGGCGCTGCTGTCCTTCGACGGCTGCAACGACGGCACATCCCAGACGCGCGCGTTCACGCTGCTGAACAACACGAATCAGGTGGACACCTTCGACCTCAGCTACACGCTCGACGAGCCAGCCATCGGCGCGGTGACGGGGCCGGCCGCCGTGACGCTGGCGAATGGCGAGGCCATCAGCGTCTCCGTCACGTTGACGACCGTTGTGTGCTTCCCCGACGCTATGGACATCACCGGCCAGGTGCGCGCAGTGGGACGGGCGACTGCCCACTCTGCGACGACATTCTTCGTCAAACTCGCCGAGCCGGTGTCCACCTGGGTAGCCACGCCCGGCTCAAACCCCAATGGGAGCGGCGGACGCTTCCCCGGCGATGGCTGTACGGCGAAAAATGCCGCCGGGCAATGGGTCACGTACATCATCGGCGATGTGTATAACGCCAGCGATCTAACGGGCTTTGTGGGCTATAACCACACCGCCAACACCTGGGCGCAGATGGGAGCGGACAATACCCCGGCGGAGCGTTATCAGCCCGACTGGGCCTACGACGCCGATGCCAACCTGTGTTACCTCACCGGCGGCGCGAATAACTCCAACCCCGGCGTCGGCACCTACACGACAGCCTATCGCTATGACCCGGTCGCCAATGTGTTTACGCCATTGGGGAGCTTGACCACCGCCCGCAACTTTCACGACTCGTGGGTGGGGACGGTGGATGGCACCAAAATGCTGTGCGTTGGCGGCGGACTCAACGCCACCAGCGAGCTCACCTCTACCCAATGCTATACCTTGAGCCAGACCGCGCCCGGCGCGTGGGCCGCCGAAAACGCGACGCTAGGGGCGATGCCGGCCACAGTGTGGGGCGCGGCGGATGGTGTCTTGCACACCCACACCGGCGATCAATTCTGGTCGGGCGCCGGCAAAGTCAACGACGCCACCACTTCCGACCTCCGCTATTGGGATGACGCCGATAACGCCTGGCACACGGTCGCCGCCGGCGGGTTGGTGCGCTATCGCGTCGAGGGCGATTTCGTCAACGGCGACTTCTATATCGTGGGCGGCTCTATCGTCGCCGGGCTCTCTCACACAACTGCGGCTTCACGCTATCATTTCGATGGCACACGCTGGGTCTTGACCGCTTTACCCTATATGGCGAACAGCCGCATGGACAACATCGCCAACGCCGGCGGCAACGCGCTCTGGTCGGTGGATGGCTACGGCGGCAACAATTCCGGCTACGTCGAGCGCTTTGACGTTTGCCCGACTTGCACGGAGTACGCCTGGCTCACCGGCCACGTCTACGACTACGACGGGGTCAACCCGCCGGTCACGCCGTATAGGCTCCAACGGATGCCCGGTTATGTTAACATCCCACTCGACGCCGGCGGGGCCTACACCCAAGAGGTGACGCCGTGGCCCTACCGCCTGAAGGCCAGCGCGGAAGGGTACGCCGCCCCGGTCACGGCCACCGTTACGATGCAGCACGGCCAAACCACAACGCAGGACTTTGTGCTGGATCGCCCGGATGTGGTGTTGAGTCAGGCCGTGCTCGCGGAAGCGCTGTACGTGGGGGATGAACCGGTCAGCGTGACCCGCACGGTGGTGTTAACCAACGCCGGGACGCTGCCTCTGACGTTCAAGATTGTGGAGGAGCAGCCGGCGACTCAAGCGCCGGCGCGCGCCGTCCAGTCCATTCCATTGGCCCCTACGCCGGACGCGCCGCTCGTGGTTGACGCCGCGTTGACCGCACAGATGATGAAAGAGGGCCAGGGCAGCTATCTAATCACGCTGCGCGAGCAAGCCGATCTCTCGCCGGCCTACGGGATGAACTGGCGCGACCGCGGCTGGTACGTCTATGAGGCGCTTCAACAGGCGGCGGAACGCTCGCAGGCCGAGGTGCGCGCTTATCTGGACGCGCAGGGGGTGAAGTACCAGGCCTTCTGGATTGAGAATGTGATCGCCGTCGAAGCCTCCGACGCGGCGACCTTTACGGGCTTGCAGGCGTTCCCCGAAGTGGCCGCCCTGCACGCCGAACCCACCATTGTCATCGAGCCGCCCCAGAAAGTCCCCTCCAGACTGCTCGCCCCCACCGCCCTGGAGCCGAACCTGACGCACATCAAGGCTGATCAGGTCTGGGCGCAGGGGATTACGGGCGCGGGGATCGTCGTCGCTACCATTGACACCGGCGCGCGCTACACCCATCAAGCGTTGGTCAACCAGTATCGCGGCAACTTGGGCGGCGGTTTTGACCACACCTATAACTGGTTTGATCCTTATGACTTCTCCCCGGCGCCCGACGACGCCGATCTCACTTCCCCCGCGCACGGCTCGCACACGCTAGGCACGATGATCGGCGACGACGGACTCGGCAACCAGGTGGGGGTGGCGCCGGACGCGCAGTGGATCGCCTGCCAGGGCTTTAACCCCGGCGGGACGCCCTGCAACCTGCTGGCGTGCGGCCAATTCCTGGCCGCGCCGACCGACACGGATGGCAACAATCCCAATCCCGACATGCGCCCGCACATCGTCAACAACTCGTGGGGTGATTGTGGTACGCCCGGCGAGTACTCCGGCTGGTTCGAGTCCGTGCTGAATAGCTGGCACGCGGCCGGCATCTACCCGGTGTTCGCCAACGGCAACTCCGACGCCAACTGCCCGGTCTCCGGGCTGGGGAAGGTGTCGTCCCCGGCGGCCTCCGCGCGGGTGACGGCGGTGGGCGCGCTGGGCCGCAGCGACGGCGCGCTGGCTTATTACTCCCTGTGGGGGCCGACCGATCAGGTGGACACGTGGAACCCGCTCGGCTACCCCACCCTCAAGCCCCAGGTCTCCGCGCCGGGGACGAATCGCTCGGCGGATGGCACGACGGACGATGCTTATGTGGACTCCAGCGGCACTTCGATGGCCGCCCCGCACGCCGCCGGTGTGGTCGCGCTGATGTGGAGCGCGGCCCCGTGTATGATCGGCAACTACACCGACACCGAGACGATCTTGATGCAGACGGCCATGACCACCACCACGCCCGGCTATCCCGGCTCGCCGTGGGATGGGCCGGGCGGTGTGCCAAACCAGGCCACAGGCTGGGGCGAGGTGGACGCGCTGGCCGCCGTCGCCGCCGCGCAACACTATTGCGAGTACAACTGGAATCCCTGGGTCAGCGCGTCGCCTGCCGGTGCGCAGCTCACGCCGGACGCCGCCGCGCCCATCGAAGTCGCCTTCACCTGCGCGCCCGACGACGTCCTGAAAGCGCAGCCGCTGACGAGCCAGCTCACCCTCAGAGACAACGATCCGGCTACGGATGCTATCTCTCTGTCGCTGACGTGCCTCCCGGCGGCGTTACGCCTGTCGCAACTCGCCCCGGCCTCGGCAGCCTCCGACGAGGTCATCAATCTGGAACTGGTCATCCGCAGCGACGGGCATTTTAGCGATACGGCGGTACTAACCAATCCTTTACCCTCCGGCCTGACCTTTGCGGGCAGCTATAACGCCACGGCCGGCGCGATGGAGGTGCGTAATGACATCATCACCTGGACGTACACCACTGCGCCCCCGGCCACGCTCCCGGCCATCGTCACCATCACCGTGGCCACGCGGGTGACGGGCGATTACGTCTGGAACGGCAGCCTGGGAACGGCCTGGAACGCTGCGGGGAACTGGACGGCGGCGGCGCAGCGCAACGTCGCCTGGCTGGCCTGGGAAGAGCGGAGCGGCCCGGTGCTGCATCTGCCGCTGGACGAAGCCGCCGGCGCGACCACATTCGCCGACAGTTCCGGCAATGGCAATTCCGGCGCGTGTAGCGGCGCGGGATGTCCGCTCGCGGGCGTGACCGGCAAACAGGGTCAAGCCGCGCAGTTGGATGGAACAGACGACGTCATCACCGTCGCCGACGCGCCTTCCCTCAGAAACGCGAGCTTCACCCTAAGCGCGTGGTTCCGGTGGGATGGGGTAGGGACGGCCAACGTGAATTTCCTCACCGCCAAGGGGTTGGAGAATATGGAACTGCACACCGGCGGCGGCGCGGGCGTCAATGGCTTGCGTTTCATCCCGGCCGGGTATCCCGAAACCAACGTAGATGCCGCCAACGTCATCGCCGCCGGCTGGAATCATGTGGCCGCCGCCTACGATGGCAGCATGGCGACCCTCTACGTCAACGGCGCGCTGGTGGGCAGCCGTGCCATCACCCTGACCGCCAACGACTTGACTGCCGACGCGGCTGCGTTCCGCATAGGCGACCGTTCAAGCGGCGGGTATCCCTTTGACGGGACGGTAGACGATGTGCGTGTGTACAACCGCGTCCTGTCGGCGAGCGAGATCGCGCGGCTGGCCGCCTGGTGGGAAGGCCGCACCAGTTCGGCGCGCGATGTGGCCGTGACCGGACTGCCCGGCCTCTACGCCAACGTCACGCTGCCGGCCGGCGCGCCCGCTTATCCGACGTTGAACGTCAATGCCGGGATCAACGCCTTGACCTTGCAAGCGGGCAGCAGCCTGACCCTCCCGGCGGGGGTGACGCTGACCGTCGAAAGCAGCATCGTCAACAGCGGCGCGCTCTTTATCCAGCGGGATGCGCCGGGCGGAACGCCAACCTTCTTCCATCTCACCAACAGCGCCCGATCGATAAAATACTATGGCGTCCAACTCAATCCGACCGCCGCGCTAGGCCCGACGTGGGTGGAAATCCGGGGGAACGCCGAGTGTACGTCGGACGATCGCGGCGACACCGTCAACCGCTGCGTCCGCATCGCGCCGGCGAACACCGGCGTCAATGCGACCATCCGTGTCTACTATTTGCCCGGCGAACTGGACGGGCAAGCCGCCAATCTGCGACTGTGGCAGTGGCAAAGCGGCGGCTGGGTTGCGCTCGTGGGAACGCCCTGGAGTGGTTATGTGACCGGCAGCACTGCGGTCTGGGGAACCGACGCGCCGTTGGTGCTGCGGGCATCGGATGCGCCAACCGCTATCGGCTTGCGGAGCTTCGCTGCGGGGGCCAGCCACAAGGGATGGCCGCTACTAACCGCGCTGTTCGCGCTTGGCGGGGCGGCGACCTTCTTCAAACGCAGACGGCGCTAAAAACATCCAGACCGGTCGGGGTATGAAAACCCGACCGGTTTTTCTTTAGCCCCCCTACCCTGCGCTGAGTTTCAAATGGTCACTTGTATTATTAGAAGTTTGGTAGAGAATTTCCACAAACCATTTAGGAGACGATTCACGTATGCACGAAACAGCACTTCCCTCGCCCCTCGAAGTATTGCAAACGCTGGTGCGGTTCGATACGACCAATCCACCCGGAAACGAAGCTGCCTGTATCAGCTACCTCGATAGCCTTTTCAAGCAAGCCGGATTCACCACCACGATTCTCGGCAAAACGCCGGAGCGGCCCAACCTCATCACCCGGCTGCCCGGACGCGGCGAAGCGCCACCCGTCCTCTGGCAAGCCCACGTGGACGTGGTCACGACGGCGGAGCAGATCTGGCAGCATCCGCCCTTCGCCGCCGAGATCGTGGATGGCATGTTGTGGGGACGCGGCACGCTCGACGACAAGGGCGCGGCGGCGATCATGACCGTCGCGCTGCTGCGCGCCAAAGCGCAGGGCATCACCCCGCCCGGCGACATTATCTTCACCGCCCTGGCCGATGAAGAGGCTGCGGGCGTGTGCGGCGCGCAATTCCTGGTGGAACAACATCCGGAGCAGTTCGAGGGCGTCCGCTATGCCATCGGTGAAGGCGGCGGGGTTTCCGTCACGATGGGCGGCAAGAAGTTTTACGTCATTATGTTGAGCGAGAAACAGGTCTGCTGGATGCGGTTGACGGTGCGCGGGCGCGCCGGGCATGGCTCCGTCCCGCTGCGCGGGGAGGCAATGGCGAAGCTGGCGCGCGTGCTGGACACACTCGACCGCAGGCGGCTACCCGTCCACATCACGCCGGTGGCCCACGCGATGATTGCCGGTATCGCCGGCGCGCTGTCCTTCCCGCAAAACGTTGTCCTGCGGCAGTTGCTCAATCCCGCGCTCACCAATCGCCTGCTAGGCCTGCTCGGCGATAAGGCCGGACATCTCGGCGCCAGCCTGCACAACACCGTCAGTCCGACGATCGTGCGCGGCGGAGAGAAGATCAACGTCATCCCCGGCGAAATCACGCTCGAGCTGGATGGGCGCTTGCTGCCCGGTTTCACCCCCGACGATATGCTGCGCGAGCTGCGCGCGCTGTTGGGAGACGACGATGTAGATATCGCCGTCGAGCGCTACGAACCCGGCCCGGAACCGGCAGATATGGAGCGTTACACTGTGCTCGCCGACATCATTCGCAAAGCCGACCCGGAGGGCATCCCCGTGCCGTACCTGGTCTCCGGCGTCACCGATGCGCGGCACTTCGCCAAACTCGGCATCCAGTCCTACGGCTTCATCCCCACGCAGCTCCCCGACGAACTCATCAAGACAATCCACGCCGCCGACGAGCGCATCCCCGTGGCGACGCTCGAATGGGGCACGCAGGTGTTATTGGAGACGTTGCAGCGATTTAAGGGATAAAACGTGATGCGTGATTGATTACGTTTCACGCATCAACATAGTCCATTCTATTCAAACAACAAGGAGTTCTCTTATGCACAACCCCAAAATCCTCATCATCGGCGCAGGCGGGCGTGGCACGGGCTACGCGACGTATTTCCGCGAATTCCCCGACCGGGGACAGGTGATCGGCGTAGCGGAACCGCGCGATGCTTACCGCGAGCGGTTGGTGAACGCGCACCATATTCCGGCGGACAACGTCTTCACCGATTGGCAAGATGCTGCTGCGCGGCCTAAGTTTGCGGATGCGGTCATCATTGCCACGCAGGATCAAATGCACACGGAACCGGCAATTACGTTCGCCAACCTGGGCTATCACGTATTACTGGAAAAGCCGATGGCCCCCACCCCGGAGGAATGTCGCGCCATCGTGGGCGCGGTCAAAGCGGCGGGCATCCTCTTCGGCGTGTGCCACGTGATGCGCTACACGCGTTTCACGCAGCGGCTCAAGGCCGTCGTCGAGTCCGGCGCGATTGGCGACCTGGTCAGCATCCAGCACCTCGAGCCGGTGGGCTTCTGGCACCAGGCGCATTCCTTCGTGCGCGGCAACTGGGGCAACGAGGCCGCTTCCGGCCCAATGCTGCTCACCAAATCGTGCCACGACGTCGACTGGTTGAGCTATATGATGGGCGTCCCCTGCGAGGCAGTGTCCTCGTTCGGCACGCTCAAGCACTTCCGCAAGGATCAGCAACCGCAGAGCGCGAGCGACCGCTGCCTCGATTGCGCGGTCGAAGCGATGTGCCCCTATTCCGCCAAACGCATCTACCTGACGGCGTTGGAGCGCGGTTACACCGGCTGGCCCGTGGACGTGCTCACGCCCCATGTCAGCCGCGAGAGCGTGCTGGAGGCGCTGCGCGTTGGCCCCTACGGGCGCTGCGTCTACGCATGCGACAATGACGTTGTGGATAACCAGGTGGTCAATCTGCAATTTGCGGGCGACCGGACGGCCAGCTTCTCGATGATGGCCTTCACGCAGATGCGCAACCGCGAAACGCGGCTCTTTGGAACGCGCGGGGAACTGGTCTGCGACGGGCGCTTCATCCACCACTACAACTTTATGACCGACAGCACGGAGACGATCGACACAGAAATCGACACCGGCTCTGTGCTCGGCGGACACGGCGGCGGCGATTACTGGCTGATGCATCACTTCAGCCAGGCGCTCCTCGACGAGGATCAGAGCCAGATTCTCTCCGGCCCGGACGAAACGCTGGAATCACACCTGATGGTCTTCGCGGCGGAGCAGGCGCGGAAGGAAAATCGCGTGGTTAGACTGTAACGCTGCACAAATGCCACAAAAGGCGCTACGCTTGAACATGCGTAGCGCCTTTCTGGATGAGAAATTCCCTGATTAGCCGTCAGCTCAACTTGTGATACACTTACGGTGTCTGCCAAAGACGTGAAGGAGGTTGCGATGTTAGGATTTGATCGTATTACATTTGACCCTCAAATCTTAGGGGGGAAAGCCTGCATTCGGAAAATGCGCATTTCCGTATCGCTCATCGTCAATCTGGTGGCAAATGGGATGACAGCTGCGGAAATCCTTGAGGAGTATCCCGACCTGGAAGCGGCGGATATTGAACAAGCTCTGCATTATGCCGCATGGACGGTCGAAGACGTCGTGTATCCATTAACGGGAGTGCCGGCGTGAAATTCTTGCTGGACATGGGACTCGCGCAAAGCACCGCGCGCTTTCTGCGTCAACAAGGTCATGAGGCCGTTCATCTACGTGACCAGGGATTGCAGCAGATCGATGATACTGAGATCATCGAAAAAGCATGTCGTGAAAATCAAATCGTATTGACGCACGATCTTGATTTTGGACGCATCATCGCGTTGAGTGGCCGCGATATCCCCAGTGTTATCACCTTCCGCTTGAGTGATATGCGCGCGTCAACGGTGAACCGTCACCTAGCAGAAGTCCTCTTACGATTTACCGAACGCCTTATCACAGGCGCTCTGATCAGCGTGACCGACCGCGATATCCGCGTTCGACGCCTGCCCGTAGCCCGATATCAGAAATAGCATAACCCCGCCCGTCTACCGTCGCGCGAATCTTCGCACTCTGTCTACCGTCTACCCTCCCCATACCCCCGCGCGGATGACGGTTTCCACGCCAACAACCGCTCGGTCAACCGCGTGTTGCGCTGGGCGATCTTGTCGTTGTGCACAGCAATCGCAATGGCGCGTGGGTTTCCCACCAGAACGACGAGTTTGGCGGCCCGGGTCACACCCGTGTAGAGCAGGTTGCGCTGCAACATCATATAGTGCTGCGTGAGAATCGGGATCACCACCACAGGGAACTCCGACCCTTGCGATTTGTGGATGCTCACCGCGTAGGCGTGAACCAACTCGTCCAACTGCGTGAATTCGTAGCCGACGAGCGCTCCATCGAAGTTGACGGTCAGCGTGTGCTCCTCCAAATCCAGCGCCACGACACGCCCCATGTCGCCGTTGAAGACCTGCCGGTCATAATCGTTTAGAATCTGCATCACACGGTCGCCCACGCGAAACGTCCGAGAGCCGTGGACTGACTGCACCTTGCGCGCGTCCGGTGGATTGAGCGTTTCCTGCAATCGCCGGTTCAGCTCGCCGACGCCCGCCGCGCCCCGGTGCATCGGACTGAGCACCTGAATGTCGCGGTCGGCGTCGTAGCCGAACTTCGCCGGGATGCGCTGCGCGACGACGTCGCGGACGAGGTCGGCAGCGCGCTCGGCATCGTCCGCCGCGAACAGGAAGAAATCCCGTGCCGGACCGTTGCACACCGGCATCTCACCGCGGTTGATGCGGTGCGCGTTGACGATGATGTAGCTATCCTCGGCCTGGCGGAAGATCGTATCCAGCCGCGTGACGGGAATCACGTCGCTGGCGATCAGGTCGCGCAGCACGTTCCCCGCCCCCACCGACGGCAACTGATCCACGTCGCCTACCAACAGCAGGTGGCTGCCCGCTTCCACAGCTTTGAGCAGGTGGTTCATCAGCAGGATGTCCACCATCGACGTTTCATCCACGATGACCATATCCGCGTCGAGCGGGTTGTCCTGATCGCGCGCAAAACGGAAACCCTCGGCGGGTTTGACCTCCAACAGCCGGTGGATCGTCTTCGCTTCCAGGCCGGTCGCCTCGCTCAGACGCTTGGCGGCGCGGCCCGTCGGCGCGCACAGGAGGACAGAGCAGCGTTTGGCGAGCAAAAGCTGGATGATGCTGCGCGTGATCGTCGTTTTGCCGGTGCCGGGGCCGCCCGTGAGGATGCTCACCTTCTCCGTGAGCGCCATTTGCACCGCCGCCTGTTGTTGCTCGGCTAAGCGAATAGGATTGCGCTCGTCAAGCCAGGCAAAGGCCTTGTCCCACTCCGCGCTCTGGAAAACCGCCAGCCGGTCGCGCGAACTGGCCTGCAACTGCCGCAGCTTGTTGGCGACGCCGGTTTCGGCGTAGAAGAACGGCGGCAAAAAGAGGCAAGAGGCAAGAGGCAAGATTCCTTTTTCCTGCATCCTGCATCCTGCATCCTGCATCGTGCTGCCTGCATCTTCCGCGATGACTTCTGCCAGGCGAATGAGCGTGTCCAACTGAGGTTCGCACGCCTTACGGGAGACTTCGAGGAGGTCGGCGGCGGTGGTGAGGAGATCGTCGCGCGGGGCGAAGCAGTGGCCGTCGTCGCTGAACGTACCGAGCGCATAGCGCAATCCGGCCTGGATGCGTTCCGGCGCGTCCACGGCGAAGCCCATCTTCTGCGCGATTTTGTCCGCCGTCTTGAAGCCGATACCGTAGATGTCCTTCGCCAGCCGGTAGGGATCGTTGCGGACGATGGCGAGGGCCTGATCCGCATACTGTTTGTAAATCTTCACCGCCAGCCCGGTACTGACGCCGTGGCTTTGCAGGAAGATCATGATTTCCTTGATGTGCTTCTGCTCCTCCCAGGCGCGCGCGATCTGCGCCGTGCGTTTCGCACCGACGCCCGGCACCTCGCGCAGGCGGTGCACCTCCGTTTCGATCACGTCCAGCGTCTTGAGGCCGAAGTAATCCACGATGCGCCCGGCGTTCACCGGTCCCACACCCTTGATCAAGCCGCTGCCCAGATATTTGCGGATGCCCTCGACCGTCGCCGGGAGCTGCACGATATACTCGCGCACCTCGAACTGCCGCCCGTACTGCGGATGCGTGATCCACATCCCCCGCAACCGCACCGACTCGCCCGGATTGACGCCCGTAAGCGTGCCGATCACGGTGACTTCGTAGTGCTTTCCTTTGGGGATCAGCTTGGCAACCGTGTAGCCGTTCTCTTCGTTCTGGAAGGTCAGACGTTCCAACGTCCCTTCGAGGGTTTGGAGAGGGGTGGTTTCGGACATAGTTACCGGCATCGAATTGACTATAACACGTGATGCGTAAAGCGTGACTCGTGAGATCGTCACGGATCACGGATCACGCATCACGCTTTACGAGCTACTGCGTGACCAGGCTGCCGGCCACCGTTGCCGCCAGTGTGCCCTCAATCGCTGGGGGATTGCCACCCAAGCCGTAGATGACGATCTGGCTGCCCTCCTCACGGCCAATGCGCTCCAGAACGCCGAGCCGGTAGATTTCCATGGCGCGATCCGACATCAGCGCCGCCGCCTCGTTGTATTTCTCGGCGATGGCCTTCTCCGCATCGGCCTCGGCGATCTTGGCCTGCGCCGACCGGCGGGATTGCGCCAGGATACTCAACTCCTGGATGAGATCGGCGGGCACGCGGACATCGGTAATCTCCACCGAGGTCACATCGACGCCGAAGGATGCCGCAGCCGTATCGATGATCTCCTTGAGCCGGCCCGACACCTTATCCCGCGATCCCAACAGTTCTGACAATTCCAGCATCCCGATGGTATCCTTGAGTGCGCTGTTGGCAGCTTGGAAGACGGCTTCCTGGTAGTTCGCCACGCTCAATGCCGCTTTCTGCGGGTCCTCCACACGCCAGAAAATGACGGCCTCGCAGCCCACCGGGACGTTGTCGTCGGTGAGCGTCTCCGCCGCTGTAATGACGCGGGTCTGGATGCGCAAGTCGATCTGCGCCGTGACCGATTCGTTGAACGGCGGGTACGGGATCACCCAGAAACGCCCCGGCCCGCGGACGCCCATGAATTTGCCCAGCTTGAGCACAATCACGCGCTCGTATTCCGAGACGATGTAGAGGCTGCTGCTGAACATCCCCGGAATGATCAACGCGAGAAAGCCGCCAACGATGAGGACGACAATCCCGACCGCCGTCCCTATATCGGGCAACAGAAATCCTGCCGCGAGAGCCAGGACCACGGTGATGATCCCGATCAGAAAGAAAATGCCGAACCACACCAACGCGCGCTGCACGCGTTGCACGTTGTTGAGGTTCCGCGCTGCGGGGTTGTAAATCATTTGTTGCATCGGTTGTACTGCCATAGTTCCCTCCTTGAAAGTGGTCTGATTGTCTTTGGTCCAGTAATCGAGTGGTCAACACACGCATTCGACGGCTGGTGAATCCACTTCTAATTAAAGCACGAAATGGATAAATGAACAGAGCGTAAACCGGTTTGCCAGTCACAGTGCTTCAAGTATAGTAGTGTGAATGAACACTTCACTTTGTGAAGGGAGGTTGGTCCGATGACGACGCAGTTGCTCATCATTTTTGTGCTGACCGTGCTGGTCAACACCATCGACACGAGCGCCTACGCGGCGCGACTGGCGGGGGTGCGCACCGGACATCCGGCGCTAGCCAGTTCGCTCTACCATGTGTTGACATTGGGATCGCGCGCTGCAAACGCACTGGCTGGGCCGCTGCTCGCCAGCCTGACCGATCTGGCCGTGCTGGAGCAGAACACCGGATCGCTGTTGGACGTCTACCGCATCGTGGTGCTCGCGGCGTCGGTGGGGACAGTGATTGCGGCGCTCGGTATCCCCAGCCTGAGCCGCATCCTGGCGCGCGGCATCGCTTCATACGAGAACCGCCGCTCGTTGCCACAGGTCGTCGTGCGCGGCGCATCGGTGCAGGGCCTCTGGCGGATGACCGGCGATCTGACGCCGCCGCGTCTGGGCGCGGTGCGCGAATCTCGCCGCAGTCCCTTCCCCAAACGGTTCCTCATCGCCAGCGTACTCGTCACCGCCATTTCTGCCGTGAGCAACGCCGCCGCGATGTATGCCAGCGCGCTCGTTCCCGCAGGCGCGCGCACGGCGACCAGCCTCTCGCCGATGTTGGCGGGCAGTGGCCTAATCCTCTCCATTTTCGTCGTCAATCCCGTTGCCGCACTCGTCACCGACGAGGCGCTGCGCGAGAAACGCCCGCTCAAGGACGTGACTTACATCACCATCTGGCAGGTGGGCGCGCAACTGCTCGGCACGCTCGTGGCGCAACTGTTGCTCTGGCCGGCGGGACAGGCCATCGCCATCGTCACCCGCTGGCTGGTGGCATGAAATTGACAAGCGCGCAAAGTTGATTATGCTCAACGGATATCACGGATTCAACGGATAAATTTCCGCTAGCTTCGCTGAGAAAAAGAGGTCAAAATGGAAAAATTAGAAACGCCCTGGCAGCCGGAACCGATCGACGCAGAAATGTTTCACCGCGATGCATGGGCCAACATCAACCGCGCGCCCTACGATCAAGACTTCGGCGTCACCTACAAACGCGCGGCGCACATCAGACGCGTACGGTACAGCCCGGCTGAACCCGCGCCGGAGATGCCCGAACCCTGGCAAGGCAGCGGCGAAGCTGTGGTGCGCTGGCTCTTCAGCGAACTCCCCGGCACGGCGGAGCATCTGTTGGAAGGAGCGACCTTCGCCTTTCTGCACGACCTGACGCTTCCACCCGGTGCGGCGACGGGACAAAAGGCCAATCCCGGCCTGGACAAAATTTACTACGTCGTAAGTGGCGTGGGGAAACTCTACCACCGCCCCACGGACGGCAGTCCCGTTATCGCGCGGCTGCTGCGTCCCGGCGACACGATGCTGGTACGCGGCGAGGAATATCACAACGTTGCCAGTGAGGCTGATGCCGGTGATGACCTGCACATGATCGTCCTGGGTCTGCGCAGCAGATCGGGCGGGACGTCCGACTATGACGCGGGCGAGACCCCCGCGCTGCAGGAGAATAAATGACCCGGCGCGTCATTGTCATTGGGGCCGGGGCAGCGGGCTTGATCGCTGCCGGGCGCGCCGCCGAGATAGGCGCTGACGTCATCCTCCTGGAAAAAATGCGCGAGGCAGGGAAGAAGATCCTCATCAGTGGGCAGGAACGCTGCAACATCACCAACACCGCGCCGTTGGAAAAGTTCCTTAGCCATTACGGGCGCAACGGGCGATTTCTGCACAACGCCTTCCACCGTTTCTTCCGCGATGAACTGCTGACATTGCTGGCGCGTTATGGCGTACAAACGCAGGATGAGCGCGGCGGACGCGTCTTCCCGGCCTCTGGTCAAGCCGGCGACGTGCGAGATGCGCTGTTGCGTTACACGACGTCGCACCGGGTCGAAATGCGTTATCACACTGAAGTGCGGCGGCTACTTGTCGAGGAGGATGCGGTCATCGGCGTGGAAGTGGCGAACGGGGCGCGCATCCCGGCACACGCCGTCATTCTGGCAACAGGCGGCGCATCGTGGCCCGCCACCGGCTCCACCGGCGACGGCTATCGTATGGCACAGGAAACCGGACACACGATTGTGCCGCTGCGCCCGGCGCTCGTCCCCTTGACCGTCGCCGAACGCGCGCTGGCGAAAACGCTGCAAGGTGTGAGCCTGCGAAACGTGTCCTGCACGTTCTACACGCAAAAGGGCGATGACCCGGTAAAAGTGCTGCGCATCCCCTACGCTATGCCGCCGACCGGCGAGATGCTGTTCACGCACTTCGGCGTCTCCGGGCCGCTGATTCTCACGGCGTCACTGGCAGCGGTGGACGCGCTGCGCGACGGCGCAAAAGTCACGCTTTCCGTTGACCTCAAGCCGGGGATGACGGCACAGGACGTCCACGCGCGGCTGCAGCGCGAATTCGAGGAGTACGCCCACCGCCAACTGGGAACCTTGCTCAAGGGCTGGGTTCCGGCGACCCTGGCAGACGCGCTCGCCGGATTGAGCGGTGTCGCCGCCGACCGCCACGTCCACACCATCCGCGCCGAAGAACGCGCGCATCTTGTGGCGTTGCTCAAAGATTTCCGCTGGCAGATCACCGGTTCGCTGCCGCTGGCATCGGGGATGGTCACGGCGGGCGGGGTAGCGCTCAAGGAAGTGCATCCGGTGAGTTTCGAATCGCGCCTCGTGCGTGGCCTGTACATCGTTGGGGAGACATTGGACATTGCCGCCGACACAGGCGGGTTCAACCTGCAGGCAGCGTTCAGCACCGGTTATCTCGCGGGCGAACACGCGGGTAGCGAGGAGACGTAAAACCACTGTAAATCCAGGCTCGCGTGCATAGTATTTATTGCTTTTGATGTAAATCCGCACAATTTAGTATAATCCCCTTGACTTTTCCACCGACACGAGTATCCTTTATGCGTTTGAACGTCCCAACGTATGAACGTTTGAACGTCCCAACTTTCCAACGATTTTTCAGGGAGACGAAGTGACCGAACACCATCCTTACATCGCCATTGAAGGCGTCATCGGTGTGGGAAAAACCACGTTGGCGCGGCTGCTGCAATCGCGTTTCAAAGGCAGCACGATCCTGGAGGCCTTTGACGAAAACCCCTTCCTCTCCGACTTCTACGGCGACCGCGCGCGTTACGCCTTCCAGACGCAGCTTTTCTTCCTGCTCAGCCGTTACCGCCAACAGCAGGCCGCTGTCCAATATTTACATCACGGCGCGCTGCTTTCCGATTACTTCTTCGCCAAAGACCAGCTTTTTGCTCATCTCAACATCACAAGCGAGGATGAGCTGGCGATGTATGACCGTCTCTACGACACCCTCTCCGAAAGGGTAGAAACGCCCGATCTGGTCATCTACCTACGCGCCGAGATGGACACGCTGATGGCGCGGATTGCGATGCGCGACCGCACCTACGAGCGCCAGATGGAACGCGCCTACATCGCCGCGCTGCGACAAGCTTACGAGACGCTCTTCGCCAATTACACCGCCACACCGCTCCTGGTGATTGAGACGGATGAGATCGATTTCGTGCGCCAGATGGATGATCTGGACGACATCGAAAACCGGGTCCGGGCGGCCCTGTCCGGCGTGCGCCAGCCCACTCTGCCCGATATCGTCATAACTGCCCCGCCGCGTCCCGCATGGACGCTCGTCACGGCCCCAGCCCCAGAACCACGTAGCGAGGCCAACTGGCAGGCGCTTGGCGATTTTCTGGCGCTGGCCGAAGCCGTCGGACGGATCGGCGGTGCGCTTTCGCAACAGCCACCTATCGGCCCAGAGGGTGCGCCGGAAGAGATTCAGATCGCGCTGCAAGATGCCGCGCGCGCGCTCAATATCCTTTCGCTGCGCACGGGGGTGGATCTTGAAGGGCAGGAGGAAACGCGATGACCAAACACTTCATCGGTGTCGCCGGTAACATCGGGGTGGGCAAATCGACGCTGACAGCGTTACTCAGCCAACACCTGGGATGGGAGCCGTTCCTGGAAGGCGTACAGGACAATCCCTACCTGGCGGATTTCTACACGAACATGTCGCGGTGGAGTTTTCACTCACAAATCTTCTTTCTGGCGCGACGACTACGTCACCACCGGCAACTGCTCGACCGGCCCAATTCGGTGATCCAGGATCGCACCGTCTACGAGGACGCCGAAATCTTCGCTCGCAACCTGTACGAGCAAGGGTCGATGGAGGCACGTGATTACGAAACTTACTGTGAACTTTATCAAGCCGTAACCGCCATCCTCCCTCCTCCGAATCTGGTGCTCTACCTGCGCGCTTCAACGTCGACATTGGTCAAACGCATTCATCAACGCGGGCGTTCCTACGAACGCCAGATCACGGCGGACTATCTGGAGAACCTGAACAGTCTGTACGAGGACTGGTTCACCCATTTCGCACTATGCCCGGTGTTGACCATCCCAGCAGACCGGTTGGATTTCGTTGCCAACGGTGAGCATCTCGACCTGATCATTACCCGCATCCTGGAGAGACTCCACGGAAAGGAGGTTGTAAACTTTGACTGATACGACGACCAGCACTTTTCTTTATGAAGCCGCGCTCACAATCAGCGCAAAACTGAATACCGACGAAGTCCTGCAGCAGTTGATGAGCCTGACGCACCAGCACTTTAGGCCCGATGCAGCCTCTGTAGCCCTCGTCAATCCCGACGGCTCCCTGGTCTTTCGTGCCGCTTCCGGTGAAAGAGCACAGCAAATTGTGGGAATGGAGATGCCCAGAGGGGCGGGTATTGTCGGATGGGTCGCCGAAAATGGGCAGCAGTTGTGGATTCCGAACGTCTACCAGGACAGGCGTTTTTACCCCAGTGCGGATCAAGAAACCGGTTTCAAGACCAATTCCATTCTCGCCGTACCGGTGCGCTTGGGAGATCAGACATTAGCCGTCGTCGAAATGATCAACCCCAATCCGAATACTGATTTGCAGGAAGCGCAGGAAACGATCACAGCACTGGCGTCATTGGCGGCGCCCGCTATTCAGAACGCGCGCCTCTTCGAGCAAATACAACGCGCTGAGGGCCGTTACCAAAGTCTTTTCGAGCAAAACCTGAATCCGATCATCATTCTGGATCCACACGGTCACTTTTTGGAAGTCAACCAGGCGGCACAGAAACTTCTACCACTGTCTGGGCCGGAAGACGAGGCCAAACTCGCCTCCCAGACCGATCTCGAACAACTAAACCTCACCACTGCCGAATACGATGGACTCAAAGCGCGCGTGGATGTCGAAGGCGTCATCACCTGGGAAATCAAAACCCGGGCGCAAAACACAGAAGAACGCACGCTGGACGTTTACTTTTCCTATCTCCCACACTATCTACCCAACGGTGCCTACCAGTGGCTGGCTCACGATATCACCGACCGGGTTGCGCTGGACGAGATGCGCGAACAACTCTCGCATATGATCGTCCACGACCTGCGGGTGCCGCTTGGTAACATTACCAACACGCTGGAGCTGATATTGACAGCCTGGCGCGAAAAAGACGTATCCGTTCCCTTCGAGCAGGTGATGGAAATTGGATTGCGCAGCGCGCATCGCATGGAGCGACTCATCGCCAACATCCTGGACACGCGGCGACTGGCCACGCATAAAACGCTGACGATCTCGACCATCCGCATCCCCGATATGATTGCCGATGTTATCGAAGTCATTCAGTCGTCCATCCGGCGGCGCCGGCACACCCTGATTCGCCGCATCCAAGACAACATGCCGCCGATGCAAGGCGATCTGGACCTCTTGCGTCGTGTACTGCTTAACCTGCTGGACAATGCCGCCAAATATACACCAGATGGCGGCGCAATCACCCTTTCTGTACAGGCCGATGATAACAACTTCCACTTCGCTATCAGCGACACCGGCCCCGGTATCTCGCAGGAGGATCAGGTACACCTCTTCGAAATCTTCCACCGTGCACGGGGGCAACAACAAGGTGGCGCGGGCATCGGCCTGGCCTTCTGCAAGCTGGCGGTCGAAGCCCACGGGGGGGGAATCAATATGCGCAGCGAATCCGGCAAAGGCTCGACCTTCGCCTTCAGCATTCCACGTCAACTGCCGGAGAGCGCGATCTACCACGAAGCAAGCCTGGAGGAGATGGGCCAGTGACCCACCGCCTCTATTACGACGACGCGACTCTAGCCACCTTCGACGCACGCATCATTGCACGGCAGGAGACCGAGCGCGGCACGGTGGTGCAGTTGGATCGAACGGCGTTCTATCCCACATCCGGCGGACAGCCGCACGACACGGGAACGCTCGCCGGGATTCCGGTAGTGGATGTGTGGGACGAGGGAGACGCCGGGACACCGGGGACAGTCTGGCATCTGCTGGGGGCCGAGCCTGCTGCCGTCGGTGACATCGTCACAGGCGTCATCGACTGGCCTCGGCGGTTCGATCATATGCAACAGCACACCGGGCAGCACATTCTCTCGGCGACCTGCGTGGAACGCTTCCAGGGCAATACCATCGGCTTTCACCTGGGCAGCGAGGCCAGCACCATCGATCTCGACCTGCCACAATTTGCGTGGGAAGCAGCGTTCAAGGTCGAAGACGCTGTCAATCGCGTGATATGGGAGAACCGTCCGGTCACGATTCACACCGTCACCCGCGACGATCTGAAAGACATTCCCTTGCGCAAACCACCACAGGTAACCGGAGATATCCGCGTCATCTGGGTCGAGGGGTACGACGCCTCCGCCTGTGGGGGCACGCACGTCCGCACCACAGCCGAAATCGGACTGCTGAAAATCACGGGGATCGAGCGTTACAAGGGCGGCGTGCGTATCACCTTCCTCTGTGGCGGACGCGCCTTGCGCGACTACCGCCGCGTGCTGCACGCTCTGCGCGTGACAAGCAGCGACCTTAGTGTAGCCCAGGACGAGGTCCCGCAAACGGTCACCCGTCTACAGGCAGAATTACAAACCACCCGCCGCACGTTGAACAAGGTACAAGGACAACTGCTGGAATTCGAGGCCGACCATCTGTGGGAAGCTACGCCAGAAGTAGATGGCGTCCGGCGCATCAGCATTCACTGGACAGATCGCCCGTTCGCCGATGCACGCGCGATTGCAGGGCGGCTGCGCGATCGCCCACGCACGCTGCTGCTGTTAGCCGCCAGCGAGAAGGACGGTGTGCGCCTGGTCTGCGCCCGCAGCGACGACCTGTCGCAGTTCAATGCTGGAGACATCCTGCATGAAGTTGCGCAGGCGCTCGGTGGGCGTGGTGGTGGTTCATCATCCATCGCGCAGGGCGGCGCGCCACTCCATTCCCAGGAAGTGATCATAAAAGCGGCGAGGCAGGCCATTGAGCTGCGACATTGAAGATTGAAGGATTGCGAAAGAGGTAACTATGCAAGAAATCGTACCTGGTATCTTTGTCGAATCCGCTTATCCGCCGTACAACCTCGGCTTGATTATGACGGATCACGGCTCGATTGTGATCGACATTCCGCCGCGCCCGAGCCACGCCTGGGCATGGCAGCAGCAGGTTGAAGAGGTCGCGGGCAAACCGCGCTATACCGTCCTCACCGATGCGTCACCGGAACGGCAGATTGCCGCGTCGTTATGGAATGCGCCGCTCATCGCCGGAGAAGCAATGTTACGCGCGCTGATCGCTTACGACGAGCGCACGTGGCGCGAGATGCTCCAAGTCTACATCACCCAGCATCCCGAAGAGGCCGATGAGGTATTGCGAATCAAGCCACATCCGCCCACACTGACACTCGACAAGCACTTTCTGCTGCACTACCGCACGCCCCCGCTGGAATTCGAGAGCGTGGCAGGTGGCGCACCCGGCAGCCTGTGGGTCACGATACCGGAACACGGCTTGTTCTTTGCCGGGGATACCATCGTCGTGGATGAACCGGCGCTGCTGGAGCGCACGCCGGATTCCAAGGCCTGGCTGAACACGCTGAGCAACCTGGCACGGCGAAACACCATCCGCCATATCGTACCAGGGCGTGGCACAGCACCCATCCAACACAACGACATCGAAGCACAGCGGGAATTTTTGCGGGTGATGCGCCGCACCGCGCGCACCCTGGCGGGGAACAACAACTTCCGACTCGTCCAATGCGCGCAGGATTTGGGGCAGGCTTTCTACAACGCCCAGGGGCAAAAAGCCGTCAGGCGCATCAGAGCAGGTTTGGAACATCTCGTCGCCGAAATCCAGCAGGCGAAAGCGACACCGGAGGAAGAGGGAGAGAATAGCGAGTAGCGAATTACGAGTTGCGAGTTACGAGTTGCGAACGAGTAACCACCTGACTATCCGACTACTTGACATCGATTATCCGACTATCCGCGCAAGTAATCGAGAAGATGCTGTAGCGTGGCGTGGGCAGCGGCGGCGTTGTTGTCCATACGGTCACCGGTAAAGAGATGCCGCCAGGCGTAACGCTCGTTCGGCGTCGCCAAGCCGAGGTAGTACAGCCCCACCGGTTTTATGGCGGTCGCCCCCGTCGGCCCGGCGATGCCGGTGACACTGACCGCGACGTCCACGCCAAGCGCGCGACACGCCCCCGCCGCCATCTCCAACGCCACGACCGCGCTCACCGCGCCCCAACGGATCAGCGTTTCCTCGCGCACGCCCAACACCTTTATCTTGACGGCGTTGTCGTAGGCGATAACACCACCCCAAAAGTACTGCGAGCTACCCGACACCTGCGTCATCAGATGCCCGATCAAACCGCCGGTCGCGGATTCGGCCACAGCCATGCGCCAGCCATGCGCGCGCAATTGATTACCGATATCTTCTACGAGCATTCCTCCTCCTCAATTTGACTAACTGCCCATGCTCCGTATACTGCACCCTGCAACCATGTTACGCTTTTCGTAAAGTATAGTACGTAATGTATGTATCACCATTCCCCAAGGGAGAAAACTAGTATCTTATCAAAAAAACGGGGGAATCACGGCGCAGCCCAGGAATCCTCCAGATGCAGAGCTTGCGCCGTTTGAGCGATCAATTCGGCTAAGGGTGGAATAGTATGGGTCGCCAGAATGCGATCACG
>Ga0209723_1000235_pt1 | contig 109382 bp, 111 predicted proteins | sample BiotimSIPDNA_2_FD_185750 | JGI IMG/M metagenome (GOLD analysis project Ga0209723, IMG submission 185750) | Anaerobic biogas reactor microbial communites from Washington, USA - Biogas_R2 time_0 SIP DNA (SPAdes) (version 2) | ecosystem: Engineered > Bioreactor > Anaerobic > Unclassified | place... | reverse complement strand
ACGATTCTATCATTGTTGAGTATGGATTTTCTCCTAATAGGGTGAATGAACCTATCACTTATAATTTGATTAATGAAAGCTCTATTATCGATCCTACAGATGTTTATCTCTGGGTTAGGATAACTAAGAATGGATCTATAAAATCAGCTTCAATAGATCTAAAAGATGTAGGAGAAAATTGGTATATACAGTATGCTGTTATTGATTCTGTATATTACGACTGGATGGAGTGGACAGATCAAGAAGCTCTTAATCCTAATTCTGTAGTATTTACAGCAGATCCTGCAGAAGCTATAGGGTTATACGTTAAATCTGAATTAATTGGTAGTGAATATCCTCTGTGTACTTATCAAGAAATAAGATTGTATAAGAATCCAGAGGTAAATGGAGATCTACTGAAATCTTCTTATTATTCTGAATCTGGTGAAGATGAATATGGAGATATAGGTACATTAGTATCTACATTAAGTTTAGGGTATCCAGTAACACGTTCAGAAAATATGACTGACGTGTTAGTGATGATATTAAATAGTGAAGAGTAAAACAACAGGAGGTGTCTTAATGTCTAAGGTGAATTTAACACAAGCTCCTTACTATGATGATTATGATCCCGATAAACAATACCAGCAGATACTCGCTATACCAGGGAGAGTAGCTCAAGCTCGTGAGTTAACACAGGCTCAGAGTATCATGAGAGATATCATTAAGAGTGTCGGAGACGCTATAATGCGTGACGGAGATATCATAGAAGGATGCCAAGTTAGTGTATCTCCAGATAAAACTAAAGTAACAGTATCAGCAGGTAAGGTGTATATTGACGGTAGAGTTCACGACGTAGAATCTCAAACTGTAGATATAACAGGATCTGGTACTGAATACATTGGTGTGGAGATTGATGAGTCTATCATAACTGAAGTACAAGATCATACATTGAGAGATCCTGCTGTTGGGTATGATAATTATAATCGTGCTGGTGCTCATAGATTAAAGAGTGTCGTTAAAGTAGTAGTGAACTCTGATGCTGGTGCTCTATTAGCTACACTAGTTGACGGAGAACGTCAGTTAGAGAATTATGCACCAGAGTATAATACTCTTACACAGACTCTCGCTCGTCGTACATTTGATGAATCTGGTTCTTATATAGTGAATGGTTTAACTGTTACTATGGAAGATGGAGATACAGATAGTACATACACAGCAGTTGTAGATGCTGGTAAAGCTTATGTACTAGGATATGAGTTAGGTATTCCAGTACCTCGTAGGATTTCAGTACCGAGATCTACTGAGTATGATATCGTAGAAGCTGGTAACTATGTATATCTGATAGGTACTACAGATTACCTCCTTGATGAAGATCTGTATGTTAAAGACATAGTGAATGTTACAGGTACTGTATCTGAAACACAAAATGCTAGTATAACTACTGGTAATGATAGAGTACTGCTAGAGAGACAGAATGTAATAGCTGTGACTCAAATCTCAAGTGGAAGTACTGTTTATGTACAAGGTACTGACTATGATCTTGAAAGAGATGGCACTAGATATTACATTCAGTGGAAGAATGTCAACTTCCCAGATCCTGGTGTACAATTTACTATTGTATATACTTACACTAAAACATTTGCTAGTAATGACTACGCTCTCGTAGTAGCTAATAGTCATCACTACATTAGGTGGACTACTCCTGGTGTAGCAAGCAGACATCCTATGAGCGGTACTAATTTTACAGTAGTGTATAATCAGTATTTAGCTCGCAAGGATGTTGTTTACATAGATCAGAATGGTGTGATCGAAGTAGCACAAGGTATACCTGCTGAATTCGGTTTTGAGTCTAAACCTAATGCTCCAATCAATACATTAGAGCTAGCTGTTATCATGTCTCCTCCTAATGGGTCAGTCGCTAGTTCAAGTGATTCTATGAAAATCACAGTGACTAATACAGGACTAACAAGATTTACTATGCAGGACATCCAGTATATGCTGGATAGAATTCGTACATTAGAGTATGATAATGCAATGATAAATCTTGAAACTTCTGCACGGTCTGAGTATACTGAGAATGACAAGAAAGGTATCTTAGCTGATCCATTTGTTGATTTCTCGAGATGTGACCTCACTTTCAATCTTGATAGTACAGGAGAGGTTATCGACACAGGTAATGCTATATTTGATGCAGCTATTAGTTTCAGTGATAATATTGCATATTTACCTGTTAATGAAAATTGTATAGACTCTGTAGTAAATCAGAATAGTACTACTGCTGTAATTAAGAATGGTAGACTCGGTATGATCGGTACTGTATCTGAGAAAGTAGTACTTGATCAACCTCATGCTTCTAAGTCATTCTTAATCAATCCTTACGATACATTCCCTACTAATCCTTCTGTAAGAATAAATCCTGCAGTAGATACTTGGATTGATACTCAGATTATAGAAGTACCTGTTTCGATGACAGATTCTACTATTGTAGCGACTACTACCTCTACTGTTAGACGTAGGAGAACTACTTGGAGACCTTATGATTATACTACTATCTCTCAGAATGTAACTACAACTGAAGTAGGTGCGACGACTACTACATATACTAATGATTCTGTAATTGCAGAGAATGCTGTAGACTACATGCGTCAAAGAGAGATAACTGTAGAAGGTACTAATTTCCCTCCATCCTTAGATAACATCAAATGTTATTTCGATGATAGATTAGTAGCAATGACACCAGCATCTGGTACTGCTTCTGGTACTGATAGTGGGTCTGTAAAATCTAACTCCTCTGGTAGTTTCAAGGCTACATTTACTATCCCTACTGGAGTACGTACAGGTATAAGAGAAGTACTTTTGAAGTCTGATATTACTATCGACGGATGGAAGAACTCTGCTTCTACTACTTATCAAGCAAATGGTATTCTCCAGACAATTCAGCGTACTATAACTACAGTGACTACAGTATTACTGACTCAGCATGTTGAGACTACTGTGACTAATTATATTGACCCTCTCGGTCAGTCCTTTGCATTTAATGAAGATACATTGATCTCTGGTGTAGATATCTATTTCGAGAGTAAAGCAAGTGATACACAAGCAGTCACAGTAGAAGTACGTAATATGATGAATGGTACTATAACTAGTGAAGTACTAGCTTATAGTATATTAACACCTTCTCAAGTTAGTACGAGTGCTGATTCTACAGTAGCTACGAGATTCAATTTTGATTCTCCTGTTTACTGTCAAGCAAATGTACAGTATGCTATCGTAATTAGATCTTCATCTAATGAGTATCGTGTATGGGTAGCTGATATGGGTGGAGTTGATGTGGTAAGTGGTAGTACGATCATGAAGAATGCATATGTCACTGGTACCATGTTCTCATCCTCTAACAACTACGCCTGGACTACTCATCAGACTTCTGATTTAAAATTTAGATTAATTGGTAGTAATTATGGAAGTAGTGCTGTAATTAACTTTAACACGATTACAGGAGTATCTTTTGGTTCTATTACCTTGTCTGCTGAGACAATCGTACCACAAGGTACGTCAATCGTATGGGAATACAGTACTGACGGTAGTACTTATGAAGCTATCGAACCTTACAACCAAGTTAAGTTTAACTATATAGCTAATACTATCTATTTGAGAGCTACATTGAGTAGAGGTAGTAGCGTTTTAACTCCTATCGTAGCATTAGATAGTGTCAATATTGTAGGTAATAGTTTTAAAACCTCTGGCAGTTATATCATGAAGAATATAACCAATCTTGATCCCTGGGATGAAGTACAGGTAGTCGTAGAAACCTATACTCCTATCGGTACCTCTCTAAAATTCTTCGCTAGTTATGATGATGGTCATACATGGAACTTATTAAATATAGTACCTGAGAAGACTATCAATAGAAACTATGGATGGACTGAGTATACTTACTCGATGCAATTTAGTGGTACTACTTATACTCAGTGTCGTCTACGTTTTGACATGACTTCAAGTAATATTTACACATCTCCTGCAGTACGTAAATTTAGAGGTATTATGACAAAGGTGGTGTAATTATGGTAGAAGTTAGAGATACTAATTCTGGTGCTATTCTATTCAAGAAAACTAAGAGTGAGAAGAAAGTAGAAGAATTAGAAGTCAAAGTAAAAAGTCTCGAAGAAAGTCTTAAATCTTTACTGAGAGAACAAGTACTGACGAAAGATACAGTATCTTCCGAGAGTAGTAGCGTATCTATTTAAGGATTCAAAAAAACAGAAAATTTTTAAAAATTTTTCAAAAACAAGCAGGGAAATTGGAATTTACGGCGAATAATATAGGTGTAAGGAAGCAAAAAGTTGACTTACGAAATTAACTTCGATGATAACTTTAAGGAGGAAACACAAGATGAAAGAGAACATGAATGAGAACAACGTGAAGCGCACCGACTCCATCCTGCCTGACGGATCCCTCGATTGGGAAGATGTAGAACGTAAAGTTCAGATCATCAGTCGTAAGTTCTCTACTACGATCGATTGGAAGTATCGTGAAGATCTGGAGCAAGAGCTCAGGCTCTTTGCTTGGAAGAAGAGTTCCAATTACTACGATATGTATCGTAAGGCTGTTGATTACTGGAGGAGTCTGACTCGTAAAGTATTCCCTGAAGTCTGTGTTTTCGAGTTCGATGATAATAATGGTCAAGGTGGCATCACTGAAGATAAATACGATACTGATGATGAATTTCTGGTAATGATCAACAAGATTAGAGAAGCTATTGAAGATTATCAGAACACCAAACATGAACGTACTGATCATGATAACTGTATGAAGATCCTTGATCTCTTGGAACGTAGTATCCTGAATGGAGAGGAGATTCATTTCACTAAAGGTAAGGTACAGATCAGCTGGGTATCTGAGAAGATGGATATTCCTTACAATCGTGTTCAAGATGCTATGTGGCTTCTTCAGCAGGTAGTCACCACTCTCGGTCATCTCGGTCGTATTGACATCCCTGACTCCTATCGTCGTCAATACAAGCCCTTCTAAAGTTCAATGAAAAGAAGCTCTCAGACAGTCTCTACAACGTCTGAGAGCTTTTGTTTTAGTTCAGGCGAAGGAGTCCCAAGCCAATAATAGAACGTCTCAGAACGCTCTAAAACCGTTAATTTTGATCCTCGTATAGTACTATCATAATCTTGAAAATCCACCAGATTATTTTTGCCAGACGTATCTGACCTTGGATGAGGTCAAAAGAAGTAGATAAAATAATAGTATAGTATATAAGTATAATATAGTATATAGATATATCGATCATAGAATTCATGCGAAATATTTACTTGAGTATTTATTGAGTTATTAACGTCTCTATTAACGAGACGAGATCTTAAGGAGGTAAGATAACTTATGGAACTAACTAGAAAACTTGAAGTATTGGATATGCTGGATAATCCTCTGATTACTAAAGCAGCATATACTTGGAGATATTCATCCAGTAGGTTGAATGATCCTGAGAATCTTTCTACGCATATTTATGAAGTACAGATGATTGGTTTATTCCTTATCGACAAGATCAAAAGGGATAGTAATGGTAAGGAAGAAATCAATCGTGAAGAATTCTTGATGAAGGCTCTCTTCCATGATGCTGACGAGACTATTATTGGAGATACTCCTCGTCCTCTTAAGTATGCTTCTCCTGGTATCAAGGAAGAGATTGATCAGGTAGCACATCATGTAGCAGATAATCTGTTCCAGACTTCTTTTTCAGTAGAAGATGGAGAGATTGGTAAGTATTATCATACAGCTAAGATTGGTAAGACTGGTGTATTGGTAAGACTTTCTGATATGCTTTGTGTAGTAAAGAAGTTGAGAGTTGAAGTAGAGAAGTTAAACAATTATACATTCCTCGATGTAATTACAAATACTCAGAGGTACGTTAAAGATCTCGATAATGAAGATACTTATAAGGTATTTACTGAGAGTTCTACTCGTGAGTTTATCTTCCATATCTTCCATGAACTCAGGGAATATCTGGATTATATGGCTGATAAGTATCTGTAAGGAGGTATTATCGTGGGAGGTTTATATAATCTAATTAGAGGATATAGTCCTGCTTGTGTACTCCTAATGCCTATGTTGGGTAGGACTGAGAATCAGTATCCGAGATTTAGAGACTGTTTCTTATCTGAAGACGAATCTAAGATAGTTATCTATACCAGAGTAGGTGGTAAGAATCGTGGTCTTGGTTACGGAGAAGAGGAATTGATTAAGGATCCTAACTTCTTCAGGACATATGATGATGATTATGATAATACCTACGGATATTATGAATTTAATGTACCAGAGCAGTGGTCAGAAGATTTTAAGAAAATAATCAAAGGAGACCTACTGAATGTCTCTGATGAATACGTTTCTAAGGTAAAGGAGATATTTCCTTTACTTGATTCTTCAGGCGTTATTGATCATCTGTTCAGGATGAAGAAGGAGGATGCTGAAAATGGGGAAACCAAAGATTCTGATCATTGAACCTCATGGTGACGATGCAATACTTTCTACCAGTACTATTATTGAGTGTGGTATATCAAAAGGTTATGATATTGATATTGCTACTCTCGGTCATAGTAGAGATTCAGAAGGTCTGAAAAAATTCTATATGATCAATAGTATAAAATACTATGATCTCCCTGAATTGGATTATTCTTTGAAGCCTAAGATTAATACGAATGACGTACATCGTAGGTATAAGAGTAATACTCTTGAACTTGAATATGTTCGTAGTATGATCATGAATCATGTTCGTGAGAGTGTAGGTCAGAGTTATTTTGATGAAGTGTATACTCGTACTAGAGATGTTATTTATGAACTTTTTAGTGAGTATCAAGAAGATAAGAGAAATATCATCGTTACACCTTATGGTCTCGATCATCCTTATCATATTCTTGTAGCTTCGATCGTAAATAGCTACAGGTCTCTTTACGGTATTACAGTAGCACATCTTATGTATCTTGATAAACCGTATACGTCAAAGAGGTATATCCAGGAATCTATAGATATTGATATTGAGGATAAGTCTCTTTATACTGTGCTCTTAGGAGATACTAGTGTAAAAAGTGAAGCATTCACTAAAGTATATCCTACAGAGAGATCACTACTTAGGTTTACTAGAGATGAAATTTTAGTAAGACCTGAGAGGTATGTGGTAACTCATAATAGCTATTCTGAGCACGTCTTCGATAATTTATTTTATAGATTTAACCCTGGGAGGTAAAGTATGAGAATCCTCTACGTAATTAATCCTAAAGCTGAAGTATCACAGTGGGGTAGGTTAGGAGATACCGCACTTACTCAGTACCTACTAAAAGGATTATCAGATTATACTGATGTAGAAGTAGATCTCGTTTGTGGCAGACCGATAGGTACAGAAGATATTACACTTTATCTCGATAAGGTATCCGAATTAGGTTTGCATAACATCTTTTGTAGTTTTGAGTATGATCCTTATAAACATCTATCACAGAAAGCTTACTGGAGTCACATATCTGAATTGTGTGAATTGTATCATTATGATTTAGTACATGTTCATCAAGCTCAGGTAGCAGCTTCTAAGCATATAGCAGATTTTTCTAAGAAGACAAACATTCCTGTAGTCTGGACTCTCCATAATCCTCCTGAAGGTAGAGCTACTTTCTCTTATGCTGAAGATTATCAGAGAGTAATTGATTCTCCTATTTGTAGACTAGTATGCGTATCTTCCAGTGCAAAGAGTAGATTGATTAAATCTATGAAGTTGTGTAATGGAGAAGATATCAGGTATATTTATAATGGTATTCCTATTGATCCTAATTATAGACAAGGAGAGTTATATGCTAAATATATAGGTGTAGGACGTATCGACCCTCCTAAGAATACATTAGGATTACTCCAGTTTATGGAGTATATGTATCTTAATCATGGTCATAAGTCTATTTATATAGGATCTACGTTCTCTACGTATGAGAGTGATAGTAGCTATGTATCCCAGTGTGTCGATATTCTTAAAAGAGGTATCAGACAAGGATGGATGACATGGATTAAAGAAGCTTCACATGATTTGGTATTACGGATGATGTCAAGCGCTTCTTACTATGTAAATCTCTCTAGGGTAGAGACTTTTAGTCTTACATCTTGTGAAGCTATGAGTATTGGTACTCCTGTTATTTGTTTCAATGAAGCAGGTCCTGGAGAGATTGTCAAATCTGAGTACGGCATAAAGATCCCAGTCCTTTTCAGGAGAAGTTTCTCTTCTTATATTAAGGATATAGAATCCAAGGTATTGTCTGATCATTACATATATGATGTTGAGTCTATGCATAATTACGTAGTAAGAAATTTCAGCATCCAAAAGATGGCTGAGAATTATATTAATCTTTATAAGGAGTTGATCGTATGAGTTCAGTTATCGAGAAGTCTGCAGACATGGAGAAGAGATATGAAGGTGGTATTGATACATGGGGAAATCGTGAGCGTCAGTTGTATCAGAAGATCTTTAAAGCTGCTGTAGAAAAGATTAAAGGATATCTTGGAGAGTCTTATCATATACGTGATGGTGTTCCTGTTTATAGTTGGATGGATATTGGATGCGGTGGAGCTAATATTCTGGATACTATTGTTGAAAATCAGGATGATAAACATAAGTGGTCTCTGTATGGTTGCGATCTCTCTAAAGTAGCTATCGAAGATGTAAATCAGAGGTATCCTAATGGTAGATTCTATGCTCTTGATCTTGAGGAGTATCCTGATTTTACTAAGGAGTCTCATTGTGATTTTACTGACGACCTAAAAGCTGCAGACGTTGTATCTATTGTTGATGTGGCTTATTACTTTGGAGACAAGAGACCTTGGAAAGATACTATGAAAGCTATTTGGAGGAATATCCGTCCAGGAGCTATTGTAGTAGTATGTGATTCTCTTATTCCATATCAGCGTAGAACTTATTATAATACTCTTAAAGATTCTGAATTGTTAGAGTCCTATACTGACTATACTGAGAGAGTGTCAGTAGAGGTACGTGAAGACGGTCGTGAGTGGCATAGATATTTTAAGGTAATGATCTACCGTAAACTAGGAGGTAAGTGATGTATAGATTAGGATGGGTTACATCGTGTTCCCCTCTTTATGCTAGTAAACTTCCAGACTGGAAACATCATGATGCTTTCTTAACGTATCTAAAAAGGACTAAAGGTAATAGTCTTGAGATTGTGTGTCCTATTCCTCAAGCTGGTTCTATTGAAATGATGGATCGAGTTTATGATGGTGATAATACTCCTCTCTATCATACATTGAGAGGACTTGGTATTAATTTCTATAATAAACTTGTAGATCCTAAAGTATTGTCTGATATCTTGGATGGTTTGGTTTGTGATGGCTTAGCTTTATTTCAAGAAGTCAAACCTCTCGGCCATGCTATTACTCCATTAGAACAGTATAACAATCTTCATGCTACGATCTCTTATATGTTAGCTCAGAAGAAACCTGTTATTATTGTTGATAATGATAAAGTATGTACACGACCATTCAATCCAGAAGAAGACAATGTACTGATCAAACTATATAATAGTTTTAAGAAGTTCGATACATTCTATGTATTTTCTCCTTATGATCAGGTACATACGGTATTCAATTCTAATAATTTCAAGCATGTACCTTTTGAGGTAGATCCAGAATCTCTACAACCTATTACTCCTTTGAAAGATAGACAGTATCTCCTACGGTATATCGGTAATAATTATTATAAATCTGAAACTCATATTCCTATCTTTAATAGATTATCTGAGTTTGGTCCAGTCTATGTGAGTGGTAAGTATTGGACAGAAGAAGATAAAAAGAATTCTCCTAAAGTAAAGTATGGACCTGCTGTATCTTTCTCTCAAGATAACATGCATTCCTGTTATGGAAATAGTGTACTAGGATTATCTGGTGCAAGTAAAATGCATGACGAGTCTCTATATCACCTTCGATGGAAAGAGATGATTATAGGAGGTACTTATATTCTCAGAGAGAATGACTCTAAGTACATGAGAGAAGTTATGGGAGAATCGTTTAATTATCCAAATCTTACAGTGCCTTATATCGCTACACAGGATGAATGGTCTCTAAAGAACTTTATTACCTATATCCATCAATTCTATGATACTCAGATTGTATCTCAGAGAGAAGAGCTTATGAAGTTCTTTAATGTAGAAAGATGGGCTCCTGTATGGGAAGAGGTACTTAGATTCTGACATTAATTAGATAACCTACGAAGACGTCAAGTATTTATGGATGACTTGACGTCTCTTTTTATGTGAGGTGAAAATTGATGCCGAAAGAGTATAATGATGATAGCATTAAAGTCTTGTCTGACATTGATCATATTAGAAAAAGATATCCAATGTATATAAATACAGAATACCCAACTCTCCAGATGTTTGAAGAGATATTCTCTAATTCTATGGACGAGGTAATGAATGGGTATGCTGATAGTATTGATGTTGGAATAAATTATGAAACCAATACTGTAACTATAACTGATAATGGTAGAGGTATACCACAAGGAATTAATGAAACTCTTAAAATTCCTACTATTGAGGTTATCTATGGTAAATTAAATGCAGGTGGTAAATATGATACATCTTCTTATAATGTATCTGGTGGGTTAAATGGTGTTGGTTCTTGTGTAGTTAACGCTTTGTCAAAGTACTTCTATGTTGAAACTTGGAGAGAAGAAGGAGTACTCCAAGTAATGTATAAGTATGGTATCCTGGATAAATATATTCCTACTAAGAATATTAATAAGCATAAACCTGGAACAATGGTTATGTTTACAATTGATACTGATCATGAGCTATTCTCTTCAGATAGGTTGTCAGATCATGAAGAAGATATCAAAAAGAGATTAGAGTTATCCGTTACACTATTTCCTAATCTTAAAATTGGGTATAATGGAGAACCTGTTTGTGTCAGTAGTATTGAACAGTTTCTACCGAGAGATCAATATCTTCTTGATACTCCTATTATAATGAGTGGTAAAAATTATAATATCTGTATTAACTGGACTGATGCATTACATGGTGGTTCATATACATCGTATTGTAACATGATACGTACTGTATCTGGTGGTGATCATACTAAAGCTGTAGAAGACGCTATTCTAAATATTTTTACTAACAGAGAATCTCTCTTGGGTTTGAATATATTTATCTCAGTTACATATCCAGAAGTAGCATTTACTAATCAGTCTAAGGATAGAGCTAAATCTAAAGAAATGTATAATTACATTTATGATATAGTCTCGTTGAACCTTAAGAAACAATTTAAGAATGATCCTGATCTGTTCAATAAACTAAAAGATATGGTTACCTCTAAAGTAGAGAGGATGAACAGAAAGAATCATAAGAAGTCTATATCTCGTCAGGATCGTAAAGCTTCTTTCTTATCTTCTCTTGATCAAGGAGGATTTGCAGACTGTACGACTACTGATAGGTCTAAAGCGGAGCTCACTCTATGTGAAGGACTCTCTGCAGCTGGTTCTCTAAAGCAAGCTCGTGATCCTAAGGTCCAGGCTGTGATGCCGTTGAGAGGTAAGTTCATAAACGCTTATAATGCAGATTTGAAAGCAGTATTACAGAATAAGGAAGCTTCTACTATAATCCAGAGTATTGGTACTGGCATTCTTGATGATGTTGATATTGCAAAGAGTAGGTATAGTAAAATTATAATCTTTAGTGATTCTGATGAAGACGGTAAAGACATAGCTTGTCAGCTTATAGCTTTCTTCTCTAAGATTATGCCTAAGATTTTAACTTCTGGTATGTTATATCTTGCTATTCCTCCTCTTTATGGTACTACTGTAAAAGGAGAATTTATACCTATCCATACAGAGGAAGATAAAGATAAACATCTTAAGTTAGGTCATTATGTACAGAGGTATAAAGGTCTTGGTGAAATGATGCCTGAACAATTAAAGGTAACTTCTCTTGATCCTGATACCAGGAGACTCATTCAAATTGTTGTTGATGAAACGTCTCTATCTACAGTAGAGAGGATTATGGGTGGAGATTCTAGTAATCGTAAGTCTCTGCTAATCGAGATGGGAGTGTTTAAAGAATGGCAGAAAGTGTAATCAGTAGAGAAGCAGGTTCTCTCACTCAGGAATATATGGCATCTTATTCTAGGTATGTAGCACAGTCAAGGTCAGTACCTTCTCTTGTTGATGGATTGAAACCTGTTCAACGTAGAGTATTGAACTCTGCTAATGACTTGCATCTCTATCATGATAAGAGATATCTGAAGACTGCTAAACTGGAAGGTCAAGTATTGGGTGATTATCATCCTCATGGTGGGGCTTCTGTTAGTGGTCTTGTACAACCATTCAAAATTAGATATCCTCTCCTTGAAGGACAAGGTAACTGGGGATGTCCTGACGATCCTGGGTCAGTAGCAGCTTCGAGATATACTGAAGTAAGACTTACTAAGTTCGCTGAAGATTTCTATCTGGAGTCTGCAGATTATGCTGATCGTGAAGATAATTATGATGGAAGATTGAAGGAGATCGTACAGTATTATCCTCCTATTCCTGGAGTATTACTTACAGGTGCAGAAGGTATTGCTATTGGACTGACTACTAAGATTCCAGTACATGAAGTAGGTGTAGCTGGTAGATCCCTCTTGTCATATATCAATGAACCTAATAGTACAGAGTATCTTGATATAATGGTACCTGATACTTGTGAAGGTAGTATCTTATTATCTTCACAAGACGATGTACGTAAACTATATACTACAGGTGAAGCTACTTTAAATTATCGAGCTAAGACTCATTATGAATATGGAGATACATACTGTCATCTCGTAGTAGATTCATTCCCTCCTGGATTTTCTCGTAAGAAACTGCAGACTCCTAAAATCCTCGAGTATGTAGAACAAGGGATCCTGTCTCTATCTAACGAATCTTCTACAGGTATTAGGTATGTATTTACTGTAGCTAAGAAAGATGTTGAGATATTAGATATTATACAAGATTCTTTGACTTCTTCTGTAAGTTATAAGATGCATATTGAGAGTCATGGACAAGTAGCTCTCTATGATCTTAAGAGATTGTATGATCAGTTCTTAGAAGATCGTAAAGTATATATTTCTCGTAAATATAAAGATCTCTTTAATAAAGCTAATGACGAGACTAGTTATATCTCAGCTTTACTAAAGGTTAAAAGTGATCGTGAACATATTCATAAGATTTTAGAGTTGAGTGAAGATGAAGCTATAAAATATCTAATGAGTATCAATGAAGGTACTACTTCAGGTACAGAATCTATTGCTCGGAGGATTCTTAGTACTTCTTTGAGACAGTTAACCTCTGACAATACTAATAAGCTAATTAATAAGTTAGAAGATCTACAGAAATTAAAGGAGGAGTATGTAGATTATATTAAGGATCCTATGATAAGGATTGTAAGAGATATTGAAGAGTTGGTCATTAATTACGGAGGTAAGATGAATAGTGATATTTCTTACCTCAATGAAGTTTCACAAGATGTAGTTGGATTTGTTGTTGAAAATGGTTCTATAGTATTGGGTAAAAATCCTGATGCTAAATATGAGAGTAAGTATTACTTTATTCATGACCATGAAGGTTTTGTAGTAGTAGAAGGTGACTATTTCAGGTCTAAAGGATATCCTGTTTTACTGAGTACAGACAATCTTCAAGCAATTTATGGGTTCGATGATTTGAGTACTACTAAAGTTCTCTATGATGATGCAGAGGTACAGCTTGATACATGGAGTATCCGTAAACGTACCAGTAAGATTGTATGTAAAGAATCTAAGTCTAAGAAGTTATTAGGAATTTCTAAGCAAACGTCTCTATAAGTAAGGAGTGTGATCATATGGATAAAAAGTACACCGTCTATTCAGCGGGAGGTTGGTTCGTTCCTCGTGATGATAAAATTCTAACTTTTATTGAGGATAGTCTAAGTTCTTACGAGGATATTAAAGTGTACCGACCTCGTAAGGATGGAGTTAAGTTATCAGCAGAAGATTTTCATGATCATAACCTGAGGAAAGCAGTTTTCCAGTCTAACGTAGAAAACATCGATTATGCAGACTTCTTAGTCTCCTTGCTTGATGCAGGTAGCGAGAGACTTGATACAGGTACAGTGTGGGAGACAGCTTATGCTGTAGCTAAAGGTATTCCTGTCATGGCTTATCAAGATGATAGACTTGACAGTGAGCTGATTAACAGATTAGGTTTCTTTCATATTTATCTGAGTTCTTTACATACAGGTAGGAGAGGATTTAGAGATGCTGTTACTAGTATGGAACATATCTCTAATTCGATGATGAGAGATAGTCTTGTTAAAATCGATAGGTCTGGTAAATCTCCTGTATTCCTCTGTGATAGTACAGGTAATCATAAAGAGTTGGCTGTACTACTTGATACACTACCGAGACTTAAAGTAGTCGTAGATCCGAAGAATAGTAAGAAAGAATTAAAAGATATTATAAATGCTCCTTATATTATTGTACCAACAGATACTAAAGACTCTAATCTTACTTTCTATATGGGTATGGCGTATGCATTAGGTACACCGTTGTTTACGTATTCTTCTTCTGGAGCTCCTCTGAATTTAATGCTAATCTTCTCAGTTGTTAAGCATATGATGGGTTTGGAGGATCTCAGTAAAACTATTTCTAAAGTTAATAGAGAAGGAGTAAAATCTTTTGGAGAATACGATACCTCCAGTATGAAAGTATATTGAGGAGGTAACATGTTAAGATCTTACACTGATAGTCTACACGATCTGAGAGTTTACATCGAAGGAGAGCTCCAAGAGAAGGAGCTCCTTTTCGATACTCTCTACTCAGAATTCTATAAACCTTCAGATTACGATCAATCAGATAATACAGAAAATATAGTATTTTGGTCAGATCAAGGTCATGAAGGTCCTCTCTATGCACCTATTAGGTTATTACCTTTGATAGAGAAGTATATCACTATTCTTAAATTGTCTTATAATAAAGAAGCAGTTTATATTGTATCTGAACCAGAAAAAGATATATCAGTAGAAGATACTATTCTTGATAATATAATCTTAAGAGATTATCAAGTAACTAGTGTCGAGAAAGCTGTTTCTAATAAGAGAGGGATCATCCAGGTATGTACTGGTGGTGGTAAAACAGAGATAGCTCTTGCAGTAGTTGTATCAGTTAACTCTAAATCTATTATTTGTGTTCCGTCTACTAAGTTGTTGTATCAAACAAAAGAGAGAGCTATCACGAGAGGTATACCTGAAAATAATATAACTCTCTATGGTGACGGTAACAAACTCGATAAAGAAGCTACAATGATGATAGCTACTGTTCAAACATTATCAAGAAGATTAGAAGACGATGATTTTATAGAGTGGAGTTCTGACCTTAAATTATTGATAATGGATGAAGCTCATCATTGTTCTGCACGTACATTCTTTAGTGTGGTAGACGGATTATCTCCAGAATATATTATAGGTGTTACTGCTGAACCTTATTATAATGATAAGTATCACAAGATACAAGATTTACTCGTTAGTGGTTTGTTAGGATCTATCCTATATAGAGTTACAGTTCCTATGTTAGTAGAAAGAGGTTATTTATCAAAACCTTATCTTCTTACATTTGAATCATCATGGGATCATCCTAATCTTTATGATAGTCAGAATTGGACTACTGTTCATAAATACGGAATCATAAATAATGTACATAGAAATCAAGCTATAGTTGATATAGCTGACTCCCTCATAAAAGTAAATAAGAGACCTTTAATATTGATTAGTCAGATTAAACATGGTACTTTCCTTTCACAGTTGATCTCTGCGAGAGGTTATAAAGTAGCTATGCTGACAGGTGGATCTTCTGTAGAGATATTCTTTGATGGTAGATCTGTTGAGGAGTTAGTTGATAAAGAAGGAGAGATACCTAATAGATTTACTGATGGTGATATAGATGTACTTATAGGTACCTCTGTACTCGATGAAGGAGTAGACATCCCAGCCATTGCATCTGTTATATTAGCAGGTGGTGGTAAAAGTCCAATAAAAGTAGTGCAGAGATTAGGCAGGTCATTGAGACCTAAGAAGGATGATAATACTACAGTAATAGTAGACTTCTTCGACGGTTTTAATGTTATTACAAAATATCATTCTAAGAAACGTAGAGAGATTATTAAAGGTCTTGGAGTAGAAGAATATTATTGTAGTAAGGATAAGACTATACAAGAGTTGGTTACTTCTTATGTTGATTATTTTAAGAGCTTATCGATCAAGAAATAATGTGATTGACGTTTCTCTATTGGGAGGTGCGATGAGTGGTATCAACTGAAGATTTGATGTTAGCAGCTTTCATAAGAGAAGAGAAATTTGCATATAAATATGTTAGTGTAGTCGACGAAGATATGTTCGATGATTTTAATCATAAAGTATGTATCAATGCATATCTTCATTATATTAGAGAATACAATACACTACCTTCTCAAGAAGAATTAAATTCTGAAGTTCATGAGTATTGTAAAAAGTATAGGTTAGATGAAGCTGTAGAAACTGCAAGTCTATCTCTAGTATCAAAATGTATAGATCTAAAGTATAATCTTGATTTTATACAAGATACTTTTATAAAATTCGCTACTCGTAATAAAGTAACTAGTGCAATAATTGATGCTGCTAAGATTCTCCATGATAAAGGTGATCAGATAAAAGAATCAGATTATGATCATATTCAAGATCTATTATCTGAAGCAATGTCAATAAAATCAAGAGAATCTGAAGGAGTATTATTTGACGAGGTAGCAGACGATCCTGTAACATTCATAAAACAGAGTAATCGTTACGATCCTTCTACTGTTATTAAAACAGGTATCAGATCTTTTGATAATCGTCATATCGCAGGAGGTCCAATTCCAGGAGAGATGTATGTAGTCTCTGCTCCTCCTGGTCGTGGTAAGTCTACATTACTTGTTAATATTGGAGCTTCTGCTCTGTTGCAAGGTAAAGATGTAGTACATGTATTCGTAGGTGATAATACAGAAGCTGATGGTGTGCTTAGGTATAGTTCAAGACTTACAGGTGTACCTATGTCACAAATTATGATGAATTCTACAGAATACCTACCGAAGTGGAAAAGTCTACGTGATAGATTTAAATTAGGGAATCTTGTACTCCAGAGTTATTCTATAGGAGGTCCTTCAATTTCAGATATAAGATCTTTTATAACTCGTAGTATGATTCAAAGATCAATAGATCCTAAAATATTGATACTTGACTATGTTGATAACTGTAGACGTAACTATAATCGTAGTAGTTATGATGATCTTGGAGATATGTATGCACAATTAAAATCTATAGCAGAAGAAATGGGCTTAGTAGTGTGGACGGCTTCTCAGCCTAAGCAAGACACCTGGGATAGTGATACACCAGCAGGATTGAATTCTCTTGCAGAGTCTTCTAAGAAGCAGCATCATCTTGATGCTATGATAACTATGAGTAGAGTTAGTGATAATGCATATAAGTTGTATGTACCTAAGATGAGACGAGGAGCAGCAGATTTTTCTGTAGATCTTACAGTAGAACATGAGAGATCTTTAATCAGAGAATCTATACCTGCTAGGATGGAAATTGTAGCACCTAGTAACAATCAACCTCATCCTGTAAATGTAGATAATTATACTGCACCTGCTTCACCTTATTAAGAGGTATAAAATGAAGTATTACGAGGGAATGATAGATAGTGTACTCGACCAGGTAGGAGAGTCTGGTGGAGGAAAAGATATCATATACAGATGTCCTTTCTGTGAAGGATCTAAAGGATCAGGACATCTTTATATTAGTTACGATAAAAATATGTACCATTGTTATAAGTGTGGCATCGGTGGTAGAGATATAAAAAATCTTCTTACTATGTTAGGTATCTCTGTTGATGAAGAGATACCTACATCTATTTCAAGTAGAAAATCTTCTACATTGAAATTATCTGAAATAATAAGTGTCAATAAGAAAGAAGATGACGTTAGAGATTTAACACTCGTTACAGAGTTCTTTGATACTCATACTATCTCTTTGACTCCTTATAGTAAAGATTATTTATTAAAGAGAGGTTTAACTGAAGAAGAGATAAATGTGTATAATATAAGAGAAGGTGTAAATAGAAGAGGTACTTTTATAAGAAATGTGAAAGGACAAGATTATTCTGGAAGAGTTATGGTACCTTCTATGATAGGTAATAAAGTATCCTATTTTGTAGCAAGAGATTATCTCGGAGTCAGTGATCGTAAGTATTTGAATCCTCCTTCTTCCATAGCATATTCATCTGAAGATGTATGGAATCTCGACCTAGCCAGGAGGAGTTCTTCTACTGTGATCATATGTGAAGGAGTATTTACAGCAATAGCTGCAGGACGTGGTAAATATAATGCTGTAGCTACCTACGGTAAGTCAATAGCTGATATCTCAAATAGAGATACAGGAGGAAAATTGTCTCAAGGTTCTCAGTTATTGAACGCAAAATTTGATAGGTATATCGTAGCTTATGATGCAGACGCTACAAAAGAGTTATTATCTACTTGTGAATATTTATCAGCTAGAGGTGCTGATACTTATTTTATAAAAGTTCCACCTATCTACGGACCTCATACTGATATAAGTGATCTGAAAAGAGATGAGTATCTTGAGTTATTAAAGAATATGAAGAAGTATAATAATCAGTCTCAATTAGAATTGTTGTATTAAACGTCTCTTTTAATAAGAATGCTAAGGAGGTAATTATTTATGGGACGTATGGATGGTAGTAAGACTACTAAAGAGTTCTATCCTGTAGTGAAGTGTATTTCTAAGCCTGCATATCCTATGAGTCTGTTAACTTCGATCTGGTGGGGTTCTCGACATTCTCAAGCATATGATCCTGGTCTCTTTAGTCTCTTGCGATTTACTGATAGTAGAGATGAACTGGATCTGTATAGCTATCAAGATCCTATCAGAGAATCAATTCGTAGTGCTTATCCAGAGTACGCTAGTGAAGGTGATAAGAAGGTTTCTACGATTATGGATAATCTGGTAAAGACCGTCATCGATAGTGACCTTCCTCCTCTCGAAGCTATCAATTTTGTATTCGAAGTTGATAATGCTTCTGTTGCGTGGAGGGAGCAGCTTGTACGTTGTAGAGATGCAGGGTACTGGGTTCAGACTTCTCGTACTATGGACCTGAGTACTATTGATGCAAATCGTAGTAGGTCTATACATATGCTTGGTGGAGATGAAGCTGTTAAGATTTATGACGATACCGTAGAAACTATTCGAGAAGCTTATGAGAAGCTTCAAGCTCTCGGAGTTCCTGGAGAAGATATTAGACTTGCACCTTCATGTCAGCTCCATCGTGTATACTGGTTCGTAAATCTTCGAGTTCTTATTAGATTGATTAAGAAGCGTGCTGATTGGATTGCTCAGGGTTCTCTGTGGACTCCTATTCTTGAAGGTATCTTCAGTACTCTCACAGAGGATGGAGATGAAGAATATAGTACTCTCATGGAGATGGTGCGTAATGTAGCTTGTAAACCTGCTGTTGTAGTAAAGGACGGTAAGGTTGTTGAGCATCATTACGATATTGAGAATATGGATCGTTATACTGGAAAGGATCCTCAGCCTTGTGATCCTCTCTGGTTGGCTTATCATAATTATAAGATGCCAGAAGGTACTGACATTGAATTCTATAAGTATTTGAAGAGTCTTTATATTAAGATCTGGCCTAAGGAGTACCTTGAGGTAATCGGATGGGATCCTGAGAATCCAGATCATGTAGGAGATTATGATCCTCAGTAATATAAGGAGATAGTTATTATGTCTATACTTATAGGTATTGCAGGTCCTTCTTGTACTGGTAAAACTAAACTCATGGAATCTCTGAAAGATAATTGTTCTAAAGTATTCCCTAACAGTAAATTGTACTTCTCTGAAGATATCAAGGATTATACGTGGAATAAGTTAGTAGAGGAAACTTCTCTAAGTCAGTGGGAGGAGGTATACGCAGATAAAGACTATCTCCTAATGTACTGCTTCAGGATGATATCTGAGTATGAGAAGCTCCTTGAATCTCTTAGAGAAAGTGATTATGATTATTGTTTTATAGATACTACGTACCTGGATTTGTTGATCTATTGTCAGTTACATTTCTGGTATCATTATCCTTCATACGATTTACTTACAGAGATGGTTAATAGGATATTAGATCTTAAGGATAAGATTGATATCATCTACATGACAGTAGCAGACGATGTTGTTTATAAACCAGAGACAAAAGATCTTAGGCAGAGGATGTCTGACTTTAAGAATAATCGCTCTATTGAGTTAAAGTATTATAGTATCTATAGAGATCTTCCTAATGTTGTTTCTGTATCTACTAATGTTAAAGACTCTACTGAGATGATTATACCTGATATCTTTGGACGTTTCTGTATTAAAAGAGAAGGAGAAGAAAGTCATGAATGAGAGTGTACCTACTAATCTGATTGGTTTTGTTAATGATTATAAGATCATCGTAGTAGAAGGGTGGGATTGTGTAGGTAAGTCTTTCATCCTGGATAATCTATCAAGGAGTCTTGGTAGTCCTGTGTACCGTCCAGATTATAATTATTGGCGTGATCATCAACTACCTCAGAGTATGAGATGGATTATTGGTGCTGGTATCTTTGATGCAATTGCATCTAAGTCTATGCATATTGAGAATAAATTGCTCATTGATAGAGGTATCCTGTCTGGTATGGTTTATACTTCTCCTGCAGTTGGTATCGGGTATAAGCAATTGATCGATAGTTTTCCTAGAAAAGGTAGAGATGGTTTTAATGAAGATTATAAAGTTCTCCATTTAATTGTTGGAACAGACGAAGAGTCTTTTAATAAGTTTAACGAGATGAGAGGTCCTGGAGGAATTAGGACTGATTATCAAACAGTTGCTCAAAAGACTCAATTGTTCATTGATTATGCAAGACTCATGGGTCTTGAGTATATTAAAGTCATGAATAAATACGATCCTCAGTATGCTGAGAGAGTAAAAGGTAAATGTGGTAGTTGTGGGCATTATTCATATGGAGTCTGTAAGAATCCAGCTAAGTTAGGTCAGAGAGTTTCAGCGTTTAATACTAGGTGTGAGTACTCTAACGAACTGGAGGTACAAGATAGATGAACATGAGTATATGTGCACAATGTCCTATGAATAGTGCACGTAAGATTCAGGTCCAGACTATAGGGTCTGGACCTTGTGAGCTATTATTAGTAGGTTATAGTCCTAATTGGACTGATGCTAATACAATGGCTCCATTCACAGGTAATCAATATAATTGGATATGGTCATTGCTTTCTTCTATTGATGTATCATTCTATGTTACTACACTTTTTAAATGTAAATCTAATACAGTAGATTATCATTGTATCAATCAATTCTATGATGAAGTAGCTCAGTTAAAGCCTAAGTGTATATTATTCTTAGGAGAGAAGACACTGACTACAGTTGTACCAGATGCTAAGTTCTCCGAATATAGAGATTTCTCTCATCAAGTAGATAATCTTGGAGATTCAAGAGTATTAGCTACATATGATCCTACATATGTTAGTGAAGATAATGAAATAGTTTATGATAGATTCATAGACGATCTAGTGTATGCTTGTAGGCATGCTGCAGCTTATAGAACAGAAGGTAAATATATCTCAAGAACAATAACCGCAGATCAGTTTCATCGTGTAGTAGATTTGTGGTTGAACGATCCAAGTATTGAGTATGTATCTTTTGACTCAGAGTCAAATGGTTTGGATCCACTACTTGATAATCTTTTGATTACATCTTTCTCTGTATCTGTAGATGGTAAAAGTGGTTATAATATATTCTTATATCATCCAGAGATGTTGGATACTATTACAGACGATATGAGAAAAAGTATTATTGAAGATGCAAAGAGATTATTGACTCAGAAGAAAATAGTAGTTCACCATGCTAAGCACGAGCATAGATTAATTAAGGTATTGTGGGGATTTACTCCAAATATTACAGAAGATACTATGTATATGTCTTATATATTGTATCTATCTTATCCTGGTATAAGCCATGGTCTGAAATATCTGTCTGGTAGATTTATATCTATGCCACCGTGGGAAGAGGTATTACAGAGATTTGTAGCATTATTTAAGGCATTAAAGAGACATAAAAATCTACCTTCTATAGAAGGGTTAGAAGATTATAGATCTTCTATGTCTGATATTGTATCCCTCAGTAACGACGATATAATAAATTTCTGGCAGATCCTTCATGATCCAGATTATCCAATGGCTGCTGAACAGTGTGAGATGAATACAGATCCTTATTACTGGTTAGTGCCATCTAAGGTTATGGAGCGGTATGCTGGTATGGATGCTATAGCTCCTCTACAATTAATGTATAAGTTTAAGCCAATTATAGACGCAGATCCAGGATTGTCTAAAGCTTATAGGTTAATGGTAGATGGTGCAGAAACATTTGCTAATGTAGAATTACATGGTGTAAGATTAGTAGCATTGGATGATTGGACTCGTAGGTATGATCAGAAAATAGAGGAGACTTTAAATATTCTGAGATCATATGATGAAGTAAAGGATTATGAAGAGAAGAGTGGAGTCATCTTTAATCCTAGCTCATCGAAAGTTCTTAGTAGTATCATGTATGATACTATGAAGTTTCCGGTATTGGATAGGACTGATAAAGGAGCTCCTCGTACTAATGAGACTGTTTTGATCGATATGATTAAGAAGTATCGTGAAGTAGTAGATAGTGGTAATGCATCACAAGAAGATCAGAGGAGATTGACTTTCATAGAGACTTTACGAGATTATAAGAAGTATGCAAAGATTAAATCAGCATACTGGGAAGGTCTTAAATCTTTCATTCATCAAGGTAAAGCATTCGACGGTCATCGTTGTGAGTATTATAAGATAGAAGGTGATATTGATAGTAAAGGACGTAGTGATATAATAAATCCAGGTTATATGCTACACGGTACAGATTCTATTATTGCTGGTACTATGATAATGACTTCTGATGGTTTGAGATCTATAGAGAGTTTGAGTTCTTGTAAAGATTATGATAATCTTCCAAAAGGATTTTATCCGTTAGAAAATCCAGAGATTGAAGTTTATGATGGAGAAGTGTGGAGATCTCCAATGAATTTCTACTATGGTGGTAAACGGAGAGTAGTAAAGATAACTACAAAAGATGGAGGTGAGCTTACAGGAACTTATGAACATCCTATATTAACTAATAAAGGATGGGTACCGTTAGCAGATTTAACTCGTAAACATATTATTTATAGAGTTAATCCAGACAATACTCAATCTGATTATATTAAAACAAGAATTAGTAAAGTTGAGTATTTGCACGATCAAGTAGATGTTTTTGATTTAGTAATGGATTTACCAGAAGGAGGTGACTAATGTGATTGAACTCAAGATCTATGACTGTGACGATGTGATCACTATGTCTACATTTGAAGAGAATAATCATCAGATTAGGTATACCTATGAGGATGAACTCTTCACTATTACTCAAAATCATAGTCTCTACGTTTCCGATGTATTTACTGATACAGTAGATATTGTATCTGACGAGTATGGACTGATAGGATCTCAGATTGATATAGATAGTATAACTAGCTATATCGCTGAGTGGTATGAAACGAATTGACGTTTCTATAATAAAGGAGGGAGATGATGTGAGTAAAGTTAAATGTGCTGTATGTGGTAAGGAGTTTAATAAATTAATGCAACATGTTAGGACTGTTCATCATTTAGATATAGAACAGTACAAAGAGCAGTACCCAGGATATCCTACTGTCTCTGAAGAGTATTCTGCTAGGATGACAGAGAGATTAAAAGGTATGTGGGAGAACCCAGACTTTCAGAGATCTGTAAAAGACGCTGCTAGTATTCAGGTACGTAAATTACATGAAGTTCAAAGGAATGATCCTGTACGTAGAGCTCAGATGTCTGAGCAAATGAGTAGACAATCTAAAGAGTGGTGGTCTGATCCTTCATATAGAGAAAAACAGTCTATAAAGAGTTCACATGTAATGACAGACTTGAATCATAAGAATTGGAAAAACCCTGATTATATTAGAGAAAGAAAAGAGTGTAGTTCTGAAACTATGACTAGAACTCTGGATAGATTATGGAAGGATGATGATTATCGTGAGAGGATGTCTATAAGAAGTCAGGAAGCTCTCAGAAAACAAGGTAGGTTGTCTAGTGGTTTACATAATTCTATCTCTGAGTATTTAACTTCTATAGGAGTTGATCATCAAAATGAAGTAAGAGTAAAAGGTGTTATGGTAGATATCCTACTTACTGACGGTAGAGTCATAGAAGTCAACGGTGATTATTGGCACGGTAGACACGATATTCCTTTAGAGTCTATGACTCCTGACCAGCTTAGTGGATATCATAGAGACATGAAAAGAATCTCAGTTCTCGGTAAAGATAATATTCTCTTCTTGTGGGAGTCAGAATATTATGATGGTTCATACGTTTCTAAAATTGAAAAATTCATTGTAGAAGGAAGGTGATAATATGAAACATGGTTTTGTAACGAATGGATTTATAAGTCATAACACTGGAAGATTATCCTCTCAGAATCCTTCAATGCATACCATACCTTAGCCTTATCGTTCTGATCCTAAAAAAGCAATCTCCTCGATTTTTAAAGATCATGGTGGTCTATTTATTATGTCTGACCAATCTCAGCTTGAGATTCGTGTACTAGCATGTGTAGTGGAAAAGTATTACGGAGATTCTGGATTAGCTCAAGCTTATCGTGATGGAAGAGATATTCATAGATATAATGCATCTAAGGTGTTCAATAAACCTGAAGAAGAGATTGTAGATGCTGAACGTAGATTTAGTAAGACGATTAACTTAAACTGGTCGTCTATAAATGGTGTGAATTGCTGGAACGTCCTTAGAGCTCTAAGAACTACAACGTGGTTAGTAATGACGAGCGTGATAGTTTGAAAATCTTAGAGATTGGATAATCAGCAGCCAAGCTACTTATACTAAGTAGAAGGTTCAGAGACTATCGAAATATAAATCTTTGATAGATTTATTGAGTAGAGTAGGGATCAAGTGATCTCGAAGCGCACCACTAAGAAGATATAGTCCAAGGCAGGAGAAATCCTGAGAGGTGAGAGATAACTTCAACGACCTCGTCCAGTGATAAAGCAGTTTTGCGTTACTTTATGGATCTTCAGAAAAATCAGTCTCAGAGTCTACAGGTCGTACTCCTGAGGAAGTACATAATCTATTTGAAACATTCTATAATTCATTTCCAGGAGTAAGAGCTTATATTAAAGCGTCTCATCAGTATGCATCTCAGTATGGATGCGTAAGAACTCCTATGGGAAGATTGAAACATGTTATTGGAGCTTTGAATAGTGAAGATCGTGGTGCATATAATAGAGCATTGAGACAGGCTCAAAACGGTATAATCCAAAGTACAGGTAGCGATTTGTCTCTTAATTCTATTGTATATGCTGATCATTATTTTAGAGAACATAAGATGTTATCACAGGTAGTAGCTTTTGTTCATGACAGTATTACAGTAGATGCATATCCTGGAGAATGGTTAGCAGCCTATGATATTCTTCTGTATTCTATGAAAACGCTGAATGAACATTTAGATTTTGTAACTTGTCCTCTAGGTATTGATGTAGATCTTACTACTAATATGGGTGATCACTTTACTGTTAAGGAAATTGTACGTAATAAAGACGGATCTGTCACCTTTACAGGAAAAGGGTATGATTATGTAGTAAATGACATACTAAAAGAGTCGAGATTTGCGTATGAATTAGTAGAGGATAAAGTTCTTGAAGAGAAGGAGGTAGTAGAAGAAGTAGGTTCATTAATTGCTCGTAAAACTATCAATATTTCTTTTGATAATCAGAAATTTATTGAGCAGAAGAGAGCTATAACTTTGATGCCTAAGAATCCGAGAGAAATAGAGTATTCTCAAGAGAAGTATGAATTAGAACAGGCAGGTTCTAAAGAGTTACCTACACATGTACATTTCTAAGGAGGTTATCATTATGAATATGAAAACAAAGAAGAATAAGAAGATCGATCCTATCCTACCGTCAAGAGTAACTAGTACAGGTATTGTAGAGGATGCAGCTAATAAAGATAATAGAGGGTTGTATCAGAATTTGATGGATAAAGAACAGTATTGGACCTATGATAGTAAGTTGAAAGATATTGTTGTCATGCAAATTCCTAAGAATCCTAAAGTTCCTACTAAGGTATTGAAGACTATTCATAATGTTCCATATGATCTTTGGGTAGCTATCCGTGATTGTATGAAAGAATTCATTGTAGATGATAATGATAAAAGTGCAGATGAAGTAGAAGAGGAGAGTCGTAATGTAATCACAGAAGCTGTAAAGCTACTCGATGAGTATGCTGAGAGTGGTGTCACAACAGATATGTCAGATGTTTATACTGGCAGGTATGGTCACAAGTTCTCATATAACTATGATATGAATAGGCTTGAGTGTGTAGATGGTAGTAGTAATTACATGGTAGGTATTTCAAGATCTGATTGGGAAGATCATCCTCTATACTGGGTAGCAGTGGCAGATAAAGAGGTAGAATCAGAAAGAGTATATTCTTAATAGACAACGTCTCTATTAATGCAATAACTCCTTGGAGGTTTCGATATGATCATCGAGAAATTAGAAGAGATGCTCAGGAAAGCTTCTGCTGATTATTATCTCAATGGTGATTCTGATATGACCGACGATGAATATGATGCAGCTGTAGATTATCTGAGAACGGTTAAACCAGATTCTCCTTTCCTTCAGGAGATAGGTCCTGATGCTGGTAATAGTAATAAAGTCTATCATCCTATTCCGATGGGTACACTCACTAAAATTCATACAGAAGAACAAGTTAAGTCTTGGATGTCTAAGTTCTCAGATGTAGGAGATCTTGGATGGATGATTTCTCCTAAGTATGATGGGTTTGCAGTTGAACTCGTTTATAAGGATGGAAATCTTGTAGTAGCTTCTACGAGAGGTACTGGTTATCTTGGGGAAGATGTTACTGAGTCTATCAAACTATTTAATAATATCCCTAAGACAGTCCCTACTACTGACATGGTAAGTATTAGAGGAGAAGTTATAGCACCTGTTCAGTATAGAGATATCTTTGAAGCTGAGGGATATGTATCTCTACGTAACGCAGTTCCAGGTATTGTTAGATCTAAAGCTGAAAAGTTCATACCTTATCTACATTTTGTAGCTTATAATATGTACGGAGATTATGTTGAGCATAGGAATTATTATGATCTCGTATCTCTACGTACGGTTATGCAAGGATGGGGATTTGAGGTAGAAGAATTTGTAACCTGTGAAGGTGAAGATCCTTTTAGTGGTCTCAAGTCTATGTATGACGGTTTTGTAAATGGTATGGTGACTGTACCTTATGAATGTGATGGCTGTGTCTTGAAAGTAAATCGTCAAGACTTGACAGACGATACTCTTAGACCTAACAAGCAGATTGCTTGGAAATTTCAGTCTAAGGTTCAGGTAACTACATTAACTGATGTTCAGTATGAACTAGGGGCTACTGGTAAGTATACACCTATTGCTATCTTCGAACCTGTAGTATTCCAAGGAGCTACTCTAACAAGAGCTTCTCTCGGTAGTTATGCTAGGATGCTCAGTCTCATTAATGATCAAGGTATGAAGATTGGTAGTTTGATCAATGTTACACGTAATGGTGATATCATTCCTTATGTTAAGTCTGTTGTACCTTATGATGGTAACGGAGATCAGACACCTATTGTAATTCCAGAAGTTTGTCCGTATTGTGGAGAACCTTTGACAGCTACACAGTCTACTCTTCTTTGTACTAATAAGAAGTGTAAAGGTATCATTAAAATGAGAGCTTCTGCATACATTAGGAATGTAGGCGTAAAAGGTATTGGACTTGGAGTAATCGATAAACTCGTAGATGCAGGTTATATTACATGCGTGTCTGATGCTTATAAATTTGATCCTGATGAAGTAGTAGGTGTGAAAGGATGGGGTCCTTCTTTAATTAGCAAATGGAAGGAGTTTAGGTCTAAGAATCTCCCTTGGAGGAAGATCCTGTCTATTTATCCATTTGAGAATATGGCAGATACTTTCTGGGATAAAGTATTCTCTGTTCGTTCTATCAACGGGTTGATCTATTATCTATTAGGTTATGGTTATTTGGACTTGGATGATTATTTTAAGGATATTAAAGGTATTGGAGAAGATAGGTTGAAAGATGCTGTTCGTCAGATTTGTGATAATTACGAAGATCTAAGTAATATATTCAAGTATATGGATCATCTTCATTAACTTATTATGTTCTGACGTCTCTATAATCGAAATCAACTAGGAGGGATTAATTCATGGTGTACAACAAGCCAAATGTTGAGAATCTCCAAAGTTATCTCAACAACAACTCATCTGGTGATGGTAGTACTATCAAATGGTGGAGTCTTCCTCAAGGTACTAGTATGATCAGAGTTCTTCCTCCTTGGGATGCTACTGGTCGTGTAGCTCTTGAGGTGTATACTCATCGTATTGAGTATACAGAACCTGGTTCTCGTTTCACTAAGTACAACTGGACGTGTGTCAATCGTACGTTCGGACGTCCCTGCAATATCTGTCAGGGTCTGAAGGAGATGAGAGATGCTGGTATCAGTACTGATGAATGGGAAGCTAATACTCGTCAGTTCTACATCAACGCTCTTGTTATGTCCGATCCAGGATGGGGACGTTCTCCTGATGCTTTGATGCCTGGTACTCATGTCCTGATGCGTATTCCTAAAACAGTATATGACTGGATCGTTACTCAGATTACTAATCCTCAGATCGGAGACATCACAGATGTTCAGACGGGTATCGATGTGATGGTAACTCGTAGTGGGTCTGGTCTCAATACTACATATTCCTGCACGATGACACCTAACGGTCGTCAGCCTATTGATCCTAACATTCTGAATACTCTGGAATTGTATAATCTTTCTGAGATTTTCAATACAGGTTTTGAGGATCAGAGAATCTCTAATCTCGTATCTTCTTTGAAAGCATCTGCAAGTCATATTGGTCAGGCTATTCCTCAGGTTCAGCAACAGATGAATATTCCACAGTATCAGCAACCTCAGCAGCCTGTTTATCGTCCTCCTGTTGTACCTGCAGCACCTGTACCTAATATGCAGACTCCTAATCCTCCATATCAACCTCCTGTAATACAGCAACCACAGGTTCAGGTACCTCAGTATCAGCAGCCTATGGTTACACCTCCTAATCCATATAATCAGCCAGCAATTCCTCCTCAGATTCCTCAGCAGGTAGCTCCTCAGCAACAGGTGTATCAACCTCCTGTTCAACCTCAGCAGCCTTCTATGCAGCCTGTTCAGGTTCAGTCGGCGACTCCTTCGGTCCAACCTCAGCAGTCTCCAGCACCTGTTAATCAGCCTGCAAACACTCCTAAGTGTTATGGTCAGTACAATCCTTCTGATGTAAATTGTATCACGTGTCCTTACGAGATTGACTGTAATAAGTCAAGTAAGTAATTAGTACAATAAGGCGTTGGTATCTTAATAAGGTTCCAACGCCTATTCTATATGGAGGTATCTTATGAATAGTGATTATGAAAGTTTAGTAGTCGATGAAGTAAACAGATATAAAGGAAAAGGATTTGCATATAAAATACCTACTGGTATTGTTACATTAGATATAGCTCTCGGTGGAGGTATTCCTTTATGTGGTTCTATTATAGAGATATACGGTGAAGAGTCTCATGGTAAAACTACTATGAGTTATCGTATATGTAAAAAGTGTACAGACGATCCTTCTGGTTATGTAACTTGGATTGATTCTGAGTTGAGTTATGATGATGACTGGGCAAGAGTACAAGGTATGAATCCAGATAAGGTAATCTCATATAGACCTCCTTATATGGAGTCTGCTATGAATATCATTATAGATGATATTAATGCATATAAATCCAGATATCTTCCTTGGTTAACTGATAAAGAATGGAAACCTTCTTCTATTAATGCTGAAGAGTCTGGTAAAGGTATTAGAGACGTAGAAGGTATTAAAGAGTATATGAAGTCAGTAGCTCCTATACACATGATTGTATGGGATTCTCTTGCTGCTGCTCCTGTTAAGTCTGTAGCTGAAGATGGATCAGCTTTTAGTGAAGGTATGGCTTATAGAGCAAGACTCATAAAAATGTTCTTGTCTCGATATCAAGTAGCTGCTGTTGGATGTGATAAACTTGGTATGATTCTTATTAATCAGGTTATTGATAACATTGGATCGTACGTAGGAGGAGTAGTTACCCCTGGTGGTCGTGGTCTCAGACATGGTAAGCATCTCTCTTTGTATATGAAGAAATCTGGTGGCGAGAAAGATGCTGAGAGTTTTAAGATGACTGATTATACTATTATTGCTATCACTAAGAATAAAGTTACACCTGTTATAGCATCTTTACCAGTTATTTTCTCTAAGTCGAGAGGTTTCTTAGGAGCTACGTCTCTTTATGAGTATCTCGCAAATAATAAATGGTTCAGACCTTCTGGTTCTTGGAAGAAGTTTGACTATGAGTATACAGATAAGGAGACAGGAGAACTTAAGAGAGAAGAGATCAGCTTCCAGATTAAGAACTTCTATTCTCTGATGGAACAGAGACCAGAATTATTCATGTACTTATCTGAGGTAGTACATCAGAGATTCGTAGAGAAATTCCCATTCTCCAGTAGTCTACAAGAAGTAGACGTCTCTAATATTGTCAAGGCTTGCATGGCAGAGAATAACTTTATGCCAGATCAAGTTGAATTGGATAGTTCTTATCAAGAAGTAGGTACTCAGGAAGATCAACCTTGAGTAGATACGGAGGATAAATAAATGTTTAAACCTAACTATGATCCTATAACTCTAATCGTGGATGGTAATCACGCTCTTCACAGAGCTTTACATCAATCGAATTATAGAGAGTTGTCAAATAGTCAAGGGATGCCTACTGGAGTAATCTATGGATTTTGTTCTATCCTGAAAGGTCTCGTAAATAAACTAGGAGCTAGTTCAGTGATCGTAGCGTTCGATGGTGGTCATTCTAAACGCAGGATGGATCTCTATGAAGATTATAAGAAGAGAGAGCCTGATGAAGAAGTACACGAAGATACAGGAATGACACAGGCTCAGTACTTTAGACATCAATTCTCCTGGGTTAAAACTCTCCTTGATAAATTAGGTATTATAAATATCTCTATCCAAGGTAGAGAGGGTGATGATCTTATCTTTCAGTTAGCTCATATTATCAGAGGTAAGAAGATAATCGTGAGTGAGGATAGAGACTTCTGTTCTCTAGTTACACAGGATATTTCTTTGTATAGACCTATTCGTGGAGAGATCGTCAATAATCTTAATTTTAAAGATGCTACAGGTTGTAGTACTCCTAAGCATTTTCTGTATCAGAAAGTCATGGTAGGTGATGGTTCTGATAATATTCCTCAGGTTTGTAAAGGAGTAGGAGATACTACTATTAGTAAGCTACTTGAGAAGATCAAAGATAGTGAACTGACTCCTGATAAAATAATCGAAGTAGCGAGAGAAACTCCTGGTACTCGTTTTCAGAAATTAGCTCTTGTAGGTACTGCTCCTATTGAACGTAATCTTGGACTGATTGATATCGAGAGAGAAGAGTTTACAGTCCTTGATTTGATTGAAATCGCAGATAAAATCAAAGAAGAGAGGAAACCAGATCTTCAGATGGCTTCTAAGATCATGGGAGCTCTTGAATTTGGTGTTGATACTCAGAATAGTCTATTTGAGCTTAGTTCTCAGGTAACTAATTATCCTACAGGAGATCTTGTAGATGAAAGTTATATAACTAATCGTGTTGAAGGTTCTGTATCTGCTGTATTGGGGTGATGTTATGAAGATATTAATTTATGGTGACCCTCATGTAAATAAGTATCCTCAGGGATTGGTAAAAGAGAGACAAGATCTGGAATTAGGATTATTTAAATATATCTATGAAGATCTTGTCTCTAAATATAACGTAGAATTATGTGTATGTCTTGGAGACTTTCTGCATAATAGTTATCTACCAGCCAGTGATGTAGATTATGTATTATCTCTGCTGGATACTATGCAAGGAGTAAGTACATTTATTCTCACTGGTAATCATGATAGATCTTCAAAGGAAGATAGTCTGATTAAATTCTTTGATAGAGTTAATACTCAGATTCATACTATTGATAAAATAGAAACTATTGGAATCAACGGAAAAGTATTAACATTTATATCTAATGGTATGACTGATGAACTTCCTAACTATGACATTAAATCTTCTGATTATATCTTTACTCATGAAGACTATCCAGGTTCAATAATGAATTCCTCTGGTACTGTATCTAAATCTGGATATGTATTTAAGGACGGTACATTGAAGAAGAGTGCTGTTATTTTTAATGGTCATATCCATTGTAGCGGTGAGATTTTATCTTCTACTGGAAGGTCTTCTTATAAGATTTATAATGTAGGAGCAGTATCTCCTATAGCTTATGGAGAAATTAAATCGAATACTTTTCCTGTGGTCATGATCTTAGATACTGAGACGAATGAATTAAATTATGAAGTAGTGTATCCTATGATGCCATTGACTTGTAATTATGATCAGTATAAAGAATTTTGTGAATTCTATCCTGAATTTTTACATAGTTGTATTAGACTCAGGTTAACATATGAAGGAGATCTTCCTGAGTTTAAACATACTGATGAATATTTGTCTGTAGAGTTTAAGAAGTTGTTACATAGTGGTCTTGGAGTAGACGAGGAAGTATCTTTAGCTGAGGTAGAAGATATTATAGTTGACGTACCTCATTATGTTGATACTATGATTGATAGTTCTGATATTGAAGAATCTGAGAAGTTACCAATCAAGAATCTTTGTAATGATATACTTTCGAAATAACTAAGGAGAGTGTAGTATGATCAGATTATCTACTTTGGTACTACATAATTTTCTTTCACATTCTAATTCAGAAATTACGTTTAAACAATATAATGGTCTAACTCTGATAGAAGGTAGAACTACAGATGGACATTACAGTAGTAATGGTTCTGGTAAGTCTACCATCATTGAAGGTATCTATTATGCGTTTACTGGTAAAACTCTCAGAGGGTTAACTGCTGATGCAATTGTTAATAGAGTAGAAGGTAAAAATACATTTGTTGAGTTGGAATTCTATTCTAATAGAACGTTGTATAAAATTATACGATACAGGAAGCATAACGAGTTTGGTAATGATCTGAAGTTGTTTAGAGAAGGAGATGATATCTCTAAGAGAATACCTACAGAGACTCAGCAGGATATAAATCAGCTGATCGAGATACCTGAAGAGATTCTTTCTAGTATTATGATCATGGGAGAAGGGTTAGCTTCTCGATTTACACAACTCTCAGACCCTGCTAAAAAGAGTTTGTTAGAAGGTACTATTAGATTGTCTCATGATCTCGATAAAGTACGAGAGTCTGCTAAATCTAAGTTGTCAGAAGTTTCTCAGAGTATTATTTATAAGAAAGGATTACTTGATGCTCATAGTAAACTGAAAGAAGAACAGTTAGAAATGAGCGGTTTAGATTATGATCTCTTAGTAGATGAGAGAGGAGATATAACTGCATCTATTAAGGATATTGATGATCGTCTTAATGAATTGAATTCTTCTATTTCTAGTAATACCAGTAAACTACAAGTTATCCAGACAGCTATCTCTAATTATAATCTTTGGGTATCTCAGAAGGATTATACTGATAATGAGATTAGTAAATTTATGCAACAATTAGATGAAGTATTGAGCGAGATTCCAACTTGTCCATTATGTCATCAGTTGTTAAAAGATCCAGAGGAAGTTAAGAAATCTATACAGAAAGAAATAGATTCTCGAAAAGTAAGTATTACTACTTTAGATGAAGCTATATCTAAGTTACCGGATATAGGAGTTCTTAATAGTAAAAAGTCACAATTAGAAGAAGCTATTTCACATATCCGTCAAGATTACACTACGTTGTCGAGTCAAAGATCTAAATTATCTAATGATCTACAAGCGGTGCTGCGTGATATACAGAGGTATGAGCATGCGACTTCTATTTCTAAAGATATTGAAGAAGAAGATAAAGTACTTTCAGAAGAAGTAGCGTCTCTTATTAAAGACAAGGAAAGGTTAGAGTATATTAATAAGAATATATTCTCACCTACAGGAGTAATCGTACTGATCCTTGGGAGTGTAGTAGATTATGTAGATCAGAGACTCCAGGTATATAATAATCTATTACTCGATAAAAAGTTTCATCTAACTTTCAAGAAAAATAAAATAGCTATCGAGGGGTCTGGAGTTAGTTATCAGAGTCTGTCAAATGGTGAGAAACGTAGACTGGATATTAGTATCCAATTTGCACTACATGATTATATTTATACTCACTGTGGAATAGGTTTTGATACGATGTTTATCGATGAGATCCTTGATACGTTAGATTCAGTAGGTGTAAACAATATTATAGAGGTTCTTAATCTCAAACGATCTTATTGCTCAATGGATCGTATATTTATCGTTACTCATAATAACGAGTTGAAGGAATACTTTGACTCTGTTTTGAGCGTTAGTAAAAATGCTAACGGTATAACAACTATATCTTAAGGAGGACGTACTAATGGATTGTTCTAACGGAGCTTGCATGATTAACAAGGAGAGTACTCAGGAAAGGAAATTCGTAGTAATTGAAGAAGGAGCTAAGAAACCTGTAAGATCTACAAAGAATTCAGCTGGTTATGACTTCTATTCTTGTGAGGATATTGTGATTCATCCAGGTGATACTTTCCTAGTGTCTACAGGAATAGCTGTTATCATGCACGAGGATGAGTATCTTGATCTTCGTATTAGGAGTAGTACTTCATTGAAAGGTATCATCTTCTTGAATAGTTGTGGTGTGATTGATTCTGATTATTTCCCGAATGTAATCAAGTGCATTATGCATAATATTTCTGATACTGATTTTGTTGTACATAAAGGAGATAAAATCGCACAGGGAATCTTCACTAAGTATTACCTCACAGATGATGATTATGTTAGTGAAAAGTCAGATCGTGTAGGTGGATTTGGTTCTACAGGAGGTATTTAATATGGGAGGTCGTAAATCTAATATAAGTAAATTCCCCTTTATGAAAGGGTCTCCTCCTACTAAAAGTCATAAGTTAGGAGATCTCGAGATTCCAGAAGCTCGTATGAATGTAGGGTGTACAGTTGCAGAAGCTGTTCAGATTTCTCTAGCTGCTGCTCAGGATATTGTACAAGCTTATACTGGGGAAGTTAATAAGTTAGTTATTCAGCAGACAGTGTATCTAGAAGGATTGAAACAATCTCTGATTAGTAAAGGAGTAGTTACTGAAGAAGAATTCTCTGAAATTCTTAAGAAGGTAACTGACGATTTTAATAACAAGAGGTCAGAGTATCTTGATACTGTTCTGAATAAAGAAACTAAGGAGGAGGAACTGGCAGATGAAGCAAATGATCCTGGATCTAACTGATCCCTCTGATATATCTGAGATTGATCATAACGTAGATTTATTCCACGGTATTTGTAATTCTCTGAAATTACCTTCTTCTATGATTACACTCATTGATGAGTTTGAAGGGAAATTTCATACTGATTTGATGAAATCAGTATTTGAAGGATTCAGCGACAAGTTCAATACTAAATTATTGTATGTAGAAAAAGAAGGAGGTCCTGATACTCCTGTACAGTATTCTAACATCCATCCTTATTATTCTTTACATCCTATGAATGTCGAGGATTGGACTTCTTTTGTTAAAGAGTACGTAGAGGTTAATTGTTCAGGACTTCTGAAACATCTTGAAGATTATAATGGAGTCACTCCTAATAATATCAAGTATGGTATGAGTCTTTATGATTTTGTTGATTTACCTGATTGTGGGTTGGTATTTTCTCATTATAATAATGAGGGGTCTACTTCTGTTAGACTTTATATTAAGGTAGGTAATATAATATATTACATGCCTTCTAAAGTATTTAACAGATCTTCTGGTAGATACAACAAGGTAACAAATCATAATTATCCAGACTCTATCAAGATGTTAATTCTTTCTCTCCAGACTATTGACATGGATGATCTTAGAGGTACAGTCGAGTTATTGAAGTCTGGTATCAATACACGCCGTACTAAGGTTTTGTCAATTGAGGAGATATTGACACTCCTGAGTACTTGTAAAGAAGAAGCACCTGAAGAACTCTCTAAATATTGTTCTGATATGTACGTGGAAGATCCAGACAGTATGAGTGATCAGCTATGGAGATTGACTAATCTGAATAAAACTTTAGGGTCAGTTCTCGATAGTTTTAAATCCCCTGTTAAATCACCTGACGCTCGTAGATATCTTGGACAGTTAGTCTACGATACATTGGTGTGTGATCGACTCTATAAGGAGGGTTGATCACTATGGCTAGCCAGTACGAGGAACTCTTGTATAAAGAATTCGATTACGATAAATTTAATAAATTATGCGTAGCCGCATTTAAATATGGAGAATTCGATAAAATAGATGAGATCCTCCTACTGGCTATGCCATTAGTACACATTGTATACTATCAGTCTGTACATAAGTACGATGATGACTATAAACATAAGGATGATCTTATCCAAGATGCGTTGTTAGTAATATATCGTGATATGAAATTAACGTGGGATAAGTTTATACACGTTGATAATTATTATGAATATTTTAAAATATTAGTTAGGAATACAATGATAGCTAAAGTTTCTAACTATAACAATAATACACATGAAGCTACTGGACTTTCTGATGAAGATTATAAAACTAAGAATACTAAGACTCAGTTTGATATAGCAGATATAAGAATAGTCGCAGAAAATTTACAGTCTAATATATCAGACTTAGCTTATGAATTAATGAGTCATCGACTGAAAAGAAGTAAATTAATGTCAAAGATATTCTTAGATATTTATACTGATCGTGTATCTGAAGAAGAGTACGAGTCCCGTATGCGCAAGTATTATGTTCATGGTTTGAATACTAAACTAGCATCTTTTTATAAAACTAGAGTACAGTACTTTTATCAATTATCCTCTACTTATCATAGGGACCAGCTGAAAGGAGATGAAAAGTCAGTGAAGAATATTGAAGAAGTAATCTCCAGGATAAGAAGTGATGAGTATGAAACACTCTCACAAGTATACGGAGATACAGCTTTACCAGAGATCTTTGCTGAGTTAGGTACAGAAGCTACTCTAAAGTTAATACATATAGTAGGAGGTACTACTGTACAGTTCCCTGATAGTAGGGACGTTAGTGATACTTTATTAGGAAGTGTCGTTTATCAGTTATCAGACGGTGAAGTTGATAATCTCCAGAATGTTTCAGAGTTGTATAATCTTCCTTATACTACTATAAAAAGGATATTTAATAAGCACATCAGTAATCTTCAGAGAAGGGAGTCTAATAAATCATGAATATACCAGAACAATGTTTAGAGTGTATGAATTATAAAACCTCAGAGGGACGTTGTAATATTTATGATTATCTCGTTGGGGAAGGTGATCGTGTAGATGTTAAAGAGTGCCCTTCTCTAATTAGGAGAGGAAATGAAGAAAGTTTAAAACTATTAGCAGAATATATAGATCAAGACGATGCTGTTATAGATCAAGCACTCTCTCGTGCAGTAAATCGTATTCTTAACGGTTATGCTGAACGTATGAAAGTCATGGTCATAGGTATAGCTCGTAGGAAAATAAAATCGATCATAAAGATGACTGATACAGTTGACAGACTACTTGATAGAGTAGCTGGTGATGATCTAAATCTTACACCTAGTCAGAGTATCAGGTTGTTATCTGAGTTGAATAATTCTATTAATACTGACTTATCTTTTATTATGAAGTTGATACAACCTGATAGTTCTTTCAAAGATATACAGATGTTCTTTGATCAAAGAACTCAGGTAATTCAGACAAATGGAGCTTCTGAAGTAACTAATAAAGCAGCAGATGATCTGATGAGACTTTCAAGTACGTCAAGAGAAAATATTAGAGGAGCTTTTGATATCATACTGAAGACTCTACAAGCAGATAGAACCTCACCAGATCCTATCACTGTATCTCAAGATTTTGTAGAAGAGTCTTTAGATCCTTTGAGTTCGGATGGTGATGATAATGTCCAATAATATGAGTGGTAAAGAGTTTATCTCTTTGATGTCTAAAGTTGCATCAGAAAAAGGTATTAAATTATCTGAGAAATCTTCTGAAGTATTGTTAGATGTATTCTCAGAGACTCTTAAAAGAGCATTGTGTGAGTATCCTACAGTCAACGTAGATAAAGTAGGCTATTTTGCTATATCAAGATTATCTAATCGTAAGAGAGTATTGAGGAATAAGGAGTACTGGACAAAGACATTTTATAAGGTTAGATATTATGTACCTGCAGAGATACAAGAAGCTCTCTATAATCAGTATGAAGGAGATCTCAGTGCAGAAGATCTTGAGTGAGGGATAACTATGAAGAATGAAGAAACTTTGTATCCGACAGATATTCTTAGGATGAAGTATGTAACTGTTATGGAAGCAGCAGACAGATGTCATACTACTATATCTAAGATAATTGATATGATTGAACAGAAGAAAATACCGTATGCCATGTTCTCTACTGAAGGTAAAAGATCTAAGGTAGTACATGTTAATTATGAAGATGTAGAGAAGGTACTTAGAGGTGATCATCCGTGATAATCTTAGGTATTGATCCGTCATTGTCTTCTACAGGTTTATGTTTGATAAATGATAAAGGTATCATAGTAGACTGTATGTCTATTAATCATAATCTCGAAGATCCTAATAGACTGATGTATATCTATGATAGATTGCTATCTGTATACTTGAACTATGGTCCTGACCACGTAGCTTATGAGAGACAGGTACCTCAGATGAGGTATAATAATTCAGCGAGTAGTATAGTCCCATTAGCTGAACTAGCAGGTATATTGAAACTGTCTTTACTCAAGTATAAATCAAGATCTGTGTACAGATATCCACCAGAGGATATAAAATTATTCGCTACTGGTAATGGTAAAGCTACAAAAGAGGATATGATGAAAGCTGTTCCTGCTAAACAGATGAAGAAGATGATAGCCTTAGTACCAGAATGGTCAGTAAATGATGTATCTGATGCTTATCATATAGCTAATATGACTAGACAACTTCTTTTGTCTTCTGCAGGGGTAGTGGAAGTAAATGGAAAAGATTTTGATATTACTCGTTATGAGTATATAAAGAAGGAGTGATCTTATGAAGAATGTTAATCCGTCTAATAAATCTCGTATCCGTGAGAATGTAGTATCTAATTGGACTAATAAATCTGTTACAGTAGTTACTCAGTTTGGTTGTACTCACTGTGCTGAATTAATTAGTGCTTTAAAAGATAATAAATTGTCAGTTCATCTAATAGATATAACTGATCCTAAAGGTAGGGCTCTTGCTATCGAATCAAAGAGTAGAACTACTCCTGTTGTTGTATTAATGACTTCTGATGTAGTAGATAAATATCTATCTCTAGATAATGTATCTATGAAGTGTATAGTGACTGAGATCGCTAATCATCTGAAGTGATTTTAACGTCTCTATATTAAGAATTAGTGGCGTCAGTACTCTAGTGAGTACTCAGTATAGTTGTTATATTAACGACTATGGTATCACCATTGGTTCTATATATAAGGAGTGATATTTAATGCAAACTAAACAGAACGTGAGAGAAGTCGTACGTCAGCAGCGACTTGCAGAGATCGAGAATAATCTAAACAGTAAAATCGAGCAGCTAAAATCTGAAGGGTATGATGTTCAATTCGGAACGATTGGCAATCGAACCACTTATGCTATGATCTATCGTGGTGACGAGGAGATCGTTGGTTATACATATATCCAAGGTTCTTTAGAAAATAAGAGTGAACTGATTGGAAGATCTAAGGCTCTGACTCAGGCTCTTGCTCGTAAGGACATGGTCATTTCTAAAGAAGAACAGTAATATAAGAGTATCGCTGGAATCAGCGTTAGGGATTACTATACTCTAAAATGAACTATTAGGAGGTTATACAATATGGATAGTAATACATCGAGGAGAGAATTGAGTGCAGAGTTAGTAGAAGGGTACTTGAGTCATTTAGATTGGAGAGTCAATGAAAATAGTAATGCTCCTGAATCTATTGGTGCTCTGTCTAAGTATACTTCTGGTGAAATTGCTAAGAGCTACTGGTTGAATCATGTATATACTCCAGATATCGTAAAGGCATACCTTGACGGGTATTTTCATATTCATGATCTATCAACTCTTTCTCTATATTGTTGTGGGTATTCATTAAAGGATATCTTAAAGAAAGGTGTAGTAGGAGTTCCTAATATTCCAGTATCTTCTCCAGCGAAACATCTTGACTCTGCACTTTCTCATATAACTAATCTAACTTCGATATTCCAAAATGAAATTGCTGGTGCTGTAGCGTTCTCTTCTCTCGATACTCTGATGGCTCCGTTCATTAAAGTAGATAACCTTAATTATGAAGAAGTTTATCAGAAGGTACAGAATTTCATATACGCTATCAATAGTAATAGTAGAGCAGGTGCTGAACCAGCTTTCTCTAACGTTACATTAGATATTAAGATCCCTAAGGATATGTACAATGAAGAAGTCATCATTGCAGGAGTTCCTCAGGGATTTACTTATGGTGATTGTCAGAGTGAAGCTGATTTGTTTAATGAGGTGCTATTAGATATCTATCTGCAAGGTGATAGCTCTGGTAAACCTTTTAGTTATCCTATCCCTACGTATAGTATCGTTAAGGATTTTGATTGGAATTCTAAGGTAGCTAATAAGCTATTTGACTTAGCTGGTAAATTCGGTACACCGTACTTCAGTAACTACATTAATTCAGATATGTCTCCTGAAGATTGTAGATCTATGTGTTGTAGATTACATCTTGATCTGAGAGAGTTAACTCGTAAAAATGGAGGATTGTTTGGATCAGGTGATAGTACTGGTAGTATCGGTGTCGTTACTATAAATCTTCCTTTGTTAGCCTATGAAGCAGCGAATGATCCTAATGCTGAGTTTGAAGATGTAAAGTCTATTTTCTTCTCTAACCTTAAATACTACATGGATTTGGCTCGTAAGTCTCTACAAATGAAGAGAAAATTCTTAGAAGAAGTTATCTTACCTGCTAAACTACTTCCTGCATTCTCTGAGTATGTAGGCCATATGAATAATCATTTCAGCACTATTGGTATCGTTGGAATGAACGAAATGTGTGAAAATCTACTTGGAGTAGGTATTACAGATCCTACAGGTAAAGAGTTTGCATTAGAAGTAGGTAATTATATTCGTAATGTCCTATCTGACTATCAAGAAACTGATGGTGATGTTCTGTGGAATTACGAGGCTACACCAGCAGAAAGTACGTGTGCGTCTGGAGATACACTAATACAGACGTTAGAGGGTAATATTCCTATTAAAGAATTAGTAGGTAGAGATGATGTACTAGTATATTGTTATGACGAGAAAGAAAGTAAATTACACTTAAGAAAAGCTTACGATATAAGACAGACAGGTGTAAAACAAATATGTAGGATTACATTTAATGATCATACAACAGTAGAGTTTACACCAGATCATAAATTTTTAGTTAGATACTTAAGAATGAAAGGTAGAGGAAAGAATCGTAAGACTTGGTATGAATATGAATGGGTTGCAGTGAAAGACTTAAAAACAGGTGATCATATAGTATCTAACTACCAATATAAAGACGGAGTTAACGGATATGGTGAAGATAGACTTAGATTTTCTGCTGCAGGAGGTCAGTTAGCTCATAGATTTATTTATGAAGAATTAACAGGTACTAAAATTCCTGACGGGTACGTTGTTCATCATAAAGATCTAAATAAAGATAATAATGATCTTACTAATTTGGAATTGATGACATCATCAGATCATAAATCTTATCATGCTAAGTTTAATAATCCAAGACCCTCTTGGATAGGAAAGGACAATCCTTTCTATAGTAAGCATCATACAGAAGACTCTATTAAGAAGATGGTTGAGTCTAGAGGTTCTAAGTATATTACAATTTCTGATATATTACCTTTAATTGATCTGCCTTATGAAGATATAGCTCGTAAGTTAGGTTGTTCCAGAGACGTTGTACGTAGGAGGATGAAAGATTCTGGTGTATGGGATAAACATATTCCTAATCATACGGTAGAGTCTGTAGAATTGTTACCTGGTACAGTTCCTGTTTATAATATGGAAGTAGAAGAATTTCATAATTATTTTGCAGGAGGAACGTCTGGGGTATTAGCTCATAATTGTTATCGTCTTGCTATCTGTGCTCGCAAGAAGCATCCTGATATTATTTGTCAGGGTCCTGACTCCGCACCGTACTTTACTAATTCTTGTCATGCTCCTGTAAAGACTAAGTGGACAATCAAGGAATTGTTTGACCATCAAGATGAACTTCAGACTCAGTTTACAGGTGGTACAGTAGTTCATATTTATTGTGGTGGTCCGATGCTCGGTAATCAAGCTAAGCAGATGATAAAGACTATCTGCAATAATTATTCTCTACCTTATATTTCTATTTCTCCTCTAATTACTCTGTGTCCTGATCATGGTCAGTTAACTACTGCAGTAGATACTTGTCCAATCTGTGGTAAGGAAACTCGTAAGATGCAGAGGATCACAGGTTATGTACGTGATACAAGATTCTGGAATCCTGGTAAGAAATCAGAGTTCTCTGATCGTAATCAATTTCAGGATTTCATGATCTGATCGATTAGATCGGAGGTGTCTAAATGAAACATAGAATCATACAGATGATAGAAGCTTCAACTGGCGATTATCATTATCCTGTTACTCTGTATGAAGCTATCAAAGATAGTGTAGGTACTTCATTAGAAGATATCCTCCGTCAGAAGCTATTGGAATTTGGTCTTAATTACGATGAGATCGTCAATAAGAAAATTGAGGATGCTGAAGCTTATATAGTAGAAACTCTCACTGAAGGCGATATCAGAGAATTAAGAGAACAAATTACCTTGATTAATAATAAGCTATCTGTGAGGGAGTCGCAGATAGCTTATTTAGCTTCTAATTGGATATCTGGGTTAATTCCTATTGAATTAACTGATATTTACAGAGAAACTCCGAGGACATTGTATATCAGTCCAGAGGGCACTCCTCCAGAAGCTGCAGTATTGTATGACTACTGGATGGCTGATGAAAATCATACTAGTATAAAAGTAAAGATATCTGAAAATTCCTGGATACCAGTTTCAGAGAATACTGCTATTATGTTGTACGGTATGACTTCATCTTACGCTATAGAGAGAAAGCAGTATAGGATAGAGTCAGGTACGAGTGATCCTACTCCTTCAGGTATTAATTTAGATCGTGTAGGTGATATCTATATATCAGTACAGAATGAGATTACTCCTTATATCTGGTTGGGTACTTTATGGAGTCCTCTGAGTTATACGCCATCTATAGAAACTGGTGCTAAGACATCAATCGACCCTATAGTCGATCTCCTTTCTGTCAGATATATTACAGTAGCTTATAGTACTGTTAGTATAGATTGTGATTATAGATTCACTGGCACAGCTTGGTATAGTGAGTATCAGATGGATGATAGTCTCAAGAGATTCTTGAGATCTATATTACCAGACGATCTTAGTAGTTATACTACATTAATCCGTAAGGTATATATCTGTCCTAAGAAACCTACGAGTGCTACTCATAAAGATGCATGGATCTCTGTCAGAGAAAATCGGTTGTATGTGAATGAGAGTACTGATGATAAACCGATATGGGTACTACAGATTAGTGAAGAAGGATCTGTGACTGATCTAAAGTGTACAAATCTATACGCTAAAACCGAGAAGTTTGATGCATTTGAAGACAGAGAACTATGGATGGATATCCGTACAGGTGAGTATAGTACACTGAGTCACGTTGAGGAAGTAGATAATTTTGGTGTACAGGATCTTTATGGTACTAATAAAAGTATAGGTCAGAAAGTAAAGATAAAACCAAATACTGTATATACATATTCAGTATTTATGAAGCCTAAGAATGCAGGACAGACACCAACTATTCAGTTCGTAGCTGATGGTTGTGAGATACATAATACCTCACATCTAAATGGTGAAAGTTTAGTCGCTGATTCTGAGTACGTTAGAGTATGGATGTTATTTACTACAGGACCTAATGTATATGAATCTACTTGTAGAATTGAGAATAGATCTGGGGAGAATATTCTGTGCTATGCTCCTTGTCTACAAGAAGGATTTAGTAGTGATTGGTCTCCTTCTCTTATTGATACCTCCACAGGATTCTCAGATGCTCTTGAGAATAAATCTTCTAAATCATATGTATATAGAGAGTTGTCTTCTATACCTGTAGATAAACCTGCAAGTGATCCTTGCTTATGGGTGACTGATAATGGTAATACTGTCAAACTCTATGTGAGAGATCATTGGGAAGATATATCATATGATGATTATGAAGGACTTAAGGAAGCTGTAATAAATCTTTATAGTGTCTACGCTTCTAGTGGTACTACATCTGTATATACTATGCACTCTGCACCACCCACTCCAGACGGTGTAGGTGATTTCTGGATCATGGATAATTTAGATGTGTTAAGGTATACAGGTAGTTCGTGGGGTAGTATAAATGGAGTACTTGCTACTAATCAAGAGATATTAACAGGGAGATTACAAGTATCTAACGACGTATTGATGCAGTCACTATTCCTTGAGTCAAGTATAGATCCTGACGATCTTCTTGATATAGCTAGGCAGACAGATCCTACTGTAACATTGTATAAACAAGGGACTGAACCTACCAATCCTAATACAGGAGACCTATGGCAGAATACTATAACAGGTATTGTATTACGTTATAATGGAACAGCTTGGACTGCTACAGGATCAGCTAAAGTATCTAACCTTGAACAAACTGTTGATGGATTAGATACAGCAGTAGCAGAAGTATACGATGCTGGTAGTGGTAGAAACTATATTCAGCATAGTATCAGTATGATGTTCAGTCAGTATGTATCTCCTGTTTATACTAATTTAGACGAGGATTCTAAGTATGTATTCTCTGTACAATCTTCTAGCATTGACGGAGGTTTAACTCAGTATACTGTTAGATTGATGAACGAAGCTCATAATATTGATTATGATAATGAAGTATTTACTATCGGTAATACTCTAAATATCTGGAGATTCGATACTTCAGTAGTACCTGACGGTGTCAAAGCTCATCTTGTTGTTAGTTATGGTAATTCAGGATCTAATCTTGTATTGAATAAAGTACAACTTGAGAAAGGGCATTTGTATACTGACTGGAAAGCAGCTATTGAAGATACTGATGATAGTATAGCTTCTACAAATAGTGGGTTGTACAGAGTACAGAATGACTTAGTGAGTCAGTCTGGTGAAATTGATAGGATATCTCAAGACTTGATCGATGCTATAAATATCAGTAATGAAGCATTAGCAAGAGCAGTGACAGTTTCACAGAGAGCAGATGCATTTACTGTAACCGCTACAGCACTGACGTCTTCAGTAGATAATATGAGAGTACAGCTTGAGACTTATAGTAGTGTGTTTGATTTTAAACCAGAAGGGTTACAGATTTCGTCTCTTATTAACGGTATAAAGTCTGATATATCTACTTATTATAGATCAAATGGTATGTACTTCTGGTCAGAGTCTGCTGGTAGTGACGTAGGATATGTTACAGCTGACGGTCTTAATATTCGTAATGCAAGAGTACAGCTAGGTGGTATTCTCGCAATGGGTAATTTCCAGTGGAAACCGAGAGCTAATGGTTCATTATCTTTGATCTATCTGGAGGAGTGATGATATGGCTATTATATATAACGTAGGAGAAACTGTTAATTTTATACTTGACTTCTCTAATACTAATGCATATCTGAGAGGTCATGCATACGTTACATTGAATAGTCAGAATCAAGCTGCTCGTACTTCTACATTGTCTGTACAGTTGTATCTGTATAAAACATCTTCAACTCCTACAGAAGATACTACATTCAGAGGTACTATCAGTTTTGGTGGTACGTCTGAAAGTTATAGTACAAGATTAGCATCACTAGCTACCTCGGAGCAGTTAGTGTACAGTGGTTATTTTACAGTACAGCATAACTCCGATGGATCTTACTCAGGGTCTTTCTCAGCTTCTTGTACTTATGGTAGTAGACCTACATCAACAGACTCTGAAACTATTACGTTACCTACTATTGGTGTTAATTCTTCATTTACATTATCACCTTCTGGTACATTATATACTGGTCAAACTACATTAAATGTTAATATAAGCTCTCCTGATAATAGCTGGACTTATACTATGAAGATGAGAAATAGTAACGGTACTACTATGGATCTCTTCACGAGGATATATAATACTAGTTGGACAGGAGTATTACCATCTTCTGCTGCAGCATTACTACCTTCTAGTAATACAGGTACCATTTACTTTGACTTGATATCTTATACTAGTGGTGGTAGCGAGTTAGGGACTTCTACAGTATACAGAACTGTAACAGTGGGTACTAGCGGTGGTCCTGTAATCTCTAATATACAGACACAAGCTGTTGATGCTAGTGGTAATCTAGTATCTTATGGATTTATTGCAGGAGTTAGTTATTTAAAGGTAACATTTAATGTAACTGATACCACAGGGTCTACTATTAGGAGTGTCAAATCTACTATTGACAATTATGAAGTGTCAGCAGTACTTACAGGAACTAGTGGTGTATTATTAACTCAACATCCTATAGGTAGTTCTGGTACTGTAACTATTACTCTTGTTGGTATGAATGCTCGTGGTGGTACTGGTACAGGTATTACTACGATTACAGTACAAGATTACTACATGCCACGTATTGAAGTACTATCTGCAGTACGTAGTAACTCTGAAGGTGATACAGTACCTCAAGGTACTTACGCTAAAATAGAGTATAGATTCGATGTATCTATTATACAAGACTTAAATAGTTATGAATATACTATAGCATATAAGAAACATAACGAGACTACTTGGACTAACCTTAAATATCTTACTGATCAGACTACACCAGTAGTAGAATTGTCAGAGGTATATCCTGGATTCGATACTGAGAGTACTTATGATATACGACTACAAGTAATTGATACTCTGACTGGTGATAATGGTCGTGCGTCTAAAATGGTAACGATGGGCGTTGACCAAGTTATCATTGACTTAAAGTACGACGGGTCTGGTATTGGATTCGGTAAAACTTCAGAGGATTCTGGTATAGCAGACTTCGGATGGTTTGTGAGATTCACAGGAGGTATCTTCCCAGTAGCATTACAGAATGGATCAAGTATAAACGATCTAAAGATACCAGGATTCTATTACGGTGATACTTCTGGTATGACAGTCACAGGATTACCTAGTGCAGTGAGTGGTAACTATGGATTATCAATATTTCCTACAGGTGTTAGCTCTGTACTACAATTATTGATTTCTGAATCTGTAGGTTCTACTCCTAATATGTATGCACGTACTATTTCTACTTCTGGTCAGTTATCATCCTGGGTTAAGATATCTGTAACATCTGTTTAATTGGAGGTAATTATGATTATTCATCATCGTGGATTGTATCATGATAGACTGGATGCTCCTTTTGTAGGATCATTGTTATTTGCAGTAGATTGTAATCATGGATGTAAAGGTTGTTGTCATGCTGATAGAAGAAAAGGACCAATTTATACAGATCCTGTAGATAGATTGATCAAAGAGATAGAAGATTATAAATTTAGTGAAGGTATAATATTAGGAGGATTTGAGTGGACTGAGCAACCTGAAGAGTTAATGGAAATTATTAAGGTAGCATATTCTCATAATCTTAAAATAATACTTTATACGCATCATACTGAAGATGAGTTATCTTCTATCCTGCCTGAACTTTATAAGTATAAAGGAGTTTACGTTAAGTACGGTGAATATCGTAGAGACCTATCCTCTTCTACTTATACATCTTACGGTATTCCACTAGCTTCGACGAACCAGTATATCAAAATAATCTAGTATCGGAGGTAGCATGCTATGGATGGACTAACACTAGGAAAGATATTTGATTGGATAATCGATAATTGGGGAGTCCTGACTATAGCTGCTGGGCTCTTTGTATCTATATACAAAATAACTAAAAAGATCAATAAGTTCACTGAGACAGTTAATGAAACTAATAAAGTAGTAAAGAAAGAACTTCCAGAGATAAAGCAGACTGTTAAGTCTCATGATCAGAAATTCGCTGAGATTGATAAAAGTATTGAGGAGATAAAACAGTATCAGGAAGATGATAGTGATCGAACATTTTACCTTGCCAAAGGAGTTCTGGCATCATTAAGAGGTTTACAAGAGATAGGAGCTGATGGTCCTACACATGAAGCTTGTACAGATTTAGAGGATTATATCATGCGTAAATCTACTCATTGAGTGTGGGTGATGATATGGAATTAACTAACGAAGCATTAACTGCATTAGACGGTCTCAGTATGCAAGAGCGAGAGATCGCTATGACGATCTTGAAGAGTGGAGAACTTAATGATCTGGTAGAATTATATAATATAGATTATGAAGAGATCCCGGTATCTATCGATCAGTTTATAGCTGATCCTAAATACCTAGGATCTCTTTATGAAAATGGTAACTTAGTCTATCCTTTCTGGAAAGAATTCATGCACAACTTCTTCCATAATAATCCAGATAAAGCATTCGAGATAGCACTATCAGGAGCTATTGGTATCGGTAAGTCTACTGTAGCTGCTATCATGATGACATATATTATTTATAAAACTCTCTGCCTAAAGAATCCAAGAGAGTTTTATCATTTGACAGGTAACTCTCCTATCGTATTCGTAGTAATGAACCTGACTCTCGATCTGGCATATTCTGGACTTTATACTTTGATAGTAGAAAATATTAAGGAGTCTCCATGGTTCCAGGAAAGAGTAGATATCCGTGGTAAATATGATTATATCATAGAGTTTGGGAATGGTATCCAGTTGATCGCTGGGTCTAATACTAATCACGTTATCGGAAAGAACGTAATATGTCTTGACGGTGATACAGAGGTATTGACTACTGATGGTGTATTTAAAATAAAAGATTTAGTTGGTAAGAAAGTAAAAGTATACACTAGAGATGAAAATGGAAAAGTTTCTGTTAGTGGTGATGTAGATGTAGATATAACAGGTTATACGAATAAGTTAATTGAGATAGAACTAGAAGATGGTACAGTATTTAGATGTACAAGAAATCATAGATTATTGTTAAAGTCTGGAGAGTATAAAGAAGCACAGTACCTGACAGAAGATGATGAGTTAGAGGAGTCTGCTATATGTATGGAATAATCTATCTAACAGAATGTATTAATCCTAGTAGTAGCTTCTTCCATTCTAAGTATATAGGTCAACACAAGACTAATAATTTAGACGACGGTTATCTAGGGTCAGGTGTTGTCATTAGTAGATTGTTAGAAAAGTATGGTCCTGAAGCTTTTATTAGAAAAGTATTACGTGTATGTAATTCTAAGGAAGAACTTGATTACTATGAAAAGTATTATATAGAATTATATGATGCTTTACATTCTGAAGAGTATATGAATTTACATGAAGGAGGTACAGGAGGTTTTTCTTCTTATAATGAAACTCATCGTGGTCGACCTAGTCCAATGAAAGGAAAACATCAAACAGAGTATCAAAGATCTAAACAGTCTGCTATGATGAAAGGTAATAAAATAGCTCTTAATAGTAAAGGAAGATTAGGTCAGAAGAATTCTGAGGAGACTAGGTTATTACTGAGTAAAGCTTTGAAGGGTCGTATCGCTCATAATAAAGGGATACCTATGAGTGAAGAACAGAAATTTAAACTAAGTAATTCCTTAAAGAAAGCATATTCAGAGAGACCAGAGTTGAGTGCTAATATCTCCGAGACTATATCAAAGAGAAATTTTAATTGTATATGGATTACTAATGGCGTGGAAGATAAGTTCGTTGATAAAGATACTTTGAAAATGTACGAAGGATATACATTAGGAAGGAGCAAAATAAGTAATAAATCTAAAACAGGATATAGATTTATCAACAATGGTATAGAGAACAGACAGATAGGTCCAGATGAAGAAGTACCAGAAGGTTGGTTATTAGGTATGAGAAGGAGACCTAAGTAATGAAAATAAAGAGGATAACTGAAATAGAATTAAAAAATCCGGTTCCAGTCTATGACGTTATAGACGTTAAACCTAATCATAACTTCTTGATTAATACTAAGTCTGTACCTATAGTCTCTCATAATTGTGCTTTACTCGACGAGGTATCCTTCTCTAATTCTCCTAAGGGTAGTAAGAATTCAGTGATGGATATGTATCGTAGTATTCGTCGTCGTATGGAGTCTCGATTCATGAGAGGAGGAAATCTACCTGGTATGATAGGATTGATTTCTTCTAAGAATGATGAGAACTCTTTCCTTGAGAGATATATAGATAGTAATAGAAATAATCGTAAGACTTGGATAGTCGATAAACCTATTTATGAGATTAAACCATCTACTACATATTTAGGTCCTAGGTTTAAGGTAGCTGTAGGTGATAAAACTAAAGAGTCTTTTATCATAAAAGACGAGAACGATCTGAAAAGAGCAGAACAAGCTAACCAGAAAGTAATAGAAGTACCAGTCGAGTATGAGAATGCATTCTCTACTGATATCAATGAAGCTCTCAAAGAGATAGCAGGTATATCTGCAGTATCTTCTACTAAGTTAATACCGTATCCTGGTAGGATATCTTCTTGTATAGATACTAAACGTAGGAATCCTATATTACAAGAGACTGTATTTTTATCACTTGATACTGAAGAGACTGTAATGGATTATCTTGATAGTTTGTCTATACTAAAGAGAGATCTTCATATACCGAGATTTATCCATGTCGATATTGCATTAAAGGGTGACTCATTAGGATTATCAGTAGTCCATGTAGATCGTACTGTTACAGTAGATAGGACTTCAGTAGACGGTCAGTTACTGAAATTCACTGAACCTCATTATTTTGTAGATCTTGCATTAAGAGTTAGAGCAGTACAAGGATCTGAAGTACCGTTATTCAGGATAAGAGAATTTATCCTATGGTTGCGTAAGAATATCTATAAGAAGATAGAACAGGTTACATTTGACGGATTCCAATCAGCTGATAGTATTCAGATACTATCTACTGCTGGTATGAATACTGGTTTATTGTCTGTAGATAGAACAGATGTTCCATATCTAAATTTAAGATCTGCCATACTCGAGAATCGTATTAATATGTATAATCATAGTATATTATACAGAGAATTATCAGACCTTGAGTATGATAGATCTAAACATAAGGTAGACCATCCAGAGACTACTATAAATAATGAACCTGGGTCAAAGGACGTAGCTGACTCTGTCTGTGGAGCATGTTATGACGCTGCTATGTACTATTCATCTAAACAAGGTGCTAAAGCGTATGATCAAAATAGAAAAGTCAAGCGTAATGCTGAAGCACTGAAGAAGTATAATGAGCATGTAAGACGTAGTAAGTATGCTAAACAACTTGGTGATGACGCTTGGATAGTATAAGTAGTATCCTACAAATTAATATCACAGTAATATATTTGCTCGACTCTTAATGCATGATACCAACTATCCTATGTTAGGAGGGATGTATATGAAAATCGATTACGAGAATCTTCAACCTATAACTATTGATTTGACTGGGACTGTACCTGTTGTAGTAAGTATTAAATTACCAGAATATTGTGAGAACTTGACTGTATACTTGGTTAATGATAGAGGTACTATGGTACAGCCAAAGTATATTAGTCCTGGTCTCTATTCTTGGACTCCGACTCCTTCTCTGATAGCTACAGCTACATACTGGTTTGAAGGAGTCGATGTCATGACAGGTAATGTTGATTATAAGAGTGGTACATTCGACGTTACTGCTATTAAACCAGCGTCAGGTGGTGGCGGTGGTGGTACTGGTGGTATCTATTATACTCCTGATGTTAGTGAAGAAGGAGATCTAAGTTGGACTAATAATGGTGGATTAGTTAATCCTGATCCTGTAAATATCATGGGAGATTCTTTTGTATATGTAGGGAGTGAGACACCGACCGATCCTATAAAGACAATATGGATCGATCCGAATAGTAATTAAGGAGAGGATTTTGATGAGCGTAGTATCTGTTTATTTGAATAATGGCGTAGTCAGTAAAGTCACGCATCTTTCCTCAAACGATCCTTCTGACAAAACTATGAAGATATACGGTATTACGCTCAGTCCTCTTTACGAGGTATGGTACTCTAATAGTAATATTCGTAGTAGTAAATCCTACATAGGTAACGAGGAAGGAGTACTTTTACCAGGAGAGTATATTAAATCTGGTAAAAGTATCAATGTTTGGCTACTGCTACAGACATCTTCACGTAAACGTTATAAGTTCACTATACCAGTATTCGATGATACTAAAGATACAACTGGAGAGACTACTCCTGGTAAAGATGGTAAGGATGGGAAAGACGGTTTCTCTCCGAAGATCGATGTAATTGATATTACTGGTGGTCATCGTATTACTATTACAGATGTAAATGGTACAGAGTCTGTAGATGTATTAGATGGTAAGGATGGTCTAAAAGGTGTAGGTATATCTTCAGTATCGTTAAATGAAGATCATACATTAACATTACGTTTTACCGATGGTTCAGCGTATACTACTCCTATTAGTATAAAAGGAGATCAAGGTCCTGTAGGTACTAAAGGAGATCCTGGACCTCCTGGAGATAAAGGTGATCCAGGTGATAAAGGAGATACCGGAGATCCAGGCACTCCTGGTATACAAGGACCTAAAGGAGATCCAGGTGATCCTGGGATTCAAGGACCTAAAGGAGATCCAGGTCCTAAAGGAGAAACAGGAGATACTGGACCTAAAGGTGATCCAGGTACTCCTGGTATTCAAGGTCCACAAGGGACTCCTGGTACTGACGGTATCACATTTACTCCTACTGTTAGTTCAGCAGGTGTTATATCATGGGTTAATGACGGAGGAGCTACGAATCCTACTCCTGTAAATATCAAAGGACCTAAAGGCGATACTGGAGATACAGGACCACAAGGCGTTCCAGGACCTAAAGGTGATCCAGGGGATCAAGGTCCTCAAGGAATGACTCATTTAGGTAAGAATGTAACAGGAGGAGTAGTTAACGATACTAGAGAATTCTGGGTTAATCTTGGTACTGGATATGCTTATTTTAATCAGAGTAACATGATTAATGGACAACCTTCTAGTCTAGGTTATTTAATTAATTTGGTTCACGAAAGTGCTGTCCAACAGGAATGGTGGGTACATAATAACAATAATCAGAAACGTTATAGGAGAGGAGCTACTGGTAGTGTAACTACTATGCCAGAATGGACTAGGATCTATGGAGAAGGAGATATTATACCTGTAGTAGATGGTGGTACTGGTGCTGCTAATGTAGCAGATGCAAGAACTAATCTTGGATTAGGTAGTGTATTGTCAGATATAAGTAGTATTCAAACAAGATTAAGTCCTAATTTAGAATTTAGGTATATTACACTAGCTGGTAGTAATGCTTCTAGTAATTTTATTTTCAACGGTGTTTGTCCTTTTGCTATTATAATAACCGGTCCTAATAATTTACATAAATGTATTGTTATAGGTCATAGTACCACTAGTAGTAGTATTACATTTTCTAAGTTAACAGAAGGGTCAAATGATATTGCAATAGTCGTCGATAATAACACTGGTACAATGACTATAACTAATCCTGGTAGTACATACTGCTATATGTTATTTATTAAAATGACAGGTACTATGCCTACTATAACATAATATGTATGACACTAACTATTAGACGAGTCTTCTATTTTATTAACTGTAAAATTAGTTACGTACTTAATATTAGGAGGTAAAATATATGGCTATCTTGAGACTCAAGAATGCAGACGGATCCTGGGTAGATGTCCCGGAGATCCATGGTGAGAACGCATATGAAGGTGCGGTACGTAATGGATTTACAGGTACTGAAGCTGAGTTCTATGACCAGTTAAGTCATTTCACTACTTATGCTAATCAGGCTAAGGACGCTGCTGATCGTGCTGAAGAAGTGATGGATAGTATCCCACAGGATTATCAGACATTGGATCAGCATGTTGTTGACCTGACTGAACATATTGTAGAAGTATCTGAGACACAACCTACTAATGAGCAGAATAAGCTGTGGATCCAGCCTACTAGTGAAGAAGTGAGAGTTCCTACCTACGAGGAGTTTGAGGAACTGAGAGATAGTGTAGCACCTATTGAAGAGAATAGTACCTTTAGTAGAGGATATTCTAAAGGTGAACATTTTATTCATGAAGGTGGATTATGTGAGACTACTGAGGATGTAGCACAAGGTGATACGATTACAGTAGGTACTAATTGTAGCACTGTTCCCGACGGTTTGGCTGGGGAAGTGGCTGACTTAAAGAGCGATTTTGTTAAGCGTGAGATTCCAATTGCGGATGCCGAGCCGAATACCACAGTAAGTTCGCAAAACGGGAAAGTATCATCTAACAATACATATAGTATGGTTTCGTTTGATGTAATTCCGAGCAGTAAACTTATTTATACAACAGGGCACAACGAAAATGCGGCGGGTATTGCATTTTATGACAACAATGGTGTTTTTATAAGTGGAAATGCGGCGATAAATGGCGCTCAAAACATTACGATTCCACAGACAGCTTATAGCGCAAAGGCTTGTTATAGGACTACCGAGGTGAGCTTGTTCAAAATAAAAATATTGGAATATGTGTGCGATATTGTTAGCCACATTAACAATGCGGAATACACAGCGGAATCCCTTGAGAAAGTTTTGATTACAAATAGGTATCTAACATCTACTTGGGTACACGGTAGCGTAAACTCAACAACTGGGGCTGATACGGGAAGTAATACCTATGCGCGAAGTGACTTCATCAAGATAATGCCGAATGTAGAAAAATCTATAAAGGCAATACTGACTCAGGGTAGTTATAGCAGCAATTTAAATTGTTACATATATATTTACAACAGCAACACCGTTGATTCATTTACTGGCAATATTATTCCGTTAAATATTGGAACAACTGACATTACAAGGAATCTCACGGAAGGCCAATATATTCGTTGCGTGATTTGTGACGGGTCAACGGAAATCGATTTACAAACAGTGTCGAGCATATTCAGTATTCAGTACGATACGATTAAAACTGATAAAACGCTTAAATTGCCTAATTATCCCGCAGACGCTCAAGCCGTTGGGGATGCGCTAAAAGACACAGACTATGCTTATGCAATGACAAGTGTTTTATGTATTGGCGATAGCCTAACAAGAGGTGCATCACCGATTGAGGATTGGGGAGTGACTACGGGAACTGTGCCGATTTATCAGAACTATCCATATATGTTAGGGAGAATGATAAGGTGCGACGTTGAAAATGCTGGGTTTAGTGGCATTTCTGCCTCTACATGGTATGAGAATTGGGCGGATACAGTAACACCTACAGAAGATAAGCCATATAAAGTGCCACACTATGATTTTGCAGATTACGATACTGTCATTATATGGCTTGGCACAAACAATGGTTTCGATCCTGATGACCTCGACACCGAGGGAACAGAGACAAATTATTATTGCAAAATTATTGATGCAATACAGGCGGGATATGCCGCAGGGCATACTGACGAACGATATAGCGACCACGGATTGATAGTGCTTGCAAAAGTGTTTGCAACAAAATCGGGATATAACTTGTCAGATACAAATGCGGCAATAGATGCAATAGCTACAAGATACGGATTGCCAGTCATAGACAATTCTGATTTATCACCATCGAAGCATCCCGAATTACATGAAAATGTTGATAATCCGCACTTCGGGAAATCAGGGTATATATACATTGCAAACAGATTTTGCAAAGAAATCAGCGAATGGCTTTCACAGAATCCAACAAGGGCAGATTTTGGCGAAACGCAATTCCCATTTTCCGAATAATTTACTGATTCAAATAACACAAGAAAATTTGCAAGTGATTTTAACACTTTTGAAAGTGTGGTGATGCCTATGTATCCAAAAGGAACCCCGGAGTTTATGTAGCATTGCCCCGCGAGGGGCTATAAGTTAAATAACACCTTAAGTCACTACTTACTATAATAAAGGAGTTGAATTAACATGACATTTGGAGAAGCACTAGAGAAAGCTAAACAAGGTCACAAGATTACTCGTAAGAATTGGAATGGTAAAGGTCAGTATGTATGCGTAGCTGATAACTTCAGCTTCTCACTCAATGGTAAGATTATAAATGCTGATCATACTACTTTAGGTAACAAAGCATTATTATTCTTCGGTACTAGTGGTATTCAAGTAGGTTGGTTAGCTTCTCAAGCTGATATGCTCTCCGAGGATTGGGAAGTACTAGAGTAAAGATATGCTGGAGTGAGGTTGCGATACCTCACTCCAGTTCTATCAATCATAACTATAAGGAGGAATTAACTATGACATCAACTATGTTCGAAGAAATCGCTAAGCGTGCTGTTATTACTGTAATGAAAGAGAAGTATGAGATTGATGTACACTACGAAGATTTACAATTGGTATGGTTTGCTCATGAGTTAGGTAACAAGAAGTGTACATTATATGCTCCAGCACTCGGTAATTATTATCCTGAAGTAACCTACAATAAGGATAGGGATGAACTTTATATTGATGTATATCTGAAGAAGAGTAATACTGTTATGCTCCCACTCGAATTTAACACACTCAAGTAAGGAGAGGTAGTCGTGAAGAAAGTATTTATCTTCTTGTTAGTATTATTACTAACGATCCTACCAATCACATCACAGGCTCAGATATCCTATACATACTCCAATTCATTTATCATCACGAGTGAACCTCAGTATTATCATATCTCAGATATATTAATTGTAGATCTTGATTTAACTTATGAGTCAGACCCTACGATTGAACTGATAATGGATGCTGAGACTCTCGAACATGTATTACTCTGGGATGGTTATCATTTAGCTAATGCTGATTGGTATCGTGATCCAGAATCTGACTGTCATATTTATGTAAAGTTTAACTATAAAGATATTTGTAACTTCGATAGTACAGTTGGTTTATACCTACTGTTCGTATCATATTGTGATGATCACCTAGAGTGATATCAATATATTATTAAACTGAAAGGAGATAATCTAGGATGCCTGTTGTATTAAGACCTTCTAAAGTACACGCTAAGGATCCTACAACTGGTGAGTATCTACCGCAGAATGTGATAGGAGATAAGACTACTGAAGAGTTAGTCGAAACTATCAATGATGCTGGTGATGCTAAACTACAAGCTATCGAGACCTTAGGTAGTACTACTGAAACTACTATCAATAATCTTCGTGGTAGTAGTATCAATGCTATTGAAGCTAAGAAAGCAGATGCTCTCGATTCTATTCCTGATGACTATTCTGAAATGGCTGAGACTGTCAAGAGATTAGCAGCAGAAGAAACTGGACTAATCTACAAGTATGGTGCTAGCGGTTTCAATAATTCAGATCCTACTCTCACGAGATTGTATGATGCTGTAGGTATGGTAGCAGAAGTAGGCACTGACGATGCTACAGTAGCTGTACGTAATGACTTCGATGCAGTACCATTATTCGCACGTAGGAAGTGCGTAGGATATTGGACTGCTGGTGTTGGTAAAGCTGTCTTCCATGTCAATGCATATGAAGGAGATCCTGACTACACTGAAGATGGTACTAATGGAGACTACGTAGCAGTTGATTGTCATCCTGCATACTACTGGGAGTCTAGTGATCATAATATCAGAGTAGTCAGTTCTACTAAGCTTCCTGGTTATAGACCATTCGAATGCTTAGAGACTGAGAAGAATTCTGGTATTTGCAGAGCTCATACGTATCTCCCAGCTTATGCATTAGCATTTGATGCTGATGGTCATGCAGTATCACTCCCTGGATTTGCTAATCGTCAAGGAGATTACAACTCTCTACTGAATGCTGCTCGTACCTACAATAATGCAGATGCTAAGCAGTATGCTATGCTAGAACCTGCATCTGTTAACTTCTATGAGGAGACTCTGTATGATATTGAGTTCGCTACTCATAATTGTCAGAGTATCATGAGAGGATCTTCTGAGTTGTTAGGAGTTAACAACTTAACAGTAGTATTACAGAATTCTGGTAAGTGGATTACTAGTACATATCAGGCTGAATTAGTACCAGGATCTATCGTAGCTGTTGATGCTAATAGTAGCGATATCAAGTATGGTGCAGGTCTCTATCCTACTCATCGTATCACTGAAGCTGTTCGTTGTGATGAAACAGGTGCTGCTTCTGATTCAGGTACTCATACTCTACTCACTCTTGAGCAGATTGATAGTACTAAAACATTCGAAGAAGGTACTACCTATTACATCTCACACCGTCCTTACATTACAGGATCTGCTAACTCAGTAGCTACTCCTTCCGGTTCTCCTGTATCAAATTCTGATGGTTTACATCCTATGAGATACCGTTATCGTGAGAATGTATTCGGTAATCAGTTTCATACTATCATGGATGTATTCATTAGAAAAATTGGTACTGACGATACTGACTGGGAGCTTGAGTGGTATAAGTTACTTGATCCTGTGACTTGGTCTGGTAATCCGAGTGAAGCTCAGTTGCAAGGTAATCAGTTTGCTAAGCTTTCTGTTATTACTGAGCATGAGAACTACAAGAACGGATATGCAGTGGGAGTAGAGACAGATCCTAACTTCCCAGAAGTTAGAGTTCCTATCGTAGATGGTACAGGTAGCTCAGCAACTCATACTTGTGACTATGCGATCCTCGTCGACTCTCACGTTGTTCGTTCTCTACGTCTTGTAGGCATCTGGTACACCGGTCTGAATGCTGGTTTCGAGTCCTCGAACGCTTCCAACGCTCCTTCTCACTCGAATGCGACCTACGGCGGTGGCCTTTACTTCGCCCAGTGAGGGGAGTCCGAGGGGATCTGCCCCTCGAGTAGAGAGTAATATTATCGTATATTATTAACTTAATATATTGGGATTGAGTCATGCAAATGCGAACCTCGTCAACTCTAACGTTGTTCGTTCTCTACGTCTTGTAGGCAACTGGTACAACGGTCTGAATGATGGTTTCGAGTACTCGAACGCTAACAACGCTCCTTCTAACTCGAATGCGAACTACGGCGGTGGCCTACCCTGATCCAGGACTGCGATCTCGAAGCATGATGCGTACAGTCGCAGGGTACTAACGATGACAGATATCCTGTCGCATGAACAGTCCCAAGGTTTCTCTATGAAACTGAAATTGCCCGTCTGGAACTGTGCTAGTAACGAAAGTGAAAGCTCAGCAGGGTTGTAAAGGAGAGTAAGCGCACTTGCGGCGCATAGGAGGTAAGTACGACGATCTCCTAAGTTATGAACTAGCAGTTGAATGTTTCTATGACGGAATACGTCATAAGAAGAATCATCCATCTGTGAGAGATCTGTACTACGATCGTTATAAGGATCTCCATCCAGAATTATTAGGAGATAGAGTCGAAAATCTAATTGACCCTATTAAATTACGTAACTTTCTGGAGGGTATCCTTAACGATCTACTAACCGATTCCTATGTACATGGATCTCCTCGTTATAAACATCTATGGTGTACAAGTCAAAGTAAAGGTCCAAAAGGTAAATGGAGAGATATCTACGCACCTACACTGAGAGATCATATTTATCATCATATGATTATGAAGGTAAGTATGGAAGCCTTTACGAGAGGTATGTATCGTTGGTGTGTAGGTAATGTACCAGGACGTGGTGGTAAAGATTTAATCGATGCAACCACTGATTGGTGCAGGAATGATAAACAGTGGAGATATTTTGTTGTCTTAGACATCAGGAATTTCTTTAATAGTATACAGTTGAAGGATATTCAACGTAAACTCAAGAAGAAAATCAAAGATGAAAGATTACTGAGAGAACATAATAAGATACTGAATTCTGGACCAGTACCTGTTGTAGTAGGTTATTATACATCACCTTGGTATGGTAATCTATTATTAGAAGACTTTGACCATTATGTAATGGAGTGTATGTACAAGGAACGGAGAGGTAAAAGAATTCCTTATGTACGCCACTTTATCCGATACGTGGATGACATGCTACTGATGGGTTCCAGTAAGCGTGACCTTGAGAAAGCTGTCAGTATGATTCAGGACTACTTATTTAAGGAGTTCGAATTCAAACTTAAAACTACATGGGAGATCAAGAGAATAGCTGAGTATGATGACAAGGGTAAACTCGTTAAAGGTACATATCGGATTGACTATGTAGGATATAAATTTGACAGAACAAGGACCATCCTGAGAGATGGTAACTATCTCTCGACTAACCGCCTAGCTCATCGGATGAATAAAAAGTTTACTCGTGATGGATCAGTATCACTGAAAGAATGTCAAAGTCTATGTAGTAAGACAGGATTCTCAGCTCATACTGATAATACACATTTTATCCAAGCAATCAATCAAGAATTTTCACTTAATATGGCGAAGGAGGTCATCTCAAATGCTGCGAAATGCGGAATTCACAGAGCGTCCAGTCCAGTTCAGATTGGAGCAACATGACAACAATGAAGTAGTACTCATCCTGCATGACAACATCCATGAAGGTACTAATGTAGAAGGTGAGCAGTGTTGGTATGCTGATATTTATTACCTTACTCTCCAAGGTACTGATAATCTGCATGATCGTATTGCTAATAACTTCGATGCATTCTTAGCTAAAGCAAAGAAGAAAGATGAAGAAGAGTCTACTGTAGAACCTTCAGTTACTATTGATGATCTAACCGAAGTGGTTGTTGATCAGGAATACAGAATCTGTTTATTAGAAATGGGGGTTGAAGATCTATGAGTAACACGTATATCTTAGTAAAGCAGCTTATCAAACTGAAGAAGACAGAAGGTCTTGCTCATAAGGTAGATGTATTCTATGCTGCTGGTAGACTAACTGATGCTGAGTATACTGAATTAATCTCTCTACTAGGTTAATAAATAATTACGCCTGTACAGTTAGTACAGGCGTAATTATTTTAAGTATCATACTTAGGAGATTTATGATATAATATACACTTGACTCTAAAGTTGATTAGTAGCTAAGTCTTTGTAGGGGGGATACCATGGGTGTAATTATACTTAGAGAGTCGTCCAGTAAGTGTCATTTTATTTATACAGGTGATAATTATACGACTACTCTTAAGATTGATATATCTGATATCATAGAACAATATCCTGGAGGTTATGGTAGTATATGGTGGGTATATCCTAATGGTATTAGATCTTTATTATTTACTAGTGTAGAAGATGATACTTACATAGTTGCTACTTTAGGTAGAGATGAAATATCTGAAAGTGGTTATTATCTTGTACAAGGTGAGTGGGTTAATGATAATTATATAAAGAAAACACCTATTTTTAAACTCTATGTTAGTAAGTCCCTCTCAGATAATAGTGGTGACGGTGAAAATCCTATTATTATACAACCAGAGTATTTAGAAGAGTTAAGAAGATTGTCTTCTGAAGTATCAGAGAATACTTCTCAAGTAGCTCAAGATAAAATCGATATAACTACAATGAAGAATTCTGTCATTATTATGTCTCAACAAGTATCTAGAGATGCTAGTATTAATACTAATCCTCCAAGAATCGGTGAGAATGGTAATTGGATGATCTGGGATCCTGACAACAATGAGTATGTTGATAGTGGTATCAAAGTTAACGGTATCTACGTAGGTACAGACACTCCTCCTGCTGGTTACGATATCTGGATTGATACTACTGCTACGATAACTCCATAATCAAGGAGGTATGATCTATGGCTGTTAAACAAGTACCGCTTTCTACATTCCTCAATAATGTGAATGCTATCTATAATTCTAATCCTACATACAGACAGCCTGGAGATGGGTCTGACGGTACTTGTGATTGTATCGGATTAATCATAGGAGCTATCAGGAGATCTGGTGGCACGTGGTCTGGTATACACGGTACTAACTACGCAGTACGGCAGCAGATCGAAGAGAAGTTAGAAATCAAGTCTGTAGATGATCTATTCGTAGGTGAAGCAGTATTTAAATATACTGATGATACTAAGAATCTACCAGCTAACTATAAACCAGGTGGTAAGTATTATGATGGTGATCTAAGAGATTACTATCACGTAGGAGCAGTGATGAGCGTAAAGCCATTACAGATCAAACACATGACTTCACCTCGTGCCATGACAGATACCAAATTAGGTAAATGGAAGGTAGGAGGTAGATTAAAGAAAGTTGACTACCTATCTATAATTGACAATGGAGGTGCAAGTATCATGGAAGGATTATATCAGGCTAAGGTTGTAACTAAAAAAGGGTCCCTCAACATGCGTGCTACTACAGCTACGAATAGTAAGATCATTGCTAAGATCCCTCAGAATACTATCATTACTATCTATGATGATAGTGCAAGCACAGGAATGTATCAGACTCAGTATAATGGTCTGGTAGGATATGTGAGTAAAGAGTTCTTAGAGAAGATCGATAATGCAGGTTATGTATCTGAAGTAGGTATCTATCTACCAGTACCTGCTGATATGGTAGATATTGTACTCAGTGTATTACATAACGCTACTAAGACAGTAGGTTAAGGAGATTTTGATAGATGGCAACACAACCTTCTTTACAAAGGCATATGGAAACATCTAAGAAGATAGTGTTGTTCACAGGACTGTATGCTGCATTACAGATACAAGAAACTATGTTCTTCACTATCTTCTATCCCGAGTCTGCCAGTACTCTATTGACTATATGTTTATCCTGTATTACAGGATACATTACTATCTTGTCATGGTATTTTGGTAAGGCATTAGGAGAGAATAAGTTGAAGATAACTCAAAGTATTGGAGCTTATCATTCTGCAGTCTCAGGTATAGCAAGCGGTACTGTTGTTGATGTTACTGAGACTGAAGAAGAAAGTAGCGAAGGATAACTTATCTCACAGGAGGTATCATGAATGAGTGTCAATATTATACTAGATCATGACACTACTTTCACTCAGTGGGATACAGGTAGGTATATCTACATAGAAGGCTACTCCCAGACAGATGACGTGAAAGTACATTATACTACAGCATCTTCTGGGGTAGCCTTTACTGTATTACCAGTATGGGAAAGTAATAAATGGAAAGCAGGTGTTCCTAATACAGTATTGACACCTGGTTTACCTGTTAATATATACATTTATAACGAGTCACTCACGGAAAATCGCACTGTATATAAATTTGTAGTAGGTATAACACAACGTCCTAAACCTGCTGATTATATATTCGATGCGTATGAACGTAATACTCTTCAATGGCCTTATGAAGAGAATATTGAAGATATACTTAGATCAAGTACAATAATATTTGAATCTGAGGATGAACGAGTAGCTGCAGAAGATCAACGTAAAGCAGCAGAATTAATACGTGACAGTGATGAAGTCACTCGTCAGAGAAATGAATCTGTAAGAATAACAAATGAGAATAATAGACAAGTAGCTATGCAGGAGTTGACTGCAAAGTTGAATGATGTAACACAGTTGAAGCAGGAGATTGTAGCTTCTCGTGGTACATATCCTACACTAGCTGATCGTCTTAATAAATATCCATTAAATGGTATAGTCTCTGATATAATTATAGAGAATAATACATTAAAAGTTAAACTACTCGACGGTACTACATCTGAGATAGGAGATTTTGGAGAGATACCTGAAGTATATATTGTAGATATACAACAGACAGGAGGTACCAGTCAGCCAGGATCTATCGATCTATATACTATCACTATGAATAATGGTGATACGTATAATTTTAGAGTGTATAATGGTAATAACGGTGCTACATTTATACCATCTATGAGCTCTGACGGTACACTATCCTGGAGTAATGATAGTGGATTACCAAATCCTGCTCCTATGAATTTACGTGGTGGTGATGGAGCAGTATTCACACCTCATATAGATAGTACTGGTACGCTTACCTGGACTAATAATGGAGGACTACCGAATCCAGCACCTATCAATCTAAAAGGTGAATCTGGAGAGGTAGCTTATATGTTTACACCGCATGTATCTCCAGCAGGTGTACTATCATGGAGTAATGATGGAGGTATGGAAAATCCAGATCCTGTAGATCTAAAAGGTACTCCTGGTACTAATGGTGTAACATTCACACCTTCTGTAGACGAGAATGGTGTATTATCATGGGTCAATAATGGAGGATTACCTAATCCTGCTAGTAGGACTATAAAAGGTTCTGATGGTTTAGATGGTACTACTTTCACACCTTCAGTATCTTCTTCTGGTGATCTATCCTGGAGTAATGATGGTGGTAAACAGAATCCTGAGACTGTAAATGTAAAAGGACCTCAAGGTATACAAGGTGTAACATTCACACCGTCTGTAGATGCTGAAGGTAATCTCTCTTGGAGTAATACTAGTGGTGCTGCTAATCCTCCTACTGTTAATATAAAAGGAGCTAAGGGAGATCCTGGATCTGGTGGAGATGCTGATAGCTTGCAAGGCCATGAAGCATCATACTTTGCTACTGCTAATCATACACATCCTGCAGCTACTCAGACGGACCCTGGATTTATGAGTTCTACAGATAAATCAAGGTTAGATGCTATGACTGGTAATGGAGAGCATGCTGCTCAGGATGTAGGTACTAACTCCTCTCCTACATTTAATATAATTACAGCTGCTAAAGTAATTGGAGCAGTATATGCATGAGGAGGTAAATTATGGCAACTGTTAATTTAACTCCTGGTAGTACTAGTGTTAATTTATATAATAATGCTATAACTCTTACCCCTTCTACTAGTATTACTATGCAACCACTTAAAGTAAATGCTTCAGTCACTATAAATGTATATGTAGGGTATGCTGCATATTATAGTGGTAGGTATTATGAATTTGAATTAACTTGTAGTTGTAACGACTGGACTTATAACCGGTCTATCACTGTTACTACATATCCTACTACTAATAGAGGTTGGGTAACAGGTACCTTTAGTTGGAGCGATACAGCAGGTGGATTCAGTGTAAATAGTTTTACTATTAAACAGACGTATAGATACAATACTAATTATAATGCTAATATACGACCTGCTTCTGAAGGACAACATACTGCTGTAGATAATCAAGGTTCAACGTCTTATACTAATGTACATGCACCTAATAATGTATACTGGTATGAAACAGGTTCTACAGGAGGTATGTCAGTACCACCGTCTGCTACTAGGACTCTAATGTGGTCTGAAGCTTATGGTGGTATTAATACTACCGTATCCAACTATTATATCTATAGAAGTACTAGTCAAAATGGTTCATATAGTTATTTAGCTAGTACTACAGGTACTCAGTATTCAGTTACTGGACCATCAGAAGGTTCATATTATTATAAAATCAAATCTATATCTAGTCCCTCAGGTTATGACTCAGAACTCTCTACATCTTATGCTTATCTAATGGTATATGTAGGCACTCTGTCTGCACCTACTGGTTTAAGTCTCACATCTCAGTATTTAACTCCTGGATCGACTACTACTTTGAGTTGGAATGCTGTTAGTAATGCAGCTAATAATAATGTAACAGGTTATACTGTGTATAAGACTGCTAATGGTACTAAGACAGCATTAGGTACTGTTAATACTACTAATTATACAGTAACTGCAGAAGCTAGTGGTAGTGCTACTTATACTGTAAAAGCTAATGGACAGTATTCAGATTCTGCAGAATCCTCTGGTATTGTTCTGTATACTTATACACTACCTACTGCTCCTACTACTGTAGCACTGTCTGCTACATCTGCTGCTCCTGGAGTTACTCTGACTTTATCTTGGAGCGGTGCTGCTGATGGTACATATAATGCTATCAGTGGGTATGAGATATACAGGTCAAGTAGTGCTACTACTGGATTTACTAAATATGGTGAAACATTAGCAGCTACTGCCTCTTCTGCATCTGTAGTATCTAATAGCTCTCAAGGAGGTACATATTATTATAAGGTAAGAGTACTAGGTACGAGAGCAGGATATTCTGAATCAGATACTGTATCTGTTACTACTTATACATATTCTGCAGTAGGAGCTCCTCAGACTATATCAGTTACTCCTAATAATGTACCAGCAGGAGGATCTGCTACATTATCTTGGGGAGAAGGTACTCCTTCTACATATGTTACTGTAAGTAGTTATCAGGTTTGGGTATGTACTACTCAGAATGGTACTTACGAGAGATTAGGTAATAATACTACAGATAGAACAATGACAGTGTACGGACCTGCTTCTGGTTCATATTATTATAAAGTACAATCTATAGGTAGTATTGCTGGGTATGACTCTGCACTGTCTACTGTGATAGCAGTGTTAAGTGTAAATAGTGCACCTTCTATCCCTGAGAATTTTGAAGTATCTCCTTACGAATATAACGATGGAAATCTTACTTTTGGATGGGATGCTTCTACAGATCCTGAAGGTGATAGTGTATACTATGAGATATCCATGGTAGATAGTAATAATTTAACTACTGTAATAGTAAATAATCTCACGACTACTAGTTATACAGCAGACCTTACTACAGAGATACCGAGAGGGAGTACTGTTACATTTTATGTTAGAGCTTATGATAGTAATAGTAACTACTCAGGTAGTTCTAATACTGCTAGTGTAACGAGAGTACAGTCTATATCTCCAACAGATGTTACTGTAGTAGGAAATGTAGGGTCTGGTACTTACTCTTATTACCCTAAATTCATACTACGTACATCAAGGAGATTAAAGGTAGTATCTTCAAGTTCTATAAATGTTATCCCTTCTTCTTTAGTTGATTCTGGTGAATGTATTTATGTTAAAGTATTAGATTCCTATAATACTATAGATACTTATTTCACTAATAACCCGTCTGCTACTACTTACAGTTTTTCTAAGAGTATTACATTAGAAGATGCATATGGTAATCAAACTACTTATACATTATCTGCAAGTATAAAACGTAGGAATCTCCCTGTAGTCACTGCTAATGTTACAAAAGTATATGCATCTCATATAACGACTTTAAGAGATATTTTACAAGGAGAATGCATGTATTTAGTAAATGAAATGATATCATTTACTACTGGAGCAGTTCAAGCTGGCATAACGTCTCTAAGTTTGTGGTTGACACATGTAGAGGAGTTACAAAATAAGGTTAGTTATATAACAACTGAGATGACAACATTAGTACCAGATTTCTCACCGTCTATAACTTTCACATTACCTGTAAATAACTGTCCTACTGCATCTGTACAAAATTATCTCTGTAGTTTAATTGATGAGTATCTATGATACTAACAGGTTAATCCTGTTGTATAATAATTTATTGGAGGTATCTTACCATGAAAAAGTTTCTACTCGTACTGCTGGTAGTACTGGTGATGACTACTCTAATGATCCCAGCTATTGCTGAAGGTCCTGCAGAGTATATGCCTGTCACCCTGACTGAGCCAACTCCAGCACCAGCAGTCTCTATTGACCTCACTGGTATCATCATGGGTGTTCTTACAATCCTATTTGGACTAGCTTCTAAGTATCTGCTACCACTCCTCAAGAACGAAAAGAATAAGAGACTGGCACGTACAGCAGTTTTCGCAGCAGAGCAGCTATTCAATACAGGAGTGATTGAGGATCGTCTTGAATGGGCTGAGAACTGGTTGAAAGAACATGGAGTCAAAGTTAATACAAGAGTACTGATCGAAGCAGTCCTTGGAGAAGTGAATCAGTATAAAGCAGAAATGGATTATTATAATTATGTAACACCTCCTTATCCTGACGAACTCCTTGAAGATGATGATGATGACAGTGATGTTGAAGAAATTAATGAACTCTGTGAAGATTGTCAGGTAGAAGATCCAGGAGAATAATTAAACTAGTTATTAAGGAGGTAGTCTTAGTTAGGCTACCTCCTTTATTAATTAATACAATAACTTTAAACGTATCTTATAATGAAGGAGGTATGTTATCATGAGTAAATATGAAGTATATGTATCTACTCCTAATCGTAATCGAGAGATGTTTAGGATAAATGTAACTGATCTTGAAGAATTATTCGAGGAGATCAATAGTAGATACACAAATATCACTGAATGTACTATCCACGATATTACTCCTGGTACGTTGTTAAATACCAGGATCAGATTGAATCTTAAGGAAGGTAAGGTGGTACCATGGCCTATTACTACAGTGATGTCGGAATCGTGATACAAGTAGGAGATTTCGTTAAATACCCACAATCTAATGGAGTAACAGTTAGAGGTAGAATAGTAAATCTACCAGATTTAGGATTAGCTGTAAGATTTGAGACTCCTGATTCTGAATCTGGAGATTATATACGTTTAGCTGATTTAGCAGATAGTAAAGGTATGACTCCATTAAGATTCCTTACTTGAGATAAAGTATCTTTTAGATACCTTACGTCTCTATTAATGTAAATCGTAAACTATCGACAATAACTTTGAGGAGGTTCTAGTCATGGATATGAATGACAAGAAAGACATGATGGAACAAGTTAAGTATATTCAGGAACTGAAAAGGATGCGTGAAGAACTTGAAGATGAGATAGCTTCAGTAGAAGAATGCATCAAGAGTAATTTCATTAAGGAGAATACAGAAGTCATCGTAGTGGGACCTTATAAGGTAACCTACAAACCTGTAATCAGTACTCGTGTAGATACTAGACTCCTTAAGGAGAATAATCCTCAAGTCTATGCTGAATATTCTAAGACCTCTACTTACCGTTCACTGAGGGTTTACTAAATTAACGTCTCAAGAAGGCTCAGAACCGTCTCTGAGCCTTCAATCATTCTAAAGCGAAGCCCTGCCCAGTTAAATATAAGAAGGCTCTAAAAGCTTCTGAGACCGTTGTGAAAATCAACCAGGTTAAATTTGGTTGACGTCTCTGACCTTGAATGAGGTCAAAAGGAGATTATATAATATAGAGTAATATAGTACTATATAGTATATAGATCTACTGAGTCGATGCGAAAATTTGAGGAGGATATCATGGAATTTACGATCAGAGTTCAATTCCTATCTTGGGATGGTATCTTCGAAGAGAAGACTGAGACAACTAATAACTGGCAACAAGCTTTTGGAGCGTTTACTATCTACTCTTCTGATCCTGATTGTAATTTCTGCTCTGTAACTTATAAAGATGGTAGTTTAATGAAACTAGCACTTCAGTATCATCGAGTGGAGGTAAAATAATGATTTACACTAGAGTAAAGCTGTATACTAAAGATAATGTATTCACTACATGTGAACATCTATATTCTGGTACTGATACTAACAATGCTATCCTTCGCTTCCATAAAGAATATCCTTCTGCACATAAAGGTATTCTGAAAACTGAATTCATTGATAGTGAAGACCCTAAGCATAAGGAGTATTTCTCTATCTGCCGTCTTTGTGGTTGTGTAGATTAAGTCCTAGGAGATGAAAGTATATCTTACTAATGAAGGAGAATTAGGTATTGATGCTACTAATCCTAAATGGATTGAAAGTGGTCGCGCTATTCCTTGTGAGTATGGTATTTATCCTTTGACTGTTCACGACCTTGAGTATATGGAGGTAGAAATTGAAAGTACTAAATAGTCCTCAAGAAGTATCATTCCCTGCACGAGTAGAAATGGTGTATCTCAAATGTCCAAAATGTAGAGATGGGTATCTAATGTATGCAGCAGATGATCCAATTATGACCTATTCTACATCCAGTAATAGTATCTTATTCCATCACGTATGTAATGTATGTGGTAATGAAGTTAAGATATCCGAGAGATATCCGTTTCAGAGAATAATCGTTAAAGACCTACTACCAAAAGATATGGAGGTAAATTAATATGAAACAATCAGGTAAATTTTTAGTCATTGTTGATCTATCTAAACATAAGTCTGAATTCGGTATCCGACTTAAACCTACATTAAGACCATATGATCCTGTAACATTACTAGAGAGTGAATCTACAATGTTGGTTAATACAGAGTATCATGAATTGTATGCTTTTGATATGAAGAATTTTATGAAGGTATTTACTGACTTACATACGAGATTGTACTTCTCAGATCTTTATGTAGGTAGTGAGGATTATTCGAGTCTTAGATCTATTTATGATATGTTTCTCAAATTCTTGAGTGATCCTCAACATAATCGTAAGTTTATTTACATCGTGAACATAAGAGGGTCAATAGAAGATACTGAAGTAGTTCCTTATTTTGAGAGAGTCATGAAAGAATTCTTAGCCGCAGAGCGAGAAGCTGAGAAAGAAAATGTTATCCACCGTATCTCTACTATGGTATATGAAAGTCTATGTAACTATGTTACTAAAGTCTATCAGGATCAGCCGATGATTGTTAGTTTGAATGATAATACTATAGACTTTCAAGTATCCTCTGGTAGCTATCGTTTAAATATTCTTAAAGTAAAGTGAGGAGGTATAGCGTGAAAAGTAAATCAGTGACGGAACAGTTTGAGAAGGTGCGCAAGGGGATGGAGTGCTGCATCAAAAGGCAACCGTACACATGTGGGGAAATGTGTCCTTATCACGATGATGCGATCTGCGTCATGAAGCTAAGGCAGGACGCCCTCGCCCTGATCCGGCAGCAGCAGGAGAGGATTGCCGAACTGGAAGCGGCACAGACGGCAAGGGTGATGACGCCAGAAGAAGTTGCTGCTGTGCCGGATGGCAGTGTGATTTGGGAAGAAATCAAATCCACTGGAATATGCGAAGCGATGATTAGAGATTCCAATCTCTTTGCGAATGGGCCTGATTTTCTTGCGTTGGATGATGTTCTTGATTGCGATGATTATTTGAAAAACTATCGCTGCTGGACACAGCGGCCCACGGACGAACAGAGGGAGGCGGTGCCGTGGAATGAGTGACACAATGTCCACATGCCCGGATGTGCTTTGCGAGTTCAAAAATCGTTTCGGCTATTGCAGTTTAACCGCGTGTGTAAAGCACCACGGAACTGTTTCAGAACCCACGCCAATTGCAGTACGTTGTGAAGTATGTGAAGAACTTGAACGTGGCGATACGCTTTATTCCCACACATCGGATGATGTTGGCGATATATATTCCGCCATCCGCGACATTCAGTTTTGTCCGAAGTGCGGCAAGAGGCTGCGCACATTCCAGGAGAAAAGAGGGCGGTGAAGTGGGAATGCGGATTGGAAGGTTTTGCTTCGGAATAAGAGTAAACGACAGAAGATTCAGACTGTTTTATTGTCCATTAGTGAAATGCAACAAAGAAAAATTTTTTGTATTTTACGTTTGGATTGGATGGCATTTGTACGCATGCTTATTTAAGAGAGCTCGACCTGAGCCGCCTAAGGAGCAAGAAAAAGCGAGTTTGGAAAGCTATGGTACGAAATGGCGCTTCTGGACAGCTAAGCCGACAGACGATCAGAGGGAGGTAGTGAAGTGGGATGAAAACTGAGAGTACTCATAGCAAGAGGATTATCGAATGCCCGTACTGCAGGAATATCATGGACTGCTGTAATGATCTTGCGTCTAATACAAGGATGTATCAGTATAAATGTAGAGTGTGTAAATCTACAGGTCCTATGGCAGGTAGCCGAGAAGAAGCTCATGACCTATGTCTTGCATTGTGGGATTATATTGATTCCCTCAGGAGGTAATTATGTGGGAAGAACATCTCCATCAAGAAACTAATCCTTCTCATGATCCTAAGAGGATTCCTCAGATGAAAGCTCGACTTCTTAGTAGTGTAGAGTATGAGGAGACGATACAATTAATTAATAGTGATCCTGAGAAGTATTACCGTAATTGTTATAGCCTGTTTATTCAGTTTAAGAGTGATCCTGCTTCAATGATACCTATGACTCTTTTCAATATCATAAATAAAGACGAGAGACCGTTGAGATCAATAGAGTATAATGTTACCTATAGGATGTGGGTAATTGAATCTATGTTAGAAGTATTCAGTAAGTGTTCTAGTGAGTCTCCTTGGAATTAAATACATTATCTTTTATATTACTAGCGTTTCTATCTATGAAAGAACTTCGAGAGGAGTATCAAAATGGATAGAGACGCTATTCTTCGTAAGATCCAAGCTCTGCTGAATGTAGCAGACGACAAGAGTGGAGCTACTGATGCAGAGTGTCAGACTGCATTGACTCAGGCTCGTAAGATGATGTCTAAGTATAATATTGAGATTTCTGATCTTGATATGAATAATGGTAAGTCTGTATCTCATGAAGAAGAAACTGGTATTTATTTCAATACAAGGTACAGTCTCTGGAAATTACCGTTAGCAGAAGTAATGGCTAAGTATTGTGCATGTGCAGTGATGATGCGTAAGCAGTGGAGAGCAAAGTCTTCAAGGATCTTATTTGTAGGAGAGAAAGAGAATCCTAAGATGGTCAAGATGATGTTCGCTCATGCAGTCAATCATATCGAGCAGAAAATCTACAAACTACATGATCAATATTCAGCTTATACTCCTGATATTAGGTATTCTTTCTCTGATAGTTATGCAAAAGGATTTATTGACGGACTGGAAGCTCAGTATAAAGATCAGGATACTAAAGATCATGAAACTGCTCTCATGGTTGTGCGACCGATTAGTATTGATGAGTTCTTCAAAGATCGAGGAGTTACCTCTAAAGACTTCTCTACATCAGAGAACAGATTCCATAGTGCTGAACAGTATGGTGCAGGTTATCGTGATGGTCATCAATATGGCGAGAAGAAGCTGGATCACCAGATGACTATGTTAGAGTAAAGGAGGTATAATCATGTGGGTCTATATTATCTTAGGTGTAACAGTTCTACTGATCATTGTAATGTCTGCTGTAAAGAAGTATGAACAAGATCATTATATTCCTGATGATGAGAAGTGGGAAATGTATCTCCGACCTGATGAGTATAAGCCTTGGAGTAAGTCTAAGAGGATGAAGTATTATAACAAGGAGAAAAAGTACAATAGTATTCCTGGACCTATCAAGAGGAAGTATCGTAGTACTATTGAAACAGGTTACTATAATCGTAAATACTAAAAAGATAAAGTATCTTTTAGATACCTTACGTCTCTATTAATGTAAATCGTGAACAATGATCGACTTAACTAAAAGGAGGAATCATCATGATCCGTAGTGCTGCTTGGGAAACTGTTGGTACTAATCATCGTACTAAGTCTCTGTCTGAAGCTTTTAAAGCTTATGATCTCGACTATGAAGTAGCTGTCTCTCCTATCTGTGGGTATAATCAGTCTGGTGATAAGATTGAGATCCCTAAGAAGGTCTTGACTTATCGTACTGATACCCTCCAGCCTTTCGGTATTGTATCTGATAAGTATCCTGTGATCCAGAATTCTGAAGCTCTCAACTTCATCGAGAATGTAATCCAGGATGCTGACATGGAATTGATCAATGGAGGTCATACCAGTTGGGGTAGTTTCTATCTTATCGGCCAGCTTCCTGAGATGACTATCCTGAATGACAGTATCCGTCCTCATCTGATCTTCCAGAGTTCTCATGATGGTTCTGTACCTCTTAAAGCTACTATCTGTATGTTGCGACTTGCATGCCAGAATCAGTTTGCTCGTAGTTTCAATGAGTCTCCTGCTACGATCAAGATCCTTCATCGTGGTGATACTGAAGCTAAGATCAAGACAGCTTCTGAGACTCTGAGTGGTGTATATGGATATCTGAAGACCTATCAGTCTGAAGTAGAACGTATGAGTAAGATCAGGATTACTCCTGCTAAATTCAATCAGATTGTTGAAGGATACTTCAAGATTCCTGATGAAGCTAGTGCTCGTACTGAACAGAAGATTCTTGAGCGTCGTGAAGAGATGCGTGCTGCGTATGAGTCCGACGATAATCAGAATCTTAAAGGTACTATGTGGGGAGTAATCAATGCGTTCACTGATTACAATACTCACCGTACTATGAAGAATCTTGAAGCTCGTTTCCTTGACTCTATCAATCCTGAAGGTACTGTTGATAATTTCTGTTCCTATGTAGAGAATGTAGTTCATTAAATATAATTTATGATACGCCATCGATTCTAGGTCGATGGCGTATTTATTTAGTACAATACTATTATATTTATACGTAAGTTATCTTCTTGACTTATAATATATAATACTATCACTCCAGAGGTGATTTTGTGGCGAAGAACAATAGAAGTTCCTCTCGTATCGTGAAACCTCCTGAAGCACCTAAAGACCTATCTAAAGAAGACACTCTCTACGGATTATCGCTCGACCCATATCAGAAACTATTAAGAGATGCTATTTATGATAGGAGAAAAGAAATAGTATTCTGTAACGCTTGTGCTGGTTCTGGTAAAACTACAGTATCTATTTGTACAGCTGTATTAATGCATGAGTATGAATTGTATGATAATCTTGTGTATATTGTACATAGTGTAGGAGATGCACAAGGATATCTACCAGGTGATATCACTCAGAAGTCTTCTGTGTTATTTGAACCTCTGTATCAAGCTCTAATAGTAGCAGGTCAGAATCCTGAGTCTGTAATAACTAAAGAATCTCTATATAATCAAAAGTATGGGATATCTTATGTAACAGCTATAACTGATACATATTTGAGAGGTTCTAATATTGGATCAAACGATGATACTATACTGATCATAGATGAAGCTCAGAATTTTGATGAGTTCTCTCTAAGGAAGACACTAACGAGAGCATGTCCTGGTACTAAAGTAATAGTGATAGGGCATGATGGTCAGATTGATTTAGCTAATAAATCTAGGAGTGGTTTCATTAAATGTAGAGATCATTTCCTTTCTAAACACGATGATCGAGTAGCTTCATGTGATCTTAAGATTAATCATCGAGGATTCGTCTCACAAGTAGCAGATGAATCCTGGGATTAAAGATACATTAAATAATTATTAGACAACGTATCTATTAACAGGAGGTAGATTGTTATGTTGGGTATGAAAACTAAGAAGATTCAGGAGAGTATAAAAGTAAATGAATCATGGCCTGCAGCATTCAATGATATTAATAAAGGTATCAAGAATGCTATGAGGACAGCTTTATTGAGTAGAGGATATGATATTGAGAATGTACCTTCTGATTATATAGAGGTAGTCTCTAATCGTGATCCTCGACTCCGTAGTGGTGCTACCTTCTTTAGATTCGGACCTCGTAATATAGCTTTGTTCATTGATGGTCAGTGTGTTGTTGATACTGAGATTCCTGTTAGAGGATGGCCAAGAGCTTCTAGGTCTTCTTGGAAAGATATCCTACAGTATGCTCAAGATATTTATCATATGGATTTTGATGAAGATCTTAAGAATGCTCTTCAACAGAAACAAGCAGATCGTAGAGCTTCTAAGAAGGGAATAGATACTCGTTATAGTATGAAGAATGGTAGTTATCGTCCTACTGATGAGTTTGGTCGTGAACTTCCTAAGTATCGTAAAATCGATAAATCTGGATACGTATTAAATCCTTCTAAGTATGTTGATATGCTTGCAGCTTCTGGTGTTGATAATGGTGAAGCTATCCTGGATGATGCAAAAGAAGTTTATCGTCAGTTAGCTTCTGTAGCTGCTGATCATCTTGAAGATCCTAATGAATACGGAAGCATGTCTGATAGTACTGCTTATATGGATACTTTAGAGTATCTAGCTCGTACGTTTAGAGAATTACGTAGAAATCTTAATGACTATAATCAGTCTAAAGCTGAGTATGGTGAAGAAGGAGCTCGTTGGAGTAAGACTTCTGTACAAGCTGCTATTAAGAGACTGCGTGAGTACGTAAATAAAGCTAAGTCTCTACTCGCTAAGGAAGGTAATTAATCATGAATGAGATCTTAGATACTTTGAGAGAAAGTAGACGTTCTCATGATATCATTAAGATAGCTTCTCAAGGACAGGAGATACCATACAACCACGAGTATCTTAATCAAGCAGTTAATAAAGAAAGATTAACTCGTATGGATAGTGAGAGACATAATGTACCAAACTCTCATTATTCTGTGTTAGATATTAATGGTGTATGGTATCTCTATAATCCTGACGGTAATGTAGTTGATACTTTAGACAGAGATAGATTTGATGCTGGAGATATAGCGTATATTCTTCAGAAGTTAGACGGTAATCTTGTTGATACTATAGAAGATAGTAGTATCCAAGAATCTATACTTTCCAGTCTAAAACGAATCAATGAGTCTTATATCTGGAGTGTATTGATGTCTGATGAAGAGATCCATGAATTTGTTGGACCTTCTACTGATGATATCAAATCGCAAGTAGTTAAGTACTGTAAAGATAATGACTTAGAGGTAGTGAATCTTCTTAATGTTAAACATGTTAGGAATAATCGTGAATTGGATCAAGAATATCTCTCCGATATAGAGGAGAGTCTACTTGATTATGAGATATCTTGGATTGAAAGAACTAAGCATGGTAATACTGTTATGAGGACTAAAGGATTTAGATCTTATGATTCTTTAGAATCTTTTAAATCTTCTCTGGTGAAAAATCCTAAATTTGTAGAGCTTGTAGGTTATTTAGATCCTTCAGGTAATGCGTATTTAGAGGAGAGATCAGACAAGTCTAATTATCTTATTGATAAAAGTAGTTCTGGTCGGTATGAACTCTATCGTGATATTAAAACTGGGAATCTGAAAGTATTAGATACTGTTACAAATAAGTATGTAAATACAGATATTAGTGTACCAGAAGATTTTGAGTCTTGGAAGGATGATTGATATGAGTTCAAGATCTATACTCGAGAGTCTCCGTGGTAATCATGATACTCGTTTACTCATTGAGTCTGGAGAGAATCTTCGAGAATACTTTAAAGGTAATGATGGTAGGACATATAGTGTTATCAATATAGAGTCTGCAGGAGAGAAGATGTTGCAGATCAGTGTAATCTCTCCTTATGATCTCACTGATTACTGTTTTGCTCATCAGAGATTACAAGACTCAGATAAGGAGTATGATCCAGATGAGTCAGAAGACGATCAGATGTACTGGGCTATATATTCTCCTAAAGGAGATGTAGTTTCTACTCTTCAAGGTAGTAGCAGTTGGGTAGCTGTAGCAGACGAGATAGCTCGTCAAGACGAGTATCTAAATCTAACTCCTAAGATTGATTATACTTGATGTGAGTATCTTCATTAAATAAAGTATCTTTTAGATACCTTACGTCTCTATTAATGTAAATCGTGAAATTAACTGTGGACGGGAGGTATCAAGATGTCTAAGAAAATAGGAGGAGTAACTCTCGATCAAGTTAATGAGTATTCATTATGGGTAGTTAAGCATGTAGGATGGAGAGAATGCGATACTTACCCTAATCTTGAGAAAAGAGGATCTCTCGACTCTGATGATATTAGAGATATTGATTTTCTCTGCACTGAAGGTCAACCTGATATACTTAAACAGTTTTTCATCGAGTTCGAATCTATCTCTAGAGAACACGGATGGATGACTATCCCTGAGATGTTTGATAAATTCGGTATCGAAGATGAAGTATCTTGAATGGTAAGAACGTCTCTTATAATGTAATCGCTGAGGAGATAGTAATGAGTAGGTTATTTGAGATGGCTAATCTTAGACAATCTATCACAGGATTACCTATGATGTTGTGGGTAGATGAAATGGGGTCAGATAGGAATGTTAAACACAACACTCCGAGACTCAAATTTCAGAATAATTACTCTGATAGACGTATGGACGACTTACTCTCAATCAGTATATCAGAGACTCCACGAGTGTTGACTAAGAATAAGAATTTAAGTATAAAAATGTCTGACTTAGAATTTTTAAAGTCGTGGATTTCTTCTCATTACGGTGTATTAATTGATCATTGGAATGGTAAGATTGATACCGATGATCTAAAACGTATTCTCCAAAATGAGTGATGTGCCGGAGTGGCGTAATAGGCAGGCGCTGCAGACTTAAAATCTGTTGTCCTAGTGACGTGAGGGTTCAAGTCCCTTCTCCGGTACCATTTGAGATGTTAACGTCTCTGTAATTGTAAACTCTCAAGCAGGGAGTGATCAAATGAGAACACATTATGGCCATCGTCGTCGATGACTTGAGTAGCGTCGTGACTGCTCGCCAAGAAGGATTATTATCCATCACGTCAAGGTAGGACTCCTGAGAAGTCTTTGATGATCGATTGGCCATCGATATCAAGATGGAGGAGATTCTACCTTAGCCAGTAAAGCTACCCTCAGTAAGGATCCGCTGAGTGTGAGGTTCAAAGTCCTCAAGATTACTCCCTAGTGGTGTAGCAGAGACACCGGATAATCTGAACGCTGATGACTGGCAAAGTGCTATCTCTTGAGATAAAAGACTGCTACGATGTGAGTTCTAGAAGGAGTGATCAATCCTGAGTCTCTCACTATATGCACGATTAGTGTAGTGGTAACATATTTGCCTTCCAAGCAAACGTGGCGGGTTCGAGTCCCGTATCGTGCTCCAGTCTCTAACGAGGTAGAAACCTCTAATGAGATAGCTCAAGTCCGAGGTCATTCACTTGATCAGGAAGTACGTACGCTTGAGCTGAGAGAACCGTGTCTACTCTGGAGATCCTAAAGTTCTCCTAAAGGTAACGGTGTAGCAGGCGATGCTAGGATAGAGCTAATGCTATCCTCCTGTGAAGATCTGCGCATTAGCAACTCTTAGCGAGGGATATCTGAGGTGTATAGTGGAGGGGCTGGCGGTAGCTCAGTCGTGTAGCTAAGAGAACAACTTCTTACATCTGTAGTAAGATAGTAAGGAAAAGTTGATAACCTTGTATATCGGAGGAGCTTAGAGGAGAAGTCCCTAGTGTTGATATCGGTATACCAGATAAGGTTTTCAACAGCAGGGTTACATTAATGAGGTTACCTGCATACGCTGGTGTAGCTCAATAGGCAGAGCAGCTGATTTGTAATCAGCAGGTTGCGGGTTCAAGTCCCATCATCAGCTCCATTCTGATCATGTACTACTTCGCTGTGCATGACTCCTACTCCCGAGGAGATCTTGAGTACATGATCAGATTTATGGTTCTTTAGCTCAGCTGGTAGAGCGTCTGACTGTTAATCAGAATGTCGTGGGTTCGAGTCCCACAAGAACCTCCATTATCTTGGGCCATTAGCTCAGTAGGTTAGAGCATCCGGCTCATAACCGGTTGGTCCGGGGTTCAAGTCCCTGATGGCCCACCATTTGCGTAGTTTAACTTAGGTAAAACATCAGTGTGCGGGCCACTGAAGATGTGGGTTCGAATCCCACCGCTTCTATAATCGATAAGAAAGGTAGAGTAAGAGTCATGTTATTCTATGAGTTGAAGTGCAGATGGAGAGGTTGGCTTGAGTCTCTTGAAGTCCGCAGGACAATCTCAGAATATCTTTATGACAATTACTCTGCCTTTGATGTTATTACAGGTAGATGGGCTCATAAACCTACGATACAAAGGAGACTTCTGAATTCTCGTAGGATGAAGTATTGTAGGTCAGGTTATAGACCACCTGTAAAACATAAACCGTCTCTATTGTCGAGAGGAGTGATTAAATTGAAGAAGGTATTCTAATCTTAATTCATGGGGCAGTAAGTGGTTTCGACATGGTATGGTGAGTACTGAGAACACGGGTATGATACTACCTTACAGATCAAAACAAATAAACGTCAAAAACGTTATCAATCGTATCCGTTCTGCTTTCTCCGCTCCTGCTCCTGTTGCAGTAGCTGCCTGAGTAGAATAAATGATACTCCAAAACAGTAGACTCTCCATTCAGTAACTACTTGAGGATCATAGATAGGATGGATAATCCAGAACTCTCCTTCACTGGGTATAATAAAGAAGGAGTGGTGGTCGTGATGAAGTCAGTTCATCCCCTAACAGTGCAAGTTATTGCATGAGCTGTAGAGTTAAAGGTAACTGAGATTACCTACTCTGAATTCTAATGAATAGCTATCGTGTAAGTATTCTTAGTATGTGTTGTATCATGGACAGGGGTTCGACACCCCTCTGCTCCACCACAGGACGAAGACTGGTTCGACTCCAGTAATGATATCTGATTAGTGTAACGGTAGCACTCGTCCGTTCATATGGTGATGTGTCCGAGAGGTTTAAGGTGGAAGTCTTGAAAACTTCTGATGTTAATAGCATCCGTGGGTTCGAATCCTACCATCACCGCCATTAAATAAAGTATCTAGTAGGGATCAAACGTCTCTATTAGTGCGAGCGAGGTTAGCTCAGTAGGTAGAGCATCTGACTTACATTCAGGAGGTCACAGGTTCGAGTCCTGTACTTCGCACCAGAGGAGCTATCATGCTCAGTAGTACCGATCCTAGGTTAAGGGCTATAAGAGTTAACAGTTATTCGAATGATGATAGTAAGACACTCCTCACCATCTATCGGGATGTAGCGCAGTTGGTAGCGTGTCTGATTTGGGATCAGAAAGTCGGGAGTTCAAGTCTCCCCATTCCGACCAGTACCCAGACTACTTCGCCACAAGTCACAACGTTTAAGTACGTTCCGAGTAGTCAAAAGTCCCACGCCATTTGTGACGATGACGTTAGAGGATGGAGAAACTTAGGGTATCCTCCATGTACGATTTCCAGGAGAATGCATCAATCCTGGCTTCTGATGATCGAGCCTGAGCGGAGAACGCAGGGGTAGTACAAGGTGGTACGATGATCATTAGATGTATGATTATTATAGCCTACTGTGGGCATACTAGCTTAAAGAACGGATACTACCTGGATGCATCAGGAGTAGCAGTGAAAAGTTCCGTGTTGTGGATGACCTCAAAAGTCTGAGTGGTTCAAATGAGGATGGGCTGCAAAGGAGAGGGTATGACTACTATTAAGTAGGTCATGCGTGTAAGGAGAGTCAGGATTAGTAGGGATCATCCACAGTGTATGGGTTCATAGCTCAGTTGGTAGAGCGATAGCTTTGCAAGCTATAGGTCGGGAGTTCGATCCTCCCTGGATCCACCAATGACCAGAGTTCTCTTACTTCCCCAACTACTGGTCATAAGTAGAAAGCGTGCCTGACTCCATCATCTCGGTAGATCAGAGCGAACATCACACTGTGAGAGATGAAGTAGTGATGACGAGGTAGTAGAGCGCCTACCTCATTCTATTTACTAAGAGGAGGTGTTGGTATGAGAAAGTTTGTATCGTTGGTTATTGTATTGATTATGATCTTACCAGTACTCTCTAGTATTGCAGAAAATACCAAGACTTCTCAGGAAATTGAGAATATTCATGAAGGAGTACGGTATTATAATGAATTGTGTTCAGTTAATGATATACCTGTCAAAGCATATTACTATTCTGACTTCCCTGAAGAATTCATCATCGTATGTAAAGACTTGATCGACGAGAATCTTTACAGAGAGCTTTCTTATTATCTCGTCTATGAGTTGTATGATATCCTTGAAGGTTATATTGGTCCTGAAACTGAACTTCCTTATACTAGAGTAAATATTTTCTACGACGGTAAAATTTTATATAGTATGAGTGAAGAAGAATTTATCACTTATGAAGAGTTCATTAATTATAAGTATGCGGGTATGGTGGAATAGGCAGACACACCAGATTTAGGATCTGGTATCGAGAGATGTGCAGGTTCAAGTCCTGTTATCCGCACCATATCGTGGAGTAGTTCAGCTGGATAGAACAACGGACTTCTAATCCGTAGGTCAAGGGTTCGAATCCCTTCTCCATGACCATTCTAATTATAAACTAAGGAGGTAACTAAATGCCACGTAATCTAAACCGTGCTAAGTTGTGTGAGATGAAAGAAGTAGAGTCTTCTCAGCTTAGTAAAGTAGGATTTGTAGAAGTAAAGTCTTCAGGTGATCCTACAGGAATCCTATTTATTGACTTCTCTAAAATTCCTGATACTAAATCTCTTTATCTATACTTTCCTGTATCGAAGAAGAGTTATGATGATCTGCTAGAGTCTGAGTCTAAAGGTTCTTATTTCATTTGTAATATTAAGAATAATGAAAATATTACATGTATCAAAGTACCTAACTAAGGAGGAACTTTAGATGGATCTTTCTAAAGTGTACATGGTAACTTGCGAATCTGTTACTGAAGGTCATCCTGATAAATTCTGTGATCAGATTGCTGATAATATCCTTGATGATATCATGAGCCATGATCCTGTAGCACATGTAGCTATCGAAGTATTAGCTACTGAAGATAATATTGTTGTAGCAGGAGAAGTAACTAGTTCGTATAGATGTAACTATCGCAAGATCGTACGTCGTATTATTATGAACGTAGGTTATAGTGAGAAGGATATCGGTACTAATTCTGAGATTGAAGTACTCGTTCATGAACAATCTCCTGATATTGCACAGGGTGTAGATCGTAGTAATGGATCTCTTGGTTCTGGTGATCAAGGTATCATGTACGGTTACGCTACTACAGAAACTCCTCGTGCTTTACCTCTTCCTTATGTCATTGCTACTGACCTTACTGCTGAACTCGATCTCATGAGGCATCAAAAAGAACTACCTATCCGTCCAGACGGTAAAGTTCAAATCACAGTAGCTTATGATCGTAATACTGATAAACCTATCTATATTGATACAGTAGTTTGTTCTGTACAGCATAGAGAGTCTGATAGTGTCGAGTATATCCGTGATGTAATGAGAGCATTCATCATTGATTTTCTTAAAGAGAATTATCCTGATATCATGGAAACAACTTCTCTCGAGAAGATGAAGATCTATATCAATCCTACTGGTCGTTTTGTGATTGGAGGACCTGTAGGAGATACAGGTCTCACTGGTAGGAAGTTGGCAGTAGATACCTACGGTGGTGTATCTCGTCACGGTGGTGGTGCTCTGTCAGGTAAAGATCCTACAAAGGTAGATAGATCTGCAGCTTATGGTGCTCGCTATGTAGCTAAGCATATTGTAGCTACAGGATTGGTAGATTATTGTGAGGTTTCGGTATCTTATGCTATTGGTAAGACTAATCCTGTCCACATTAGAGTAAATACTGGTGATCAGAAACGAGATGCTATTCTGGAGTATATCGTTGAACAGTTGTTTGATCTAAGTCCAGCAGGTATAATCAATACTCTACATCTTCGTAGTACTAGTTATGCTCCTACTTCTGTTAATGGTCATTTTACTAAGACTGACGCTCCGTGGGAGAAATTTGACACTATGAAACTAGAGATGATTCGGAGTATGTATAAGACGTATAATCCTGACGTATCTTAACTAGGAGGTTGATATTATGAGACGCATCTACAATGAATTAATCGAAAATAACGTGAGAGATCTTCGAGAATCTGCTGTAGGTGTGTTTTATATTATCAACGATGAGATTTATTCTGATGCTACTACTGTTCGTAATGCAGAAGCTTATAATAATAAATATACTTACGGAGTGCATTATGACTTTTATTATGATGAGCTTGCTAAGTATTATGACATGCCTTGGCTCAATGATGTAGACTATGATTACTATCCTAGAGGTAGAGTCATCTTCGATAAGGATGAGAATAAGTACATACTCTACATCGATCCAGTATTAAATACTCCTAAATATATTTCTATGATCGCAGATGAGTTTGGATTACATAATGGTGGATTCTATGTAGATACAGATGATGAACATTATTCTCACACTGGTCATGATGTAGCATAATGGATAACCTATCCCTTAGTATGTACTCTACGTACTAAGGGATTATTTATACTCTTACATCAAACTTTAATTATATAACAACTATCTGTAGAGGACTTATAGGTAAGGAGATGTAGTCATGTTAAATCATTTTATTGGAGAGTCTTTCTCTTATGATGATATTGAGACTACTGACGATCCTAATGTTCTATATAGATTAAATGTTCGTGATCAGTATATGATCTCAGCAGTGTCTATTTCAGAAGTAGATATTAAATTGATAATAACTAATCAAGAAGGTCGTCCTGTTAATATGAATGGTGACCTTCTTCCTTATGAACAACCTTATGTTGTACTTTCTGTATCAGGTGATGCTGATAATCGTGATCAAGTTATTAAATCTCAGATGTTACGTATAGCTGATGATTTATTGTATAACATAACAGAGGAGGTATCTGTAGTGCCTAAGAAATATCTTGATGTGGATGAGTTAATGAATACTGATCCATTTGGTAGAGGATGGTCTACTAATCCTTACGATGCTGTAGAAGCATTGAAAGATCTCGGGTATATCGATGTAGAGATGCAAGGTGATTATATCACATTCTCTGATGCTAGTGATCGTGAGTATTATTTCTACGTTAATCGTGTAGGTCAGAATACATTCCAGTATACTTGGGGAGGATCTTCTGAACCTGAGTATGGTGATGATGCTGATGATTACCTCAAGGATTATGACGACGATGATGATCCTCGTCCTGCTTTACCATACGATGCTGATGATGAAGAATATGAAGATGATATAGAAGAAGATACTATTAAGAAGTTTAATGGTAAATGGACTAATAAAGGTAAAGATGGAGAGCACGGTGAATTCGATACTAAGAAACAAGCAGATGATCAGAGAAAAGCTATGTTCGCCAATGGGTATAAAGGATAATCTAGGAGGTATCTAAGATGGGAGTACGTGAAGCTATTAAACGTAAATTTTCTAAGGTTAACGAGGAATCGCTACCTCCAGGATATTATACTCTTGGTGATGGTAAAGTGAGAAAGATTCCTACTGAAGGATTCTCTAAGTGGTATAAGAGAGGAGATTATTCTTTCAGGTATAATTATGCTACTAAGAGTCTAGAGTGTTATTATATTGATAGATCTTCTAAGATTGACGAGTTAGGTTTGAGCTTCACTAACTGGATTGATAACCCTGATTATTGGGTAGATAACTATCTTAATCAAATCGAGGAAGAAGCTAAGTCTCTTGGCTATTATGAAGAGTCTAAGAAACTTAAAGAGAGTATTAAGAAGGTATTCTCTAAGAGAGTTGACGAGACTCAGTATTATTTTCCTAATGGTTCTAAGGCTACTAACGAGGATGTTATAGACGCTCTAGCTTATATGTATGGAGTCAGTGTATCTAAAGTTAAAAATACTATTGGTACTTATGATAGAGATTCTATCATTAAAGCTATTGCTTATTACTCTACTAAAGGTTATAATCCAAAGAAGAAACAAGAATTGTATAAGTCTAATATAGAAGATATTAAATCTTTGATGGGAATTAAAGAATCTTCAAGTATTAGAGAGAGTGAGTCTTATGTAATTGCATACCGAGAAGGTGGTCAGGATAAATTCTCAAGTGTCACTGCCAACTCTTCATCAGAAGCTCTACAGATTTTTAATGCTGCAGTAGATAAGGCTGGACGTAATGTAAATAATGTTCATATTGCAGTAGAAGATGTTGACATCACAGAGTCTCTACCCCCTATTAGAGATTATAAGGTAGTGAGGACGATAGATAATGAACCTACTGAACTTACTACTGTGAGAGCTCGTAATGAAGAAGAAGCTAAAGCTAATATGTTACTAGCTCTGTTGGATGCTGGATATTATGAAGATGAAGTAACTCCTGAGATCGAAGACGGTACTATTACAGTACAGCTTGATGAGTGTGATGATCTTAAGGAAGAAGATGAGTGTAAAACAGCCTACGTAGTCTCAGAGTGTATATACAATGAAGACGGTAGCACTGAAACCAAACCTCTCTTCTCTATTAGAGCAGACAGTCCAGAAGAAGCTCAGTCTCGGTTAGTTAAGTGTGCGAGAGAACACGGTATCTCTGATTTATCTAATCTCGTATTACATGAGTATGATGCAGAAGTTGCTAGTACTCTGTTGAATAAGATTTATGAAGATGATAAAGATACTAAGAAAGCTTTCAGAATCCGTTATAAATATAATTATGTAGAGGAGACTGACGAATCACCTTATGTAAGGTCTGCAGTATTTGAAGCTCCTCTAATCGTAGTAGCTAATGATTCAGAAGAAGCTTTAAATAAAGCAATGTCTATGTCTAATGAGATTGCTAATAAGAATCGTTACATGGATGGTGAACCTTATAATTTCGAGATTGAAGCTGTTTATGATAGCTTAGAGGATTACAAGTCTAAGTATCGTATGAGCAATATCCCAGTAGTAGAGTGTGATGATCTGAGTGAGTCTGTAGATTATGACACTTATAAGTATTATATTACTATACGTCCTGAGACTCCTAACCCTACTAAGATGGATGATCTTAAAGTAAAGCTGAAGCAAGAAGATATCCTACCAGTATATGTTTCTGCACGTTATAGTCCAGACGGTAAGAAGTATCGTGATAGTTATGGTTGGATATACCTTCTGAAGTCTAAAGAAGATTACGATAAATTACTTGATATATCCACTGAAGTGCTTGGATCTAAAGACGGTATAAACGTTAAACCTCTTGAATTCAATAAGAGTGAGTGGGATATCAGAGAGTCAAATGAAGATTTTGAAGATGATACGATATTTACTAGAGAAGTGGCTCATGAGAGTATCCCTGTCAACAAGAGAGTAGTCGAAGGCAATATTTTTGAGACTCCTGACGGTGTAGACGCTCATCTTCAAGGGAATAGACATGATGAAGGTTTGACTCTTGATGATCTTAACAAAGCTCAGTATTCTTCATCGATGATGAATGATCGTGCTGAAGTCCATGTTGATGGTAGGTCTTATGTTAAAGTCAGTGAAGATCAGTGGGAGTATCATCCAACTCAGGAGAGAGCTCTTGGATATAAAGTGACTACTGACAGATTATGGAATGAGATTATTCAGAATGCTGAACGAGTTGACTTCTATCCTTGATGAGAGTGTGGTGATTAACTATGGATGATGAAAAGAAAATCAGAGTACAAGGTACTCCTTCAGAGAGTATATCAGATGTATCTGGTACTGATGATATACTACATGATCTAAATAGTCTCACTAAGGACGACTTACAAGCTATTGGACAAGAGATAAATCCCTCTAAAAGGATTACTCCTGTAGAAGATAATCCTAGGCTTAGTCCAAGAACTGTTCAATATCTTAAAATCGTAAAAGAGTTATTTGGTAGAACGTACGATATCTTCGGAGCAGATTCTACAGGTCTCACTCGTGATCAGTTGTATCAGATCTATGATGAGATGGACGACAGTGTAGCTTATGTTACCTCTGCTCTTGATATTATATCAGATGATGCTACTCAGCCAGATGATGATGGTAATCTGATTTATATTGAGACAGAGAATAGTAAAGTACGTCATATCATTGAAGATCTATTTGAAGATCTGGAAATTGATAGTAAGCTATCTAAGTGGGCACGTGCTGTTGCTAAGTATGGAGATCTGTTCGTTAGAGTCTACGGTTCTACTGAAGGTGATACTAAAGGTATCTCTTCAATCGATGATACTATATATCCGTCTGCTGTAGTACGTAAAGATTTCAGAGGTAAGTTAGTAGCTTTCTCTTCTAACGAATCTGCTTTAAATGATACTTATGACCCACCGTGGACTTATGTTCATTTTAGACACAAGGGAGATCTATCTCCTAGTCGTAATAAGAGAACTGGTAGTGTAAACGGTGAGGATGTATCACTATCGTCCTCTTACGGTCAGTCAATACTTAAGGCAGCTGTTAAAGTATATACTCAGCTTAGATTCGTAGAGAATATGATCCTCTTGAGTAGATTGACTAATAGTGTCCGTAGAAATATCTTCGCTATCAATGTAGGAGAGACTGATCCTAATAGTGCTTTCGAGCTGATAAAGAATTACGCTGATCTACTTAAAAAGGATATCAACTTCAAGTTAGATGAAGATCTCTATAGCACTAGTAAGCATACGTCATCATATGACGAGGATATCTTTATTCCAGTATCCGACCCTAAGAATGATATGAGTATCACTTCTGTAGGTGGAGACGTTAATATCCCAGAGCAGTATGATCTTGAATATCTACAGAATAAGTTATTTGCTGCATTGAAGATCCCTAAAGCTTATCTTAACTATGAGCAGGATCTGAATGCAAGATCTACTTTGATCCAGTTAGATATTAGATATGCTAGATCAGTTGGTCAGCTACAAACTACTCTCATCACAGGATTAACAAGGTTGGTAAAAATTCACCTTGCATATATTGGTATGGATCCTGAGATGGTAGATTTTAAGATCCAGTTGACAGGAGTCTCTGCTATTGACCAAGAGAGTAGATTAGAACAGAAAACTCAAAGAATTGCAGCAGCAAGAGATTTTTGGGATATAATAGTATCTGTAAATGATACACTGAGAGATGCTCAGGAAGAGAAGCCTGAAGGTAATACTAATCCTGCAGGTGCTGGTCGTGGTACTGATATCACTATTGATACAGGTGGAGATACTGGCGGTGGCGGAGACCTTGCAGACGAGCTTGAGGACCTAAGGTCAAGTGATCTAGGCGAAGTTGAGCCTGACGTCGGGGAAGTGGAAGCCGACGTAGGAGAAGCTCCTACAGAGCCTTCTGGAGAGTCGAGAAAGCGTTCTGGTAATCCTTTAAGAGAAGGATTGATGAGAGGTATGGAATATAATTCTCCTCTCGATCTGGAGTATTTAGCTGGTATGTTATTCTCAGAGTATCTCGACCTGCCAGAGGATGAAGTTAAAGTTATTCTGCGTCAGACTACTGATGACAAGACTAAGAAGTCTGTTAAAGAACGTTCTATGTCACGTCATCGTCATCTTGCCAGAAGCAGGATTCAAGATGACGTTGCTATAGATTATCCTACTGTAAGTGGTAGGAAACTTTATGAATCGACGATAACTCAAATGAACAACGAGCTCAAAGAAGCTCAATCACAAGACGACTCAGATTGCCATGATGACATGGCTGACTGAGCCAGACTATGACTATTAGGAGGTAGTTAGTCATGTTGAATCTAAACAAGGTAAGGAAGCAGTTTGGTATCCGTAGCGTAGCACAGCGTAAGCCACTCTCTGACATCATTGGTGAAAGCTATGAATTGATGTATGAGTGCAAGAAACCTAATCTAAGAAAATTGATTGAATCTCATATTGAAGATATCAATCAGAATCCTACTCAGCTCACTGCTCTGAATGACAACCTGTTCACCTTGAAGTCTCTGGTAGAAAATGAAGGTCTCGATGACACTCGTATCGAGGTCGAGACTGCCACTGAAGTAAACCTCGATCCTGAGATGAAAGAAATCACTGATCTGAAGGATGAAGAACCTGAAGAAGCTGAGACTGAAACTCGTGAAGAGAAGACAGAAAAGGCTATTGAGGTATCTGACTCTCCTCTATCTGAGCAGTTTAAGAGATTCACTGAAAATAGTAAGAGTAAGCTGTTCGTTAAGAATCTTGGTAAGAGCTTAGGTAAGATGACAGAAGGTAAGAAATCCTTCAATCTCCAGGAGTCTATTGATCTGTACAAAGCTTCTAACTCTATGATGACTCAGATGGCTATTGAGCTTGAGCATAATGAAGCTTTTAGAAGTACGTTCAATAGTTGCACTCGTGTTCTTGGAGAAGCTGTTAAGAATGTACTCGATAGTATTCGTGAAGGTAAAGCTATTGACGAACATGCTACTACAGTTCTGAAGAGATTCTCATCTGCTCTCCGTGAAGATTCTGACGAGGATATTGATAATTTTATTGACTGGGTAGAAGACGAGGATAGCACATCTGCTGAAGCAGAAGAAGCTTCTGAAGAGGTAGAAGGTGAAGTCGAAGGATGTCCTCATGAAGCTGCTGAAGAGCTTTTAGCTGACGTAGCTCCTGAAGATGTACCTACCGCAGTAGAAGATATCATTGATGCTACAATTGAGTCTGATGAAACAGATGATACTCCTCTCGCTGATGAAGATCTCTCTGAAGAAGAGGAAGAAGATCTGAAGAAGTATCTGGCTCTAATCCGTGGTGTAGAGGAAGATTCCGAGGAGATGGAAGCCAATCCTACTGAGGAAGAAGTTACTGCTATGGAGAGTAGACTTCGCTACAAGAGAGAAGCTAAGAAGTGCAAGGATTGTAATAAGACTGATGAGTGTGATGATAAGAAGAAAATGAATGAAGGAGCACTCAGTGAATTCAGTAAGAATGATTGGTATGCTTATGCAGGTGCTGATCGTTTTGAAGATGGTTCTTCTCCTTTAATCTATGACGATGAAGATGCTACAGTCATCGTATCTGGTGATCCTGACGGTGGTGCTGTGATCGAAGTAGATCTCCATACTGCAGATGTAGAAGAGTCTTACATGCAGAATTTTGGATCTAAGAAGGAAGCAGTAGATACTGCTGAAGATATCATTTCTGATATGGTCAACGGTACTATTGGTCTTGGTGTCTTCGATAGTTGGAGAAAGGCTTTCTAATCTGATATAATCTAATTCACCTTGCGGGATTAGATCCTCCTTTTGTGGAAGGAGAGGTAGTACAGCAGCTATTTGATCTATTGCAGCGTAGATTAAATAGAAATGCAACTACCTCTCCTGTTTCACTTTGTATACTACGTACTTATTAGATAGGTTATTAAAATAAGTAACTTTCATAATATAATTAAAGGCTTCTTAGTATACTTATTGCGAAGCTTTGTAGCTAAAGGGGTGAGTGTCCTGATGTTATTGTCAGAAGCCAGCACAGCTACCCTATCCAGGACTGAGCCTAGATGTCTTGAGGGTGAGTTTGCTACATTTGATACTTTGAATCAGAATAATAGAGTATACCCTCGTGATCTATATGAAGATGCTTTGAAGAGACTTATGCCTAAAGTAAAGAATAAATCTTGTCTCGGTGAGTGTGATCATCCTCTCGATTATGACGAGGTTCGTTTATCTAATGTATCACATGTAATCAGAGAAATCCGTACTGAAGGTAATAAAGTCTATGGTAAAGTAGAACTACTTGGTACTCCTTCTGGTAAGATCGTAGAGTGCTTAGTAGATGCTGGTATTCCTATAGGTATCTCTTCCAGATCTGTCGGTGATGTTAAAGAAGTAGATGGTCACGAGGAAGTTACTTCATTAGATATTATTACTTACGATCTTGTAGCTGATCCTTCTTTTAAAGGAGCAGTACTCAGTGAAGTAGATAGATCTAAATTAGGTGAGAATCTGTCTGCTATTGAGAAGTCCTTACCACTGAGAGAATCCTGTGGTAGTGATAGAGCTCGTAAGATGATCAAACAAATAAGAGAATCCCTCCTCACAGACTCTCGTGAGGGAGTTTCTAATAGATCAACTCCTGATCAGGAAGCATTAATCAATTCCATGACTACTACGATTAAGAACAACTCTAAATCTCTAGTAGAAATGAAACAGAGATGTGCTAGTCTGGTTGAGGAGAATAAATCTCTGAGATCTGAGAAAATCTCAGCGCTGAAGAAGTTAGCTGAGTCTCAGGCTTCTCTGAATGGTCTCCAAGGTAACATGACTAAGCTCCAGGATTCTTATAACCTCTTAGTAGAGACGACTGTGTCTCAAGACTCTTATACTAAGTTGGAGAAAGAAACTGTTGAGTTACGTAGGAGATTAGCAGTTGAATCAAGAGGTATGACGTATAGTCAGGTGCGTAATATCCTCGAAGGTGCAACTACTACAGAGGAAATCAATAAGAGATTGGATTCTGTGAAGACTTCTAGAGTATCTTCAACACTTGAGGATCTTCGGAAATCTGCAATGAGTATCCATGAAGGAGTAACAACTCCTACCAAGAATAGTCGCCTATCTGAATTAGTCTCACGTGTATAAATGAACGGAGGTTTAAGTCATGAAACTGAATGAACAGAAAAAGACACTAGCTGATAGTGTTATTATGAAGGGACTGGCTCTGGCCGAGTCTCGTCAGTGGAGAGATCACACTGCTGCGATCCGTGAAGGTTATCGCAAGTCTCATAAGAAGAGCATTCCTACTGAACTGCTGGCTACCACTGCTCAGCTGCTGGAGAATACTCGTCAGTACTTCTCTCGTATGGATGAAACTACCAGAGTCGTGAACACTGGTAATTTCGTTGACTACGGTTTTGACCTGATCTCTGCTACTGTTCCTAATCTGATTGCTACTGAACTGGTATCTGTTCAGGCTATGGAACAGAGAGTCGGTGCTATCTTCTATCTGGATTACCTGTATGGTAATAACAAAGGTAGCATTCAGGCTGGTACTCCTATGAACTCTCCTTTCACTGGTGCTGATGGAGCTTATAACTTCTCTAATGACACCATTGATGGTGAAGTTCTCGGTACTGGTGACGGTACTGAAACCAGCTTCACTACTACTCTGGGTTATACTCCTATCCGGACTGGTACTGCTGAAGTCGTCGTTGACAACGTTGTAGTTGCTAACGTAGTGTCTACATCTAGTGGTGTTGATACTCTAGCTGCTGTTAACAGTTCAGGATATTCTGGTACTGTTAACCTGAATACAGGTGCTGTAAGTATCACTGCTACTACTGCTCCTGCTGCTGGTAAGATTGTCATCCTGAACTATCGTTACAACATGGATCTGACCAACGTTGGATTCTCTCAGGTTGACCTTGATCTGAAGAGCATGTCTATCGAAGCATTCCCTCGTAAGCTGAAGGCTCTCTGGCTGCTGGACGCTGCTTATGACCTGCGTCAGATGAAGGGTATCGATGCTGAGAATGAACTGGTCGTTGCTATGAGCTCTGAGATCAAGCACGAGATCGACGGTGAGATCCTCGCTCAGCTGTATCGTCAGGCTGGTAACACTGGTTTCACTTGGAGTGCTCAGAACCCCACTCAGTCACTGAGCTATGCTGAGTACAAGAAGACCATCATCGATGTGTTCACTGAGATGAGCAATGCTATCTTCACTGCGACTAAGAGAGTCGGAGCGAACTTCATCGTTGCTGGTGTCAATGTGTGCAACATCGTCGAGACTCTGGATGAGTTCGCTGCTGAACCTCTGGGAACTCGTAACATTAATGGTCCTCACTTCGTAGGTACTCTGGCTGGTAAGTGGAGAGTGTATAAGAATCCCTACTTTAATCCCAACACCTTCATGCTGGGTTACAAGGGTGATAGCTGGCTGGATGCTGGTTATGTCTATGCTCCTTACATGCCTCTGTACACGACTCCTACTGTCATCCTGGAAGACTTCCAGTTCCGTAAGGGTCTCGCTACGAGCTATGGTCAGCGCATGATCAACAATGCTCTGTATGCTAAGGGCAACATCACTCACTACAGTGCAAGTCGTATGGAACCTGCTTCTAACTAATCACAACTAAACTCCTAAAGGAGGATGGGGATTACATCCTCATCCTCCTTTATAATATGGTAAGAAAGGAGATCACAATCTATGACAGTTGAAGATTTAGTTAAAGAGATTAAGATCGACTTAGGTTGTGATGTAGTCTCCTTAGGTATCAGTGATGAAACTATTAAAGCTAAGATCTCTGAAGCATTACGTAAGATAAGTTCTTATGCTCCTAAGGTAATGATAGGTTCATTCCCTACTGCACCTAAAATACATATGCCAGATGGTACTACTTCAGTACTACAGATAATGTCTGGTGATATAGCATCAGATACTACGATGGTTGATAATGATGTGTTTGGATGGACTACTATTATGATGAATAGTGGTACTTCAATGTTTAGTCCTTACACAATATTAGAATCTCGTCAGAATGTACGTACCTTGCAGCAGTTTATAAAGATCACTGATTTTTATTATGATAAGGTCAACAACGATCTTTATATAAGCGGTGCAACTAGAGATACATTAGTTATTAGATACTTGATACCTTATGAAAGTATCGAAGAAGTCAATGATGAATTAGTAATCCAGAAAGTCAAGGAGTATGCATTAGCACTTTGTAAGATCATAGAAGGTATGATCAGGAGAAAATTACAGAATACTCCTGGTGCTATGCAACTTGATGGTGATGCTCTCACTAGCGAAGGTAACTCAGAGAAAGATAAACTCGATCAAGAGTTGCCAAGTGTTTTTAAATATTTAAGATTTGGTTTGAGGATATGATTATGGAGTATGGATTTATCTATGAAACTACAAATTTATCTAATGGTAAAAAGTACATAGGTAAACATAAGAGATATCAAAATCCGACTGACCCTGATGATTCATGGTATTTAGGAAGTGGTACTCATTTACAGAGTGCTATAAATAAATACGGTAGATCTAATTTCTCACGAAAAATATTGTGTAATTGTAAAGATGAAGAAGAGTTAAGGAGTAAAGAGAAATATTATATAGATTTATATAACGCTGTAGATTCAGATGAGTATTATAATCTATGTAGAGACGCTGATCCTCCTGTGAATATTAAGAAAGGTAAAGATCATCCTTGTTATGGAAAGCATCTCACTGAAGAACATAGAAGAAAAATTTCTGAGTCTAGTAGAGGACATAAGAAATCAGAAGAAACCAAAAGAAAGATGTCCTTGAATCACGCTGATATGAGAGGAGAGAAGAGTCCTATGTATGGTAGGATAGTTTCAGAAGAGACCAGAAGAAAGATGTCTGAAGCTAATTCTAATCCTACAGAGGAATTAAGACAGAAGAGATCTCTAGCTGTAATAGGAGATAAAAATCCTATGTACGGTAAGCATCATACAGACGATACTAAAATAAAAATGTCCTTAGCACAAATTGGAGAGAAGAATCACTTCTACGGTAAGAAGCATTCAGAAGAAACTAAAAGAAAAATTTCTGAGTCTACTAAAGGTATAAAGAAAGTATGCCATAGAGTATGTATCGTTTGCGGTACTTCTTTTATTAGTGCGTGCACTAATGCTAAGTATTGTGAAAGTTGTAGGTGATTCTTCTAATGAGAACTATGATGAATGAATTCAAACGTAGGGAATTTCAGAGAGAAACTGATAAACCTACTGTAGATAGATCACGTAAAGTTCCTTATTGTAGATATCGTGGCATCAGTGAAGATGGTATAGTGTACTTCGATGTTAGATCTGTTTCTGGTAACGGTATGTATACTGTTAAGATCAAACTCGAAGATTATACTGATGTCAAGGATGACGAGACATTAACTGCTCAGGAGAAAGTAAGACTATGTCTCGACGGAGATATCAAAGTATTCTGCTCATGCCCAGCTTACAGATATTGGGGATTTGAGTACATAAATACTCAGCTTGACTCTAATGAAGGAGATCCTCAAGAGAGATTTCCTATCATTAGAAATCCTCATCTTACAGGTATCTTGTGTAAGCATATCTATAAAGTACTACAAGTTCTACCTATGAACTGGACTACTATTGCTTCTGATATTCAAAGAGGTAAGTTCTTGGAGGTGAGATAATATGCCAAGAACTTTTGCTGGTATGAACTACAGACCTACAGATAAAGAAGTTAGATATCAGAGAGAACAGTTCTATGAGAGTTTAAGAGTACAAGGTATCCCTGCTAAGATTTACAGTATAAAACCTCACGAGGATAGTCATGATTTCTACGGTGATATAGACGAGAGATCAAATCCATATGTATCAGGATTTGATACTCTGATCACTTACGATGTATTACCTACTATCCAGACATTACGTAATTTAGGATGGTATCAAGAACAAGAAGATTTACCTATTATAGCTCACATTCCATTATTGTATGAGGATACTCTTAACGGTCTTACAGAATTTAGACCTAAGATTGATGACAAGATAGAATTGATCAGTAATCCTCTTGACGAGGATATCAATTGTGATAAACAATTCTACTTGATCAAGAAATTAAAAGGAGTAGGATTTCCTCATACTATTTACTACATAGCTAACATCGTACCTTACAGGAGGAATCGAGATGAGCTCATTTGATATCAAGATCCCTACTAGTTTGTACGATACAGGAGATCCTCTATTGGTAGATTCCGTGATGGAAGGGTTCTCTGATTATATTATAGATCTCTATGCAAAGAAGATAGACGAGAATCTCAGCAGAGCAGGTAGGTATGAAAAGTATCAAAAAGAGTATGGTCAGTCTGTAAGAGAGTGCTTGAAATCGAGAGGTTACCCAGAGGATATGAAAGTATCTGGTAGTCTCATAAAAGAAGCTCTCGTTAAAAAGTATAGATATGATCATATTGTGATAGAATTCTCTCCAAGACCTAGAGTGAAAGGATGCTCAAAGTCGCTAGAACAATTCGTAAGGATTATGGAATACGGAAGTTCTAAATTTCCAGCATTGAATTTTATGAGGTCTGTTAGGAGTGATATAACTAATAACCTTAGGAGGTACTACTATGAGTACTATGAGAGCTCCAATAGGAGTATCAACAACAGACATAGAAAAGTACGATAGAGCAGTAGCTTCCTACCTGGTAGGTTTAACTGAGAAATTAATCTATTCTCCTACGAGTAAAGCTCGTCGAGAGATCTCTAAACTCAAAACTGATGATGATAAAATACCGTGGGCTTTCATGAGTTATTATCGTCATCCTCAGTTTGAGATAGATACTGAGAGAGATGGTTTCCCTAATCGTATGGTTGGTGATAATACGGGTAACGTTCTACGTAAAGGTATCGTGAATAGTACTCGTGTTAAAGCTCTACCGATAAACCTGACATATTCGGTAGATATATGGTCTGGTACTCACAGGAGAGTATTAGAAATCGCTACCCTGACTGCCGAGAGATTATTCTTCAACGAACGTGTCCTGACTGCACCTGTTGATGTTGAAGATGAAGATGCTCGGTTTGCGATTCTTAATCTCGACTGGACAGACAACTCAGATATAGAGAATGAAGAAGAGATTGGTAGAATATACCGTCATACATTCACATTCTCTATAGATGCAGTGTTCAAAGTCATATCGACGACTAGGACGTATCCTTTGGACATGAGTAAATTATTGATAGAAATATATGAAGGAGAAGATATCAATGCTGAAGTATGTAAAAAATGTGACTTCGACAGATTACATCCTGAAGGGTGAAATCAATACACCTAATGGGATTACTCCTATCAGTATTAGAATCATCCGTGGTGGTCTGTACGAAATCGATACACATATCAGGTATACTAACTTAGATGAAGCTATTAAGAACGGAGACCTCGTACCTCCTTATGAAGAGAAGGTAGAAGTAGTACCTGAAGTACCTGTAGAAGATACTGTTGAAGAGGAGACTCCTGGCGAAGTTCAGGACGAACCTGAAGACGAGACTCCAGTAGAGGTAGAAGAGATTCCTGAAGTCGAAGAGGATACAGCTGACTCTGTAGAATCTGATGATGGTTCTCTCGTATGTCCTCACTGTGGTGCAGAGTGTGCTACTAAAGCGAGCTTGACTAGACATATTAATAAGTATCATCCTGAACAGTAAAGGAGGTTCTATCATGAGCACATTAGGACCCTATGCTATTGAACAGGATTACTCACATTATGTATCGAAGTCCTCTGGTATAATCTTCGGTGTAGTAGGTACTGCGACTAAAGGTCCAGTAAATGAGCCTACACTCTGTACCAGTAGCACTGACTTCATCAGAAAGTTTGGTAATCCTGACCCTAACCATATTGGACTCTACGCTGCTATGTATTATCTCAATCAGGGTAATCGTTGTTACTACGTTAGAGCAGAAGGTGCTACTCCTGCTGCTAAAGCTGCTCTGTCTATCCCTGGTAAGAAGGATGAGACTGTTGTAAGTAGTGCTATTACTCTCACAGCTAATACTCCTGGTACCTACTATAATAATCTTAAGGTTATAGTAGCTGCTAGTATCGTAGGTTACAAGATCACAGTAGCTGAAGGTAGTAGAACTCTGGAAGTCATCATGTACCAGATTGGTGATACTTTCAATTCTGCATACTTTACTGCTACTGCTGTAACTGAGGATCTTACAGAGCTTACTCCTGGTACTTACACTGCTGCTGGTGGTACTGACAGTGATACAGGATTAGTTGCTGCTAACTGGATCAAGGCACTAGAAACTCTTAAGAGTAGTGTCTATGATATCAACCTGTTTGCAGTACCTGGTATCTCTGATAATGCTGTTATCACTCAGGCTCTGCAGATTGCTGAAGCTCGTGGCGATGCTCTCTTCCTGGTAGATCCTCCTAACAACTTAGATCCTGACGATGTTACTGACTGGCATAATGGTACTAGTGAATATTCTTCTACCTCGAGTTTGTACAATAGCTCCTATGGTGCATTGTATTATTCTTGGCAGAATATTTACGATCAGAATAACGGTCAGTACTTGGATATTCCTCCGTCTGCTGTTGTTGCTCAGGCGATGGCTAAGTCTGCTAGAGAAACTGCTATCTGGTTACCTCCTGCTGGTATGACCAGAGGTAAGATTGAAGGAGTAGTCCAGCCTGTGTACTCTCCTGATGATGGAGAGCGTGATGCTCTTTACAGTGATTACAATGCTGTTAACTGCATCATCGAAGATCCTACTGAAGGATTGGTTGTCTTTGGACAGAAGACACTACTCAGATCTAATACTGCTCTGAACCGTGTGAATGTGAGAATGCTGATGAATTACTTGAAGAGAGTAATCGTAGCTGCTGCTAAGTATCTCACGTTCGAACCGAATGATCAGTATACATGGAACTCTTTTGAGGATCTTGTAGAACCTACTCTCCGTAGCATTGGTCAGCGTAGAGGACTGTATGCTTACAGGATTGTTAAAGGTGAAGAGATCGTCACTAATGATGATATCGATAACTATCGTATGCCTTGTAAGATTCTGATTCAGCCTACTAAGGCTGCTGAAGAAATTCCTATCTACTTCACGATCACTCGTACAGGGGTTGATTTCAATGAAGTCTTAGATAGTGATTACATTGCTACAATTTAAGGAGAAAGGAGATTAGAGTATGCCTAATAGTAGAGCTCTCGGTGCATCCCACTTAGCATCTCAGGGATGGGAAGTCCAGAGAAAGAATAATTTTATTCTCTCTATTCCAGGCGTAGGAGAGAGTGAACAGTTACTCACACTGGCTGTAGTCTCCTGTGCTCTCCCTACTGAATCTAATGAAGTCATCACTCTTAACTACGGTAACACTAACGTAAAAGTAGCTGGTCCTGCTAATACTGAAGGTGGATCTCTCGTAGTCCGTGATTATCTTCAGAAGGATATGGAACTGGTACTCGATAATTGGCGTAGAGAAGTCTGGAATAAGGATACTGATGCTATTGGCTTCGCTGCTAATTACAAGCGTCAGGCTCGTATTATCCAGTACGCTCCTGATGGTACTTATGAACGTACTTGGAAGGTTGAAGGTCTCTGGCCGTCGAGTATTGCTTATGGCGATCTGTCTAACAACGATGGTGGTGTTAAGGAAATCAACATCACTCTCCAGTATGACAAAGCCAGACTGTCTCGTTCATAAACTAACTGATAATATAACAGGGTGTATCTTACGAGGTACACCCTGTTGTACTATACTTAAATAATTTTGGACTTAATGATACTTAACTATAGTAATATAATCTTTCAAGGAGGAATATAGATATGAACAAGCCGACTCTAACTCAAGAAGTAGTACTCCCTTCTAAAGGATTGTTAAATCCTGAGATCCCTGGAGGAAAGATCACTCAACGTTGTATGATGGTTTATGACCAGAAATATTTGTCAGGTTCTGCTGCAGCTGACAATGGGTTACGTAGACTAATTAAGGAGACTTCTGTATCACCAGAAACTCTTGATGTAGGTAAACTGACTGTTCCTGATACACTATTCTTGTTGTTCAAATTACGTTCACTGTCTTATGGTGAACATCTTAAGTATAATACTCAGTGTCCTCGTTGTGGTAGGGATTTTACTGCAGACGTAGAAATCTCAAAAATCGAAGTGACTGATCTCGATCCTGACTACGAGAAAGAATTGTGTATTGAATTACCAGTACGTGGTGATAAGGTACATACTAGGATTTTACTGAATCGTGATCTTGATTATATTAATGAGGAACTTGATAGGCTTCGTAGTCGTGGTGCAGATACTGAAGGTCTTGATTATATTTTAAGAATCTCTCGCATGATAACCAGGATTGATCTAAAAGAACCTAATGCTGATGACGAAACATATCTTGATAATCCTGACGATATTCGTAAGTATGTACAAGATATGACAGATTACGATGCTACAGCTATCCTCTCTACAGTAGAGAATATTACATTTGGTATTCACGATACTGTTGAGACTAAATGTACTCATTGTAACAGGGAGGTGACTGTACCATTGGTACTTAATCCCAACTTCTTTCGTCCGAAGTATGACGTACGACATAAAGGTTCTAATAGATAATACATACAGATTATCGAGAGAACTTAATATGAGACCTGAAGATGTAGAACAGTTGTCTACATTCGAAGTAATTAGATATGCTGATCTATTATATCAGGATAGTGAAAAAGAAGCTGAGAAAGAAAAAGCATTGTATAAGATGTTAGGACCGCTTGCAGCGATATTCAGTCTTAAGAAGTAGGTGATCAAATGGCAGTATTAAGACAAGACCTACAACGTACTACTTTCCAGGATAAGCAGATAAAGCTTATGACAGAGATGACAGTAGATCTTGAAGGTCTACGTAAAGATAATGATAAGAACTTCACTGATCTTAAAACATCTCTATTATCTGGTTTTAATAGTAGTATACAGGGATTGTATTATTCATTTGTCAGATATATTGAGACTGGTACCGCTGCATTCGTTTCTGACATAGAAGATATAATGCAGGATGTACGAGAAGGTATAGATGAAGATAGTGATGATCGTGAACAAAAGAGTCTAAAAGAACACCAGAGACAAGCTGATAAGTATAGATCTTATATGGATTCACAAACTAAAGATATAGGTGCTAAAATTGGTAGAGTAATAAGTGGTCTATCTCAGATAGCATCCATCTTTGGAATCTCTTGGGATCGTTATACTGAATTAGCTGATCAATATAGTGACCTACAAAATATATATGTTAGGAATACTAGTACAACTCGTGAAGATGCTAAAGCTCTAAGAGATAGTATACTACAAACTGTAGGGGAATTAAATAAGAAAACTGATAATCTATACAGTGGTATTAGTAGTTTCGAGTTAATCGTAGGAATGATTAATACTACAGGTATAAAGAATAGAGAATTCTACGAAGAGTATGCTGAGATATTCTTAGAATCTCAGAAAACTATGAATCTGAACTTAGGTACCTTAGCTGAATTCTCTGATAAATTCTATCGTAAGTATAATTTCTCCTCTCAGACGATGGAACATTTGACAGATAGTATCCGTCAGAATACTGCAGGAACTTCAGTAAGTGAAGATAAGATGATGCAGTTCATGCAGGAATTAGATAGTGATATCATGTCTTATGCTATGAGAATGGGAGGGGATGTAGAGAGTAATTATTCAAGAATACAAGATAATATTACTAGTGTATACTCATGGTTAAATACACAAGGATATGATTCTGACTATCTATTTAAGTTAATAACAGGTGCAGCATCTGGTGATATATCTAACAAAACTACACTAGAGAGTTTTGGTGTATCATCAGATGGTGGATATCTAATGAGACAGTTGATGACTGATCCTTCTGGATTGATGACTCAACTGATTAATGCTATAGGTAGTAGAAGAATAGGTACTGGATTTGGAGATTATGGTAGACAAATAGCTTCTGCATATGGTATAGATTATGATACAGCAGTCCTCGCAGAAAGAAGAGGGTTGTCTAGAGAATCGTATAGAGATTTTCTGAATAACAGACAATATTCTAGTGATCCTGCTAATGAGATTTGGATGAGTGTAGAAGAAAGAACTGCAAATGCTACAGAAAGTATAGCAGCTACTATGTCTGATACACAAGAGTCAGTAGGTATAAAGTTATCAACCTTAACTACTACATTACAGAGTATATATAGAATCATCGCAGCTGTGTATGGAGCTTCGATAGGTCAAACTCTGTGGAAGTTCTTATCTGATACTTTTACTAAAGGATTAGGATTACCAGGATTATTAGGTAGTGGGTCTAATCTCCTAGGAGCCTTAGGAAAAGCTGGTGCTATAGCTGCTACAGCTTATCTAATTTATAACACAGTAGATAGTGAGATAAAAAGAAAACGTGCTCTAGAAGGCATAGGTGAAGAGATAGGTACCGCAGCTAGTTCTAACGCTGCTAATAATTTACATACCATAGTAGATGAAGAAGGTACAATTGGTTCAGCAGAGAGATCTAGCGAAGTAGTCTCTACAAATACTGCTCGTAATATAGAGTCTAAGATGCTAGGTGCTACTTCTCAGAATCAAAGTCTAGTCGATAAAGCTACTGGATGGACTTTAAAAACATTTGGTGGTTGGACTGATGAAGACGTACTTAGAGCGCAGACAGAGAATACTTTACCAGGAGCTATCACTGGAAATAAGTATAAAGTAGCACTTTATTCATCGGCTTTAGATGCTAAGAATGGTACAGGTGCATTTAGAGGAAAAGAACCTGATGATACTATGTACCGTATGCTCCAAGCTTACGAGAATAAAGGTGAGTTGTATGAAGACTGGATGTGGGCTTGGCTAGGCGGTGCTCCTAATGAAGGTTATGATACTAATAATCTTATATATGCATTAGAGAACTTTAGAAAAGGTAAATTAATAAGACCTAAGAGGACTTACATCTTAGGTATACATTCAGGTTATGATAAGAAGTCTTATGAAACAGTACCAGCATATAAATTAGGTACTCCATATGTTCCTAGTGATCAGTTGTCTTATCTACATGAAGGAGAAGCTGTAATACCTGCGATGGAGAATCCATTTAGTAAGTATGCTACTTCAAGGTATAATCGTAATGAAGAACTGAGACAAATAGTAGAACATACTAGGACAATCGCTGCTGAACAACCTGATGATCATGGTTCAGAGTTCAATAAGATAATTGATACTATGAAGGATATCCTGAGCTTCTTACAGTACTGGAGAACAGATAATATTAGCAGAGATTCTGTAAATGATGTATTACAATCTGCTAGAAATACTAACCTGAAGTTGCAAATCTTAACAGGAGAATCGACTCTAGCAACAGATTCTGTAGGGTAAGGTGATGTGTAATGGCTTATAAAGGTAATGAAATAGTAAACGTTGCACGTACCTGTATTGGTAAGAAGTATGCATCTTCATTTAATGGATATGCTATGGATTGCTCTGGATTAGTAGCTTATTGTTTATACAAAACTCTTGGTATAAAGAAAGCTACTATAGGTACAGGGTGTAAGCAGCAGTGGAATTATTTCTCTGGTAGAAGTCATAAAGGAACAGTCCTGTATCAGTCGTCTAGCATGAGTGGTAAAGGTAAGAATATATCCTCTAGTCAGGTAAAGGCTGGAGATCTATTATATAAATTCTTTTATGATGGTGGACAAAATCATCACGTTATGATAGCTACAGGATCAGGTAAAGGTACTGTTGATGCATCTGGTGGTGCTGGAGTAGTACGTGAGAAGTCCTCATATCCGTGGGCATTTCAAGATGTAGATCTGTGGGTACGTATGTATGAAGATGGAGCACAAAGTTCTACTACGACTACAGTAATGCAGCAAGAAGCTTCTAATCCTACGACTAGTAGTGGGCAGTCTCCTATAAGTACTGGTAATGTACAATCCCCTGCTCCTAGTTCTCCTGTCATTACGTCTGCTACAGATTCATCTGGTAATCCTTCTAGCTCTGGCAGTTCTCAGGATACATCTTCTTCAGCAGATGTAACATCTCAGGTGTCTTACGATTATTCTTATCTATTAGCTGGTGGATTGCCTTTGACTAGTGTAGATACTTACAAAGGTGCTATGACTTCTATATTAGCAAATATAAAGTCTACTAAAAATCTTGTATATAACGGTGCTACTCTACTAGGTAAATCACTCGGATTCTTGTATGATCTAACACATGGAGGATCATTTAAATTTATCTTACCAGAGTTCTCAGAATCATACAACGCTAATTATGAAGTAATCAATATACCAGGTAGGTCATCAGATATACAGAGTTATAGTGGAACTTCTTCACCACAAAGAAGTGTGAGTTTACAGTTAATGGCAGGAGAAGGTTTGTATAAAGGATCAGACCCTGTTACTGACTTACATAAAGATTTAGCATTCTTAAAATCTCTATTGTATCCAGATTATAATTCTTCTGTAGCATTACCTCCTGCAATTGTATTATTATATCTAGGACCTAAATCCGTATTAAAAGGTGTAATGACTACATGTTCTATTAATATGAAGAAACCGTATACTGTAGATGGTATTCCTATGTACGCAGAGGTATCTTTCACTATTACTCAAGCTAGCGACGATCCTCCAGATTATAAAGATGTTAGATCACAATCTACTGTAGCTTACTGATAAGGAAGTGATCAAATGAGTTTTTATGAAGAAGTAACTATTGTAGACAGGAGAAGAAGTAATCGATATCGTAAATGTCCTATTTATGCAGATAAGGAGACTAATGATTATGTCATAGGAATGAGAGATATTATAGACATACCTAAAACTCCTTCAGATACGATACATACTGTTACTTCTTCTGAAGTATGTAGACTCGATTTGATTGCATATAAATATTACAATAATGCATTACTCTGGTGGGTTATAGCACAGGCTAATAATATAAAAGACCCATTTAATGATGTAGTACTTGGAATGCAGTTGAGAATACCTAATATGAATACATTGTATGGTAATGGAGGTGTATTATCATGAGAGTATTTGGAGATACAACTCCATATCATGATAAGCAACCTCTAAAGTCTTTTGTTAGAGTATATGTAGCTGGTCATACATTAGTAAGTAAAATTGGTAAAGATGAAGCAAGAGCTCCTGAATATATAAGATCATTTGAGTTCAATAAATTAAATACATCTGGTACTTTCACATTAGTGATATTTGATAAGAACTGGACTGAGATAGAAGAAACATTCAATGCAGGAGCTAAAGCTATTAGTATCCAGTATGGGTATGTTACAGGAAAGCAGTCTCCAGTATATGAGTGTATAGCTACAGATTATACTGTAAGTTATACTAACGCTGGTGTTATTCTTGGTATAAATGGTATAGTCAATAGTGCTGTTCCTAATAAGAAATTACTCACTATGACTACTGGTACTAATAATCCTACAGAAGCTGTAAAGGCTATTTGTAGGAGACAAGGTTATAAGATAGGTAAGATGGATGAGACTAAAAGTGTGAAGTTACCTAACTCAGATTATTTCACATTGATAAAAGAACATCCTATTTCTTATATAAATCTTTACATAGCACCGTATGCTGTAAGAAAATCTGATGGAATGTCTGGGTTTAGATTCATACTGGATACATCTACTAAACCTGCTACTGCTCATTTTCTTCCATTGTCTGCTCAGTTGTCTGAGAGTAAAACTTTTGTATGTGAAAAAGGTATTAATAGTAGTGTAATATCTTTTGAAGTAACTGCAAAAGGTGTATTCGGTGGTATGGGTATGACAGGTAGTACCACCAATCTACAGATAGAAACTATTGATCCTTTAACAGGAGAAGTTACTAGTTCATCTACTTCTACAGGAGATGTAGTACTTACTACAGGCCAGTACAGTTTTACATTAGACGATAAAGAAGATGTAGGTACTTCTGGTGGACAAACTGGAGAAATGGCAGTCTCTGCTGCTAACTTTGGTACTAGTCTACGTAATAGCATACCATATGAAGGTACACTTACTGTATTAGGAGATCCTTCTATAGTCATAGGAGATACTGTCAGAGTATTAGTACCTACTGGGAGAGGAGACCTACATCTATCTTCTGGTTTATATTTTGTTAAGAGTATATCAGAATCTATAACTAATGGTCAGTATATAACTACTATGTCAGTAGTGAGAACAGGTACTGAGACAGGATTACAACTTCTGAATTATAAGGAGTTAGTACGATGAACATATCTTCAACAAGTAGTACTTACCCATATTTATATAGAGGTATTGTAAAGGATAATGAAGATCCTATGAAATTAGGAAGATGTAGGATTCATATTCCTGATATCTACGGTACCTACGATTATGATAAAGATTTATTACCTTGGTCAAGACCAATTACAGGTCCAGGAGTAAAAATTCCAGATGTAGAAGAGATAGTGTGGGTAATGTTTGAAGATGGTAATAGACAATCTCCTGTTTATATCATAGGAGTCGTTACTACTAAAAATCCATTAGAATCTTCTACAACTGATATAATATACAGTTACGGAGATTGTAAAATCTATTACAATAAATCAACTAAAGAATTATACATCACTAATGGTAATAGTACTATATATCTTAAATCTGATCAGATTGATCTGAGGAGTAAAGATGTGTTAGTGAATGGTAAACCTATCGGTACTGGCGGTGGTGGAGGAGTCGGAATCTGGACTTATGTGGTAGTAAAGGATGTGAGTGAAGAATGAGTACCTTGCGTGAAATGATAGGATCAGGTATAAGATTTCCACTGCTACCTGATGATCATCATAACTTACAAATGACATCAGATATCGAGAGGATCAATCAGAGCTTATTGTTGTTATTTGAGACTCCTAAAGGTACTAGATTATTTTTACCAGATTACGGTACTAATCTAAGACTATATAGATTTGAACCGAATGATGATATCCTCGTAGAAGCCCTACGTCAAAGTTTATATACTGACATCGGTAGGTGGGAGCCAAGGATAACTGTACAGAGTATAGATTTTTATAGAGATTCAGATTCTATAGATAATAACGTATTATATATTCATTTAACTTATACTATAGCTAATTCAAGTAATACTTATAATTTTGTATACCCTTATAAATCAGAACCTTATGATAGTGCTCTAAATGATACGATAGGTTAAGGAGGACGGACAATGAGTGACAATCCTATTTTCTCATACACTAGAAGAGATTATGAAGGATCTCGTAAAGAAGGTATGGCTAAAATACCTATCTTATCTAAAGGACTCTGGACTGATCTGAATGCTGGTGATCCTGGTGTAACTTTATTAGACTATATGCACGCTCTTGCAGATCTGTGTAACTATTATCTTGATCATCAAGCTTTAGAAGCATTTATTTCTACAGCTAAAGAAAGAGAAAATCTTCTACGTCATGCTCAGAATGCAACTTATAAAGCTAGAGCAGCTAAAGGAGCTTCTGTCGACGTTAGAATGTACATCAATCTGGAGACTGAATTTAATACAGTAGTTACAGTACCTAAAGGTACAGTACTGGACTCTACTGTAAATGGTGTAGTTTACAGAACGGATGAAGACTGTATTATTACAGAATCGCAGGTAGGTTACAGTGTACCTTGTACTCAAGGAGAAGTCACTACTGAAACCTATCAAGGTACTGGTGTATCTTCTCTTGTTTATTATCCTACTGATGAATACGTAGTACATTATGATCAGCAATATGTTCTACAAGGAACAGGAGTAGATATTGATACTATACAGATAGTAGACGCTACTGGAGTTATCTGGGAGCAAGTAGACTTCATAGCATTCGTAGATACTGCTTCTAAAGTATACCAGGTAGTAGTTGGTGCTGATCACAGAGTAACTATTAAGTTTGGTAATGGAGTGAGAGGTTATTCTCCTGCAGAGAGTGATGTATTAACGATAACTTATGTTAATACAATGGGTGATGAAGGTGGAGTAATCGAGAAGGAGATTAATGGTAATATAACTGTTGAAGGTTCTGACGCTCAAGATTATGTAGTATTTTACTATAATCCTTATCCAAGCACTGGTGGTAGTTACGGAGAATCTGACGAGGAACTGAAAAGAAATATTATATCTCATAAAAAGACATTAGGTAGAGCAGTGACTCGTGAAGATTTTGAAGATCTCGCTTTGATGATAGATGGAGTAAAGAGTGTAAGAGTCTATGATATTAATACTGCTCCAGATTTATGTCTCTACCATGAAGTGAAGATCTATGTGTTACCAGAAGATACTGTTAACGGTAGTGTTTCTCTAATGAATAAAATAACTTCCTATCTTAAGGAAAGAAGCATTCCACCTACTAATGTTCTGGTATATTATCCGACACAAAGAACTATTAATATAACTATAGATGTTAGAAGAAAACCTTATTTAGTAGAAGGAGAGGTAACTCCTAAAGATGAAGTGCAGCAGTATGTAGAAGAGTACTTTAATAATGAGGTAGAGATAGGAGAACCATTTAATCCTCTATCTCTTTCTACATATCTCACGCAAAGATTGACTACAGTGTCCAGCATCCTCAGTATTAATCCTTCAACTCCTGTAGAAGTAGGAGAAACAGGTATTCCAGCTTTAGGTACTCTTACCATTAATGTGAGGTGATAACGATGACTATTAGAGAGTATGTAGTAAAAACATTACAAGAACCTCTAAGGAAATATCGTACACCTATACAAGATGCTATCATTGAGATTATGATAGAGTACTTCGAGAATTATCATATAAGTATAGAGAAATTACCTTCAATAATTACGCCAGACCCTGTAGATGGCAGGTATGATATTATCAATGCAATAGCTGCATCCTATAAGTTTACTATTAGACCTGAAGCATTAATAGAAGAACAAGTAGCTATATTAGCTAATATAGCTTATGTATACAAATTAAGAGGTTCTGTTTATAGCATTGAACATATGAAAGAATTGTATGGAGGTAATCTCCCAGAACCTGTTAATGTTAATATTCCGTCATATGGAATATTCAGATATTGTATTTCACCTTATGATCAAACAGATGTATATCAGGACGGTAACCATTATAGACCAGGTATCTATGATGTAAATATCTATAGGTATAATGAAGATATAAATACACTAATATCTTGGATGTATGAAGAATTAGTAACTTCTGGAGCTCTAATAAAAGTGATCAATCATATAAACTCTGGTGAAACGAATTCAAGAGATCCAGACTGTACTGTATCTTTCTCTGGAGACTTAGAAGATTTGTATGAGTCTAATTTATACTTAACAGTAATTGATTCAGATAATAGAGTCGTAGCTCTCAAAAGTGTAGATGAATTCAGGTATATTAGAAAAGTACCTACAGATTATGCTGTAAGAATTCTAAAGTATG
>Ga0209723_1000233_pt1 | contig 109620 bp, 96 predicted proteins | sample BiotimSIPDNA_2_FD_185750 | JGI IMG/M metagenome (GOLD analysis project Ga0209723, IMG submission 185750) | Anaerobic biogas reactor microbial communites from Washington, USA - Biogas_R2 time_0 SIP DNA (SPAdes) (version 2) | ecosystem: Engineered > Bioreactor > Anaerobic > Unclassified | place... | reverse complement strand
GTTTTCAAAACTGGTTATAAGCAGAAGCTACATAAGAATAATTATGGGATAGCACGGAGACAATTTGATCAAGACGGGAATGCAATTCTTCCGTCATCTTCATCACAAACCGAGGACTTTTCTGCGTCCTCTTATGCTAGCGCAAACACACCTTCATTGGGTGGATTGATACCCCCAATGCAGGCCTCAGCGGATTGCATCCAGCGGTAAAAAGCATCGCCCTGCGCCAGCAGTCTCAGTTGATAACCCGCTATCTCGCTGCCACCTACGACACTGATGAAGTCATAATCACCGGTAGAATTTATGCGGGTAATCTCTACCTGTGTGGAACTGTAAATGGCCTGACCGTCCAGAGTACCCCTGACTTCCTGTTCCAGCACTGCCTTGTAACCGGCTAAAGTTGCCAATCCAAAGGAAGGGTCGGGTAGCACATCACCACTTTTATTCGTCCCATCATTACCATTGATGGTTGAGCCACCCTCAGACGCCTTGTTGAATACCGATGACACGGAGCAAGCCATGATCGATAAGACTATACCAATGCCAATGAGAACAAAAATTGATCGTGATGATTTTTTCATTTTCCCTCTCTTCTCTCAAGGCTGATGGTGGCGGTATATGATGCCACGATCCCTCCGCTTGCAGCGTTCTTGAGCTGTTTGTCAAGTATGTCGATCTTGATATTGAACTTTCCTTCTCCGAATGGAAAGACTTGCTCGATCCATGGGTCTTTATCTGTGGTCAATGATGCGGAACCGGTAATATTATGAGGTGGGTTTTCAGGGCATTGGATGATGACTTGATAAATCCAATCAAAGTCGATCGGCTGACCGATCATCAATTTAAGACCCATGCCATTATCTGCCTCCACCAACTTGGAATCCACAAAACCCAGAGCATAACCGGGATTCATCCAATCAACATCGCACTCACTATTAGGAAATGAAGTGACGAAATTTTCTTCAGTGATGGTACTGTTATAAGATTCGCGGTAAGTGGGACGGCTTGGATCGGGTGCAACCAGGCGGCCTTTGGATTTTAGAATCGAATACCAGGTAATGCCTGGATCTGGAATTGAATAATCGGATCGGGCAAAAAGGGTGTAAAAATAATCGCACTTTTTGATCTCAAAATTGGTCGTATATCGGGCTTGCGTCTTAAAATTACTGTCGTAGGCTACTATGGTGATAGTTTCATAACCATCCCTTCCTGCTGTATAAAGCGACAATGCGGTTCCGTTGGCGGAGGTTGGAGTAATCTCTTGCTCGTCAAACTTGCCTAACTTTGCAGTCACGATAATTGAGTCAGGCCCTGTAATGGGTGCCAGGTCGTCTCTTCCAGCCACCCACCAGCGGACCGTGAACATGTAAGGATCCCCTGCGCATGCTGCACTGTCCAATCCGCTAATTGAAACACCCCAAAGGCCGGATTTCTGTTCTAGGCGATTTGCCGCAGCAGCATTTGGGCTGGAAAAGACCAATACAAGAATTAAAAAGGTTGGAACAAGAACTTTGATAGAGCGCAATAAAGAATGCTTTGAGATGATTTGCATCGATGCCTCCTCATTAGGCAATGATTAATATAGACGCAGTTAACTTCATAAACACTCTGGGGGAGACCCCTCTGCTACAATATTTCTAGGGTAGATCGCCCCAATCCGCTTCCAGGTACATCGAGCCGCTAACGGTCATGGGCAGGGTGGACTTGACACCACTGGCCAGGTCGTAAATCTTGAGGGTGGAAGTAGAACCGGAGGTGATGCTATAGAGCACCTGTGTGCCATCCGGTGACCAATCCACAAAGCTGGCATCCGGTCCATCGACGATCGTCACATTGCTGCCATTCGGTTTCAGCAGCACGACCCGGCTGTCGGTCAGGGTCATGCCGTCGCTGTCAAAATAGACCAGGGTCATAGCAATCCACTGCCCATCCGGTGACCATTGATACCATAAAGGTGCCGAATTGGGCTCCGAAAAGATTGCTGTCATGCCGCTGTAATCGGCGTTGGCAATGTAAAGTGGGCTCTGGTAGTAACCAAACATCTGTTGGGTGGCGGTGACAAAGAACAGTGAATCAGGGGAAAAGGCAAAGTCACCGGCATAAAAGGTCATCGGCGGGCTGACGGTCACGCCACTTACCAGGTTGACCAGGTTGGCAGCGCCACACTCCGAGTAGCAACCACAGAACGTTACCCCCGCCCATTGCCCGTTTTCAGACACACTCTGGGGAAACTTCAGCCCGCCGCCGATGTTCTTGATAAATATCTCGCTGGAAGGCGTGTCAAAGTTGACCCTGACCAGGTCAAAGTTCAACAACACCTGGTCATCAAGATCCTCGACAGCCGGGCAGGTCAGGTTGCCGCGGTAGAAAATATACTCACGGGCATCGCCAACCCATTGCAGGATGCGCCGGCCATCGACGAAACTGAACATGCTGGTGCTGGCAAAATCGTGGATGAATGAACTGGTGCCCCGGTCAAACGCCAACAGGCTGCCGTCTGGAGAAATGAGAGGGCTTCCATAGCTCATTTCATAGCTTTCAGCCACACCGTCCATGGTGATCTGGGTGATCGCGCCGGTATCTACGATGTATCGCCAGAGGTTGCCATTGTGGGCGTACACGATCTGTCCGCGGTCGGGGACCTCGACCGCAGGTTCTTCAGTCGGCTCTTCGGGCGCTACCGTGGTCTCAACGACCGGCTCTTCGGTGGGCGCCTCTGTTGTTTCAATATTGTGGGGTTCTTCTTCTGTGGGTGTCGCTGTGCCCGAAACGGAACAGGCTAAACTTACTGCAAGAAGAAGAATGAGCAGGAGGTAAAGAGGTGACCTGTGATTTTTCATAAAGACTCCTTTCGCGAAAAGAACAGGCGGATCGATAAATAAAATTTTACACCCATTTAAACATCGACCAGTGTCTTGTATCAATAGACATTTACCTGGGGGCTTTTTAACTACTTCGGAACATTCTGGGCAGTCAACCACAACTGCTGCCCATCGGTCTTTGCCCTGAGCCAGCCGTAGACGTCGGTTGGCAGGCAGGTTGAGCAAAGGGGAGCAGGCGAAAACTGGGTCTGGTTGATGAGCGCTGCGTTTTGGGGATCCACCGCCAACCAGACGACCTGCGCAGCGGGGTAACCGTTGGCAGTGAGCATTTCACCGCCTTTGAAAGGCAGGATGAGCAGGTTGGTGTTTAACAGGTTCTCGGTCTTAAAAACGGTGCTGTCCCCGATCACCAGGTTGGCAGAAAAGTCCTGCCAAATGATCGAAAACAAGGCATTATTGTCCTGGGCTGCCTGCAGGGTGAGAAAAGCGCCGTTGCCCAGGTCCAATCGGTCGTCGGGTGACATGTGTGCCTGGTCAACACCCGCTGCGCTGAAGGACTGGTAAAGCTGGCGGGTGGTTTGGATGCGCTCGGGATCGCACGCCCAGATCACCTGGTGGATACTGATCCGATCCTCAAGGTCGACCAGCCCGATGACATCATCCTTTTTACATGAGGGGATGACCAGGCTGTCCAGTTCTCTAAAGGTGAGCGGCATAAAATTCGAAAGCTGTGTGCGCAGGTTGCTGGGTTCGACGGCACCATTGACCAGCATGAAGCGCCCGCCGGGTGTTTCAGCCAAAAGGACGGGGTTATCCCCCGCTGGCAGCAAGACCAGGGATAGTTTGCCGTCAGGTCGACCCAGTGCCAGTGACCAGGTCACCAATACAGCACAGCCCAGGGGAACCAGCAGGGCAGCGGGTTTGGCAATTTTCTGCCAGGCTGCTTTCCAATCCCGGATAAAGGTCAGGGTAAAAAGGACGACGTAATATAGAATCACCCAGGCGATGGAAAAATGGTTTAAGGCAAGTGAGGTCGGTGCCAGGGCTGCCAGCCAGGTCACCATACGGTTGGTGTAGGCGGCAAAAGGCCATGCCAGGTAACCCAACACCCGGCCAAGCCCTGGGAAGAGCAAGCCGCCCAGCAGTGCCACGCCCCCCAGCACCATCACCAGGGGTTGAACAGGCAGCACCAGCGGGTTGGCAACCAGGAAAAGCCATGAGAGGCGCCTGAAATGAAATGCTAAAAGCGGCAGCACCATGACCTGGGCGATCAGCGTGAACAGCAGGTATTGGGTGAGCGGGACCGCCAGGCGCTCGACAAGTTCCGGCTTCAGGCGGCTCGCCAATTGTTCAGTTAACCAGGTTTCAAAGGGTTGCGCATACAGAACCAGCCCGAGGGTTGCCATGAAAGAGAGTTGAAAACCGATATCCCAGGGCAGGTTTGGGTTGACCAGGCACATACCCAGGACGGTGATACCCAGGGTGTTGAGACCGTTGTTGCGCCTGCCCAACAGTGCCCCCAACATCCCCAGGCTGCCCATGATGGTGGCGCGAACAACTGCAGCTTCAGCCCCGACCAGGATGCAGTAAAACGTAAGCAGGATGACCGCCCAGGTGGTTCCCCGGCGCTTTCCCAGGGCACGTGAGAGCAATGAAGTTACCAGCCCGGCCAACAGGGCAACGTTGAAACCCGAAATGGCAATGATGTGGGCGGTGCCGGTGACCTGGTAGGCGTCATTGAGGGTGTCAGGCAAACCTCGATCATTTCCCAGCAGGATTCCCATCAGCAGGTCCGATTCGGGGGAAGGCAGGATTGCAGTCAGGGTATCTTCTGACCGTTCCCGCAGCTGGTAGATGGCAACCAGGATGGGATTGCCCGCTTTCTCTTTCACCACCTCGACATGCGCATAGCTTATTAGGCTATGGATAGAACGGCGTGCCAGGTAATCGCGATATGAGAAGTCATGACCATCAGGTGGTGTTTGCAGCTTTCCGCGCACCTCGATTCGCTGACCATAGTGATAGTCTTTTCCCGGCATGACCTGCAGTAGAACCTGCCCTTTGATCTTGCCAGCGTCGGGCTCGTCTGACTCCAGCGGAGTGAGCGCTTCGACCTTCACCACGAGGCTGGTGTGGGTGTCATGCACTTCGGGAGGCTGGATGATCACGCCCACAAATTCAACCAGTCCTTTGTCATTGTAAAAGGATGCCTGGTTGGGAGAAGTAATGGGTTTGCTTGCCGAGAGCCGCCAGGCGCCAAGCAGGAAAAAGACAACCAGGACGATGGGCGGGAGTCGGCTGACCAGCGGGCGATGGGTGAACAGGTTGGGTCCACGCCTTAAGGTCAGCGGAACGAGCCATAAAACCAGGCTCACACCCAGCAGGATCAACCAGGTGCGTGAGTTGATGCTCAAAAGGTCTCCTGACAGGATGCCCAATAGGTTGGCAGCAGCGATCCAGAAGAAAGGCATGAACTTGGGCAGGTGGACGGAATGATCAACTGGTGGGGCAGCGGCAGATGTTGGTGACGCGGGCTGGGTGGCCATGGTGAAATTTTAGCACGATAGAATAAAAAGTAAGGGGTATTTTCAATAATAATTGCAATGACTTGGTCTATAATCCTTCAAAGATGCGGAGGTTCTAATGTCAAAAAACTTTAACTGGATTATTACCTGCCTGGTCTCCTTGGGAATGATTATCCTGTCTGCCTGTTCAATCCGTAAAGCAGATTCAGCTATCCTGAATGCTGAATGGCGCTGGCAGAGTTGGCAAGGACCGCAGGACGCGCGACCAACCATGGTTTATAACCCTGACCAGTACACACTGACCTTATCGCTGGATAAGACGGTGGCGATCAAAGCGGATTGCAACTCGGCGGGTGGGGAGTTCAGGCTCTCTGGTGGGAAACTTACCTTCAGCAACCTGTTCATAACAGAAATGTACTGCAACGATGCTTCCCTGGATACAACCTTTGTTCAAATGCTCAGCCGGGTAACGGCATATCGCCTCGAAAATAGCTGGCTGGTCCTGACCCTGGATGATGGAAAGACGGTCATGCACTTTTCACAGTAATTGCGAAAAGAAAACAGGTTTGGAAAGAACCAGGTGTGGGGGAGTCGCTGGTTAAATGGTAGAGATGATCGCCTTTAAACGGGTTAATTGCTGCCTGATCTCATCCCGGTCCTCGCGGAAATACTCCAGGGTCAACCAGGCAGGTCTGACCTTTGTCAAAGCCCACTCCAGCAGGGCATAGTCTTCCTCCTGGAGGCTCTGGTGGGCATCATACAGCCTGCCATCCCGCTCCCGTACCCCCGAAACGTGCACCTGGACCACTTTTTCCAGCGGCAACAGGCTGACATAGTCCTCTACTGCCATGCCCAGCACCTGGGCGGCAATGCGGGCATGCGAGAGGTCGAGCAGCAGGTCGCACCCGGTCTCTTCCAGGATGCGATTGATCACCATGGGATTGGTCTCCATGAGGTATTTTTTGGGGTGCAGCACAGCGATGTTTTCCAGGATAACCGGGAGGCTTTGGCTGGTTTTTAATCGCTTGACCTTCTTTATGTAGTTGCGCACCAGCATTTGCGTGGGCGGTTGTGGAAGGTAAACCTTTGCCTTCATCGCCAGCCAGGTGATCGCAAAAGGCAGGGGCACGAGGTGCACGGAGATGACCGGGCTCTGGGGGCATACCTCGAGATGACGGGCGAGTTTCTTTTGCAGAAACCATTCCAGTCCAGCCCGCCCGGCATGCAGATGAAAGGGAAAACCCGGCAGTTGTGCCTGTGCCTGGCGGATGCGCTCAACCGGCACCTTGTCCACCACCTCGATGGCGTCCAGCGGCACCACGCCTTTTTGCACCAGGTCAACCAGCGCGTGGGACAGGTTCATTGAGATTTGGATGGGGTGTGTGCTGCTCATGGGCTATTCTTCCTGCCAGTTATTATACAGGTCTTTTCATAGGAGACTAATCCCGGTTCCATTTTCAACAGCCTGGGATGTGGTTTGACATCATTGGGGGCGAAAGGTAAAATCAAGCCCACTTATGGATAAAGAACTGCTTGCCCTGCTCAACCCCCAACAACAAAAAGCGGTCGTCGCACCTGAAGGCGCGGTTCTGGTTTTGGCGGGTCCCGGCTCGGGCAAGACCCGCGTTCTAACCTACCGCATTGCCTACCTGGTCGGTGGATTGAACATCCCTCCACACAACATCCTGGCCGTGACCTTTACCAACAAAGCGGCAAAAGAAATGAACGCGCGGGTCGAAAAGATCATTGGCAGCCATGCCAGCGGGTTGTGGTTGGGCACTTTCCATGCCATCTGCGGGCGCATCCTGCGGCGCGAAGCCGACCTGCTGCCCGTGGACAAAAACTACGTCATTTTTGATGAAGATGACCAGCGCGCCTTGATGAAGCAGGTCTTAAAAGAAGCCAATGTTGACGAGAAACTTTACCGGCCGAACTCGATCCTGGATGCCATCTCGCGTGCCAAGAATGACCTGACAAAGCCGGCGGATTATCCCATCCAGACCTTCCGCGATGAGAAGATCCGCGATTTTTACACCCGCTATCAGCAGCTGCTGGTCAAGAACAATGCCATGGACTTTGACGACATGCTGCTCTACACGGCAGACATTTTGGAACGCTTCCCGGTGATCCGCGACAAGTATGCCCACCGCTTTGAACATATCCTGGTCGATGAGTTCCAGGATACCAACCAGGCACAATACTTCATCCTGTACCACCTGGCATCAAAACACCATAACCTGTACGTGGTCGGTGATGAAGACCAGTCGATCTACCGCTGGCGGGGTGCGGATTACCGCAACTTGAAACGCTTCGAGAAAGACTTTCCCGGTTATTTGAAGATCCTGCTGGAACAGAATTACCGCTCCACGCAGTCCATCCTCGATGCCGCCATGGCAGTCATCGACCAGAATGACAACCGCACCCGCAAAAAACTTTTCACTGAAAAGACCAGGGGAGAAAAGGTTGCCCTCTATGAGGCAATGGACGACCATGATGAGGCTGAATATGTCGTGAAAGCGATTTCCAGGGCGATGAACCTGGGCAAGGCAAAGCAAAGCGACTTTGCCACCATGTACCGTACCAACGCCCAGTCACGCCTGTTGGAGGAGGAATTCCGCCGGGCGGGGATCAATTACCGCCTGGTGGGTGCCCAGCGCTTTTATGGACGCCGTGAGGTCAAGGATGCCATTGCCTACCTGCGGCTGGTCCACAACCCACGCGACCAGGTCAGCCTGGCACGGGTGATCAACACACCGCCGCGCGGCATTGGCGACAAAACGGTCGAAAAACTGGCACAATACGCTGCCAGCGTCAATTTGACCAGCGGTGAGGTGCTCTTGGACCTTGCCCTGGGAGACAGGTCCGTGCATTTGCTGCCGCTGGGCAGGGAAGGTCTTAAACTGGCAAGCTTTGGCAAGTTGCTGACAACCTGGCGGGCATTGGTAGAACAGGGCAGCCTGGCGGACCTGTTTGACCGCATCCTCAAGGACGTGGACTACCAGGTCTACATCAATGACCGCAGCGAAGAGGGTTTTGACCGCTGGGAGAACGTCATGGAGTTGCGCCTGGTGGTCATGGAATATGAAGACCAGGGGTTGGGTGAATTTCTTGAGTCGATGGCACTGGTGGCAGACCAGGACACCCTGCCCGAAGTGATGGACGCACCGACCATGATGACCCTGCATGCCGCCAAGGGGCTTGAATTTGAGCAGGTGTTCATTGTCGGGCTGGATGAAATGTTATTGCCGCATGTACGCTCGCGCGATGATGTGGAAGCCATGGCAGAGGAAAGGCGGTTATTCTACGTGGGCATGACCCGTGCCAGGCAGAAACTGACCCTCGTCAGGGCACGCCGCCGGCGCAGCTCCTACGGCAGTTACGAAGAAACCCAACCCTCACGCTTTTTGGATGACCTGCCGGATGACCTGATCGAAGGTGAGCGCCGAACCTATCGCAGCCGGCTTAGCAGCGCACCAACAGGTCCTTCCAGGACGCCGCGCTGGGAAGTGCCCGCATTTCGCGTGCCACTAAAGGATACTACCCCCAAAGAGACAAAGTATAAGAGCGGGATGCGCGTCAGGCACCCCATCTATGGCAATGGCACCGTGCGTATCAGCCGCATCGAGTTGGGCGATGAGACGGTTGAGGTCAATTTTGACCGTGGTGTACTGAAAGCCCTGGTGGCATCCCTGGCGAACCTGGAGATCCTGGGTTAGGCAGGCATTTGAGGTTGAGCCTGATTGGGGGTAATATTAAGTTTAGAGGTATCCTGTGAAACGCTATTTGGCCTTGGTTGGTTTGCTGGTGGTAAGCCTGGCGTGCAGTCTGAGTGCTCCCACGCCTGTGGCCTGGTCCGGCACGCCCACTGCCGCTGCCCGGCAAGCCACCTCTACTGCCTTCAGCCTGACCCGTGCGGCAGAACTGACCGCCATGCCCACCCTGCCTGGCGCTAAAACACCAACCCCCCAAGCCCAAACCCCGACCGCCACACCCATTCTGACCCCGGATGGTCCATGGCTTGTTTTCCCGACGCATGACGGTGCCAGCCTGTTGGCCTACGACCTTGACCTGGCAACCATTACCAGGCTGGACCTGCCTGCCCTGCTGAACCTTGATGATTTATCCGCGGGTTTATCACCGGATGGGAAAGTACTCCTGCTGCGTGCGGGGTCGGTTGAAAATTTGAATGAACTGGCACTGTACATGGTGACTGATCCCAACGATCCGGCCCAAAAGATCACCCCGTTGCTCTCGCTCTACCTGCAGCGCCAGGTGGTCAACCAGGTGGGCAAGCGCCCCGCCAGGGCGATGAAAGCGGTATCTGAAGATGGCAGGATCGCCTGGTCAGGCAACAGCCAGCAGTATGTCTTTACAGCCGCGCTGGATTCAGACTCAAGCGACCTGTACCTGGGAGACCTGAACAGGAGCAGCCTGGAAAGACTCACCGCCAGGTATACCCATGATCTTCACCCCACCTGGTCCATAATGAATAATTGGATGATATTTGAGGAGTCGGATATAGACCGTGAGGATGGTACCTGGAACCTGACCGCTGTTTCAGCCTTTCGCATCCCCCGCTTTGATGAAACCCGTTTTCTTTACCTGCCACCAGCCGCCAGTTCACAGGAATCGTTCATTGGCTGGGCAAATGCGGTCAGCCTCATCAGCTATAGTTGTGATCTGCAATCCTGCAGCAATCTCAGGCAGGCGGACCTTGAAAATGTGGCAGTTAAAACCATTTACCAGGAACATTTCAAGGAAGCGGTGTACGGCAAAGACTCTGATGCCCTCGCAATGATCGTTGATGCATACTCAGCCAGCCTGGATGGCAAAAGTGCCGGTGTATACCTCATGGCCAGCGGCAGCAGCGCCTTCAGCCAGGTTCTGGCAGGCGATTTTAAGAACCTGCAGTGGAGCAGCGTGGGCAAGATGTTCCTGGTCAGCGGCAGAATGGGTGTGATGGGCATCAGGCCGGGCACCTCGAGCATCACCCTGGCAAAGGAAGACAATGCGGCTTTTTCACCCAGCGGTTCCTGGCTGGTGGGATGGAGTTCGCAGGAGGAACATCCTGGCATCAGGCTCTATTCAGCCACCGGCAGCCTGCTGCAAACCATCAGCAGCGAAGCGGTCAGGCATGTGACCTGGCGCATGGACTCAAAAGGGTTCTTTATGGCCACCGATTCGGGACTTTACCAGGTTTTGTTCCCTGACCTGAAACCCCATTTGATCACGGATGATATTTACCTGGGTGATGATCTGCAAACGGTTTGGCTCAGGCCGTGATCGGTGCATGTTGTATAATCTAGACAGATCGAAAAGAGGTGAAATATGTCACTGGAATTTACCTGGTTTGGGCATGCCACATTGGGCTTAAAAACGGCCGGTTTTAACATCCTGGTCGACCCATGGTTCACGGATAACCCGGCAGTCAAGATTAAAACCAGCCAGGTTTCCGCTGATTACATCCTGGTGACCCATGGGCATGGCGACCACCTGGGCGATACCCTGGAGATCGCCAGGGGCTGCAATGCTACCGTGATCAGCAATGCCGAGATCAGTGGCTGGCTGCGCAAGCAGGGCATTAAATCCCATGCCCAGCACATTGGCGGAGGGCACCAACATCCATTTGGCTATCTGAAGCTGACCATGGCACTGCATGGTTCGGGGCTGCCGGATGGCAGCTATGGCGGCAACCCAACCGGTCTGCTGCTGACCACCAATGACGGGCTGAAGGTCTACATGGCGGGCGATACCGGCCTCTTCGGTGACATGCGCCTGATCAGCGAAGAAGGGGTCGACCTGGCAGTGATCCCGATCGGCGATAATTACACCATGGGTCCGGCGGATGCCTTGCGGGCGGTCAAGCTGCTCGCCCCGCGCCTGGTCGTCCCGATCCACTACAACACCTTTGACCTGATCAAACAGGATCCTGTGGCGTGGGCTGAGCGGGTTAAAGCGGAAACAAATGCGACCCCCCTCGTTTTAAAGCCTGGCGAAAGTTATACGCTCGCGTAGCCCCCGGGGTTGATATGGCACCTGACAATATGAACCAACCACCTGAAACTGATCCTTCCCGCGTTCCGCCCGGACAACTTTTGACCAAACGTTTTCCCGTCCTGCATTACGGGCAGGTCCCGCCATTCTACCCGGCGCTGTGGGATTTCAGGGTGTGGGGCGAGGTGGAAGAGATGCTGGTTTTGAGTTGGGACCAGTTCCTTGAACTGCCGCGGGTCAGCATACAGATGGACCTGCACTGTGTCACCACCTGGAGCAAACTGGATACCCTTTGGGAGGGGGTCAGGGTGCGTATGCTGGTTGAGCAGGGTCTAATAAAGATCAAACCAACAGCCCATTATGTCATTCAGCATGCCGCCTTTGGTTACACTACCAACCTGCCCATTGAGATCGTCATGGCAGACAATTTCTTGCTCGCAACCCATTATGATGGCAAACTGCTCACCCCCGAGCATGGCGCACCCCTGCGCGGGGTGATCGGTGCCATTCCCGGCAGAACAGACCTGAAGGATGTCTACTTCTGGAAGGGCGCCAAGTGGTTACGCGGTTTGGAATTCGCGGTGAGCGACCGACCCGGTTTTTGGGAACGCGCCGGCTACCACAATGAAGGGGATGTCTGGAAAGAGCAGCGGGTGGCTTAGGTTTTAGCCCGAAGTTTTCCGTGCCCGCAGTAAAAAGATCCCCAGGCCAATTCCACCCACCAGGAACAACCCACCTGCCACCCCAAGCAGCACAGAACGACCCCCGCTTGCTGCAGCTTCTTCAGCCGGCAGGTTGGATGCGGTCTGTGCGCCAAAATCAATGGTAATGTCATCCCCCGGGTTCACCGTCAGGGCGAAATTGGTCGTGGTGGTGGCGTTATAGCCATCCGGGATGGCGACGCTGACATTGTATTCGCCTTCCGGGACCTCTTTAAAACACAGGGGTTCCACCGTGTCATCCAGGTCCGGGTTGCCTCCGGGAGTGGTTCCGCTAAGGGATACCGTGCCGAGGCGGTTGTTGATGTTCACCGCACCGCCTGCGAGAAATGACTCCTCCTCGGTGCGCATGCCGGTGCCATCCAGGTCATCAAACAGCACGATACAGATATTGCCAAAGCCCGGTACCGGGGTGGGTACGGGCGTGACTTCTGTTTCTACCGGTGCAATGGTGGTTTCTGTTTCCTGGGGTGGTTCAACAATGCCCAGCACCAGTTTGTCTCCCGGGTAGATGGTGCAGGCTTCATCCAGGCTGTTCAACGAGATGATCGTAGCAATATCTACCCCGGTCAGCAGGAAAATGCGTGTGCAGTTGTCACCTTCCTGGACGGTGTACAGGATCCGACCATCTGCGCCGGGGGTGGGGGTTTGATAGGTGGACTGAGCATTGGCTGAATATGCGGTTATTCCAGGAAAAAGCAAATATCCCACGACCAGCAGGATCGCCAGGCTAAAAATGCTCCACAGAGCGAAAATTCGTTTATTCATGATATTCCTCTTTTTTGGTTCAATTCATCAATTCCTGATAATTCCTAGCAGGCAAATAAAAGAGTCAAACCTCATTTTAGCAGGTTTTTTTCGGATTTGTCATACCTTTTCTAACTATTCCGGTTTGTTGTCCAACACCTTCATTCCCTTTATAATTGATTCATGCAGCCGGGACGCTTGAGATTTGCATTAAGATCAGTGCTATTGCCGATTTTCTTATTTATACTGACGGCATGCGTGCAGTCGGTTGTCCAGGATGTGCCTACCCCGCAGTTTACCGCTATACCACAAACCGAAGAACCGACACCGACCATTAATTGGTTTCCGGCGACCGCCACACCCACCCCGCTGCAAGCCATTCAGCCAACACCAACCAGCGTGGCTTTTGATCCCCAGCAATACCTGGGCGTCATTCTCTACGAGGATGATTTTTCTGACTCGACCAGGTGGGAGACGGGCAAAACGGCCTCCGGGAATGTGGTTTATGGGGATGGGCGTTTATCCCTGGCGGTGGCTGGCAATAAAGGCAGCCTGACCAGCCTCAGTCCATATACCCTTCCGGCGGATTTTTATCTTGAAATGACCGCTAATGTTTCGCTGTGCCAGTATGGCGACCAGTATGGCATCCTTTTCTGGTATCTTTCCAGCGGGGACACCTACCGCCTTTCGCTGACCTGTGATGGGCGCTTGCGGCTGGAACTGATCGCCGGTAATGGCGGTGCTGTTTTGCAGGACTGGACCTATGCCCGGAAGATGATCCCCGGCTCACCAGCCGAGCAAAAGATCGGCTTGTGGGCGAAAGTCGGCGAGATCCGGGTCTTTGTCAACGGCGCAGAGCAATTTACCCTCAAAACGGGTCCTGATCGCACAGGCAGGCTGGGGGTTTTTGCCCGCGCTGCGGGTGAGACCGCTATGACAGTCAGTTTTTCTGACCTCGCGGTCTACCAAATTGAGAATGAGCCATAAAACATGTCATGAAACGGATATAATCACCTGAGACGAACAATGACAGGCGGAAGAGGAGAGAATTGGCACATGTCTGAACCGATCAAGATCATCATCCCCATGGCGGGTTATGGCTCACGGATGAGACCGCACACCTGGAGTAAACCCAAACCACTCATTCCCCTGGCCGGAAAGCGTGTTTTGGACCATCTGTTGGCCATGTTCAACACCCTCCCGGATGTTGAACAGGCACGCTTTGTGTTTATCCTGAGCCCCAACCAGGGCGACCTGATCCAGAAGTATATGGCCAGGCGTTACCCGCATTGCAAGGTGGATTATGTGATCCAGCAGGAAATGCGGGGACAATCCGACGCCCTCTGGCAGGCACGTGCTTTTCTAAAAGGGCGCATGATCATGGTTTTTTCTGATACATTGATTGAGAGTTCACTGGCTTTTATGGCCAACGAAGAGGCTGAGGCGGTCGCCTGGGTCAAGGCGGTGCCTGACCCGCGCCGCTTTGGGGTGGCGGAGGTCAGTGCCGGGCGCTGGGTGACCCGCCTGATCGAAAAACCCCGCGATGTCGATAACAACCTGGCAGTGGTCGGTTTTTATTACTTCAAAGAGGGTGAAAAACTGCTGGCAGCGATCGCAGAGCAGGTCAGGCGCAATGATGTGCTTAAGGGCGAATTCTATCTCACCGGGGCGATCAACATCCTGCTTGAGATGGGGGTGAAAATGCGCATTGAGAACGTGAACCACTGGTTGGATGCCGGCACACCGGATGCCCTGTTGGAAACCAACCGCTTCTTCCTGGAGCATGGCAGGCAGAGTGCGGTGCGTGAGAATGACATGGAAGATGTGATCATTCGCCCGCCGGTTTCCATCCATCCCTCAGCGCGCATCAGTGTTTCGACCATTGGACCGCATGTATCGGTGGGTGAGGGTACCATCATTGAAGGCAGCGAGATCCGGGATACGATCATTGGTGATAACAGCCACATTACCGACAGCCATCTGAGCGCCTCCATTATCGGTGACATGGTGGAGATCAGCGGTTTGAGCGGGAAGTTCAACCTGGGGGATAATTCCACGGCAGTCCAATGAATGATATTGTCCATTGCCATGCTGGCGCTGCATACCCCGAATACCCCACAGAGATCTTTTGGGAGCACGCATGGGTAAAGGTTAGGCGGGTGATCGAACAGGAACTTAACCCCGGGCAGTATCGCTTCATTGTCCGGGTTGAAGACCGGAGGAATTTTGAACTGGTCTATGTGATAGACGAAAACGATTGGTTTGTTGGTCTCTACCCCACTTGCATCGAGTTGGGTAGGCCAAATAAAAATTAATAGGAGAGTGTATGGAAAAAAGATATTTGGGTGAGCGTGTTGCAGGATTGAAGCCTTCCGGGATACGGAAATTCTTCGATATTGCTGCCACAATGGATGATGTCATCTCGCTGGGCATTGGAGAACCGGATTTTGCCACACCACAGCCGATCATAGAGGCAGGAATTGCTTCGCTGCAGAAAGGCGAGACGCATTACACATCGAACCACGGCTTGATGGACCTGCGCAGGGCGACATCGGACAAGCTGCTAAATCTCTACCAGGTCCCCTATAACCCCTCCAAAGAGATCGTTATGACCGTTGGAGTTTCAGAAGCGCTTTACCTGACCTTCACCGCGCTGCTCAACCCGGGCGATGAGGTGATCATCCCAACGCCGTGTTTTGTGTCTTACCAGGCGGAGGTCACCCTGGCAGGCGGCAAGGTGGTTGAGGTGCCGACCAACATGGAAAATAACTTTGAACCAGAGCCGGCGTTGATCGAAAAAGCGATCACCCCCAATACCAAAGCCATCCTGCTTGGCTATCCCAACAATCCCACCGGGGCGGTTGCCAGCCGAGAGACCCTTTTAAAGATCGCTGACCTGGCTGAAAAACATGACCTGATCGTTGTGTCGGACGAGATCTATGACCGCCTGGTCTATGGCATACAGCATGTCTGCTTTGCTTCGCTACCCGGGATGCAGAAGCGGACCATTTTGTTGGGTGGGTTCTCAAAGTCATATGCCATGACCGGCTGGCGCATTGGTTTTGCCGCCGGACCCGAGGAGATGATCGGCGGGTTGGTGCGGGTGCATCAATACACCGTGATGTCTGCACCGACGATATCGCAGTTTGCCGCCCTCGAGGCATTGAAGGTTGGCGAACCTTATGTGCAGGAAATGGTTGCCGAGTATGACCGCCGAAGAAGGTTGATCGTGGATGGCTTAAATGCGATCGGCTTGCCCACCTTTGAACCCAGGGGAGCCTTCTATGCCTTCCCGAGCGTGCATAACACCGGGATGAATGATGAGGAGTTCTCAGAGAAGCTGTTGATGGAAGAACATGTGGCGGTCGTCCCGGGCAGGTCGTTTGGTGACAGCGGTATGGGTTTTGTGCGCTGCTCATATGCCACAGCATATGAAAAGATCGAAAAAGCGTTGGAAAGAATGCAAAACTTCTTGAAGAGACACGCGTGAGCGTTAAAATTTTACGGATCATAAAAGTGGGCCGATTTTATGGCCCACTTTATTTAACTCCTTATAAAATTATCGTCATAAAATGTAAGTGATATAAATTGTTAACTCACTTGCAAATAATTATCAACTTTCGCACTCATTATTGGGCAGCTAGAATATGCTTTGCCCATTCGATGACCCGCTCAATTTCACCATCCTTGAGGGGACCTTCGGAATCCTTGACCAGGAACCACTCGGGGGGTACAAGCAGTCTGGCACCTTTACTTTGCAATCCCTTGCCCATCTTTTCAGCTGCATAACCGAAGATCTTGACCATGAAGGTCAGGAACCTGGAGTTGACATCTGCCATTGAGAGACGGGTGTCAAAGACTGCCGCCTTTACGTCTTTCAATGAGTCGGCGGACAGGGTCTTTAACCAGGCTTTGATGTCCGGCGAAGCGCTGAAGGCACGCGTGGGCGAGCCCAATACCAGCAGCTCAACCTCATGCAGTTGCTCTGCGGCCATGTTTTGAACTTTTACTGTCTCACATGCCAGTGCTTCGGCAAGTGTTTCGGCGATCTTTTGTGTGTTTCCATAAAACGAGTCATAAATAATCAATGTTTTCATTCTTAAATGCTCCAGTATTTGGTAAAACGAATGCCTGCTTAAATGTCCAGGTCGCGGGTCTTTTTCTCAAGTCGCCTGAGAAGGATAAAGTTTATCACAGCTATGACTGCAAAGACGAGAAAGAGCAGCAGATATGCGATTCTCCAGTTTTCCGGGCCAGTGATCATGGTGTACTCAGACATGCCGCCAATACCCGAAAGCAGGGTCAGCGGCATGAAGATGGTGGTGATGATCGTCAGGCGGCGAACGATGGCATTGGTCTGGTTGGCTGCCCTGGACATCTGATTGTTGAGCATCGAAAGGTACATTTCCATCAGGCTGGTCACCAGGTCGCGGGAGTTCTCGGTCAATTCATAGAACTTGGAAAGATGGTCATGGATATCGCGGTAAAAGTAGATCGCCTTGTCCGGGATGTATGGACTGTCTTTACGGGTGATCTTGCCCAGAATTTCACGTTCATGGAAAAGACTTTTACGGATGGTCAATAGGTCTTTACGTGATTTCAATAGGAGGGCGGGTTTGAAGTCTGCCAGTTCAGTAAGAATGGTTTCTTCATACTTGTCCAGTTCATCCTCGATCGCATCCAAAGCCAGGAATTTTTGGTCGACGATCTTATCCATGATCATGTGCAGGAGGAAAGCCGGGCCTTGTTGCACCAGGCTGGTGCTGGCCTCGACTTTTTTGAGTACATTGTTGATGAGCGGCTGACCTTTTGAGTCATTTCTGCTGACTGTCACCAGGAACCGCTCACCCAGGAATGCGTCCACCTCGTAGATCAAAACCTCTCCAGGGGTGTACTCAAAGGCATTGAATATCAGGAAGGTATGGTTGCCATATTCATCCACCTTGGGCAGCTGGTTCTCATCCAGGCAGTCTTCTATTGCCAGGGGATGCAAACCCAGTAGATCAATCAGCGGGGTGAGATCTTCTTTGGTGGGCTGGCAGTGATCGATCCAGATATAGCCAGTGGCAAGGTCTGCTGACATTGCTTCTGATAATGACGCCAGCGTTAGAATCTTGCCGATCTCTGAGATGTAATAAAAGCGGGTTTCAGGCATTTACCTTGGATCATCCTTCGTTAAAGGAGGGTTCGGGTGTGATGGTATGTGTGCCTCCCTCGCGCAGTGCCTGCAGGGCGATGAAAGTGGCGCGGGTGGTGGCGATCAACTGGTCGTAGGGGATCGGCGGCTGACCATGCACACGCAGTGCTTCAATAAACGCCGCCCAGCACGCCTGGTGCCCTTTATCCTGCTTGAATAGCGATTTGTTTATCTTTAAATAGCCCTTGTTCGCCATTTCCAGGCTGCGGAAGTCGTTGAGCACCGCCACCCGACCCCCACAGAAGACTTCCACGCGCTCCTTGGGATAGGCCTTGTCGCCATTGGCAAGATAGGTGATCGTCCCGATGGAGCCATCGGTATACTTGAAGGTCAGGATCACATTGTCCTGGTTATACCTACCGTTATCCGGCAGGCCATCCGCGCTCACCGAGAGCGGGTTTTGACCCACCAGGAAGGTCAGGAAATCGATAAAGTGGCAGCCTTCACCGATGATGCGACCGCCACCCTGCGCCGGGTCCTGCGTCCAGTGGTCAATTGGTAAAAAGCCGGCGTTGACCCGGTAATGGATCACCATGGGTTCGCTGCGACCCTCCAGGAAGGATTTCATCTCTTTAGCCAGGGGGGCAAAACGGCGGTTGAAACCGACCGTCATCATGGGCGCCTCTTCCTTGCCCAGGACCGGGATGAGTGTGTTTAGCTGTTCCTCGTTGATTGCCAGCGGTTTCTCGCAAAATACATGTTTTTTGGCTTCCAGGGCTTTCAGGATCTGTTCGGCGTGCAGGTGATGGCGGGTGAGGATCGCCACCAGGTTGATCGCCGGGTCGGAAAAGATCGTTTCCGGGTCGGAGGCTGAAAAGCCAAAACCAAAGCGTTTTGCGGCATGGTTGGCGCTCACACCGGTTGCGGAAACAATACCCAGCGGGGCGATCCCGCCTACCTTTTTCACGGCAGGGAGGAAAGTGGAACGGGCATAGTTGCCAGCGCCCAGCACCCCCAAGGCGATGATCTCACCGGGGCGCAGGCGCACGACCGGGGCTTCCAGGTTGGGAACACGCGGCTGTGGCTGGGAGGGGCCTGAAGGGTAGGTCAAAACGACCCCCAGGAAAGGCTCGGGATTTTTGGCGGTCAGCATGCCGTAGGCTTTAGCTGCATCTTCGATCGGGAAGCGATGGGTGATCAGCGGCGAGATGTCGATCTTTTTGGCTGCCAGCAGGTCGATGAAGGCCTCCATGTTGCGCTGTTCTGTCCAGCGCACGTAGGCAATGGGGTAATCAACGCCCTTTTCTTCGTAATCCACATCATAACGGCCTGGCCCGTACGAACGGGACACCACCAGGTCGAGTTCTTTTTGATAGTACTGCTTGCGGGGGATATTGAGCCCGACCGCGCCCACTGCTACAACCTTCGCCCTGTCGCGGGCGATCTCGCCTGCCAGGGTCACCGGGTCGTCGGAAGTGGTGTCTGCGCAGATGATCACCGCGTCCACACCGCGCCCGGAACTGAACGCCTGGGCGGCTTCTTCTGCGTTCCTGCGCAGGGCGGCTGTGGCACCCATCTGTGCGGCGAGGGCAATGCGGGCGGGATCCAGGTCGATCCCCAAAACGAAGCAGCCCGCCGCCTGGGCAATGGCGGTGGTCAGCAGGCCCAATAAACCCAGGCCGATCACCGCAAGGCGTTCGCCAACCTGCGGTTGTGCCAGGCGGAAACCCTGCATGGCGACCGCACCCAATGTGGCGAAGGCCGCGCTTTCAAAATCGACTGAATCAGGCAATTTGACTAGCAGGTTCTGCGGAACAGAGACATACTCGGCATGCACGGCATGTCCGCCGCCCCCGCATGCCACCCGGTCACCTACCCTGAAACCCACCAGGTCGGGTCCAACCTCGCTGATCGTACCGGCGCATGAGTAACCCAATGCCATGGGTTCATCCAGGCGGTTCAGTGCTGCTTCAATGGTTGTGGCAATGCCTTCCCGTTTGGCTTTATCGACCACCTGGCGCACCAGGTCGGGTCGAGAGTGGGCTTTGCCCAGCATGGACTGCCTGGCAAACTCCACCACCATGCGTTCGGTACCAACGGAGACGAGGGAGGCGGCATTGCGCACAATGGCCGAATTGGTCGACACTTGCGGCGCGGGTATATCCACGACCCGTGTTTCTCCTGATTTCATGTCTTGCAGCAGTTGTTTCATATCATTTCCGTGAATTTAAGATATTCTTACCTGGATAGTTGCAATTCTTGTGCAGATTATAGTCCAATTTTCACCAGCCTGGTCCAAATGACAGCCACCCTGAAAGTGTACTATAATAACTTGCAGAAAAAATCTACCCTAATGAGGTCGCTTATTTGATCGCCAACCGGCATACCCAAGTCTACGATTCAACCAAACGGCCTGCCCCTGCCATCGAAGAGATCCGCCAGGTGTTTCGCTACCGCTACCTGATCGGGCAATTGTTGCGGCGGGATATTCTGACCCGCTACAAGCGCTCGGCGCTTGGCGTGGCATGGACGATGATCAACCCTCTTGGCACCATGCTCATCCTGGCGGTTGTGTTCTCGCAAGTCTTCAAGATGGAAGGCTATGCCTCTTTCATCTTGACCGGTTTAATGGCGTGGAATTTCTTTGCCCAGGCATCCAACGCTGCCATCATTAACCTGGTGTGGGGTGGTGGGCTTATCAAGCGCATTTACATCCCCCGTACCTCCTTTGCCATTGCGGCTGTGGGCACCGGGCTGGTTAACCTGGCCCTGGCGCTGATCCCCTTGATCGTCGTGGTGGTGATTAATGGCCTCAAGATCACCTGGGCGATCGTATTCCTGCCCGTGCCCATCCTCCTGCTGGCGATGTTCACCCTGGGTGTGGGACTGTTCCTGTCCTCCTTTGCAGTGTACTTCCCGGATGTGGCTGAAATGTACCAGATTGTCCTGACTGCCTGGATGTACCTGACTCCGATCATTTACCCGGTCGACCGGCTGCCGGAACTGGCTCAAAAGATCATCCCCTTCGTCAACCCGATGTACTGGCTGGTTGAATTATTCCGCATGCCGATCTACGCAGGCAAGATCCCGCCCTGGTCGATGATCTGGCCAATTTCATTACTCTGCATCGTTGTCCTGGTGTTTGGTTGGTGGTTCTTCTGCCGGCGGGCGGATGAAATGGCATACAGGATATAAGGTGGGGCGGCGATGACAGAATACTTTATTCAACAACCTCCCCAGATATCCCTGCAGGATATCGTGGTCAGTTATAAAGCTCCGACCGAACGCTTTGCTACTTTTAAAGAGTATGCCATCCGCGTGGTGCAGGGAAAAATACGCCAGGCGGAGTTCCTGGCGGTCAACCATGTCAACCTGGATATCTACCGCGGCGAGGTGTTTGGGATTATCGGGCAGAACGGCGCCGGTAAAAGCACGCTTCTGAAAGTGGTGGCCCGCGTTTTGCCGCCTACTGAAGGCCGCGTGGTGATCCATGGCTGGATTGCACCGCTTTTGGAACTGGGGGCCGGGTTTCACCCTGAACTGACCGGAAGAGAGAATATCTTCCTGAATGGTGCCATTCTGGGCTTCAGCCGCAAAGAGATCGAGGGTTACTTCCAGGAAGTTGTCGATTTTTCGGAACTGGGTGAATTCATTGAAGCTCCCATCCGCACCTATTCGTCGGGCATGCTCGGCAGGTTGGGTTTTGCGGCGGCGACTGTGCAGCGCCCGGATATCCTCCTGGTGGATGAGGTATTGAGTGTAGGTGATGAAGCCTTCCAGGAGAAGTGTTTCAAACGCATCGACTCCTTCCGCGGGCAGGGTACCACCATCCTGATGGTAACCCATGCCATGGGGCAGGTCCAGGAAATGTGCCAGCGGGCTGCCTGGTTGGATCACGGCAACCTGATGTTTGTGGGAAAGCCGGAGGATGTGATCAGTGCCTACCGGGCAAGTTTTGACTGGCATGAGAAGTAAAATGAAAGCAGATGGCAAGGAATTAACAGGATGAAAATTATACCGACCAGGATCAAAGATGTCATGCTGATCGAACCACAGGTGTTTGGTGACCCGCGCGGGTTTTTCATGGAAACCTACCACCAGCAGAAATTCAGCCAGGGCGGTTTGACGGAAAACTTCGTCCAGGATAACCATTCCGGTTCGGTGCAGGGCACTTTGCGTGGCTTGCATTACCAGGTGTGCCAGCAGCAGGGCAAGTTGATCCGCGTGGCGGTTGGCGAGATCTTTGATGTTGCAGTCGATATTCGCCGCTCTTCGCCAACCTTCGGGCAGTGGGTGGGGGAGCGCCTTTCAGCGCAGAACAGGTGCCAGTTATGGGTGCCTCAGGGTTTTGCCCATGGCTTTTACGTGTTGAGTGAGTGGGCAGAGGTCTTATACAAGGCGAGCGATTTTTATGCCCCCGAGTGGGAAAGGACCATCCGCTGGAATGACCCAAAGATCGGCATTGAGTGGCCTTTGCTGGATGGCGTTGAGCTTAAATTGAGTGAAAAAGACCGCCAGGCTGCCCTTTTACAGGATGCAGATCTGGCAGACCAGGAAGAGGGAGAGAATTTATGAAAAATGTGCTGGTAACCGGTGGGGCGGGGTTTATCGGGTCGAATTTCATCCATTATTTATTGAATGCTGATCCAGAGGTGCGCATTGTCAACCTGGATGCCCTGACCTATGCCGGCAGCCTGGAAAACTTGCGCGATCTGCCCGACCCACAACGCCATTTCTTCATTCAGGGCAGCATTGTGGATCGAAAACTGGTCGACCAGGTCTTTGAGCAGTATAGCATTGACACGGTCGTCCATTTTGCAGCGGAGTCACATGTTGACCGCTCCATTTTGGACCCCGGGGTGTTTGTTGAGACCAATGTGGTGGGCACCTTCACCCTGTTGGAGTCCGCCCGCAAAGCCTGGCTGGTGGAGAAACGCCTGCCGATCGAGGCTGTGCGCTTTCATCATGTCTCCACCGACGAAGTTTTTGGCACGCTTGAGAGAACTGCCCCGCCATTTGAAGAAAAGACACCTTATGCCCCGCGTTCCCCTTATGCTGCCGCCAAGGCGTCCAGCGACCATTTCGTGCGTGCCTATCACACGACCTATGGCTTGCCGATCAGCATCACCAACTGCTCGAACAACTATGGTCCACGGCAATTCCCCGAAAAGCTCATCCCGCTGATGATCCTCAACGCCGCCAGTGGCAAAAAACTGCCGGTGTATGGCGACGGCATGCAGGTGCGTGACTGGTTGTATGTCGAGGACCACTGCAAAGCCATTCACCGCGTGATCCTGGAAGGACGCGTGGGCGAGACCTACTGCGTGGGTGGCGACAACCAGCCGCCCAATATCGAGGTGGTCAAGACCATCTGCCGCATCATGGACGAGCTGCAGCCTGCCTCACCCTTCAAACCGCATGAGCAGTTGATTAACTATGTCACCGACCGCCCGGGTCATGACCGCCGCTATGACATCAATACCGAAAAGATCAGCTCAGAGTTGGGCTGGGAACCAGGTCTGTCCTTTGAGCAGGGCATGCTGAAGACTGTGCAGTGGTACCTGGATAACCCCCAATGGGTCCAGGCTATCATGCAGCAGTCTGACTACGACACCTGGGTGCAGCGCAACTACACGGAAAGGAAGGGATAATAATTATGAAAGGTATCATCCTGGCTGGGGGGAAAGGCACCCGGCTTTACCCGCTGACGATGTCGGTCAGCAAGCAATTATTACCTGTCTACGACAAACCAATGATCTATTATCCCCTGTCCATGCTGATGCTGGCGGGGATCCGCGAGATCCTGGTGATCACCACACCTGAAGACCAGGCCCAATACCAGCGCCTCCTGGCGGATGGCAGTCAATGGGGGCTGTCATTCCAGTTTGCCATTCAAAAAGAACCGCGCGGACTGGCGGATGCTTTCATAGTGGGCAAGGATTTTTTGGCGGGCGAAGGCGCCTGCCTGATCCTGGGGGATAACATCTTTTTTGGCCATGGTCTGCCCGAATTATTGCGCAAAGGAGCGGAGATCCAGGAGGGTGCGCTGGTCTTTGCCTACCCGGTGCGCGACCCCGAACGCTATGGCGTGGTGGAGGTCGATGAGCATGGCAATGCGCTCAGCCTCGAAGAGAAACCGGCCAACCCGCGCTCCAAACTGGCGGTTCCGGGTATCTATTTCTATGACAGGCGCGTGGTTGAACTGGCCGAAAGCCTGAAACCCTCGCCACGCGGCGAGATCGAGATCACAGACCTAAACAAGATCTATATGCGTGAGGGGAAACTCAAGGTGCAGGTCTTGGGGCGCGGCATTGCCTGGCTGGATGCCGGCACGCACGAGTCCCTGCTGCAGGCTGCCAACTTTGTGCAGGCGGTTGAGGATCGGCAGGGCATGATGATCTCGTGCGTTGAGGAGATTGCTTACCATAAAGGTTACATCGATGCCCAACAGTTATTTAAATTAGCCAACAGCATGGCGTCCAATAGCTATGGGCAGTACCTGTTTGACGTACTGCACGGAGATAAATGAAGATCCTGCTTTTTGCCAGGAATGGGCAGCTGGGCTGGGAATTACAGCGCACCCTGGCGCCGCTGGGCGAGGTGCTGGCGCTGGATTTTCCAGAGGTGGATTTTGCCAATCCTTCCAGCCTCAGGCAGGTCGTTCGAGATGCCAAACCCGATCTCATAATAAACCCGGCGGCCTACACCGCAGTGGATAAGGCTGAAAGCGAACCCGGGAAAGCGCACCTGGTGAATTGTGCAGCGGTGGAAGTGCTTGCCGCAGAATCAAAAGCGCTGGGCATTCCCCTGGTGCATTACTCCACGGATTTCGTCTTCGACGGCACCAAGGGCACCCCTTATTTTGAAGAAGACCAACCCAACCCGCTCAGCGTTTACGGCAATACCAAGCTGGCGGGTGACCAGGCTGTTTTGGCCAGCGGGGCACCCAGCATCATCCTGCGCACCAGTTGGGTCTACAGCATGCGCCAGGGCGGCTTTGTCACCAAGGTCCTGAACTGGGCAAGACAGCAGGAAACGCTGCGCATTGTCGATGACCAGGTCAGTGGTCCGACCTCGGCACGCATGCTGGCGGAAGCCACCGCCTTGATGATCGCCTACGGTGGGTCGAACCTGCTGGAATTTTTCCGACAGCATACCGGCTTATACAACCTGGCAGGCAGCGGCGAGTGCAGTCGCTATGAGTGGGCGAATGCAATCATTGCGTTGGATCCTGATAAAGAAGAACAGAAGGTTAAAGAGATCTTGCGTGCTGGTTCGAGCGAGTTCCCCAGCCCGGCAATCCGCCCGGCACATTCAACCCTCGATTGTGGTAAATTTGAGAAAACATTTGGGTTAAAGCTGCCGGAATGGCAGTTGGCGCTCAAGATGATGATGGAGAACAATTGATGGACCAGGATTATCGCAAGGCATTTGACGCGTATTATTACGCCCACGATTGCGGGGCACCATATCTGCGCAACGAGCAGTGGTTGAATTTCTTTGGAGGGGTTGCCGAACGCATTGTCAAAGAGATCAATCCCAAATCCGTTCTGGATGCCGGTTGTGCGATGGGCTTTTTGGTGGAAGGCTTGCGTGCACGCGGGGTGGAAGCCTGGGGGGTGGACGTTTCGGAATATGCCATCGGGCAGGTGCATGAAAGTGTGCGTCCCTATTGCCGGGTGGGTTCGATCACCCAACCATTTCAACGAAAATATGACCTGGTCACCTGCATCGAGGTTTTTGAACACATGCCGCCAGCGGAAGCAGAAAAAGCCGCCGAAAACCTGTGCCGGCATACGGATGATATCCTGTTCTCATCCACACCCTTTGATTACAAGGAAGTCACCCATGTCAACGTGCATCCACCCGAATACTGGGCAGAGCTGTTTGCCCGTTTCGGCTTTTACCGTGACTTTGACTTTGATGCGTCCTTCCTGACCCCCTGGGCTGTGCGTTACACCCGCAAGCCGTTTGAACAAGGGCATTTTATCAGCGAATATGAGCGCCGTTTCTTCCTTCTCTGGAAGGAGAACTGCGATATGCGAGCGCTGGTTCAGCAGCAGCAGGGAACGGTCGCCAGGCTGGAGGGGCAGGTCCAGGAACAGCAGGCAGAGGCTACCGGGAGCAAGGCTCAACTGCAGGAGATCCACGAAAGCCGGGCATGGAGGTTCATGTCCTGGTTGCAGAAGATCCGCCTGTTCTTTATTCCCCGCGGGAGTAAGGCAGAGCGGATGCTGATGAAAAAGGATAAAGAATAAACCCGAAGTGATTGCTCGGTGGAATTAAATAACTAAAAAGTATGGGTAAAGAAATTCAGACAGGTGCAAACGGAATGGATATAGTGGCAGCGCCTCATTTCCTGACAAAGGAAGAGGGTTCTGTCTCTCAACCACTGCGCCAGCATGCGACAGCGCTTATTTGCCATTTGCACTACCCGGAACTGCTGGACGAGCTGGTCGGGGCTCTCGAGCCTTTGGATGGTGACTTTGACCTCTATCTATCCATTCCCAAAGCTGCAAGCGGGTTTTTTCCTGAGGTTTTCACCCTCTTCCCTGGTGCTTTTATCCTGCCTATGGAGAACATTGGGCGGGATATCAACCCTTTCCTTGTCATACTGAAAGCCATCCTGTCCCTGGGATATGAGAGCCTGCTCAAGATTCACACCAAGCGCTCTCCGCACCGTGCGGATGGGGATGCGTGGCGGCAGGATATGTATGCCAGGTTGCTGGGAAACCGCGAGAACGTGCTGAAGATCCTGCAGCGCCTTGCGGCAGATCCACATGTGGGGATCATCGCGCCCAAAGGTCACGTGGTCAGTTACCGCGCCTATTGTGGTGCCAGCCGCGACCGGGTGCTGGCAATTGCCCGGGCTGCCGGCGTATCCTATCCAGAACAGCATGATTTCTCTTTTGTAGCCGGCACCATGTTTTGGGCAAAACCACTTGCCCTGGAAAGCCTGACCCGCATTCCTGACGAACAACTGCAGTATGAAGACGAAGTGATCGCTGCGGATGGGGCACTGGTGCATGCCCTGGAGCGCTTTATGGGGTTGGCGGTGCATAAAGAAGGTTTGGAGATCCTTGAAACCGATGGACAGGGTGAAATTTCCCAGGCGGATCTGACCCAGGCTTACCCCTACACGCCACCATCCAAGCAACTGAAATTGGCGGACATCCATAAAGTGATCTTCTTCTCACTTTATGACGAACGCTTTGCCATCGAGCACCTGCGGGTCACTGCACCCTACCACCAGGCGGGCATCGAGGTCCTGCAAGGTATGGTCGATGGTGAACCACAATATGAACTTATCCCCGGTTCTGATGCGGTGATCATCCAGCGCGAATTCCCGCGCAACCTGCCAGTATATGAAAAGATCCACCAGATTGCCAATGACCATTACATCCCGATCATTTATGACCTGGATGACCTCCTGTTCAACCTGCCTGAAACCCACCCCGAACGCCAGGCGATGGATTACACCGCTGCCTTATTACCCATGCTGAGCGCATTGATGCAGGCCGACCTGGTGACGGTGTCAACCGGTAAATTGAGGGAGACATTGCTTGACTTTAACGAAAACATCCAGGTTCTGCCCAATTACCTGGATGATAATTTGTGGCATTTTAGGAAGTCCCATAAACCTGGCGCTGATGACAAACCTGTCGTTATTGGCTACATGGGCAGTGCGTCACATTCACCCGACCTGGAGATAATCGCACCTGTACTGCTTGAATTGCTGGAAAAATATGGGGAGAGGCTGCGGTTTCATATTTGGGGAACTGAATTGCCTGAAACTCTGCGCGATCACCCCCGGATTTCATGGACTCCTGCACCCACCAATAATTATCGCGAATTTGCAGCATATTTTCAGCAGGAACAAGCCGACATTTTTGTTGCCCCACTGGCCGATAACCTGTTCAACCGCTGCAAAAGCGGCTTGAAGTATTTGGAATACAGCGCCTTGGGTACTCCCGGTGTTTATAGCAACCTGGACGGGTACGCGGGACTGATCACCGACGGTGAAGATGGTTTCCTGGCAGAGTCACCCGCGGAGTGGAAAGAGAACCTGGTGCGCCTGATCGAGGAACCAGCGCTGCGGGAGCAGATGGGAGCAAAAGCCCGGCATACGGTTGAGGCAGGATGGCTTTTATCGAAGAATATTGCCTCCTGGAAAGATATCTTCAAGGTTAAAGAGCCCGGGTTTAATAATCAGCGCCAGGCGAAAATGAACTCATCCAGCCTGCTCCATGCCATATCCGGGCAGCTTTTCTGGATGCAAGCTGCCAGGAATGAATTGCTCACAGAACTCAACCGGCGCAATGGTGAATTGCAAGGTGCGCTAAGCGCCAGCCAGGCTGCCTGGGCAAGTGAACACAGCCTGTTGGAAGTTGAACGCGCAGCTTTGGTAAAAGAACACAAGCAATTGGGGACAATTCGTGAGACCCTGGTAAAACTGGAAGCGAGTTACCAGGCAAAAGAAAAGGAACGCCAGTCTCTTCTTGAACGATCAAGATTGCAGGAAGAACAGATCAATGCATTACAAACCCAGGTGGACACCGCTGAAGCCAAAATTCACCAGTTGGAAGGCGAAAAGTGGCAGATGTCAGAGACGATCAATGAACTTGGGGGACAACTGCAGGAGAAAGAAACCGAGCGTCAGCGCCTTGCCGGGTTGGTCGATGAAAAAGTGCAGCAGAACCAGGGGCTGGCGGCGGAATTGAGCGCCAGGGTCAGCGAACTGGAAGGAATAAAGGCCAGCAGGTCGTGGAAGTTTGTATTGTTCTTAAAGAAGATCAGGTCAAAGATCGTGCCTGAAGGGGGTTGGCTATCAAAAAAACTCCATGCAGCAAAATCGTTTTATATTACAAAATATTCATTAATGACTGCCCTGGTTAAGAAGCAAAAAGATACCTGGTTGATCCGCAGGTCAGAGTTGTTTGATCGTGATTGGTACTTAGCCAGGAACAAGGATGTAGCAAAAGAGGGTATTGATCCCGCCAGGCATTATTTGTTTTTTGGCGGATTTGAAGGAAGGGATCCAAGTCCCAAATTCTCCAGTTCACAATATTTTGAAAGTTATGATGATGTCAAGCGCTCCGGGATGAACCCATTATTGCATTACCTCAAATATGGGAAGCAAGAGGGTCGAAAATCCTATCAATCCATCATTGTGAGCACCGAATATATTTCTCAACCTGAGCACACATTAAATTCCAGGCAACTGGTTAAATTGCTTACTCAGTCAATGGAAAATAAAGATTATGTGCTATCCATCAGTCATGACAATTACCTGAAGATTACTGCCGGGGTTCAGTTAAGAATTTCCGACGAGCAAATTTCATTAAAAAAGCACAATATCAGCTACCTCCATCTCTATCCTTTTTATCGCAGATCCACAAATGTTGGGAAAGACGAAGCATTCTTTACAGGAGTTAATTGTGACGGCAAAGAGATAGGAGTTGTGGGTAGAAAAGAACTCCTGAGGGGTTTAAGACTTTTTTCCCGGGTAAAGGCAAAGGAACTTCATATTCATCATGCCATGGGCTTCGACCTTGCGTTTCTAGCGGATATTGCCAGGATCTTGAATATAGGGCGAGCCCAATTTTGGGTTCATGATTATTATTCTGTCTGTCCGGGATGTTTTCTTCTCAGGAATGATAAAGTCTTTTGTGAGATTCCAGATATCAATAGCAACTCTTGCAAGATATGCAAATATGGAGATGAAAGACGCAGGCACCACCAGGAATTTATTGAATTATTCAACCAACTCAAGACAGAGGTGGTCGCTCCATCGCAACACGCTCTGGATCTATGGCAAAAAGGTTTTCCAACAGTTAATGTCACATCCCGCATCATTCCCCACGTCAGCTTGGATTGGATAGAAAATAAACCGATCGCAGGGGACAAGAATGTGCTCAGAATTGGCTTTGTTGGTTTCCCGGTTGAGTACAAGGGATGGGGAGCATGGAAACGACTCACCGAAAAGATCGGGAAAGATCCCCGCTTTCAGTTTTTCTATTTTTCAAATGATTGGGGCGGTCATGGCAATTATGAAAGGATCGTTGTCACGGTTACACATGAAAATCGCCAGGCTATGACAGAGCAACTGATAAAGAATGGTATTGATGTTGCGTTTTTGTGGTCAATTTGTCCGGAGACCTTCTCTTATACAATGTATGAAAGCCTTGCTGCCGGTTGTTTTATTGTCACAAACCGGGATAGCGGTAACATTCAGTACTATCTTAAGAACAATCCGACTCAGGGGGTGGTTCTTGAGAACGAGAACCAACTGGAGCGACTCTTCCTGGAAGAGGAATTGTTTGACATGGTCGGGAATTACCAGAAGGATGGAAAACCTAGGGCAAAACTGGTTTTTCATGGAGGAACGGAGTAAAGACGATGAATGTATTTACCAGTATTGCTTTAAATTATTTGCCAAAAGCCAGGATTCTTGCAGATTCCTTGAAAAAGTTGCACCCTGAGTGGAAATTTCATTTGCTGGTAAGTGACCGTGTACCCTCCACAATGAAATATCGGGTTAAGTTTGACGAGAAATTGTTCGACAGGATTGTCTGGGTTGAAGATCTGAAAATTAATGACCTTAAAAGTTGGATATTTAAACACACAGTTGTTGAATTATGTACAGCAGTAAAAGGGATATTCTTACAGCAACTTGTTTCAGAAGGTGCCGACAAGATCATTTACATCGACCCCGATATTGTAATTTTCAATGACCTGATCGAAATTGAAAAAATGCTTGATACCCATGCGATATTATTGACACCGCACCTTATCAATTATTCAGATAATTATCAATCCATTGTAGAAAATGAAATCTATGGGGCAATGCGACATGGCATATTTAACCTTGGTTTTATTGCCATAAACGCCCAAAAAGATGAAGGCAGGCAATTTGCACATTGGTGGGAACAACGCCTGTTGGATTTTTGCTATGCCGACTATGATAAGGGATTGTTTACCGACCAGAAATGGTGTGACTTGATCCCCTCATATTTTGAGGATTATCATGTCATCCGTGACCCGGGATACAATGCGGCAAGTTGGAATTTAGATACACGACAAATATCTTTCTCGAAAGAAGGAAAATTGTTGGTCAATGATAAAACCCCGCTGTATTTCTATCACTTTACCGGGTATGACTCCGGGGCTGGTCCCCAGGTGATTGATCGTCTGACAAAGGATGGTAACAACCCGGTAGTCAAAGAAATTTGGGATTGGTATGCCCGTGAATTAATTAAGATGGGGCAATCAGAATTAGGCGGGTTGTCGTGTGCCTTTGATTATTTTAATAATGGGGAAAAGATCAAACCTGAGATGAGATTAATATATCGCACCCGCGAAGACCTGCAAAATTATTACCCTGATCCTTATGATACAACGCGCAAAGATGGGGGATTCCTGCGGTGGATGATCGTTCAGGCACCCAAAGAAATACCGGTTGACCCAACACATAAAGGCACCATTTCGGAACTCGAGGAACTGCAGGCAAAAACCTACCAGGAGATCGTTCTGAACGAGAAGAGCGTTGGTTTGGGTGATTACATTCCACTGGCCAGCGATAGCTACGCCTCAACCGAATCTCTTGTGAAGTTGATCGCACTTTATCTTCCACAATATCACCCGATCCCTGAAAATGACCTGTGGTGGGGAAAGGGTTTCACTGAATGGGCTAATGTTGCAAGAGGCGTTCCCCAGTTCCCGGGGCACTATCAACCGCACCTTCCTGATGAACTTGGATTTTATGACCTGCGCCTGGAAGAGATCCAATATCGCCAGATTGAACTGGCAAAGCAATATGGCATCCATGGGTTTGCATATTATTACTACTGGTTTGCTGGAAAGAGATTATTGGAGATGCCATTAGATCGCTTCCTTAATAAGAGGGACATGGCATTCCCGTTTTGCCTGGTGTGGGCAAATGAGAACTGGACAAGGCGTTGGGATGGGCTGGAGAATGAGATCTTGATGCAGCAGGTGCATACCCCGGAAACCGATATAGATTTCATCAAGAGTGTCGAGCCCTTTCTCAGGGATGAACGGTACATAAGAATTAATGGCCGGCCAATTTTGATTGTCTATCGCATAGGCCTGATGCCAGACCCTCTACAGACAGCTGAACGGTGGCGCGAATATTGTGTAAAAAACAAGTTGGGTGAACCTTATTTAATTGCCGCTCAAACATTTGGCTTTGAAGACCCAAGAACAGTCGGATTTGATGCCGCAATGCAATTTCCTCCCCATAACCAGCATCACGGTGCACAGTTCATGATAAATTCAGAGATCAAGTTCACCAACCCCGATTTTTCTTCTTACGTGTTTAGCTACCCCAAAACGGTTGAGTATAAAGAACGCAATCCTGAAGATGCACCTTATCCATTATTTAAAGGAATCTTCCCAATCTGGGATAGCGAGTCAAGAAAACCCGGCAAAGGCACGATATTTACAGGATCTACACCACAATTATATGAGCGTTGGTTAAGGACGATCTGTCAATGGACAATCAAGAACCATCCAGAGGATGCAAGACTGGTTTTTATCAATGCCTGGAATGAATGGGCAGAGGGTGCACACCTTGAGCCTGACCGGCGGTATGGATATGCCTATCTTCAATCGACCATGGATACTCTGAACTCATTAAATAAGTAAAGTTATCAAAAGCAGAGAAGGAAAGAACGGCTTAGGTAAAGTCACACAAGTATGAAGAAGCTAAAAATAGGCGCGCAAGCATTATCCATATTGATATTCATTGTCTTTGTTTGCTTGATCCTGGTGATCAACGTTAATACCCCGCTCATTGGCGAAGATTTTGTTTTAGCTTTGCCATATGAATACCAGGACTCACCTGCATCTATAAAACTTCCTTTGTTGTTTACTAAAATAAAATTACAAGCACAATATTGGAGCGCAAGGGTTGGTGAGCAATTGGCAATAATTTTTGCCTCTTACGACAAGATGTTTTTCAATATTTTGAATACAGCCTTATTTTTTTTGTTTTGCTATTTTGTTATTGTTTTCGGCAAGGGAGAGTTCTTTCCATTAAGGCAGGCATATACATACTTCCTTTTAGCGCTTGTTTCCAGCCTGGTTATTTTGTTGGTTCCTACACTGGGGGAGATTTTTTTCTGGTTGGATGGTTCAGCCAATTACCTCTGGTCGATGATGATCTTGTTGCTGTTCTTCCTGCCTTATCGATTCCTGTTTGGCGGGCGGGATATTTTTAATAAGAAACCAATTTTAACGATTCTATTCTACCTGTTGGCGATTTTGACAGGTTTTACCAATGAAAATACGGTGCCGGCAATTCTGGCAATATGCATTGTTCAACTGTTGATCATTTCCAGGAAAAAGAATGTTGAGGTTCCCTTGCCTAAATGGCAGTGGATCGGCACTTTGCTCTGTGGGCTAAGTTTTTTGGTTTTTGTGTTTTTACCCTCCACCAGGCACAGGCAGGAATATTACAACAGTGTCTATGGAACCGAAAACCCGGATTTTTTTTATTACTTCCAGAGAGCGAAAACCATATTAACTGATTATACAAATGCATCATACGTATTGATACTTTCAGTTGTTGGCGCGTTTATTCTTTTTATGATCATTTACTTCATAAGAAAGTGGACATTATCAGATCAAAGCAAGAAAAACTTTAAGGTCATAGCCTTGATTTTGGGACTGTCTTATCTTTCTCAACTTATTATGGTAATTGTTCCCTATTATGAGCGCCGTACGGGGCTTCTAACCTGGTTCTTTTGGCTGGCGCTTCTTTTTGCTATTGTTGAAGAATTTCATCAGCACAAAAGTCCCTTCATTTACGCATTCTCAATTATCCTGGTGTTTGGTTTGATCCAAACTGTAAATATTGCCAGTGTTTATGATCGATTTTATGATGAGGCGATGTCCAGGCATTACTTGTTACTGAATGCCAACCAGGAGGGAGTAAAGGATGTTCAGGTCGAACCCTTTACAACGCAATATTCAAGGGTAATAACCACAAGGGAAGATTACCTGCTATTTGAAAACAAACTTTATGCCAATTATTATGGTTTGGAAAGTGTGGATATCAAATCGAGTAGCCTGAAACCGTAGAAAAAGTGACATTACGGATCTGATGCAGCTAACTATATATGAAGACCAAGGACGTTATTTCTGCTTTACATTTTCTGCGAAGGGGTTTCAGGTATGCAGCGTCACGATTGCACAGCTTGTTGCATTCCCCTGATAACATCGGCACTTCATTCTATCCTCCCTGGCTCTCAACTCACCAGCCTTCACCCCAAATCCTCGAAACCCAACATAAAAACGTCGACACCCTCCCTCTTTCCCCCCTCATCTCCATCCTCACCCCCCTCCACAACCCCAACCTGGACCAGCTTGCACAACTGATCGACTCTCTCTTGGCCCAAACCTACCCTCACTGGGAACTATGCCTGGCAGGGGTCATGCCCGAACCAACCTCCCTCGGTCAAAGTATCTGGCAGTTCATCGGCTCTGATCCTCGCATCCACCTCAAACGCCTGGATGCAAACCTGGGTATTTCCAGCAACACCAACGCCGCTGCAGGCATCGCACAGGGTGAATACATCGCTTTCGTCGACCAGGACGACCTGCTATCTCCTGACGCGCTCTACGAGGTTGTTCAGGTGATCAACACCAACCCTGAAACGGACTTCGTTTACTCAGATCATGACATCCTATCCCATGATGGCAAGAGGTGTTTTAGCCCGCTCTTTAAGCCCGACTGGTCGCCCGAGATCCTCCTCTCCGCCAATTACGTGACCCACTTGTCGGTGATGCGCAAAAGCGTGTTTCACGATTTGGGTGGCCTCGATCCGGCTATGGACGGTGCCCAGGACCTGGACCTGGTGCTGCGCCTCAGCGAGGGCTCTTATAACGTCAGGCACATACCCAAAATCCTCTACCACTGGCGCGAGTCGCCCGGCTCGACCGCCCTGGATTTTGCCAACAAACCCTACACCATGGATGCCCAGCTGCGGTCGATCAAAGGCCACCTTGGGCGCCTGGGGCTGCCGGCTGTCTCGGTGGATCAGCGCGAAACGGGCTACATCCATGTCAAATGGCAGGTTGCGCCTGTCCCAAAAGTTTCGATCATCATCCCCAGCCGTGGTGCCAACTGGCGCTTGAAGATCTGCTTAAGTTCAATCCTGCGCCTGACAGATTACTTTGATTATGAGATCATCATTATAAACAACGGCTCGAAGCGCCCCGAGGAATTCGCCTACTACCGCCGCATCCAGCGCAACCAGCGGGTCAGGGTTCTGCATTACGACCAGCCCTTCAATTACGCAGCGGTCAATAACTTTGGCGCACAACAGGCCACCGGTGAGATGCTGCTTTTCCTGAACGACGACACCGAGATCATCCATGCCGAATGGCTCCAGGAGATGGTAATGTGGGCATCGCGCAAGGAGATCGGTGCGGTGGGTACCCAACTGCTCTACTACGACCGCACGATCCAGCATGCCGGTGTGATCCTTGGGCTGACCGGTTTTGCGGGTCACCTCTTCCAGCATGTCAAACCGCACACCTGGACAATTTTTGGACTGCCCATGTGGTACCGTGATCACCTGGCGGTGACCGGTGCCTGCCTGATGATCAGGCGCGAGGTACTGGATGAAGTGGGTGGCTGGCCTGAGGATCTGCCTCTCTGCGGCAACGATGTCGTGCTGGGTTTGCGCATCAACCAGGCGGGCTACCGCGTGGTATATGACCCGTTCGTGCGCCTCTATCACCACGAATCAGCCACTCACAAGGGCAACATCCCTGCGGCAGACTTTCGCACCTCCTACCTCTATTACCGGGATGTCCTGGCGGGTGGTGACCCATACTTTAATTCAAACCTGTCCTTTTGGTCCACTTTTCCCAAATTAAAAGAGAAATATGAGCCCACGGCGCTGCAATTTGTGAGAGAATACCTTGAAAGGCTGGCTTTGTGAAATGGGAATCATCAAAAAGATCCGCAGGGGCTTCTCGCTCATCAAAAAACAGGGCATCAAAGGAATAAAGACTGCCCTGGCGAAAAAGATCCTCGCCCATCAGGGAGTCACGACCATGTGGCAGGCATATCAATCCGAAGCCTTTGCCCTGGCAGAGCAATTTGACTTCTCAACTGAGGACCTTGCAAGATCCCGTCAGGTGCAGGCTGAAAACAGGGGCGACCTGGAGATCAAATCCCTCACCTGGTTCATCCCCGATTTTCACCACGCCTATTACGGCGGGATGTATACCATTCTGCGTGTTGCCGGTTACCTGACGCGCCAAAAAGGGGTTGCCAACCAGTTTGCCCTGGTTGGTAGCTTTGACGAGAAGATCATTGCGGATAGGATTGGTGAAGCATTCCCCGCACTCAAGGGCACACCAGTGGTAAAGGTCTCATCACCAGCCGGGCTGGCCGGACTGACGCCTACTGATGCCAGCGTTGCCACCCTCTGGTCGACAGCTTATCCCGCCCTGAAATTCAACCGGGTGAAGCGCAAGTTCTACTTCATCCAGGATTACGAGCCGCTGTTCTATCCTGCCGGCAGTACCCAGGCGCAAGTGGAAGCGACCTATGGCTTTGGCTTTGATGGGCTGTGCAACACGCCGCCCCTGGCACAAATCTACCAGGATCAATACCATGGTTTTGCTGCATCATTCAATCCCTGTGTTGACCCGCAAGTATTCCATGCGCATGGCAGAAAACCCCACCAGCTGGGTACACCCTGGCAGGTGTTCTTCTATGCCCGCCCGGAACACCCCCGCAATGGCTTTGAGCTTGGCGCTGCTGCGCTGAAAAAGCTCAAATACCGCCTCGGGGAACGGGTGAGGATCATCTGCGCCGGCGATGCCTGGGACCCTGAAAGCTATGGCCTGAAGGGTATCGTGGAAAACCTTGGACTGATGAGCTATGAAAAGACGGCTGATCTTTACCGGGCGTGCGATGCCGGCCTGGTAATGATGTTCACCCGGCATCCCTCCTACCTGCCTTTTGAGCTGATGGCATGCGGGTGCTGTGTGGTGTCCAATCGCAACCCCTGGACGGGTTGGTTCCTGGAGGATGGCGAAAACTGCCTGCTTTCGGATGGAAGTGCCACCAGCCTGGCGGACCGCCTGGAAGAAGCCCTGTTGAACGAAGACCTGCGTGGAAAAATTACCGGTTCTGCCAGCCAGGTCATCGTACACGGTCACCAGGATTGGGATCGCGAATTTGAGCAGTTGTTTACCTGTATGAAAACCCGCAGGGAGTGAGCATGGCAAAACAAAAACCGTTGAAATGGCATGAGAAGGTCAACCAGAAGTTGAATCTTTGGGCAGACAGCCTGAAGAAAAAGACCTTATTACCCCTTGAGAGTTGGTTTAAGTCACTGTCCGCCAGCTCAAAGGGCTATTGGAAAAAGAACAGCACAATCATCCTCATCCTGGCGATTATCATCATTGCCGCTTACGGTTTTGACCTCTTCAACCTGAACCTGACCATCGACGAAGAGATCCACTCGTTTTACAATCCTCCCGAGACCTGGATCCGCCAGGGCCGTTGGGCGATCTACCTGCTGCGCAAACTGTTATTGCCTTACACCACTGTGCCCTTCATCCCTCTGTTCCTCGGGCTGTGTTTTCACCTGGCAGGCATGCTGATACTGGTAGAGGTTTGGGGTCTGAAGCGAGCCTGGCATAAGGTGCTGGTCGGCGCTCTTGGCATTGTCTGCCCGGTTGTGGCGACCATGTATACCTTTAGCATCATGAACTTCGCTGTTGGTGCCGGTTATCTCAGTGTCGCGCTCAGTCTGCTGATCTTTACCAGGGCTACCAGGGGCTGGAAATACCTGGCGATCCTGCCCGGGATATTTGGCATTGGGGTCTACCAGGCATTTTTGCCAACCCTGCTGGTGGCTTATCTTGCCTACCTGGTGGTTCAGGGATTGCGTGAGAACGCATCTCTCTTTAAGGGCTCGTTGCAAATGCTGGTCATCGTTGTGGGCAGCCTGGCAGGATATTGGAGTATCCAGCAATTACTGCAGTTATCCAACGACGCTTTTATCTCCAGTTATGTGACCAACCAGCTCTCGTTGCCTGCTTCCTGGCAGGACTTCCTGGTGTACGGGCGGAGTTTTCTGGTTGAGATTTTCCGTATGTATACCGGGCATGAGTTGGTGTACATTGACAAGCTGTATGCACTTGGCATTTTAATGTTCCTTGCTGCTGCTGCTTACCTGGTCGAGCAGGCAGAACTGCAAACGAGGGTAGGGCAAAAGATCTGGTCGCTCCTTCTCTATATTTCGCTCATCATTACACCTTTCATCAGTGGTTTTTTTATGCGTGGAGCCTACATACCGCGATTTTTATTGAGCTACCCCATAGCAATCGCCGCTCTGGTGGCAGCCGGGCTGCACAACCGGCATGCGATCATGCGGTTTTTGATCCTGGTCTTTGCCGTGATGACAGTCTTTGGTTTTGCCCTGGCAGATAACCGCCTGTTCGGCGCTTCGCACTTTGCTCTCCAGGCCGACCGCCTGACAGCTGCCAACCTTGACTTGCGTATTGCTGATGCGATAGCAGAGGCGGGGGTGACCCGGGATGATATTGAGTACCTGGAGATCATTGGCTACCTGGACTACCCTGAATCGCACCTTGTTCCGGAGATTGATACCTTTGGTGGGTCATTTTTTAACTGGGACCAGGGCAACAATATCCGCATCATTCTTTTCCTAAGGACGTTGGGGGTGGGCGATTATCAGGTGTTGCCCGATGCACAGCGTCTTGAGATGATCCCATACGCCAATACCATGCCTTTATGGCCGGACCCAAAGAGTGTCCAGGTGGTGGGTCAGACCATCTTGGTGAAATTCAGTCCCTATTCGGGCTTACAGCAAACGTTTATTTGTGGCTCACTTTATCCGGGTGGCGGTGCAGATCAGCAGGCTTGCCTGGATAATTTCAACGCTCAGTAAGCTCAATCAGCCTAAGGTATACTTGATTTTAAGGCATACTGAAACCCAATGAGTGCACCTGTGGATACCAACAAGAAGAACAAACTGCTCATCATCAGCCAGGATGTCATCGATTGCCACATGGCTGGTCCAGGGTTGCGTTACTCAGCCATGGCACGTTTTTTAGCTGATTCTTTGCAAGTTACCCTGGCAGCACCCGAAGGCAGCGACCCGGGGATAGCAGGTGTCAGTTTCTTTACCTATGGAAAAGATACCCGTTGGTTAAAGGCTGAAGCACTTGTCGCAGATTTCATCCTGGTTTCAGGGGCGATGCCCAGGCAATTTCCCTTCCTGGTCAAATGTAATGCCAGGCTGGTGGTCGACCTGTATGATCCGATGCTCTTTGAAAACCTGTATTACTACGAAGACGAGAAAAGTTCGCTCCGAACCCGTCATATTGCCGATGATCTTGATACAATAAATATCCTTGCCCAGGCGGGTGATTTCTTTATCTGTGGCAGCGAACGCCAGCGTGACTTGTGGTTGGGGCTTTTGCTGGCCAACCACAGGATCAATCGACTGGATGTGCCAGGCGACCCGGAGTTTCGCAAGTTGATCGATGTGGTCGGCATGGGCATACCCACCAGGAATCTGGCTGGGGGTGGGTGGCTCAAGGGGCAGCACCCACAGGTACCCACAAAGGCAAAGATTGTGTTGTGGGGCGGGGGCATCTGGAACTGGCTGGATCCCCTGACCTTGATCAAATCCTGGCCCGCTGTCATCCAGCAGATCCCTCAGGTCCGGCTGGTCTTTTTGGGCACGCGCCACCCCAACCCGGCAGTCCCGCAGCATGACATGGCGCAAAAAGCGCTCGATCTTGCCGGGCAGATTGGTGAACTGGATAAAACGATCCTCTTCTTTGATTGGATATCCACCACGGAACGGGAAGGGCTGCTCAGCGAGGCGGATGTTGGCGTGATCTGCCACCCGCAAAGCATCGAAACCCACTTTGCCTTGCGCACACGCATGCTGGACTATTTCTGGGCGCAACTGCCGGTTGTCACCAGCGAAGGCGATGTGTTGAGCGAGGTCGTCCGGCAGCATGGCGTTGGTTGGGTGGTCTCGCCCAACGACCCGGAAGCGCTGGCTGTTGCGCTGATCAATGCGCTCACCTGCCAGAGGGCGGAAATTGCGCAGAACTACCAGCCAGTGCTCGCAGCGTATGATTGGTCCAATCAACTTCGCCCTTTGTTGGATTATTTTATTGAGCAGTCAGGTAATACAAGACCCGTAAAAAGGAAAAAACCGCACCAAATGCGCCTGGCTTACCGCATAAAACGCAAATTGAGCCGATTATTTCACTGTATGACAGTGAAGGCCTGAGCATGAAGATCCTGCATGTCGTCCAGGGTTATCCACCCGCAATGGGTGGCACGGAAGAGGCTTTTGCCCAACTATCCGATCGCCTGGTTAGTCAATTTGGCGACGACGTGACTGTCTTTACCACCAACTGCTTCGGTGGCGATGCCTTCAACCGCTTCGGACTGCCGGGGATGCAAGCAGGAGAAGAACTGATCAACGGGGTAAGGGTCAGGCGTTTCAAGGTAGCCACCTGGCTCAGCTGGTTGTTCAAGGTTCCGCAATTCCTGGCGACAAAGTTAAATTTGCCCTGCAGTCAGTACTTGAAAACGCTCTACCAGGGTCCGCTGGTCATCGGGCTGGGACGGGCGATCCGCAAATCGGATGCCGACCTGGTGGTGGCATCATCGTTCCCCCTGCTGCACATGTACACTGCCCTGAAGGCTGCCAGGCAGGCCCAAAAACCGGTCATCCTGGTGGGCGGTCTGCACCCGGGGGATCATTTGAGCTTTGACCGTCCGATGATCTACGACACCATGCAAAAGGCTGATGCCTGCATTGCCTACACGTCCTATGAAGCGGAATACTTGAAAGCCCGCGGGATACCTGCTGAAAAGGTTTTTGTCATTCCCCTGGGAGTTGACCCGCAAAATACCAGTCAATTGTCCAAGGAGGATATAAGACGGTCCTTAGGCTTGCCTGATGGCCCGTTGGTCGGTTTTATTGGGCAGATCTCAGCCCATAAAGGTGTAGACTTGTTGATCAGGGCGATGCAACTGGTCTGGGTAACCCACCCTACTGCCAGGTTGCTGATCGCCGGGGCGAAGCGGCCATTTGCCAAAACGATTGAAGCGATGGCCGCCGGGCTGCCTGGCGAACAAAAAGAGAAGATCGCCCTGTATTATGACTTTAACCGGGATGATAAAGCGGATCTCTTCAAAGCCCTGGACATTTTTGTCTATCCCTCACGTTTTGAGTCGTTCGGCATTGCCTTCCTTGAAGCCTGGCGCGAGCACAAGCCGGTGATCGGTTTAGAAAGCGGTGCCATCCCCTGTGTGGTGGAGCATGACATCAATGGCTTGCTGGTCGGGGTGGATGATGCCGCGGGTCTCGCCCGAGCGATCGGTCAATTGCTGGATGACCCGGGCAAGGCGGCACGGTTGGCTGAAAAAGGCTATCAAACGATCAAGCAACAATATTCATGGTCACCGATAGCTACCCGGTTCCATACCCTGTACCAGGATGTTGTTAACTGTAAAGGTGGCACATGGCAAGCCTGAGTGACCTGTTCCGTGCAGGCAAGTTCAACGACTGGTGGAAGTTCTGGTCATGGAAGGCCAGGAACAGCATCGATCGCTATTCTATCCACCTGCAAAACCGCATGTATGGTTCGCAGTCCCAACCCTGGCCACAATTCAATTTCCCGGTGCGCAGGGAATGTCCAAAATTAGCACTTTCCATGCGTTTTGGTTTTGTGATCCTGCCCGGCACCGCCGGTGGGAAGACCAGGCTTACCCACGGGGCGCTCGATCACCAGGGTTACCCGGGTTGGGCGGTGTGGAACCTGACCGGCAGCTCATTTGAAACCACGGATGCCGTCAAACCCTCCTGGGGTGCGGAAGAAACAACCAGCGACATGGCTAGATTGAAAGATTTTATTCGCCTGGCTGACCTGGACTATGTCAGTTTTTTGGATGAGGGCGATTACTTCGATGAAACTTACCTGGCGCAGATCCTCCTCGGCACACAGGGACAGACTCCCGCCGGGATTTATTGCGATGAGGATCATTACCAACCGCCCTATGGCGCGGTGGACACGCCATTCTTGAAGCCCGAACCCTCAGAGGCGCTGTTGATTTCGGTAAATTACCTGCGTCATGCCTTTTTCCATAAAGACCTGGTCATGAGGCTGGAAAATGGTCATTTCTCTTTGGCAGACCTGCGCGAAAGGCTAGCCTGGGGGTTGCTCAAAGGTGATCAGCAAGTACTGCATATCCCCGGCCGATTAGTGCATGCTGTGGAACCTATTCAACCCACCCAGAATACAATCGAGCAGAGAGCCGGGGTCATCAGGACCGTTCTAGAAGAAAGAGGAGTAAGTGGGGTTAAGGTTAAATTGGGCAATCCAGGCCTTTTGCATTTGACCTGGAAGACAAATGACGACCTGGTCTCGATCATCGTGCTGACACGCGACCACAGTGAAATCTTGGCGCGCATGCTGCAGACCCTGCGCGAAAGAACGCGTTATCCCAATTATGAGATCATCATTGTGGATAACCAAAGCTGTGAACCCCAAACAGCAGCCCTCTATTCTGAATTGGAAGAGGACACCCGCATCCGTATCGTTTACCGCGAGGATGATTTCAATTATTCGCGCTACAACAATGCCGGTGCACAGTTTGCCAGGGGCAAGGTCCTGCTCTTTTTGAATAATGACATCGAGATCATCCACCCGGACTGGCTCACCGAGTTGGTCATGTGGGTGGAGCAACCCAAAGTTGGCATTGTTGGGGCACGTTTGATGTATCCCAATGGTCGCATCCAGCATGCCGGTGTGGTGATCGGGCTGGTGGGTTCAGCCGGGCATGTCTTCATTGGTGAACCCCCCGAAATATTCACCCCGCATGGCTCGCCGCTTTGGTATCGCAACATGCTGGCGGTCACCGGAGCCTGCATGGCAATGCGCCGCGACGTTTTTGACACATTGAGCGGGTTTGACGAAGACTACCAGTTGACCTTCAGTGACATTACCCTGTGCCTTAAGGCGATCGATCATGGCTACCAGGTGATCTATAACCCGTTTGCCTGCCTAGTCCACCATGAAGGGGGAACCCGCGGAAAAACCATACCAGATTTAGACATCGTCCGCATGGCGGGTGAATTGGAGCCGTGGATCAAAAAAGGCGACCCATATTACAATCCCCTGCTTTCGCGCATGATCGCCACACCGACCATCCGCCATGGTCATGAGGAAGACCCCCTCAAGCGCCTGCAGATGATCCGTGACCTGGCAGCGTACCCTGTTCCTCAAAAAGGCGGAGATAAGTGACCTCTCCTGGTCTTCTCATCCTCTCCGGCGTGCGGGGCGATACGCGGCGCTACCGCAGCGTGCACCTGGCAGAGCAGGCAACAATAGCCGGCCTGCAGGTCACCCTGGCGCATGCCTGGCAGTGTGGTTTGCCCGGCCTGATAAAGCAGAACCGCTTTAATTTTGCAGTCTTCCAGCGTGTCGAAATGGACAGGTTCATCCAGCGCCTGGTCGATGGGCTGAAAAACCAGGGGACGATCATCCTCTATGACACGGACGACCTGGTTTTTGACCGGGATGCCTTCAAATACATCGACAGCCCGGATTTCAGTGATCCATTACGGGCAAAACTCTACCTCAGGTCAATGGAACGCCAGAAAGAGATGCTTTTAGCCGCTGATGGCGTGCTGGTATCCACCCATTATATGGTCAAGCAGGTTCGTCGGCTCAACAAACCCGTTTGGGTGCATCAAAACGCACTCAGTCAAGAGATGATTTGCCTCTCTGAAGACGCTTACCAGGCACGAAAATCTCATAACGAGATTATCATGGGCTATGCCAGCGGCACCCGCACCCATGACCGCGACTTTGCTGTGGCGGCCTCGGCGCTTAGGCAGATTCTGGTCCAATATCCGCAAACGGAGCTGTGGCTGATCGGCGATGTTGACCCCGGCGAGGGCTGGGAGGGTTTTGGTGACAGGGTGCGGCGCATCCCCAAACTGAAATGGCGGCAGCTGCCAGGCTACCTGGCACAACTGGACATCAACCTGGCACCCCTGGTGGCGGGCAACCCCTTTGCCGAGTCCAAGAGTGCCATCAAGTACATGGAAGCGGCTCTCGTCAGGTGCCCGACCATCGCATCTGCATGCGCTGAGTTTAAAGAAGTGATCTGTGATGGAGAAAATGGTTTCCTCGCCCATAACGATAAGGAATGGTTGGGAAAGCTGACCCTCCTGGTTGAGAACACCCAATTAAGGGACGAGATGGGGAAGCAAGCGTACCAGGGTGTTATGGATATAGCCCATCCCAACAGGCGTAGCAGTGACCTGTTAAATACCTTACATGAAATAAGCATGGAATTGCGCGGTTCGTCCCCTTTGGCAGACTTCTATGCAAAACAGCAGATTAGTGATCCCAAGGAAGCGATTGATCTGCCCTACAAATGGAAGGAAGCACCAGGTGACATGCAGCGTGGTTGGGCTACCCTCTGGCGGCGCGGACCTTTGGAATTGTTCGGTGGGATATGGGTGGGGATTCGTCGCTTGCTGGCGCCGCTCTTTCCTTTTCGCAAACACAAGATGAACAATAATTAGCATGACCTTGAAAATAAATGACCCAACCCTGGTAAAAAACATACAACAAACCATCACCGACGAAATATTTTTTGCCCTGGGCTTGAAGAGGAACGGGTTTTTGCGAAAGAGCCTGGGCTGGGTCTTTCACCTGCCCACCCGTCGTTTTGCACAGATGATGGCAGAGGTGGATTGGGCGACTGGTCAAGGCGGTTTACCTGCCGGCTGCCAAAGGATGAGCAACTTTCTCAATGTTCAGGCATCGATCAAAGGCGAAGAACATATCCCGCTTACAGGACCGGTGATCATCCTTTCGAATCATCCCGGTGCTTATGATTCCATAGCGCTGGGTGCCTGTATCAAACGCCTGGACCTTAAGTTTGTTGTTGGAGAGACCGGGCTCTATCGTGCATTGCCCCATATTCAGCCCCGCCTGATCATGGTGAGTTCGGATCCATCTCAAACCGTTCTGGCGCTCAGGCAGGTGATCGAGCATTTGCAGCAAGGTGGGATCCTGCTGCAATTTGGTTCCGGGTTGATCGAACCGGATCCGGCCATCCGACCGGTGGGCGATGATGTGTTTGCAAAATGGTCCCACAGCCTGGAGATCATGCTGCGCAAGGTGCCGCACGCTTTGGTCGTACCTGCCATCGCCAGTGGTGTGCTCCACGAGCGGTTTGCAAGCCATCCACTGACCTGGTTGCGCAAGGATGCCATGGATAAACGCCGCCTGGCTGAATTCACCCAGGTGATCCAACAGTTGATCCGCCCGGCAGCGGTCAAAGCCCGTCCCAGGATCAGTTTTGGCAGGCCTTTTGATCTTAACTACCTTGAAAATCACGCGGCAGGGGAGACGATCATGGATGGGGCGGTCCGACAGATAAAAAATGAACTGTCAGCGCACCTGGAATGGATCGGAAAAACCGACTGAGCATCTCCCGGTCACTGTTGCCTCCCCAAAAAATATTAAACGCATCACTCATCAAACCAAAACAAAGAGGTTGGTAATCCATTGGATTACCAACCTCAATTCAATTTTAAAGCCCGGTGCCCATCGGTTGAATTTCTTCCAATGGGCATCAGGTTAACAAAGATTTGTCTATCCTCAAAAGCAGGTGCGGGATAGATCAGGTCGGCTGATGCCTGTTCGGCTGGCCAGACGAGTTCCATCTTGCCGTTCTGCCACTGGATCAATGGATCCAGGACATTGCCGGTTCCATCCGCATTAAAGGTTACCGGGCCTATCACTGTGTCGAATGAGCCGGCAGAAATGGTGTCGCGGATCACATCGTGATCCAGAGTGCCTGCCTGCTCAATGGCCGCAACAAGGATCTGCACGCAGGCATAAGCCGGGCCGGTCAACAGGTCAGCCGGGCGACCATAAAGCTCCTGGTATCGTGCATTGAGCTTGTCGACGCCTTCAAACTTCGCTGCATAGTGCCACCCGGGGAAGATGGTCACAAAATCGCCGGTCTTGCCCAGGTCAGAGCCCCAGTTTACGCCTTCCGGAGCACGGATCACCAGTGAGAATTTGGGTGACCAACCGAGTTGTTCCATGGTCTTGAACATCTGGCTGCCATCCGGGAAGATGGGCATGGTCAGCAGGGCTTCAGCGCCAGCAGCCTGTGCGTTGATGATGGCGGCTGTCCAGTCATTCTTGCCCACGGGGTTCTCTTCGTAGACCACGATCTCATAGCCATACTGCGGTGCAAATTCCTTGGCCAGGTTGCCCCATTCTTTGCCCCAGTCGTCGTTGTACATGAACATGGCAACTTTGGTGGGTCGTTCGCCTTCGGGTACAAGGTCATTCAACAGCTTGAAGACATCTTCAGCCTGGGCGGGTGACTTTGGGAATGGTGAGAACAGGTACTTGTAACCCTGCTGGTGGATCTGGTACAGGGCGAATGAGATGCCAAGATAAGGCACCTTGTTTTTTTCAGCGATTGGGATTGCAGCGGCATGCATTGAGCTGCCACCGCCACCCAGGTATGCTGTCAGGGCTTTCTCTGAATAGAGGGTTTCCATCTTGGCGACAGCTTTGGTCGGGTCGGATTCGTCATCGTAATAGGTCAGGCGCAGTGGGATCTTGGCGTTGTATTCTTTGACGAACACGCCGCCTTCGGCATTGATGTGTTCAATGGCGATCTCGTATCCGGGCAGGATCAGGTTGCCCAGCGAGCCAAAGTTGCCGGTCAGGGAGATGGATGAACCCACCTCGATGAATTCAGGGGCTGCCGGGTATTCGGGTTCAGTTGTTTCTTCAACAGCGACCTCCTCAGTTTGAACCGGGGCAACGGTCTCTTCTTCGATCACCTCTATCTCGGTGGGTTCTTCCACCTTTGGCTTGCAGGCGCCAAGAAGCAGCGACAGCATCACAAAGATGGAGACGACAAGTACTAATGACTTTTTCATTCTCTTACTCCTTTTTTATTTTTGGATATGGTTTTGGTAACTTATGTTTGAAAATCAGTTTTTTATTCATTCATACACGTTCTCCTTATCATCAAGCTGCTTGTTTGTCACGTTTACGCTTGCGATTGCGGTGTCGAGCCAAATAGTGAGTAAGATTCTCGACCCATGTTGGTTATTCGCAATTGAATGAAGACCTATGGCTGAAAAATGTAAGATGCCTCTTCATTTTTGACCGGTATCAATAATTCTGGATTAACTCGTTATCGTGTCTGTTTTTGCCTCCTTGGATGGGTGTCTCCAGGTTACACAGTGGATGACTGGCTGACCTTTTTTTGCCGTTTTGTCCACATCTTTTGAATGTTCTTCCACAATCCAACCAATCCACCCGGCAGGAACATGACCACCAGGATGAAAAGGATGCCAAAGACCAGTAGATGAAATTCTCCAAATCTTAGCGACATGAATTCCTTCAAAACAACGAAAAAAACAGCCCCGATGATGGGTCCGATGATCGTCCCGGTGCCTCCAATGAAAACCATCATCTGGGCATCCAGGCTCCAAATCGGGCTGAACGGGTAATTGGGGTAGTACCCCACATGGTAAAAAGCAAAAGCGCCACCAGCCAGGCCGGCGAAAAAGGAACTGACCAGCAAGGCGATCAGTTTATGGCGAAAAGCATTCACTCCCAGCGATTCGGCTGCATCTTCTTCTTCGCGCACCGCCACCATTCCTAACCCAAGGCTGGAGTTGACCAGCAGGTAGGATGTCAGGACGGTCACAAATGCCAGGCCAAGAAAGAGCAGGTAACGCGGCTCCAGCGTGTACGTTGTCAATGCTTCAAGGGGCAGTGAACTGATCGGGGAAAAGATGTTGCCCACCGTGGCAAAGAGGATCTGGGCTAACGCCAGTGTGCCGATTGTGAAGTAGGCACCGCGCAACTTGAACGCCGGTGAACCGATCAGTAAGGCAAAGGCAACCGCAACCGTTCCACCAACCAGCATGCTGATCAATATGGGCCAACCCGCAAACCATAAAAGGCGGGTTGCCAGGGCACCCAGGCCAAAGAAGGCTGAATGCCCCAGGCTGATCTGCCCTGAATAGCCCCCCAGGATATTCCAGCTGGAAGCCAGCGTGATATAAAGCAGGATCAGGCAAAGATAATTCAGCATGCTGTTCTTCTTGATAAATAACGGGATGAGTGCCAGGGCTAGTGAGACAAGAACGATGATCACAACAGTCAGGGTTTTCTTCTTCATTTGCCACCCTCCTTGCTTCCAAACAGCCCCTGCGGTCTGAAGATCAGGATCAGGACAAAAAGGACCAGCCCGGCGATCTGGCGATAGTTGCCGCCAATAAAAAAGGCGGTAGCTGATTCGGTCACACCCAACACGATTCCTCCGATCAGTGTTCCTGTCATGCTGCCCAGGCCGCCCAAAACCAGCACAACCAGGGCTTTAAGCGTCCAGTCCAGGCCCATCGAGGGGTCCACAGAAATACCCACGCTGACCAGCATGCCCGCCACACCCGCAAGGGCACAGCCCATGATGAATGTCAGCAGGTAGACCTTGTGGATATTGATACCCATCAACGAGGCTGCTTCCCAGTCTTCAACAGTTGCGCGGATGGCTTTGCCTGTATAAGTTCTCTTTAAGAAAAGTTGCAGCGCAACCAGGGCGACCACCGCGATGACCAACCCCGCCAGGCGTACCACCGGGATGCGAATGCCAAGCACCTTGATCGCCTGCCCAATGTAACTTGTGGTGATCGAACGGTCATCGGCTGTCCACAGCAGCAGGGCGATGTTTTGCAGAACGATCGACAGGCCAAATCCGATCAGCAATGAGTTTTTGATCTTGTTTTCCGTCGGGTATTTGACCAGGCGTGCAAAGATCAACTTGTAAAGGACGTACCCGATCAGGATCAGGAAAAGGATGTTCAGTGGGATGGACAGAAAGGGGTCGATGTTCAGCAGCTTGAAGATCCAGAAACTTGCATAACCTCCAAGCATCAGCAGCTCTCCATGGGACACATTCAGAAACTTTGTCACCCCAAAAACCAGGGAAAGCCCGATGGCAGCCAAACCATACAACGCCCCGATCAATATTCCATAGACGAGATTTTGAGTTAGCGCTTGTAGCATTGAAACCTCTTATTTACCCAGGTATGCACTGCGAACCGACTCAAAGGAAAGCAGGTCATCCCCGGTGCCCTGCCCCACGATGCGTCCGTTTTCGATAACATATGCCCTTTGTGCCAGCTCTAATGCCGCCCGTACATTTTGCTCAACCAGCAGGATGGTCACACCTTGCTTGTTGATCTTCTGGACCATTTCAAATATATTGTCAACCATGATGGGCGCCAGGCCAAATGAGGGTTCGTCCAGCATAAGTAATTTGGGCTTGGCCATCAGTGCCCGCCCGATCCCCAGCATTTGCCTTTCGCCACCGCTCAAAGTGCCGGCACGCTGGTTGATGCGTTCTTTAAGGCGGGGGAAAGTCTCAAAAACGCTCTGTAGTGTTTCAGCCCTGTCATTCCGGGCGCGTGGACTGAATGCGCCCAACTCGAGGTTCTCCAGAACACTCATCCCGGCAAAAATGCGCGCACCTTCCAACACCTGCGAAATTCCCAGGTCAACGATCTTATCCGGGGGTTCCTTTGCCAGGTCTTTCCCCAGGAAGTGGATGCTGCCTTTTGATGGTTTTTGCAGCCCGGTGATCGAGCGCAGGGTGGTTGTCTTTCCGGCTCCATTTGGGCCGATCAGGGATACGAGTTCTCCCTCATTTACTTCCAGGGATATACCCCACAAAGCCTGCAAGTCTCCATAAAAAGTATTGATTTCGTTAATTTTTAGCATGGCTTTTTCCCAGGTACACATCAATGACCCGCTCATCGTACATGATCTGCTGGGCGGTCCCTTCGGCGATCTTTTCACCCATGTTCAGCACGATGATGCGGTCTGAGAGCCCCATGATGGCTTTGACAATATGCTCAACGATCAGGATGCTGATCCCAGACTTCCTGATGTCGCGGATGGTATCCATGGCGGCATCTGTTTCGGCATGGTTCAACCCGGCCATCAGTTCGTCCAGCAGCAGTAACCTGGGTTTGGCCGCCAGAGCTCTGCCCAACTCAAGCCGCTTTCGCTGCATCAGGGTCAAGTCCTTGGCGGGTACTCTGGCTTTTTCTGCCAGGCCGACGATCTCAAGGATCTCCAGGGATTGTTTTTCTGTGTCAACCAGGTTTTTGACGGGTTCAGCTCCGTAAGCCCTTCCCACCATGACATTCTCAAGTGCAGTGAGCTCAAGGAATGGTTTGATTAACTGGAATGTGCGCGCCATGCCACAATGACACATCTTGTTGCGGGAAAATCCCGCCACTTCCTGCCCATTAAAATTAACCGAACCATTGTCAGGCTTGAGGAACCCTGTAATCAGGTTGAGCGTTGTGGTTTTTCCTGAACCGTTTGGACCAATGAGCCCCACGATTTCCCCCTCTGTCACAGCAAAATCGAGATTATGCACAGCTTTAAGTCCCCCAAACGATTTGTTGAGTTTCTCAACGGTTAGTAACTGCATGTTTCTCCTTGTGTTGCCTCTAGATCAATTTCCAAGCGATGATGGCTGGATGATTGTCTTCTTCCCGCCAACCCAAAATCTCTGCGAGGATGCACTCCATGCACTCAGGAGTAAACTCCTGACCTATTACAAACTACTCATTCACGTTCTTAACCAATATTTAGTAAAAATTAAAGGCAACCAATATTTCTTGCTTATCCGCCGGACAGGTATGGAAAAAAGCACAGACGGGAGCTGTCAGTTACCGGTTCCTCGTCTTCGCACTGTTTCCCATTAATGGTCATCAACCCAATAAGATCAGGGTTCAAGCCCAGGATCCTTGCCACATCCGACATATTTATGTTATCAGGCACAGATATCTCTTGAGACCGGGGCAGTTCCGGTGCAATTTGACCAAAGAGCTTGACTTCGATGTCCATACCATCCCTTAGAGGTCTGCAAAGATCGTGTCCAGGTCTGAATCGGCCACATCAAATACTGCGTTGTGCGGCGCCAGGGCTTCTTCGCGCATATATTCCGGTATGCGGTAGTCCTGTGCAGTGATCCCGGACTGGCGGTTGAATTTGATCTCGTCCCGCAACACCTGGCGGTTGAACTGGTTGTAATCTTCTACCGTCCAGCCCCAGCCATAAATGCCGTTGACCATGTCCACCATCAGTTGCGGGTTGGCAATGATCGGGGGGCGGGCAAACAGGCACAGGCCCGTGCTGTCGAGCATGGCAGCAATGATCTGTAGTTTCAGTGACAGTTCTTTTTGCCCGGTCTGTCCTAGCGGGTTAACTTCTTTTCGTGCCCCAAATGCATTACCGGCTGTGTGGTCTGCCCCCTGAGGTGACGTGGCGTAAGTTACGCCATTGCCCTTCAGGCTGCGTGGGTCGTAACCCGGCATCGCCTGCCCCAGGCAAACCGGGACCCTGCGAATCCCGAACACCTGCCCGGTGGTGGCAGCGCCGCTGCCAATGATCCTACCCAGCGGGGTGCCATCTCCGACCTGTTGCATAAGGCTCAAAATGCCCCCAAAGTCGCCAAATTCGGCCAACCCGGCTTCAATTGCCACGCCCAATGCGGCACCGGTATCGATCGTATCGACACCAAAATCATTGCACATGTAGTTCAGACGGGCAACGTCGTCCAGGCTGCCCAAACCCAGGTTGGAGCCCATCAGGGCGATTGTTTCGTATTGCAGCGTACCAACGATCGGCTTGCCGGTTTGGTCGACGTACTGGTTGCGACAGGCAATGACGCAACCCGGCATGCAGCGGGTACCCGCCTTGCCACCCCTTGCCAGGGTGGTTTCGCGTAGTTTTTCGCCCCGCAAATGAGCCTCGTCCTCAAAATTTCCGCTGCTGAAATTGCGTGTGGGAAGTGAGCCGATCTCATTGACAGCGGCTACGATAGAGGCTGTTCCGTAAAGATGTTGGGTTCCCTGGGGACCAAGTTTCGGGTCGTTAACCAGTTTCTCCATAAATGCATGGTTGGCCGACTTGAAGAGGTCGTCATCTGCCAACCGCCTGGTCATGCGGCCCGGTTTATCGATCACTACAGCTTTAAGATGCTTGCTGCCCATGACAGCGCCAAGCCCGCCACGTGCTGCCATGTTGCTGCGTTGTTCCCCGGAACCGGTCACAGCTACACAGGCAGCTTTGAGCATCATTTCGCCCGCCTGGCCGATCGAGATCACAGTGGCACCTTTGCCAAATTTCTCCTGCAGCCTTTCAGAAGTAGCATAGGTACCCAGATTGGATAATTCTGGTGCCTCGACGAGTTCCGCTCCATCTTCCATGACATGCAGGATGTAAAGGCCGGGTTGCGTAGGTATTCCTTCGACCACGATGGCTTTGATATCTATCCGGCCCAGGGCGTCGCCAGCCGTGCCGCCGGCATTGGCTTCTTTGACGCCGCCGGTCAGCGGGCTCTTGCCGCCTACGGATAAACGACTGGCAGTCGGAACACCAAAACCGCCCAGCAAACCAGGCGCGAAGATCAGTTTGTTGTATTTTCCTAAGGCGTCACAAGCGGGAGGGATTTCTTCCAGGAGTAGTTTGGCAATTAATCCCCTTCCACCCAAACGCTCATAAGCCGGGGGTACCGGCTCATGACTCACCTGGAGTTGGTTCATATCTACACGTAGCAACTTCATCAACTCTCCAATGAAAATTTGATAATTAAATCTTAGGGCGGGTAAGCCACGGTATAAATGTGTTTGCCGCCATTCAAAGGTCCCTTCAGCAGGGCATCAATTTCCTGTGGGTCACGCATGGTGGTCTTTTCGGTCGGTGGAAGCGTGCCGGCCGGGAATTTGGTCATGATATCCCCGATCAAGCGCTCCATGTAATCCAGCAGGGCGTTGAGCCCCGCCACTGCCTTCTCGCCATCTGCCAGGGTGGGACGACCAATGACGCCTTCCGGGTAAACCAGTACTTCAATACCGCCCAGTCCGACGTGCTCGTGGCCCTTGATCGGGGCATGATAGACCTCCCCGCCTTTATCCACATGTCCCGGGGGCAGGAATCCTTCGGGTTTTGTGTCCACAGCCAGCTCCATGTGCATGAATTCAGGGAATAACGCCAGGGAATAGGACGCTTCAACTTCACAGGCGTGTTGGAAGGGCGTTTCAAATGTTCCGCCATGCGCTTTGTCTTTCAAGTATTCATGGATCACTGTTGGCCAGTGCAGGGAGATCAGCAGGCTGGGAACCTGGTACTTTTTTGCCCACTGGTGCAGGGCAAGGGGAATGACTTCCTCCTGTCCATGACCATTGAGGAATATCTGCTTGCGGAACCCCATGTTCCATAAACCAGCTATGATCGCCCGCAGGTTGCCCAAAAAGACATCTTCCGGGACGACAACCGTGCCAGGCATGCCAAGGTGGTTATATGGGTGTGAGCCATACCACACCGGTTCGGCGATGGTACAACCGGTCCTTAAAGCGACCTGCTCTGCCATGCGCGTGACCAGGAAGGTGTCCTCACCCAGGGGTTGCGCTGCGCCATGACATTCAGTGCTGCCAACCGGGATGATAATGAGGTCGTTTTTCTTTAGTCGCTCATTGATCTCGGTCATGTTCATGGTCTGCAGGTACAGGCCTTCAGGCCTTTCCATTCTGCCACCATCGGGTGGAAATTGCCACTTACCCATATAACCTCCTTATTTTAAAGTTCGATACTTCTTATGACTGCTAAAGACTAGGCTACCGGCATGTGCAGATCGGGTGATCGCTTGGCGGACTGTTTGGCATCAGGATAGTATTTGGTGATCATTTCAACAACGATCGATGCCTGGTCGGCCATCTTCTTGCCGTCAGCGGCTGAAGTGAGCTGTCCATGCCCTGAAACAACCGAGTTGCCGGTCTTGCAGTGCAGAGGTGCAGCCACCCGCACGATCTCGGGCGCTTCGTATACACGGATGAAACCACCAGATCCTGGGGGATTGTCCATGTGGATATCCAATGGGGCATCAATTGCCGCGCGCAAGGCAGCCAGCATGGGCAGCTGCAGGTCGCGTACCGGGTTGATGCTGTCGGCACCCAGGCTTTCGAGCAGCTTGACCGAGCAGGGGTTACAATGGCCTAAATGGGCTGAGGCTTTGAAGGTGATATCGCTGGGAAGTCCACCTTCCTTGCGCATCTGGTTGATCAGCCAGAGCATACCCTCATCATAGATGAGGAAACCACGGCAACCATAATCATAACCGCGCTTGATATCTTCAATGGCGCGCACAACCTGTTCCATACCGCGCAGGCGATAGCTGATCCGAACACCCTGGTCTGAAAGAACAGTGGCACCGGTATCATAGGTGGCACGGGGACCAACCGAGAGCAGCAGTTCAGCGCCATAATCAGCGCATAACTTGCAGTACTGCTTTATCTCTGCGGCGGTGTGGCGGAACATACCGTAGGTCTCGGTCACACGGTTGATCGTGATGTTGTTCTTGGTTGCGGTATCCAACAAAGAAGCAACAGCATCAGCGGTGTTGATCGTAGGAACTTCGATACGGTAGTGGCAACCATCAGGAAAACGCTTGGTGGATGTTGGCAGATCCCACAGGTCTCCCTCGGGCAGCCCTACCTTCTTCAAATAATCTCTTGTCTCTTGAAAAATCATAATATATCTCCTTTGATATTTAATGACTAACTGCTAACTCAAATGGGACGGTAATGGTGGGCAATAGACCCACACAAGTTTCAATGGCTCATCGCCAATGTTTTCAACACGATGTTTCTTGCCGATCGGGGAATAAAAAGCGGTCTCTGGACCGATCTCCCATTCGCCCTCACCTTCAATGACGATCTTTGCCCGGCCGCTGATCAGGAACAACACCTCTTCGGATTCGGTGTGGACATGGTCCGGGATCATACTGCCAACCTCGGTGATGTTCATGCCCATGGAAACATTCTTGACGCCGCCAAATTTTGGGGCTAACAAAAGCTTGGATCGACGGGGCGGTTCGCGATATTCACCTTCCACATCTGAAGCCTTAACAAAAGGTAATTGCGCCATAATCCTCTCCTTTAGATAATTTAACGAATGAAACCTGTGTCATTCAGTAAAACATAGTTTCATACAGTGAATATTAACATATGTTTTATGTACTGTCAAGACCGCCATTATTTAGTCAAAATATTAAGATGACATTATCGCTGATCATATTGACAAAAAAACGTTAACGTGCCATAATAATATCATTCTGTGGTACATTGTTTTGTCTGATGATACCACGTAATAGCATAAAATGACCACTTTTCTATCGATTTTGCACAAGTAATGAGTAAATCCAAAAGGAGAGCGTATGTCTGAAACCTATTCTCTAAAAGAAGCTACCATGAAGGTGATCCAGGATCGGCGCAGCATCCGGGAGTATTCTCCCGAGCCTGTGTCGGATGAGGATCTTGACCTGATCCTGGAAGCGGCCCGTCAGGCGCCTTCAGGTGAGAATGCCCAACCCTGGCGTTTCATTGTCATAAAAGACGAAGAAACCCGCCAGAAATTGGGCCAATTATCCGGTGGCGGTAGCAGTCGCAGGTTCACCTCTGAATTTGTGACCAAAAAGATGCAGGAACGCTTTGCCACCCTGGAGGATGAAGCCAAAAAGAAGGCCGCTTTCCAGAAGCTGACCTCCGGGCAGGTTTCCGAGTTTGCTGCCACGGCGCCGGTCAACATCGTGATCATCGGTAGGAAGGATGTATGGGATCTTCCATATGATACATCCGCTGCGATTGAAAATATTCTCCTCATGGTCACTGCGCTTGACCTCGGGGCATGCTGGGTGATTGCACCTTGTATCGATGTTCGTGATGAGGAGCGGTTGAGAGAATTGCTGGCGATTCCTGATGGTTTTAAGGCGGTCAGCCTTATCTCCATTGGTCATCCGACCCGCCCGCACCGTCCGCGTCCCCGCCTGGCACTTAAAGACATCGTTTTTAATGAAAAATTTGGTGATCCCTACTACAAGGAGTAACATGAACAAGAAAAATATCTCCCTGGATTATGTGAATGGACTGGTCTTTGACCTGGAAAAGGCTTTTTGGGACGAGCGGGGTAAAGGCGCACGCTTCCGCATGACTCATGTTGGTCGTGAGATTTACAAGACACAATGCAGTCCCTTGATAAATGAACCGGATATCGACCATATTCTATCGGTGGTAAAAAAGGTGCTTGTGGATAACGGCATTCTGGCTGACATTGAATTCACACGGCAAGACCAGACACTGCGTATAACGATGAAAGGCTGCCTGCATCTCCCGGTTGAGGAAAAAATGATCTCGATGGGCATCGAACCTTTCACCTGTGTGCCCGCCAACCTGATCGTCATGGCGATAGAGGATAAGATCAACCGCCAGGCGGAGATCGCTGAGATCAAAACCGAAGGCGGTGTCTGTCAGCTGCTTATCGTTCTGTTCGACAGGCCTGCAAAGATCGCTTAAGATGAACAAGTTAACCACCCTTAAAGAAGCTGTTGTCAGCATCTCTCCCGGAGCGCATATTGCCCTGCCTGGGTTTGCGATCACCCGTTGTGCCATCGCCTTCGCCCATGAGGTCATTCGCCAGGGCATCGCCCACCTGACCCTCTCCCAGTGTGTCGGGGCCATGGATGCCGATATGATCGTCGGGGCTGGTCTGGCTGATCGACTCATCTATGGCGGCGGATCGCTGGATCGCTTTGGGCGCTTAAGTTGCATCAACCGCGGTATTGAGACAGGCACATTAAAAGCAGAGGAATACAGCAGCCTGTCCGTCACTTTCCGTTACCTGGCGGGCTCCCTGGGCTTGCCCTTCATCCCGATCCGCTCGTTGCAGGGTTCGGACCTGATGAAAAACATCCTGGAGCGTACCCCCTCCGAGGTATCCCATGTGCAGGATCCATTTACCGGGAATGACTGGCTGGTGTTAAAGCCGCTCATCCCGGATGTGGCGATCGCGATTGTCTCAGCGGCAGACGAAGAAGGCAATGCCTGGATCTCGGGTCCCAAGTGGGACAACCTGGAGCAGGTGCGTGCCAGCCAGCGCACAATCGTCCTGGCCCATGAGATCATTTCAACCGAAACCATCCGCCAGTACCCGGATAAGACCGTCATACCCGGTTATGATGTCTCGCATGTCGTGCACCTGCCCTTTGCTGCCCATCCGACATCCGTTCACGGCTCCTATGATTACGACGCTGAAGGCATCAAGTATTATGCCAATGCTGCCCTGACCCCTGAGACCTTTAAAGGGTACCTGGATGAATTCGTTTTTGGCGTTCCAGATCATGCAACCTACCTCGAGAAGGTGGGTGGCAAGACGATGCTTGACGCGATCAAAGCAGATCCCAAACTAGGATATTAATATGCTGACTACAGATTACACACCATCAGAATTAATGGCTGTTGCCGGTGCAAGAGAATTGAAGGATCGTCAGATCGTGGCAGTGGGGCTAGGTTTGCCGGTGGTGGCAACTTTCCTTGCCAAGAATACTCACGCCCCGAACATGACCGCGCTGTTTGAACTGGGCGTGGTTGACCCCGAACCCCTTGAATATGGGGTTGGGCTGGCTGACCCTCGCGTATGGTACCGTTCCAAGATCTTAAGCAGTTTTTCTGATATCCTTGGCGCCGTCCTGCATCGCGGACGGGTGGATGTGGGTTTCCTGGGTGGGTTGGAGGTTGATCAGTATGGCAACCTCAACACGACCCTGGTGGGTGACCCCAAAGGATCCTTCAAGCATATGGTGGGCAGTGGCGGCGCAAATGACATCGCCTCCAGTGCCAGGAAAACGATCATCATTATCCGCCATGAAGCCCGCAAATTACGGGAAAGTATCTCATTCATTACCAGCCCGGGATACATCACTGGCGGGGATGCACGTGAGAAAGCCGGGTTGACCGGGGGACCGGATCGGGTGATCACCGATAAGGCGATCTTTGGCTTTCACCCTGTGAGCAAACGTATACAGTTGCTCTCCATCCACCCCGGGAATACGCTGGAGGATGTCCTCAACACCATGGGTTTTGTGCCCGAAATGGTTGATCCCATACCATTCACTGAAGAACCGACCCCGGAACAGCTTAGGCTGATCCGCGAGTATATTGACCCGACCCGTATGTATGTGGGTTGATCAAAAAAAGGATAATGAACCATGCCATATGTTGTTACTGAAACCTGTATTTTATGTGGGGTCTGCAGTTCGGGATGCGAAAGTGAAGCCATCACCGAAGGCGATACCCAGGCCCACATTGACCCGGAAATTTGCATTGAATGCGGCAAATGCGAGAGCAATTGCCCGGTCGGTGCGATCATTTACATTGAAAATGAAGAATTGACTCAATAGATCTAAATCTAATTTTAAGAAAGAAGGATTAACGAATTATGCCCGCCATTACAAAAGAAGCCGCCCTCGAATATCATAAAAGGGGAGGGAAACCCGGAAAGATCGCCATCGTACCCACCAAGCCACTGAACAACCAGTATGACCTTGGTTTGGCTTACACTCCCGGTGTTGCTTACCCGGTACTTGAACTGGATAGAGACCCCAGCCTTGCTTACGAATACACCGCCAAGGGCAACCTGGTGGCTGTGGTTTCAAATGGCACTGCCATCCTGGGCCTGGGGGACCGTGGAGCCCTGGCATCCAAGCCGGTCATGGAAGGTAAAGGTGTTTTGTTCAAGGTCTTTGCTGATGTGGATGTCTTCGACATTGAGGTCGATTCCCATGACCCGGATGTGGTCATCCAGGTCGTCCAGGCAATTGCCCCCACCTTTGGCGGCATCAACCTTGAAGACTTCAAAGCCCCCGAGTGTTTTTATATTGAGAATAAGCTGAAAGAACTGCTGGACATCCCGGTCTTCCATGACGACCAGCACGGCACCGCCATTATCATGGGTGCGGCACTACTCAATGCCATGGAACTGACCAACCGCCAACCGGCGGATGTCAAAGTGGTATTTTCGGGCGCAGGGGCCGCCGGCATGTCGTGCGCCAATCACCTGCTCAGGCTGGGTGTTCCGGCTGAGAATATCTGGATGTGTGATGTGCACGGGCTGATCTACCATGGGCGCAAAGAAGAAATGACCGCCAACAAGGAGATTTTTGCCAAGGGTGATTCCCCCAAAAAACTGGCTGATGTGATCGGTGGCGCAGATATCTTCATTGGTGTCTCCGCCGCCAATGTCGTCAGCCCGGAAATGCTCACGCAAATGGCACCTAACCCGATCATCTTTGCCATGGCCAACCCCGACCCGGAGATCAAGTACGAACTAGCCCGCGCTGCCCGCCCGGATGCCATTGTGGGCACCGGTCGCTCGGACTACCCGAACCAGATCAACAACGTGCTGGGTTTTCCCTTCATTTTCAGGGGAGCGCTGGATGTGCGCGCATCATCCATCAATGAAGAAATGAAAATGGCAGCTTCCTACGCACTGGCAGACCTTGCCAAGCAACCGGTCACCCAACAGGTGCTGGACGCCTATGGTTTGGATCATCTTGAGTTTGGACGGGATTACATTGTCCCCAAGCCCCTGGATAAACGGGTTTGCCTGTGGGAAGCGCCTGCGATTGCCAGGGCAGCCATGGATTCAGGAGTCGCCCGCATCACAATCGACATTGAAGAATACAAGAAACAGCTTGAAGCAAGATTTCTGGGAAAGTAGAGGTGTTTAGGTGAGGGATATAACGCAAGAACTTGTTGAATTGGTACGACAGACCTCAACCGATCTGCCGGCGATCTATGAAAATAGTCTAAGGCAAGCCAGGGACAACGAAGAGAAGGGCTCTGCTGCTCATGCAGCTATGGAATCCATCCTCGTGAACGTGGAGATGAGCCGCAAGAACCAGACCCCCATCTGCCAGGATACGGGCACACCGCTTTTCTTTGTTAAATATGGCAGTGGCTGGGACCCCGCTTCACTGAAAAGCCAGATTCGTGCTGCCATCGTTGAGGCGACGAAGCTGTCCTACCTGCGGCCCAATGCTGTGGAAACGCTGCATTCAAAGAACACCGGTAACAACCTTGGGGATGACAACTTCCCGACGATCCATTTTAAAGAGATCGAAGGGGATGGGCTGACCGTGGCTTTAATGCTCAAGGGCGGAGGCTGTGAGAATGTGGGCCGCCAGTATTCGCTGCCCGATACCCGCCTGGAAGCTGATCGAGACCTTGAAGGTGTTCGTAAGGTTGTTCTGGATGCAGTATTCCAGGCCCAGGGTCAGGGCTGCGCCCCGGGTTTCCTGGGCGTGGCGATCGGCGGGGACCGCGGTAGTGGCTACCTGGTGTCAAAAGAAGTCCTCCTGCGGGACCTGGATGATGTCAACCCCGACCCGGAACTGGACGCCTTGGAAAAACAGATCACTGAAGAAGCCAACACCCTGGAAATTGGCCCCATGGGTTTCGGTGGCAGATCGACCGTCCTGGGCACCAAGATCAGGGCATCCCATCGGCTGCCGGCGTGCTATTTTGTCACTGTATCCTACATGTGTTGGGCTTATCGACGAAGAAAAATGACCATAGAAGGGAACAAGGTTACCTACAAATGAACACCAAAGAACCCAAGAGAATTTCAATCCCTATTTCTGATGAGGCCATCCGTGACCTTAAGAGCGGTGACTCGGTTTTGTTGAGTGGTGTGATGGTCACCGGGCGTGATACAGCGCATAAGTGGTTTATGGACTGCTTTATTTCAAAAACTGCGCCTGTCAGCCCCGAGGACGAACAGGTCTACCAGGAGTTAAAGAAGATCTTGAAGGGTGGCGTGATCTATCATTGCGGACCGGTGGTCAGCGGCTTGCAGGACAAGAATTACCGCTTTGTGGCAGCAGGTCCGACCACCAGTATCCGTGAAGAACCCTACCAGGGCAAGGTCATGGAGCACTTTGATATGCGCGCCGTAATCGGTAAAGGCGGCATGGGTCTGAAAACCCTCGCAGCTTGCCAAAAGATCCCGGCTGTGTATTTCCATGCCATTGGCGGCGCAGCCTCTTTGATTGCTGAATCGGTCAAAAAAGTGCTGGGTGTCTATAAGTATGAGTTTGGCGTTCCTGAAGCCATCTGGGTCATCCAGGTCGAAGATTTCCCGGTGGTGGTCACCATGGATTCGCATGGTACCAGCCTGCATGAAGAAATAGAAAAGAGATCACAGGCAGCCCTTGATAAGCTTCTGGCTTAATTTATTGCCTCCAATTGGCCTGGAATGAAAACCGGGTGCTGGGAGCATTAAAAGTGAGTTGAAAATGGGTTTTAACTGGTTCTGAAGATCAGTGCAAAGCCTGTTACCTTATGAAGTAAGACAAAGCGAACCTTTGTGATCAAATGTGAGGAATAAAAAATGAGAGTAAAAAGAGAAGACCTTTTTGAGTGTGCCAGGATCCTGCTTGTTGCCGCGGGTGAATCGCCTGAAGGCGCGGAGTTCGTCGCCGAGACTTTTTGCAAAGCGGATGCCAGGGGTATCACCACCCACGGGACATATCTTTTGAATCCCATTTTTCACCGTGTGGAAGCCAACCAGTTGACGCTGCCCACCAGAGCCACGGCAGTAATTGACAATGCCGGGATTGCCGTCGTGGACGGCGGTGATGGGTTGGGTCCGGTCGCTGGCAAGCTGGCAGCCGACCTTGCCATCCAGAAAGCGGAGCAATTTGGCATTGGCATGGTCCTCATCCGCAATACCAACAGCGTCGGTTCCCTGGCTTATTACACCGAGATGATCGCCCGACACGGCATGGTTGCCTTGATGAGCAGCAATGCAGCGCCGTCCATGGCGCCCTGGGGCGGAGCCGAGCCGTTCACCGGGACAAACCCGATCGCTGTGGCAATTTATACCGGGCGCGACCTGCTTTTCTCAGCCGATATGGCAACCAGCATTGTGGCACGCGGCAAGATCCGCCAGGAAGCCCGCCGTGGCAACCAGATCCCGGCTGACTGGGCACTGGACGCGCAGGGTAACAAGACGACCGACCCCAATGAAGCCCTGAAGGGCACCTTGATGCCCATGGGTGGCCCCAAGGGATCTGCTTTAGCCCTGGCAGTGGATATCCTTTCGGGGATCATGGCTGGCGCAGAACACGCCCCGAACATTCGCAGTTTTCATGCTCTGGATGGAAAAACGGGTGTTGGCGCCTCCCTGTTTGCCATTGATATCAAGAAATTCATGGACCTGGATGAATTCAAACAGTCCATGGACGACTACATTTCCAGCCTGAAAGGTATGAAGAAAGCCGGCTTTGCCAAAGAGATCCTCCTGCCGGGTGAGCTGGAATATAACCGCGAGGTGGAGTGCAGTAAGCTGGGTATTTCGCTGGATGATGCGGCGGTCGAAGCTTTGAACCAGATGCTGGAAAAAGCAGGTTCAATATTTCGGTTGGCAGCGATCAGCCAATAACCCCGGGATTAATGGGAGCGAAAATCCAAACCTATCCTGGCAGGTGAATAATTAAGATACAAGGAGGTCAACAAAAAAGTTGATCTCCATTTATTTTGAAAACTTTAAACTACTAACCTGGGTATCCCAGGCGCCGTGAAATTTCCCGGGTGGTCTGCAGTAATACCGGGATGATCTCTGCCATGTGTTCGTTGGTCAGGCGGCTGACCGGCCCCGGGATGCTTAAAGAGCCGATCATTTTCTTTTGCTGGTCAAAGATAGGCGCGGCAACTGCCCGAACGCCCAGTTCCATTTCCTGCTCGTCAAAAGCATAACCAGTGGACAGGACCTTATTTAACTCATTGCGCAGTTCATCCGGATTCGTATTGGTGTAGGCAGTGTATTGGTGCCTGGGTTCAAGCAGGTATTCTTCAAGCCTGTCTGGTGTAAGGTGTGCCAGGAACAGTTTGCCGCCCGCGGTACAGTAAGCCGGCAGCTTCTTGCCGACTGTTGCAGCGATGGTCAGGGTGTGGCTGCTGGGGATCATTTCGACACACAACACCATGTTCTGGTCCATGATGCTCAGGTCAACCGTCTCATCGATGCTTTCAGACAGTTGCCTGATCAGGGGCAACGCTTCACGGCGTAAATTGATCCTGCGTAGCACTTTGGAACCAAGATCAAGGCACTGTATCCCCAGCTTGTACTGGGAACTGTTGGTTGACCGTTCAATAAAGCCGTATTTGAGCAAGGTTGTTAAAATGCGGTGGGTGGTTGCTTTGTGCAGACCAACCGCTTCAGCGATCTCAGATACGCCGCGTTCGGGGTGGTCGTCATCGAAGCAGTTCAGTATTTGCAGGGCACGTTCAACAGCCCTGACGTTATATTCCTCGCCATCTTTCATGTTTAAACCTGCCTATACAATATTTGCCTTTAACAATTTTCTACAAACACAAAGGCTATGAAAAGAAACCGCTGCCCGTATCATTCAGCAAGACCATGTTTCAATATGTGAAATATTATACCACCTCTGATCAAAATCATCAACTCTGGTATGGTGATCCCTGAGAGGAACAGGAGTTTTTTGATGATTTCAATTTAACAGTAAACAGGTCGCTCTCAGTCTGGTTATCTGGGTTAACGAATTTGACTGCTTTGCGCAATTTCCCGTGAGATGTTCCTGGCAGCCTCAGCCACCGAAGGCCCGATGGAGACCATTCTTTCCACCGGCAGGCGGTAAGCCGGACCGGCAACCGCGATCGATGCAATTGCCGCCTTGTGCTTGTCTAAAATCGGCGCAGCAACAGCGTTGATGCCGTCTTCAAATTCCTGCTCGGAATAGGCAAAGCCGCGCTCCCGCACAAGGTCCATGATATGGTAGGCGACAGAGCTGTCTCGAATGGTGTAGGAGGTATATTGCGGCAAGTTCTGGCTCAGGACCTGCTGGATAAAGCTGTCACTGGAGTATGCCATGACCACTTTGCCGGAAGCTGTACAAAATACAGGCAGGCGCTGTCCCGGTTTTGCTGCCAGTTTGACCGATTGGGGGCTTTCCAGGACGTCAATGTATACCATGTCCAGGTCGTCCAGGACCGAGAGGGTGATCGTCTCGCGGTGCATGTCGTTCAGGTTTTTCATATGCGGGGAGGCAATTTGACGCAGCCCATTCCGATCCAGGGTCAGTGATGCCACTTGCAGCAGGCTGTTGCCAGGTTGATATCTGCTGGTAAGCGGGTCGCGCTGCACATATTTTTTGGCCTCAAGTGTAGCCAGCAGGCGGTGGACGGTACTTTTGTTCATGCCAGTTTTTTCTGCGATCTGGGTCATACTCAGATCGGTCGTGCTGTTTGTGAAACATGATAAGACGTCTAAAGCTCGTTCAACGGCGCGGATTGATTCGCTCAATGTGGGTCCTCTTGTTTAATTGATTACTTGCTCTCGGTTAAGTATACAATAAAAAATGGCGAAAATTTCACTAGGTGAAATCGATTCTGACCTCTGGCAGGCAAATTCCCTTCATTTTCGCCTTTTCTCAAAGACATACCCTGCGCTCTCAGGTCCAAGATTTTCAGGTTTCCACTATTCTTAAAATTTTTCCAATTTTTGCCATTTACCTGGATGCCCGTGCTATACTAGTCCCTACCTGTTGGGAGATTATTTACTGACCATGTCATTTGTTCACCTGCACCTGCATTCAACCTACTCGATCCTCGATGGATTCTGTAATATCAAGGACCTGGTCGGGCGGGTGAAAGAGTTGGACATGCCCGCTGTGGCTTTGACCGATCACGGCACCATGTTTGGCATGGTTGAGTTCCATGATACCGCGCGCAAAGAGGGCATCAAACCTATTTTAGGCCTTGAGACCTACATAGCCCCGCGCAGCATGCGTGACAGGGATGTCCATCGTGACAAACGCGCTTTCCATCTTGTGCTGTTGGCCGAAAACCTGGTGGGTTACCAGAACCTGCTGAAGATCGCAACCGCCAGCCAGTTGGATGGTTTCTACTATGTTCCACGCATTGACCACGAATTCCTCGCCGCACATTCCGAAGGACTGATCGCTTCCTCGGCCTGCCTTTCAGGCGAGATCCAACGGGCGATCATTGACCATGATTTTGCCAGGGCTGAACGCAACCTGGCATGGTATCTGGACCTTTTTGGCCGTGAGCGTTTCTTCATGGAACTGCAAAGCCATGATCTTGAAGACCTGCCGTTGGTCAACCGCACACTGATCGAATTTTCAAAACGTTTCAATGCGCAATTGATCGCAACCAACGATGTTCATTATGTCAGGCAGGAAGACTGGGTTTACCAGGACATACTGCTGGCTCTGCAGACGGGAAAACTGCTCAGCGATACCGATCGCATGAAAATGTCCGGACCGACCTATTACCTGCGCAGCCCGCAGGAGATGATGGCCCTTTTCCCCGACCAGCCGCAAGCCATTTCCAACACCCTGGCCATAGCTGAAATGTGCGATGTCAACCTCACAACTGATGGCTACCATCTGCCGCTTTTTGAGGTCCCGCAGGGCTACACACCTGAAACATACCTGCGCCACCTGTGCGAAACAGGTCTTGAGCATCGATACCACGAGCACCAGGATGACCCCGCAATCCGCAATCGCCTGGACCAGGAACTGGCTGTCATCCACGAGATGGGCTTTGATGCTTATTTCCTGATCGTCTGGGACCTGTGCAAACATGCCAAGGAGGAAGGCATCTGGTACAACGCCAGGGGTTCAGCTGCCGGGTCGCTGGTCGGCTATGCCCTGGATATCACCCTGGTCGACCCGATCGAACACAACCTGATCTTTGAAAGGTTTCTCAACACCGGTCGCATCAGCATGCCCGACATCGACATGGATTTCCAGGATGACCGGCGGGCAGATATCATGGAATACTGCTGCCACAAGTACGGGTCGGATAAGGTCTCACAGATCATCACCTTCAATACCATGGGCGCCAAGGCTGCCATTCGCGATGTCGGCCGGGTCATGGATATTCCCCTGCCCGAGGTCGACCGGGTTGCCAAGATGATCCCGGGTATTCCCGGAAAACCAACCACCATCCAGGACATGTTAAGTGAGTCCAAGGATCTTAAGCTGTCCTACGACTCGACCCCCTACATAAAAAAACTGATCGATACCGCCAGCAGGATGGAAGGTACGGTGCGCAGTGTGGGCACCCATGCCGCCGGGGTGATCATTACCGATAAACCGATCACCGATTACATCCCGTTACACCGCCCGACCAACCAGGATGACAACCTGCCCATCAAGACTGTCGCCCAATATGAGATGGCGATCGTTGATCACCTGGGCTTGTTGAAGGTCGACTTCCTGGGCCTTGTCACGCTGACCATCATGAATAAATGCTGCCAGTTCATCCATGAACGACATGGCAAGCTGTATGACCTGGATTCGATCCCCACCAATGATCCGGCTGTGCTGGAATATCTCTCCCAGGGGCACACCTCTGGCGTCTTCCAACTGGAAGGCACGGGCATGACCCGCTACATTAAAGAGATGAAACCGACTGACCTGGCGCATGTTATTGCCATGATCGCCCTCTTCCGCCCTGGACCAATGGAATTCATCCCGGATTATATTGACCGAATGCATGGCAAGAAACCGATCACCTACCGCCATGACCGCATGGAAAAGATCTTTAAAGATACTTTTGGCATCCCGGTATACCAGGAGCAGATCATGCAAGCCGCCATGGAACTGGCGGGGTATTCGCCCAGTGATTCGGATGACCTGCGCAGTGCCATCGCCAAGAAAAAGGAAGAAAAGGTAGAAAAGCACCGCAAGCAATTCATCCATGGCGCCCAGGAACAGGGACTTGATCGTAAAGTGGCGGAAGAGATCTTCACCGATTGGGAAAACTTTGCCCGCTATGGCTTTAACAAAAGTCATGCCGCGGATTATGGCGTGATCGCCATGAAAACCGGCTACCTGAAACTGAACTACCCGGCCGAATTTATGACCGCCTTATTATCGGCATGGAAGAACGATGCCTCCAAGGTCAGCCAGTACATCCAGGAGTGCCGGGCCCTGAACATTGATGTTTTACCTCCCGATGTCAATACCAGTGGCTATGATTTCCAGATCGAGGATCGGTCGGATGGCAGTACTGCGATCCGCTTTGGGCTGGGAGGCATCAAGAATGTGGGTCAGAACCCGGTCAACCTGATCCTGGATGCGCGCAAACATGGTCCCTTTAAAGACCTAGGCGATTTCACAAGGCGGGTGGATATGCGCCAGATGGGCAGTCGACCCCTGGAATGCCTGATCAAGGTGGGGGCATTGAATGCTTTTGGAACACGAAAAGCACTCTTGCAGGCCAAGGACAAGCTGATCGCTGTGAGCACCAGCTACTTTAAAGCGGTTGAAGTCGGGCAGATGATGCTTTTTGGTGCGTCACAGGTCACGGCAGATGAGGTTGAAATTGAAGAGGTTGGGGATGTCAACCCGCGCGACCAGTTGGACTGGGAAAAGGAATTGATGGGACTGTATATCAGCGACCATCCCATGAACGCCTATATGGCTGCAGTAAGGGATCGGGTGACCAACCTGTCGAACGAGCTTCCTGACGTGGAACACGAAACCCGGGTTATTGTAGCCGGCATAGTGAACAGGTTCAGGCCCATGATGACCAAAAAGAACCGTGAAATGGGATTTGTTACCATTGAAGATATTTCCGGGCAGATCGATCTGGTTTTGTTCCCGACCACTTGGGATAAGTTCCACCATCTGGTGGATGTGGATAACCTGTTGATCGTTGCCGGGAAGGCAGACCTGCAAAGGGGCGAACCGAAGGTGCTGGTGGATGATATTCAATTCGTGGATATCAACAACCTGCAGAACCTGGTCAAAGGCCCTGTTAATAATCAAATGCAGGATAGGCTCCTGGGGGCTTACCTGCCGGATATTGACATGCTTTCGAGCCTGGTTAATGGCAAAGATCTCGAAAACGATGAGGCAGTCAGTTGGGAAGAGGTGGTTCCTGTAAGCGAGGAACCTGTTGAACCCCCCGGGTTTTTGGATGAGAGCATCCCTGCCGAAAGTACTGATCCAGAGTCTTATATACTGGTCAAGAATACGCGCCGGGAAGTGGTTGCACCAGTCAAGGTGGAGCCATTACAAAAATTGATCGTCACCCTGGTCTCCTGTGGAAGCAAGGATCGCGACAAGAATCGCATGAAGAGAGTGCATGGGATCCTCTTATCCAGCCCCGGGAGCGATCATTTTGCCTACCAGGTATATGAAAACGGCCGTTATTACCTGTTGGAGTTTCCCAGCAATACGACCGGCATCAATGATAATCTTTTGAAAATGCTAAAGAAAATGGTGGGCGAGGAAAATATCGAGGTCATGCCTCTGGGCATTGACTAGATCGGTTATTAGGAAAAAAATAATGTGGGGAAAGTATATCTGGTAGAATTTAACCAGAAAATCAACGACCTGCCAACAAGGAGCAACTTAGTATGGATGAATTAGACCTGGAACTGCAACCGACAAAGGTGATCACGGTGGATGCTATCGGGAAACCGGGTGAACGCGTTTTTTATCTGCAAGGGCGGACGGATGAGCAGGTGGTGACTTTATTGGTTGAGAAGATCCACGTCCAGACCCTCGTGATGGGCATTGAGCAGTTCATGGCTGAGTTGCTTAAGAAAGTTCCTGATCTTGCCGCTGCCTCCAGTGATTATGATGAAAACGAGATGAAGATCCTGCCGCCGGTCGACCCATTGTTCCGGGTGGGTGACCTGAGCATGGGTTATGATATTGAAAACGACCTGATCGTTGTGATTGCCCATGAGGACCTGAGCGGTGTGTCAGAAGACGAAAAAATGAGTGTGGTCAGGTTCTGGTGCACCCGTTCGCAGGTGCTTGCACTTGCCAAATGGGGCGCCGAGGTGCTCAGCAAGGGCAGACCCACCTGGCCTTCATCCGGTGAACCGATCCTGCCCATTGATCAGTTTTCGCCCAAGAATAATGGGCATAAACACTGATCGACTCCCTGGAAACATGGATGGAGACTGCTGATTACCTGGAGATTTTGCATAAGGGGGGCATCACCATGCGCGGGCAGTTCATGTATGGTTCAAATTACACCTTTTTTGTCGATGTGGAATTCGGGGCTGAAAAATTGAAAGCGGTTTATAAGCCGCTGCGCGGTGAGCAGCTCTTGTGGGATTTTCCGGCGAAGTCTTTGGCGGGGAGGGAAGTGGCCGTCTGGATGGTCAGCCAGGCCTTGGGCTGGCATTTTGTTCCGCCAACTGTTCTGCGCAGGTCAAAGGCACCATTGGGCGCGGGTTCGCTGCAGTTGTTCATTGAGCATGATCCTGAACAGCACTACTTTACATTTGATGATGAAACAAAACAATCGCTCAGACCGGTGGTTTTATTTGACCTGGTCGTCAACAATGCGGACCGCAAGGGAGGACACCTGTTGATCGACCCGCCAGGTAAGCTATGGGCGATCGACCATGGGCTTTGTTTTCACGTCGAGGATAAGCTGCGCACTGTGATCTGGGACTTTGCCGGCGACCCCATCCCGCAGGAACTTTTATCCGACCTGGTGAGGTTCAAAGCGCAACTACAAGAGGATGAAACCTTAAGACATGATTTGCTTGATTATCTGAAGCAGGGCGAACTGGACGCAATAACAAAAAGGATCGGGGTACTGGAGGAAAACAGCACTTTTCCCCAACCTTCCCGGGACCGCAGGGCGTTTCCCTGGCCGCCCGTTTAAGGCAAGGTAAGGCAAAAAAGAATGGAGTAGAAGAATGGCAAAGAATTATCGATTGGTAATGGCTGGTTTTGGCAATGTGGGTCGGGCTCTTGCCCGCTTATTAAAAAAGAAAGAACTGGAGTTGCTCGAGAATTACGGCATCACCTTTTCTGTGAAAGGCATTGCCACGGGAAGGCATGGCAGTGCTATTGACCCGGTGGGTCTTGACCTGCAAAGTGCATTGCAGCTGGTTGAAAAAGGGGAGAGGATCGACTCACTTAATAAAGTGCCACATGGTCCGCATACCCTGGACTTCATTAACGCTTGCCAGGGAGATGTGTTCATCGAAACCACGCCGCTCAACCCCATCACCGGGCAACCGGCGATCAATCACCTGGCAGCGGCCCTCGAGCAGGGGATGCATGTGGTGACTGCCAATAAGGGTCCTGTGGTCCATGGGTATAAAACCTTGAGCCAGCTGGCAGACAGCAAGCACTTGAAATTCCTGTTTGAATCATCTGTGATGGATGGGGCACCCATTTTTTCGCTTTTCAGGGGTCCACTGCGTGGTGCACGTCTGTTGGGTTTCCGCGGCATCCTTAATTCGTGTACGAACCTGCTCCTGGACCTGATGGCAGAGGGGAAAACGCTCGATGAAGCGATTGCTTACGGCCAATCGGTCGGCATCACCGAGACTGACCCCAGCAATGATGTCGATGGTTGGGACGCTGCGATCAAAGTGGCGGCATTAACAACCGTGTTAATGGATCGGCCGTTGTTACCGCAGGATATTGATCGCACCGGCATCCGGGGTATCAACCAGCAGATGATCGCAGAGGCCGCCCAGGCCGGCGAAAAATGGAAGCTGGTTTGTACAGCGGGCTATGAGAAGGGTGAGTTCCAGGTCAAGGTGGCGCCGCAGCGCGTCGGTCCTGGTTCGCCTCTCTACAGTGTCAAGGGTACCAGTTCCTTTGTCCAGTTCAAACTGGATGTACTACCCGGGCTTGGCATCCTCGAGAGCAACCCGGGTCCGGAAACCACAGCCTTTGGTTTGTTGGCCGACTTTTTGAGTTCGGTCCAGGATTGAAATCAATTGGCAATGGTCTGGATCGCGTTGGGTAGCAACCTGGGGGAGCGCGCTGCCAACCTGGAGACCGCCATCAATTTGATGGGGGATGATGTCTGCGTTCTGGCGAAGTCCTCCCTTTACCAGACAAAGCCGTGGGGTTATCTCGCACAGGATGATTTTTATAACCAGGTACTGGTGGGTGAGACCTCCCTTCGCCCACAAAAATTGCTAAGTCGATTAAAAGGTATCGAAAAGCAGATGGGCAGGAAAAAGACGATCCGCAACGGACCGCGGGTCATTGACCTGGATATCCTGCTGTATGATGACCTGCTGCTGCATTCCAAACGGTTGACCATCCCGCACCCGCGCATGCATGAACGGGCGTTTGTCCTGGTGCCGCTGGTTGAGTTACAACCGGATCTTGTTCACCCTGAATTGGGCTTGACCATGTCAGCTTTGCTGGCAAAGGTTGACCGGGCGGGGATCGTCAGGTTATGAGCACCGTTTTGGCTATAGTGGCCCTGTTTCTACCGGGCCTTTGCTGGTGGATATGGCTGGGCAGGCGCGATGAAGACCCTTTGGTTGTGCTGGCAAAGGTCAGCGGGGTCAGTCTCAGCCTGAACGCTGTGGTTGCATTGCTCTTGTTCTTAACCCGGGTCAGGATCAACCAGGCTGTACTGTGGGTGGGTGTGGCTCTTTGGACAGCCTTGTTGATCTGGGGGCTGCTGAGACGCAACCAGGCGAAGTTTTCGTGGGTTTGGCTGCCAGCCCTGGTTGGGTTTGGCGGCGTGATTGCTTGGCGCTTGTTCCAGGCGGCGGACCTGCTGGTGCCAGCCTGGGTGGATTCGCTGCATCATGTGCTGATCGTGCGCAAGATCATCGAATTCGGCGGCTTGCCGCCAGACTTAACTCCTTACCTGGACGGTACGTTTTACTATCATTATGCTTTTCATACCTTTGCTGCCCGGTTCAGCGTATTGAGTGGATTAAGCCCTGACCAGGCAGTGCTGGTTTTCGGGCAGGTGTTGAACGCTGCCATCGGGCTGTCTGTCTACACCCTGGGAAAACAGGTGTTCAAAGATTGGCGCCCTGCATTGCTGGCGGGTTTGCTGGTCACCTTTGTGACCAAGATGCCCGGTTATTACCTGACCTGGGGGCGCTATACCCTGATGACAGGCATGATCCTGTTACCGCTGGCGATGGCTTGGGCTATCAGGCTGCTTGAACCGGGACAGCGGCGGGTTGCCTGGGTCGAAATGGCACTTTTTACCGCCGGCACCCTGTTAGCCCATTACTTCACAGGCATCCTGCTGGCGTTTTTCCTGGTCTTTCTGGGGGTCGGATACCTTTTGCGAGCCTGGAAAAAGCGCGACTTACAATGGAAACCGCTTGTTTATTTGGTTTTATCGGTTTTGTCGGGTTTTTTCATTGTTCTTCCCTGGCTTTGGCGTGTGTTTTTACATACCCGCATGACGTTGGGTGTGGGCACCAACCTGCCGGCTGAAATTGGTGCTTTATTCAGTAACCAGGACCAGTGGCAGTACCTGTGGTACCTGCTGGGGGATAAGGGTGGGCATATGGTGCTGCTTGTCAGTGCCCTGGGGCTGGTGCTGGCCTTTTGCAGGTCAAGCCATCGTGAATTGGCGGTATGGGCTATAATTATGGCAATACTGGCGCTTCCCAGGGGTCTGCGGTTGGGTAGTTTCCGTTTTGACCACTTTGCCATCGTCCTGTTCTTACCCCTGGCACTACTTTTTTCACTGTATATCAGTGAAAGCATGCGTCTGTTGGACAGGCTCACCCACAAAAAATGGCCGGGATGGGTCCTGGCAGGCTTGCTTGGATTGGGTGTAGTCATTGGGGGCGGCTTTGAAACCAGGGACATTATCAACCCCAAAACCGTCTTCACTACCCAGGCGGATCTGGACGCCATTGCCTGGATCGATCAGAACCTGCCCCGGGACGCACGCTTCTTGATCAACACAACCGAGTGGGGACATGGCATTTCACGCGGGGTGGATGGTGGTGCCTGGATCCTGCCCTTGACCGGGCGCTGGACAGTGGCACCCACCCTTTTCTACACCTTCGGGGAGGACCTGGAGCAGGTGAAAAAGGTCATGGATTGGGGAAAGCAAGCCCAGGCGGTGACAGGCTGCTCGGATGCCCTGTGGCGGTTGATTGATGAGGCATCCCTGACCCATATCTACACACATGACGGCATCGGTAGGTTATCAGCCCCGACCCTCGCAACTTGCCCGGGTATCTCGCAGGTATATTTAAAGGATGGTGTGGGGGTTTGGGAGATAACCAGGTAGAAATTCGCGGTAGGTTATAATTCGTTAACGCAAACCCTGTTGGTGCTGGATACCTTATGACCTCTGGTTTATGGATCGAACTTAAAACAATTTTAGTGATCGCTATCATGCTGTTGACCCCCGGCTGGGCGATTCTTTCCGTCAGTGGTCTGTGGAAACGCTGGCAGGGTATGCAACGCTGGTTCATGGCGCTTGGCGTCAGTATTGCCTTTTACCCCGTCTTGTATTACCTGCTGCGCACCTTGTTGGGTTCGGTCCAGATGGGTCGCAATAAACTTTGGCTGATGCTGGCATTGATGGGTCTGATGATTCTCTGGACAATGCGCAAAAACTTGCAGAAGCCGGGTAAAGTGGGGCAGCGGACATGGTTGGTAATGCTTGTTTTGGGTATCACCCTGTTTACCCGCTTGTGGTTGGCACATCTCTACCCCTACCCGGCATGGACCGACTCACTGCATCATTCCATCCTGACGCACCTGACCGCCTCAACCGGGCAAATCCCATATACCTTATTACCATATGACAGTGCCCCAACGGACATGTATCATCTGGGTTTGTATGCCCTTAGCGGGCCGCTGGAGATTTTGGCAAACATCCCCGGGCACAGCGCACTGCTGTGGATGGGACAGGTATTAAATGGCTTGTGTGGGGTAGGTGTTTTCCTGATGCTGGATCGCAAGATCGGTCGAATCGGTGCAATTGCCGGGATGGTCATTGCTGGTTTGGTCAGTATTATGCCAGCTTTTTACTTCAACTGGGGGCGTTATACCCAGGTTGCTTCACAGTCCATAATGCTGGTTGCAGCTCTGGTCACGTGGGAAGCGGTTCGTGCCTGGCGGGTGGAATGGCCGGTCAGGAAGGTATCTTTGATTTTGATGGCAGCGCTAGCTGCCCTGTTGAATGCAGGCGTTTTCCTGCTTCATTTCCAGGTCTCGGGCTATACGGTGCCGCTTCTGGTGATTATTGTAGTGGCTGAATTGATCATTGCAGGTAGAGAAAAGAAGCGTTTCTGGTTGACATTACTGGCAGGGTTGACAATTGCAGTGGTTAGTCTGGCATTAATATTGCCGGCGTTAATTCCGGCGTTTCGCACATATTATGCCCTCAGGTCCGCTGCAGCCGCTGAAAGTGCTCTTGGACAAAAAAATGTCTATTACTTCAGTTGGGATGGGGTTTATGCCCAGACAGGGAAACCGTGGTTCTTATGGCTGGCAGTAATCAGCCTGGCGGTTGGGGTGATCAGGAAAGGACGCGAATTTATCCTGGTTTTACTCGCCTGGATCATCCTTTTGCTGGTTGAGGGGTTTTTGTACAAGACGAACAACCCGATGCTCACATTTACAAACTTATCAGCAGTCCTGATTATGCTATACCTGCCGATCAGCCTGGCAGTCGGGGTCATGGTACAAGCTCTTGTGGGTTGGGTGCCCAAACCACTCAGGATCATTGCTGAGATCGGGGTGTTGGTTTTAATATTGGCGGGAGGTGTCTGGGGCGCTACCAAGCGGGTAAAGATGGTTGAACCCTGGCGGCAGTTGATGACAGTGGATGACGAGAAAGCCATGCTGTGGATCAAGGAAAATACACCTGAGGATGCGGTGTTTGCGGTGAACCTCGAACCCTGGATACCCAATCTCCCGATCGGCACAGATGGAGGCTATTGGATCCCATATTACACCGGCAGGAAAACCACGGCAGGGACGATGCTCTCTGGTTTTGGGGGTGATTTGGACCTGAGGAATAACCTGGCTGAAGCCACATTGGGTTTATATAACGAAACGCCACCGGTTGGTGAGTTGTGTGAGCTGGGCGTGGAATATGTTTACATGGCTGGTAAGCCTTCCTATTCAACGGAATCTTTCAAACCTGATGAACTGCAGAAGGTGCCGGGTTTTAAGAGCCTTTTTCAATCAGGCGATGCACAGGTATTAGGTATATGCCGATGAGCAACCCGGGGATTGGGATAAAAGACTTTTTTCGATTATTTCAACTGGTACGCAAGCGATTAAATTCTCCGCAAGATTACCAGGCATTGGAAGAATTTCAAGGACAGCTATTGGTGAGATACCTTGAGGATCACGGATTCTCTCCTAATGCAATGAAGGTTCTTGACCTGGGTTCGGGTCTTGGGGGATACACCAGATGTTTGCAGTCCAAGGGAGCAAAGGTTACCAGCCTGGATATGGTCATTCCGAACAAAAAAACTGGATCAGGGATGGTTTGCGCCAACGCAATTTTTGCGCCATTTACTTCAGGAATGTTTGACCTGGTGATTAGTATCAGCTTGATCGAGCATGTAAAAGAGCCGGAGAAATTGGTGGAGGAAATGGTTAGGATCACTAAACCTGGAGGGCATATGTATATTAGTTTTCCGCCTTTCTATTCCCCGGTTGGCGGGCACCACTTCTCCCCCTGGCATCTCTTTGGTGAAAAAATGGCTGTTTGGGCTTTCAGTAAAAGAAAATGGCATGTCAACCAGAACTGGACTGCTGAACCGTATGATTTTCGATCACTGTCTTATGAAACGGCGTTTGGCAGCTATGGCCTGTACCCGAGGACCATCCGGGACGTGCATCACATGGTCACTCAGCAATCGCTTGAAATGCTCGACCAAAGTGTTAAATATTCCCCCATTAATGTTTCATCGATGCCGGTGATTGGTGAATTCATGACCTGGCAGGTACAATACCTCTTAAGAAAAGCAAGTTAAAGCGAGTACCAGAAACCTTGTAATATGAACGAATCCATAAAAAAAGACCAGATCATTCACTCTTATAATGAAAAGCATGCTCAGACTGATCAATTCCTGCCGGATGAAGGTTTATATCGCTGGGTGTTGAAACGCTGTCAACCTCAAAAGGGTATGGCCCTCTTGGATGTTGCCTGTGGCATTGGCATGATGGTCCTCCAGGGCAGTCGGAAGGGTTTGAAGTGTCAGGGGGTTGATATTTCCTTCCAGGCGATAAAAAGGGGGCGAAATGAGCTGGCACTTCAAAACATATCTGTTGCTGATGGTGAAATATTACCCTACCCGCGGAATTCTTTCGATATCGTGACGAATATTGGCAGCCTGGAACATTTCGTCAGCCTGGAAAATGGTCTCGAAGAGATGAGACGGGTTGTTAAGCAGGATGGAACTGTTGCCATCTACCTCCCCAATAGCTACTACTTAATCGATGTACTATGGGAGGTAGGACGCACCGGTTATGGACCATCCCATTCTCAGATCATTGAGCGTTTTGCTACTTTTGGAGAATGGCGGGACGTGTTGGAGGCACATGGTTTCTCTGTTATGCGGGCTTATGGGTACAATTTCCAGTTCCCAAGGACTCAAAGGGATTGGCAGTTCATTGCCCAGCGCCCCCAACGTTTACTTAAGGCCCTGACTTCGGTATTTATCCCATTTAACCTTTCCTACAGTTTTTTGTTTATTTGCTCACCGAAATGAACTTAAGGAGATTTCCTTGAGATCACTCTCGGTTGCAGATTTTTGTCGCCAGCTTCAGGATGGTAGAATCAAGTAAATCATGAACAGAACGGATTCACAATGAGGATCGCGGTCATCACCAGTTCTTATCCCCGTTTCCAGGGTGATGGCACCGCGCCTTTTGTTAAATCATTGTCAGAGGCACTGGTCGAACGGGGGCATGATATCCGTGTCGTTGCTCCTTATGACACCCTGGTTGTAGATGATCATGCTCAACAGGTACCTGTGAGGCGTTTCAAATACATTTGGCCAACAAAATGGCATATTCTGGGGCACGCTCGCTCGTTGGAGGGCGATGCCAAATTGCATCCGCTCGCGGTCATCCTGCTGCCTTTTTTCTTGTTTTCTGCCTTTATCTCACTGGTGCGCGTCACGCATCAGCAATCATCCGAAGTTATCCATGCGCATTGGTTGTTACCCAACGGGGTGGTTGCCGCCCTGGTGGCACGCCTTCGGAAAATTCCTTTTATTGTGAGCTTGCATGGCTCTGACATGTTTGTCGCCAACAAGAATTTTCTATTCAGGTCGGTTGCCAGGTATGTCCTCAAAAGAACATCCGGCGTAAGCGCATGCAGTCCGGATCTCATGTCCAGCGCTTTAGACCTCCACCCGGGTTTGAACATTCGCTTGATTCCCTGGGGTGCTGATCCGGAAAAATTCATCCCCCTTGTGGATAAGAAGACCGCCAGGCAGGTATTGGGCTGGCAGGAAAATGGTTTTGCCATCTGCAGCCTGGGGCGCATGGTTGAGAAGAAAGGCTTTGACCTGTTGGTTGATTCCTTTAACGAGGTTGTCCGATCCACACAAAGGGCGAATCTGCAACTGGTCATTGGTGGCCAGGGGCCGCTCAGGTCACAACTGCTTGACCAGGCACGCGCTTTAAACCTTAACCAAAAAGTATTTCTGCCTGGCTCGGTTAATTGGGACCAGGTACCGTTGTTCCTGGGAGCAGCAGATTGCTTTGTCCTGCCGTCCATCAAAGACCGTCATGGCAATCTCGACGGGCTGCCAACGGTCCTTTTGGAAGCCATGGCATGCGCTTTGCCGTGTATTGCCAGCGATATTGGGGGGGTAAGCCTTGTACTGCTTCATAATGAAAACGGCCTATTGGTAACGCAGGGCGACCGGCGGTTGTTGGCGGATGCTATACGGGGTGTCATCTCAGATCCGGCAAGATCACGATACCTGGCAGAAAATGCACGTAGCTCTGTAGTCCGGAAATATAACTGGGATGCTGTGGCACAGGATTTTGAAAAACTGTTATCGGGAGCTTTGATTAAAAATACCTCCCTGCGTATCGGGTCCCAATACCGCAGCCTTGTCTTACCCGGCTTGATCACCCTGCCAGATTCAAAGATCGTTCTGGACCTGGGCTGCCATGATTCGGGTTGGATTTCGACCATCCCGGGTAAATTGAAAATTGGTGTGGATCTTGACCCGCTTCGCTCTCACCAGGGAGCGATATTGGTCAAGGCAGACATCAACCATTTGCCTTTCAAAGCAGCCTCCGTTGACATGGTTTACGCGCTAGATCTTATCGAACACCTGGATAACGCCGGCAATGCTGTTCAGGAAATGGAACGGGTTCTCAAAAATGATGGCAGTTTTCTGGTCACCACCCCATCTGACGATATAAGGTTGTACCCTGGTTTCTTGACTGGATTTATCTCAAAAAAATGGGGTCATTATTTCCGCAGGGGGTATTCACAAAACGAATTGTCTTGCATGTTTACAGATTATTTTGATGTAAACATCCGGTCATGGAAGGCATTGGCCTTTCGCAAAAGATATTTGTTTATTCGGTCGCTTTCTGAATTTTGTCCCCGTTGGGCATCACGAAATTTGGTGAATACAGCCCAAAGAGATCTGTTGGACCCCTGGGGTGAAAAAGGATTTTGGATCATGACGGGCAACAAAAGGGGGCAAAAGTGAGGAAAACCTGGCAACCACCTTCCCCAGTCTCGAGGGAGGCTCAGGCAAACAAGATCAGGGCAATCTTGCAGGACCATTTGCAAACGGGTTTGGACGGGACGAAATGCCTTGAGATAGGTTGTGCAGATGGCTCAATTTGCCACTTTTTATCCACAGATCTGCAAGAGACGTTTGGCATCGAATTTGAGTTGGGAAAGCTGGTATCCAGTCCTTATCTTGGAGATGAACACTTGTTCCTGGCTCAGGCGGATGGCAGAAGGCTGCCTTTTCCCGGGGCTTATTTTGACCTTGTTGTTTTGGCACAGGTATATGAACACATGACCGACCATGAAAGCTTGAGCGCTGAGGTGTTTCGGGTTCTAAAACCGGGTGGCATCTGCTTTTTCAGCGGTCCTAATCGCTGGCAGGTGATCGAGCCGCATTATTTCCTCCCATTTCTTTCATGGTTACCTCACCAGTGCGCATCCCGCTATCTCAAGCTTAGCGGCAGGGGAAAAACCTTTGATATCCACCCAAGGGGTTATCATAGCTTAAAACGCCTTTGGAGCAACTTCCATGTGGTTGATTACACCTGGAAAATATTGAAGTATCCCCGAAAATTTACCCTAGATGTTCACCATGGGAGGATCGGGCTCATGGCGCATATGCCTGCCTGGGTCCTGAAAACCCTGAAAGTGTTCTACCCGAATTTTAACTGGATCCTGGTGAAAGAGATCCACGACGCAGGCAACGCAAATGGATGATCAACCCATGATGAGGATCGCCGTTGATGCCTTGGGGATAGACAAACCCGGTGGTGCACGCACTGCAACCCTGTACCTGTTCGAAGAAGTAATCAAACTGAAGCCGGGTTGGAACTTCATCTTTTACCTCTCGCGCTACGAGGTTTCCCTGGATAAAAACAATGTAAAACAGGTCATTCTTCCCTTCCGCAAGGGCATCCTGGCACGCTTGTTGTTCCAGGTTTACCTGCCGTTTGATCTGCTGTTCCGTAAAGTCAACCTGGTACATTTTGCCAAGAGCCAGGCTTGTTACTTACCCTGTAGAAAGAAAGTCTTTACGATCTTTGACCTTACCACCTTGCTTTATCCCGAGCAATTTTCGAAATCGGCTGTGTGGTATTGGTCTCACATCCAGGGTAGGATGGCCCGGGCCGCTGATGCGGTTGTGGCAATTTCCAAAGATGATGCCAGGGACATCATTTCATATTACAAAGTACCGGTTGGAAAGGTGAGCACGATCTACCTGGATTCTCAATTCAATGATCAGGTCAAGCCGGATCTCGTAAAGGTCCAAAAGATTAAGCAGGAACTGGAGCTGCCCCCATGCTATTTGCTCTTTGTCGGGTTGCTGGCAAAAAAGAAGAACCTGGAAACACTCATTCGTGCCATATCCTTGTTAAAGGAACAACGAACCTCGCTACCCCCCTTGATCCTGGTAGGACCCCGCTATACCGCCAGTGATGCGTCTGATCTCCTGGATTTGGTTCATTCCCTGGGTCTCGATCAAAGCGTTCGCTATCTTGGCGAACTGGCGCCTGGCGAACTACAGGTTGTTATGCAGAACGCTTTTTGCCTGCTGCTACCATCAGTGCATGAAGGCTTTGGGATCACTGCGATCGAAGCGATAAAGTTGGGCATACCGGTGATTGCTTCCAAAGTTTCAGCATTACCGGAGATTGTTGGCACCGCCGGTTTACTGGTGGATGAATATCTTGACCCTGCCAGTTGGGCTGCAATGATCTGTCGCTTGCTTGATGATGAATCGCTCCGTGATAACCTGGTCCGAGAAGGCTATCAACAGGCAGCTCGGTTTTCATGGCACACGTCTGCCCGAAAATTGGTCGAACTTTACCCACATGTGTACCGATCCAGGTGAGACTTGGCAAACAGAGACCCATCAACCCCGAATGTAACCGCACCTCTTCCCAGGAACCCGCTCTCAAGGATTTTGCGCAACCGGTGGTTCAGGTTGGTGATACTCCTGTTAACCGTTGGCTTTGCTGTTTATTACCTGGTCAGTAATTTTTCAAACTTGTGGCAGGTGATCAAGCAAAAGCCACTTTTTCCTGGTTGGTTACTGCTTTCCTTTGTTTGCATCTTGTCAGCAGTTTTCATCGGGGTGTTCACCTGGAAAAGTATATTGCGGGGATTTGGTTATGATTTTCCCTGGCATAAGGTACTTCGCATGCACATGTTACCAACCCTGGCAAAATATATTCCAGGGCTGGTCTGGCAGTTTTCCGGTAAGGCATACCTGGCACATGAGATGGGCATGCCGCTGGTTGTTACAGCCGTCTCGATCGGCATCGAGGTAGGTTTATCCCTCCTAAGTGGAATTGCTTTGTTCTTCCTGTTTTTTGCCAATGGGAGGGTTGCGCTACCAGCCTGGGTCCACTTGCCTTCCACTGTCTTTCTCTTGTTAGGTGTTGTCTTATTGGTGATTCTTAGCCTATCCCCCGTGGTTATCCGTATGATTTATGACAGGGGCAAATCAAGCCCTCAGATCAAACCCATTGTGGGGTACTGGTACCTTGCCCTGGTTTTTATCATGTTGGGGTGGGGTTTGATCTCCATGGCATTTTACACATCTGCCAATGCTTTTGGGCTTTCAGGGTTGACTTATTTAGATTCAATGATTGCTATCAGTGGTGCCTATGTCGGCGGCATCCTGGCCATCTTTGTTCCGAATGGTCTGGTGGTCAGGGAAGCGGTTCTGCTTGCCCTGCTGCCACCTGCGGTTGACCAGGCATCGGGGTTGTTATTGAGCCTGCTTGCCAGGGTGGAGGTGATCATCTGCGAACTGCTTGTTGGTGCGCTGTTGCGGACCGGTTCTCTGTACAAGGACCGTGTAACGAGACAAGTAGATGAAAAATAACCCAAATGGATTATTGCCCCCCTTGGCTGATTCGGGTATTCTATATGAAATTGGTAATTTAGACTTTAAAGGAGCACAAATGAAAAAAGGATTATTAATACTTTCTATGTTGTTAATTTCCCTGGCCTTTGTATTGCCGGTTTCGGCAGTCGGCCCTGCGGGAGATTGGGTAAGCAGTTTTTACTGCGTTAACCAAGACACTGTCAACACCGCCAATATTAGCCTGGCGTTTTACCAGGAAAATAACGGCACAGCCGCGTTGACCTATTCAGACACAATCGCTGCCGGCAAGTCCAAGAACTATTACACACCAACCACCCCCGCTAGTGTTCCTGATCCATTCCTGGGTGCAGTGGTGGTTAGTTCTTCAACACCCCTGGCTTGCTCGGTTGTCAATAACACCACAGCTGTTGGTACCTCTGGTGATCCCTTCCGCTACAGCAGCTCGGGTGGTTTCGGCAGTGCAGAAGCTGCGCCAGTCTCTTATGCAACACAGGTCGTCAGGGACTTCTGGGGTTATGAATCATACATTGCCATCCAGAACACCAGCACCGCTTCAGCCGCAGTTACCGTAGAATTCACCGATCGCTATGGCACAGATTATCCCACGGCGACACAGCACCTCACGGTTCCTGGGCAAAGCAACCGTGTATTGTACCTGACGGATGTGACTGCTCTTGGCACCGGCTTTACTGGTTCAGCCAAGATCTCAGCTGATGACGGGACAACCCCGCTCGCAGTGATGGAAGCGTACTACAACATTGCGACCGATTACACCAAAGCCCAGATCCAGGCATTCAATGCTGCGACCGTTGGCGATGATTATGTATATGCACCACAGGTCGTCCGCTCATACTATGGTTACAACGGTGGTATTCAGATCGTTAATGTGGGCACTGCTAATACCTCCTTTAAAGTCACCTTTACCATGGGTACGGGTACCAACCAGGTGGTTGCCACATATCAACACACTGTCGAACTTGCCCCCGGTGAAGTGAAAGACCTTTACCTGCCCAATGTGACTGAGTTGGCAGCGGTTGATGGCAAGCCCATGGCTGAGAGAACCGGTTTTGCAGTCGTTGAAGCTGCAAGCACAACAGGTGTACACAATGCAGCAGGTCAACTTGCCGCCAATGTGAACATCACCAACGTTGGAACATATTCCGGTTTGGAGGCATGGGGTGGTCGTGGCGCAACATACAACGCCTTCCCTGAATCTGCTGCCAGCACCAAGCTCTATATTCCTAACATGCCAGTGCATGTCAGCAGTCTTTGGTCTGGTGGTTTCTTTATTGCTAGTTTTGGAACAACAGCTGGTACCTGCGATATAACATTCGTGGATGACGGGGACGCTTTTATGAATGACGTTCCAGTTGGTCTTGGTGTTTATATTAACAAATGGGCTCCGAATGTCACCAATTTGGACAGCGGTTACAATTCTGGCATGTGGGCTGAATGTACAGTTCCAGTGTTTGGGATTGGAAACCTGAATGCCGATGGGACGACAACTTATGGCGACAGCTACAGCCAGTTCAACGCCATCGCTCCCTAATTATTAACATGTTTCACGAAAACTGCCAGGTGAGATCCACCTGGCAGTTTTTTGTTCATGGTTGTTCGAATTATCCCAAGAGCATATAGTAGAATTGACCTCGCAACAATTACTTAAAAAACCAGGAGACATCAATTGAAGGTCATTCTTGTCTATCCAGATCTGAATGAGGGGGCTGGCTATACCGGCGCCTATTACACGGGCGTGGGGATTCTCTCTGCAGTCCTGCGAGGGTCAGGTCACACCACAGAACTGCTGCATATTACTCAACCGATTTCTGAATCTGAGTTCATAAAGCACCTAACCCCAATGCTACCTTTAGAAGGACCGATGTTGATCGGTTTTTCCGTCACCTCTAACATGTTCACTTTCTTAAAAAAATGGAGCGCCTGGATCAAGTCCCGCTGGCAGGATGCAATCATCATCGCCGGCGGTGTTCATCCAACCCTCGCGCCTGATGAGACGATTGCCCTCCCTTCCGTCGATATGATCTGTGTGGGTGAGGGAGAGGGGGCGGTGGTCGAGTTGGTAAACATGCTTGATAAGGGGATTACCCCTAGAGGGATTCAGAATTTGTGGATCAAACATCCCGATCTGGCAATAGAAAAGAATCCTTTGCGTCCATTGGTTGAACTGGATAGCCTTCCCATCCCCGACAGGGATATCTATGACTTTATACACCTGCATAACGAGAGCCGGGGAGAGGCTAACCTGGTGGTTTCGCGGGGTTGTCCTTATCACTGCACCTACTGCTGTAATGATGCACTGCGGGCGGTCAACAATGGCCTGGGCAGGCCGGTGCGTTTTCGCAGCGTTCCCCTGGTCATCGATGAGGTGAAGACGATTTTACGTGACTACCCGGGTATCAACCGCATCGTTTTTTGTGATGATATCCTCCCTTTGTGGCCGGCATGGTTCAGCGAGTTTTCAAAAACCTACAAAACCGAGATCGGCATTCCCTTCACCTGCAATTTGCGTCCGAATTTGGTCACAGAAAAGATTGTTGCTGAGTTAAAAGATGCGGGATGTAGCGAGATCCGCTTTGGCCTGGAAAGTGGTAACGACGAAATCCGCCAGAAAGTAATGAACCGCGACCTGACCCGCGAGCAAATGCTTTATGCTTTTCAACTCTGCAGGGGGGCAGGTATTAAAACATTTGCCTTCAACATTGTCGGGTTGCCTGGTGAGAGCGTTAAACAAATGCTTGATACGGTTAAGCTGAATGCCGATGTCATGGCGGATGTGACCAGGGTCACCATTTTTTACCCTTATCCTAAGACGAAGCTCTATGATGTTTGTGCCGAGATGAACATTCTCACCGACCACATCGTAATTGATTATGCCCAGGATACCATGCTGGATTATTCCAGGATCCACAGCAACCGCGTCCTCTTCATTCGCCGCTACTTCCCGATTCTGGTAAAGATATACCGTCGCTTGCGCATGAATAAGCGAGTTAAGCTGGAGAAAACCCTGGATAACTTCCTCACCTCCGGGTTCAATGCGCGCACATTGTTCCCCATGGGCAACCGGGTGTATGAACAGGTTCGCAAGAGTTCATTCCTTGATCGCTGGGCGATGAGCTTCCGCCGCAAGCATTTCGGATGATCGTCTCTCCCAATCGATCAACCGTTCCTTTGATATAATCATGATCAAGCTTTGCAAAACCAGGAGATGAAACGATGCCTATTTCCATAAAGAGGGTGATCCTTCTTGCCATTATTCTGATCTTTATGGGCGTCACTGCCTGCACCAGGGTCACCGAAATGACCCAGGCCAGTGAACCCCTTGCCAACGAAACCGCTTACCCGACCACTTTGGAACCGGTGAAAGTGGATGAAAACGATGAACAATACCCGGTCACTTTTGGTGATACCCTGTCTGATCTTCCCGCCACCTTGACTGTACCTGAACCCGTACCCGGCATGGCTGTTGTGACCGGCAAAGTCCTTTCGATCAGCGAAGGTGAAAAACCTTTTCTGAACGGCAGCTTTTACCTTGGTTCTTACATCTCTCCTAACGAAGGGGGAGAAGATGCGCCACAGCTGGTCGGCATTTCACCTGGCATCGACCCGATGGCACAACAGGCACAGGATGGCACCTTCGTTTTCGTTGATGTTCCCCCAGGCTCATACGGGTTGTTCATTTATACCCCAATGAGCGCATTCTTAATGTCAGATGCAAAAACCGGGGATTATGTCAATGTCACGATCGAGGCAGGACAATTGATCGACTTGGGTACTTTATACGTTAAGTAGGTGTTCGACTTCTTTGAGCCCTTCAGTTAAGCTGGGGGGCTTTTTTATTTATTGATGTTCGGGATGACGATGGTATAGACAGCCTGGTAGCGCAGGTGGGTACTAACCGGGGTACCGGTTTCGTCCACACCCCCTAGGAGATACAAAAATCCCTGTTGTGTTACCACAGACAAAGATTTGACGATCACACTTGGTGGTTTCTCGTAAAAAAAAGTCCAGATCCCATTCTGCGGCAGAAATTGCAGCAGCGTGTATTGCTCTGTGGTGCTTTTACCGACCAGGAATATTATCTCCCCAATGCCCTGCAATCCAAAACCGTATTGTGGTTCAGGCATTGATGCTTCCTCAGACCACGCACTGGCACCGCTTCCGTCCCTATCCGGCACATACACCTCATTCACCCCCAACGCCTTCTCGCCATCCCATCCGCCGATCACATAGATCTTTCCACCCGCCTCGGCCGCACCGGCATAAGCCCTGGCGGTTGGCATTGGGCTGCCAGGCAGCCACTCATCCTGCTGTGGGTCATAAATATACACATCATCAAAAACCTGTTCGCCATCAGTGCCCCCAAACAGGTAGATGCGCCCCTCAAAAGATGCCAGGGCATACCCATAGACCGGGATTGGCAGCGCAGTTCTTTCCTGCCAGGTATCCCGTTGTGGGTCGTATACCTCCAGCGCGTTTGTGGCGGTTCCGTCGGCCAATTTTCCCCCGGGCACGTAGATCTCCCCGCCGATCACCGCCGCAGATACTGAACTCACTGCTGTCTTCTTTGCTTTGAGAGTTCTCCAACTGTCAGTCTGTGGGTCATATCTTTCGACCAGGTCGGTAACACCCTCTTCGGTATCCCCACCGATCGCATAAATGGCATTGTCATAAGCTGCCGCAGCAAGGCTGGCACGGGCTTCGGACATTGGTGCCAGCTCTGTCCAGCGCTGCACAGTGGCAACACCCTGTACAAAGCCGGGGGTAGGTGTCGGTTGGCTGAAGATCGGGCTGTTGGACAGCAACAGCGATAATCCTATGATCAAGACAAGACTCAGCGGAATCAATATCCACCAGGATTTGCTGATCCATGAACGTTTTTCAGGAACTGCGGGTCCAATAGGCATTTCGGAGCGGGGTTCAGGGATTATTTCCGGTCCTGGTGAGGGAATGATCCCATGTTCAATGGCATAAAGCGTCGCCCCGGTGCGCGACTCCACGTCGATCTTCTCGAAAATGTTTCGCAGGTGCACCTTGACGGTATTGATGCTGATAAAGAGCGCAGCGGCAATCTCTTTATTGCTCAACCCCTGGGCAACAAGTCTGAGGGTCTCTTTTTCGCGTTCGCTCAGGGTATTATTTTCTGCCACTAGGTTCCATTCGTGTTGTTATCAGGTTCTGTCCAAATTATAATGGACTGGACAGGTTCAAGTCGTATGACTGTATGGGGATCCCTGTGCCAGTTCCCTGAGATCTTGCGCAACCATCATCTGTACCAGTTGTTCAAAGGTGACCCCGGATTCCCATCCCAGGTTCTCCCGGGCTTTGCAGGCGTCGGCCACCAGGGGGAATTTTTCCGCCCCTCGCACAAGCAAAGGGTCAACCACCACATAATCGCGATAATCCAGGTCCACGGAAGCAAAGGCGACCTCACAAAACTGGCGCACGCTATGAGCAATGCCTGTGCCGATCACATAATCAGTGGGCTTTTCCTGTTGCAGCATCAGCCACATGGCACGCACATAATCGCCGGCGAAACCCCAATCACGCACAGCATCCAGGTCGCCCAGAATCAGCTTATCGGCCATGCCAAGTTTGATCTGTGCCACCCCATGTGATATCTTACGGGTCACAAATTCAAATCCCCGCCGTGGGCTCTCATGGTTGTAGAGAATTCCTGACACTGTAAAAAGGTTGAAATGTGTGCGATAGCTGCCGGTCATAAAGTGTCCATAGACTTTGGCGATGCCATAAGGGTTGCGGGGATTGAAAGGTGTCAGCTCGTTTTGTGGACTGTATGGGGCATTACCGAACATTTCACTGGTCGAAGCCTGGTAAAAACGGGCATGAGGTGTGACCTGGTGCATGCATTCCAGCAGGCGGGCAACCCCGGAAGCGGTGGCTTCCGCAGTTAATACGCCCTGAGACCATGAAAGCTGGGTATTGGATTGCCCGCCGAGGTTATAGATCTCATCCGGGCGATACGTGTAGAGCATGGAAAGCAGGGAGCCCTGGTCATGCAGGTCTGCCTGGGCAAGTGTCAGCTTCTCCTGGATGTGTTGGATACGGCTGAAATCGCCTGTTGTACTGTGGCGGGTCATCCCGATCACGGTATAGCCTTTGTTTAAAAGGAATTCTGCCAGGTATGAACCATCCTGGCCGGTAATTCCTGTGATCAGTGCTGTAAGCATGGGCCTCCTTGAACTCCACAAATTTCAAGTGGTATTATAGCCCATGCTGTGCTGACTCACCTAGTTGAAAAACAAAGGAAATATGTATTTGTAACCTGCAAAAACGTTCCCCGAGATATACCAGGTTTGCCCAACCCCACCATAGGTTGTTGCTTCATATGCCAAACGTGGGCGGCCACCCTGGGTGGCTATGTCCCAATTGATCAGCACATCTCTAAATGTAATATCCTCTGATCGACCGAAATAATATCCGCTGGAAGTCTTATAGAGTGTATCCTTGGCAACGACCATGAAATGCACATGGTGCCCGGTGCTTGCCCCGGTGTCATCCACCAGACCGATAAATTGACCTTGCCTGACATATGCGCCAACCCTTTTTAGTTCACTGGGGATGCTGTTGTTTGCCAGGTGCAGGTAGATCTGGTAGGTCCAGGGTTCAGTCGAGCGGTCTTCCAGGGTGATGCTGTTGGTGCAGTTGGTGACGCCATTAGCGCAGGTGTCTTTCCAGTGATACACAGTCCCCGGCTTGGCAGCCGACAATTTGAACATCGTGCCATCAGCAAAGTCAAAGGCATATTTGCAATAATAGGTTGGTGTACATGAGGTATGCGCAATCGACCAGGTTAAAGCTTTTTTCAAACCCGCTTCCCAGGGAAGATAATACCCACCATAGATACGCGGCGAATCTGCCTGGATAATGGCGGGTGGGGCGGATTTGCTGACCGCTTCTGATTCTGCCAGGTCGGAGATGCTGATGAGCTTGGCAAATGCCGGGTCATCTTCCAGTGTGATCGTCCAGGATGCCTGGTCATCTGATTTTTGTGCAAAGACCTGTATCGGTTCAGAAGCCATCACCATCCCGGTTTCCGGGTCGACACCAGCCAGCCAAACCAGCGCCTGGTCTCCATCCTGGTTGTACTCAACCTGGTCGATCGCCCATTCCCTGGCCGACCAGACTCCTTCAGTTGAGGCCAATGTTTCAAACAGGCTTTCTTCCAATCCCTTTAACTTGGGCTCTTCAATGACGATCAGCTCGGGTGTGGTTTCCAGGGCGCTGGGTGGTTGAATATTAAGGAGAACGACTTCGGTCGCTTCCTCAGCCTGTGCCTCTGGCAGAACAAGGGCTTCGCTATCGGGGCTGATGGGGCTTTCTTCAGCTGTTGCGACCACCTCGACCCTTACCTGTGGTGTTGGCAGGATCTCGAACAATTGGAATCCCTTTACATTCGATGCCACGACAAAGAAAATGGTTAACCCGATCAAAATGAGGACAGGGAAAAAGACTGAAACTTTTTTCTTCGCGCCTTCATTGGGTGATTGATATTCCAAACCTTTAATTTTTTTCATTTTCTTCCTCTATCCATGATTGACCTTGTCGATCATTTTATTAATTTGTTTGATTACATAGTTGCAATAACTGTGCCCAATAAGGATTTGGTAAGATCATATATGAATAAAGACATTTGAAAAATGTACCTGGAATTTGCTACAATAGGTTAACAAGTAGTGATCAGGTTGATTTGAGAAAGTTGGATTGAAAGTCAGAGAATGACAGCCCGTTATTTTGAGAGTGCGCCCGAAAGGATCCCGGATATTGATACATTGGTGGATGTATTGATCTTTGAGGTCACGCAGCATTTCAAACTTGCGAAAAACTCTTTCCTCTATGGAATGATCGATCGTTTTGCCCAGGTGCCTGCAAAACGTTTTGCCCGGGTGATGCAGTGGTTTGACCAGGCGGTGGCAGATAGCTCCATTTGGGAAGCGGCAAAAATGGCGCTGCTGGAGTTAACAAAGGGGCTTGAGGTAAAGGGATTAAAAAAGGTCCCATGCGACGGTCCGTTGTTGGTGGTCGCCAACCATCCCGGTTCAGCAGATTCGGTTGCCGCCATGGCAGCCATTGAGCGCCCTGATCAATCGATGGTTGTGATCGAACGGCCTATGCTGCTGGCAATGCCCAATTTCAGCCGACACATGATCTATGTGGATGAAGATAATCCACAACGTTTCAGTCTGATCAAAAATGTAATTCAGAAATTAAAAGAAGGTCAGACAGTGATCACATTTCCGCGTGGCAACCTGGAACCGGACCCCAGCCTTATTCCCGGGGCGATCGATTCGGTTAATAACTGGTCCGAAAGCATCGGCTTGTTCCTAAGCCGGGTACCCGATACCATGGTACAGCCGTTGCTGATCAGTGACGTGCTTGTCCCGCGGGCATGGAACAGCGCATTGGCAAGGCGGGCAAAGAGTGTGAAAGTGCGCCAACAGATCACCATGGTCTTGCAGATCGCCATGCAGCAATTGTTCCCTAAAAGTAATTGGAAGATCCCCATTAAGGTCACTGCTACTGAATGTATCGCAGCGCGGGAATTATCTGGTTCACTGGATCCGCATGAAATGTATCATGCTCTGACCGATTACATAAAAGACCAAATTGGTTTGGCTTTTCCCGACCAAATAGAACCAGGTTTCCAGGTCAACCCAGGCACTCGATGAGGGTCGCTTCTCCCTGTCCAACCCCCACACATAACGTCGCCAGGCCGTAATATGGGCGCATAGTATCTTTACCGCGCCGACGCATTTCGTACAGCAGGGTCGTCAAAATGCGTGCGCCTGAACACCCCAGCGGGTGGCCCAAAGCAACTGCGCCACCATTAACATTGGTTGTGGCATGCGGTAATTCCAAATCCTGCATAACTTTTAATGCCTGGACAGCAAAAGCTTCATTCACTTCAGCCAATCCAATATCTGTATTACTTAACCCGGTACGTTTGAGCAGCTTTTGCACAGCCGGGATCGGTCCTGTGCCCATGATACGCGGTTCGACACCAGCTACAGTGGAAGCAACAATACGCGCCAGGGGTTTTAATCCCATTTGACGTGCTTTTTGATCACTCATAATAAGCAAAGCCGCAGCGCCATCCGCCAGGCTGGATGAATTGCCGGCAGTCACTGTCCCCCCGGGTTTAAAAGCCGGTTTCAACCTTGCAAGGCTCTCCATGGAGGTGTCACGGCGCGGATGTTCATCCGTGGTGACCAGAATTGGCTCCCCCTTGCGTTGGGGAATGCTGATGGGCAGGATCTCTTCTGCAAATCTACCTGAGTCAATGGCGGCGATTGCCCTTTGATGGCTTGCTAATGCAAATTCATCTTGTTCTTCTCTCGATATCCCGCTCATTTCAACAATGTTCTCAGCTGTCAGGCCCATCGGCTCTGATCCATATTGAGCATCTATTTTGGGATTTATAAAGCGCCATCCCAGTGCGGTATCATAGGCTGTCAAATTACCAGATGCACTCGTTTTGGGCATGGCATAGGGTGCGCGGCTCATGCTTTCCACCCCACCGGCAATATACACTTCCCCATCGCCTGTACGTATGGCCCGCGCAGCCTGGGTGACCGCGCTCATTCCCGAGGCACACAGGCGGTTGATCGTCACTGCGGGTACTGTGACCGGTAAACCCGCCAGCAGGGTGGCGATGCGCGCAATGTTGCGGTTATCCTCACCCGCCTGGTTGGCGCATCCAAAATAGACTTCGTCCACCAGCGCCGGGTCAAGGTGATTGCGTTCCACAAGCGCCTTGATGACCATGGCAGCCATATCGTCAGGACGAATGCCGGAAAGAACACCTCCCAGGTTGCCAATTGGCGTGCGAATGGCATCAATGATCACAGCTTCGGGCATATTATTCTCCTAGATCCTATAGTTATGATGATTTTACCATCAAGCCCTGTGGGGCAAATTGGAAGAGATTAAGACTAACTGCTTATTCGCCAGCGTTGACTGGCTCAAAACCAATAATGATCCTGGATTGGGTCCAGTAGCTTTCAGTTGAATTGTATGATTCGCCATCCAACCGCCGACCACAAAAATATAGCAGCATGCCAGGGGATTGTAATTGGTCAAACCCACTGTCGGGATAGTTTTCCATCAGGTAGGGCGTGAGATCCATCACATGGGAAGATACTTCAGCTACCTCGGACGAAGGTACGCGGACTGCTGCCACCACATTGTTTCTAGAGATGGTATCGCCTTGTTTGAGCAGTAACTCTCCTCCTAAAAAACAGTCATTGAGCGCTTTGGTGAAACTTTCAGGGTTGTGAAGCACACCCTTTTCATTGCGCTCAAGCATGTTCTGAATTGGGAATGCTGTCAGTTCATTTCCCAGCATATCCTGCCCGGAGTGAACCCACAAACCATAGACCCCCAGGTGTTCCCAGGCGACCGCATTGTTGGAGGTGACAGCAAACTGACCGTTGGTGAACACTTCCGGGTGCCATGGGATGATAGTGAAAGGCGGGATGTATACCTGCTGGTCCCTACAGGTTAATGTCAGGAGTATTTCTACTTCCTGCTCGCTCAGGTCGATCCCATCATAGGTCATCCATGGAACGGGGTCAGGTTGGGATAATATTGGAGCTTCGGGAGTAGGCGTAGGAGTTGGCTTTTCAACCGATGGATCTACAGTCTGTTGGGGTAGTGGCGTGGAGGTCGGCTTGAAAAGAGTCGCGATCTCCTGGGGAACACTGGGTGGAATACGAGAGGGACCGTACTTTTGGAAAAGTACGGCCCCCATGATGGTTGTAACGATCAATGATCCAATGCCCAGGATGAGCAGGAATCTACTTTGATTTCTCAACGGCCTTTCGTCTCCACAGTGCCAGGCTTGTGCCACCGGTCAGCAGGCTCATTGCACCGATGACTGCAAATATTGATATGGAACTGTCTGAACCAGTTGTTGGTGAACTGGTTGGTGTTGGGGTGGGGTCGGATTCTGGAACCTGAAGACAGGATGCCGAAGGAACCACATCGATAACACCTTGACCGGATGCGCCTTCCAGTCCAAGCCAGCTGTAAGGATAACTTCCGACTGGAAGTTTGATCTCAGTGGATTCTGAATAATCCAGGCCATTTATTGTCAGTGTAGTGTTGACAAGTGTGAACGACAAAGTACGATAACTTGAATTCCCGCCATCGGGGGTACATTCTCCCAGGTCAAGAGCGATTGATGATGTCTCGTTACTGCTGCAGTCCGCGATCACCAGCAACCCGCTGCCTGATCCGGAATATCCAGGCTGTGCATCCCAGGTATAAGAGTAACTTCCGGGTGCCAGGGAAATGGTTGTGCTGCTGGAATATTCCGAACCGTCAATGGTCAGAACAGCACCGACAATGTTCAAGGTTACACTGGTGGTGGATGTTCTGCCTAAGAGTTCTTCACATTCCCCAAGCTCAATGCTAACAGATGCCAATTCCGGGTCTTCCTCACACAAAGGTACACTAAGCGTCCCACTGCCTGATCCACTGTAACCAGGTAGGGCTGACCACTCGTATGGGTAACTTCCCGGTTCCAATTGGATGGTCGTCGAAGAGGTATAAGTGGTACCACCAATCGTCAGGCTGGCGCCTGTCAAAACAAGAGATACTGAACGGGAGGTTCTGCTGACGTCAGCCTCCTCACACGATTCAATGGATATCAATATACTGGCGGCACCACGCTCAACGCGGTAATTGTCCTTCTTGCCGTCAAAATCAGCTTTATACTCGCCACCATCATCCATTTGAACCTGGTATGCGGCAAAACAGAAAGCACCGGTATCGTCAACGCTAAAGCTGCCCTGGGCAACCTTGATATTTGGATCATCTGAAGCGTTCCCTGGCTGCCCTTCGATAAACCAGTCGTAAGTCCCGGGGTCAAAATTTGCGCCATTAATATAGACCCAGGAACCTTTTGCGTAGTGATTCTCATCCTGGGTATCCACACCACAGTCGATGTTGGTTGTCCAGATCGCCCCTGCTCCGGGTTGGGCTTGCGTGGCATAAGCTGAACTACCCGCAATGCCAATTGCTAAAAGTAATGCAATTGTTATAACTACGATACTTTTTTTCATTTGATCCTCCTTCAGTGAATTGATTTGAATATTAATATAAATATAATATTATTCTCATTTAAAATAGCATTTTTCTTGATAAATAGCTATTCCATGTATAAGATTAATTGGTTTTATTGCATGCCGGGAGTTATTCAAATTGAATAGGATATGATTAGTCCATAATATAAAGTGTTCTGTGCCTGGTGGATAATTTTCTTGCGGTATACTATAAGGGCATAACTGCCATGCTCACCATTTAAGGCAGAATACATTACAAACCAAGGAGGATCCGAATGCCCGCTAAGGGATGGATTGTAGTAAACGAACTCTATTGCAAAGCGTGTGAACTTTGCGTCACGGATTGTCCCAGTGATGTCCTGGGGCTGGATATGACCCGCATATCAGCCAAAGGATACCATCCAAGCACGATGATCCACCCGGAGGATTGCACCGGGTGTGGCACGTGTGCCACAGTTTGTCCTGATGGTGCGATAACCGTCTATCGCGGTACGCGACCTGCCAGTGGACAGGGAGGGGAAGGCTGATATGGCAAGGGAATTATGGAAAGGTAACAATGCTGTCGCTGAAGCAGCTCTAAGGGCTGGCCTTGAAGCCTATTTTGGCTACCCGATCACACCCCAGACTGAACTGTTGGAATACCTCTCACTCAAGATGCCAGAAATGGGTCGTGCTTTTGTCCAGGCGGAAAGTGAGCTTGGAGCGATCAATATGGTCTATGGTGCTGCCTGCACGGGCAAGCGTGTGATGAGTTCCTCCTCCAGTCCGGGTGTCAGCCTGATGATGGAAGGCCTGTCGTATATTGCTGGCACGGAATTACCGGTTGTACTGGTTAATGTGGTGCGCGGGGGTCCCGGCCTGGGCAATATTGCTCCCGCCCAGGGCGATTACAACCAGATGGTGCATGGCGGGGGGCATGGTGACTACAAGGTACTTACCCTGGCGCCGGCCAGCGTCCAGGAAGCAGTGGATCTGACTGTCCTGGCTTTTGACCTGGCGGAAAAATATCGGTATATTGTTGGTATTTTGATGGATGGCAGTCTTGGTCAGATGATGGAACCTGCCGAACTGCCCCCATACCAACCACTAAGAACGACATACCCCGAGTGGGCAGTCTCCGGTGCCAAAGGACGTGAACGACGCTTCCTTTCATCGATCAACCTTGACCCTTCCGGGCAGGAAATGACCAACCTGCGCATCTTCAAGCGCTGGCAGGAAATTGAGAAGAACGAGATCCGTTACAAGGAATATTACCTGGATGATGCAGAATTTGTGATCATAGGCTTTGGCACTGCCGGTCGCATTGTTCTTTCGGCTGTACGCGCTGCCCGCGAAAACGGTATTAAGGTCGGCCTTCTGCGCCCGATCACCGTTGCGCCTTTCCCGAACAAAGCCATCAATGACCTCGCAGAAAAAGTTAAGGCATTCCTGGTTGTCGAAATGAATGCCGGGCAAATGCTGGATGATGTGCGCCTGGCGGTTGCCGGCAAGAAACCTGTCGAGTTCTTCGGGCGTATGGGTGGGGTTGTTCCCTTCGCCGATGAGATCCTTGAACAAATCAAGCTGTTAGCTTCAGGGAAGATACCCCATGACCAACACCCACGGGATCGTTGGCTGGCCTGGCTTGAAAAAGAGATCGGATAAGGAGATATCATGGAAATTGGAACAGATGTCAAACTGATCTACGAAAGAACAAAAGGTTTTGATCCCCGTCCGACCCATTATTGCCCGGGTTGCACACATGGTGTTGCTCATCGTTTGGTGGCGGAAGTTCTTGAAGAGATGGGCGAACTGGAAAACACCATCGGTGTTGCGTCCGTTGGTTGTTCGGTGTTCTCTTACCTCTATTTCAACACCGACTTTGTGCAAGCCCCGCATGGGCGCGCGCCTGCCATGGCAACCGGTATAAAGCGTGTTTATCCTGACCGCATCGTCTTTACCTACCAGGGCGATGGAGACCTTGCCTCAATTGGCATGGGTGAGATCGTTGGCGCGGCAGCCCGTGGTGAGCACATCACCGCCATCTTCATCAATAACACCAACTATGGTATGACCGGTGGGCAGATGGCCCCCACCACCCTTCCCGGTCAGGTCACCACATCCTCACCAAAGGGCAGGGATGTCGAAACCCAGGGCTTCCCTGTACGCACAGCTGAATTGCTGGCTACGATGGAAGGCGCATCGTACGTTGTCCGCCGCAGCCTGCACGATGCCCGCAATATTCGCCAGGCGAAAAAAGCTATCCGCACAGCATTTGAGGTGCAGAGACGTGGTTTGGGATTTTCCATGGTCGAATTGCTTTCGACCTGTCCCACCAACTGGGGAACCACGCCCGCCCTGGCACGCACCTGGCTGGCAGAGCATATGCTACCCGTATATCCCCTGGGTGATTATAAGGTTTCACCCATGGTGGCTGACCTGAAAATATAGGAGGACAGGATGCAAACAGAGATCATTATTTCAGGTTTTGGTGGCCAGGGCACTTTATATGCCGGTCAACTGATGACCTATGCCGCCATGGACGAGGGCAAGCAGGTTACCTGGATCCCTTCATATGGCCCCGAAATGCGCGGCGGTACAGCCAACTGTACGGTGGTTATTTCTGACGACGAGATCGGTTCTCCGACTGTCAAGTACCCCAAAGCTGTGATCGCCATGAACCTGCCTTCACTGGAGAAGTATGAGCCATTGGTAGCCCCGGGTGGCTACCTGGTGGTTAACTCCTCGATGGTCAACCGTGAGGTCAAGCGCACCGACATCCATGTTGTGATGGTGCCCGCCAACGAAATTGCCGAGGAACTGGGTATCCAAAAAGCTGCCAATATGGTACTGTTGGGCGCTTTGGTCGGTAGCAGCGACATTTTAGCCATCGAACACCTTAACAAAGCGCTTGATGCACACACTGCTGAGCGGTTAAAGAAATTTATTGACAAGAATAAAGAAGCGCTTGTGCGCGGTGCAGCTTACAAAGCCACTAAACCAGCCTGATTTAGACCTTGTGACTTAAATACTGCCCCCTGATGAGGGGCAGTATTTTCTTAACCAACATAGAAATAATAATCCGCTGAGCCATGCTCAGGCTGCATTACCGGGTGAGTTCTCTGCTTCAAGAATATTTTGAATGGCATCACTGATGCGTGTGGCGGTCTCCACGTTGTTCATCGTGTAAAGATGGATCCCGCGCACGTCATGTTCGATCAGGTCCATGATCTGTTCGGTGGCATAAAAGATCCCAGCGTCAGTCATCGCCTTCGGGTTGGCACTGTAACGGCTGAACAGCTTGGAAAGTTTCGCCGGCACGCTGGCACCGCTTAGTGTCACCGTCCTTTCAATTTGCCTGACATTGGTGATGGGCATGATTCCTGCTTCAATTGGCACATGGATACCTGCCTGCTCTACCTTTTCGCGGAAATGGTAAAACTTTTCATTGTCAAAGAAGAGTTGGGTGACCAGGTGTGTGACCCCGTTGTCAATTTTGATCTTCAGGTTTTCTATGTCTTTCTCCATTGATTCACACTGGTAATGCACCTCGGGGTAGCATGCCCCAATAAGGTTGAAACTTGCATCATATTTCTTGATAAAGGCTGCCAGGTCGCTGGCATGTTTGAAATCATCTTTTGGCGGCACATCCGGTGAGATGTCACCCCGCAGGACCATGATATTTTCGATCTTGTTCGCCTTAAGCTGTTCGAGTGTGGCCAGAACTTCATCACGATCGGAATTTACACAAGTCAGATGTGCTACCGGTTCGGTGTGGTAAGTTGAAAGGATTAACGATGCGATCTCCACAGTTTTATCACGCTGTGCTTTGCTGCCGCCCGCCCCATAGGTCACACTGATGAAGTCAACCGGTAATCCGCGTAACTTAAGCAGTGTGTTAAAGATCACGTTATAGGGCGTGTCTTTTTTGGGTGGAAATATTTCCAATGAAAAAGATGTTTTTTTATGATCGAAGATTTTGGATATGTTCATATTACTGCTCCCATTGAGACACCAATTTTAACCTGTGTTTCCAGTTTTAGGGAAACAGTGTCATCAAGAGTTTTAAGAAATATCTTAAATTAAACCACTTACCCGCAAATCCTGCTTTCTACTGCCTGGAATCGGGATATGCAATTGACATTATAATAGGCGGGTAATAGACCACAAGCCAAGAAAAGTGAAGAATCTATATGCGCAATATTAATATGTCATACCCGGACCTGAACGATGATGATCGCAATATTGTCCAGGCTGTCTTGCAGACCCCCAACCTGAGCATGGGCAAGTATATCCAACAGTTTGAGCGCTCCTTTTGTGATTTGATGAACTGTCACCATGCCATCGGTGTGAGCAGCGGTACTGCAGGCTTGCATCTGTGCCTTCGTGCGCTGGGTATAGAGGCAGGCGACCTGGTGCTCACCACGCCATTCTCCTTCGTAGCCTCAACCAACGTGATGTTGTTTGAGAAAGCCCTGCCTGTTTATGTGGATGTCGACCCCGTCACAGGGAATATTGATCCCCAACAGCTGGAACAGGCTGCGCAGGACCTGGTGGAGGGTGGTTCGAAGGCTCAAAAATGGCTGCCTAAACAAATTCCCGCCAAAGGCTGGCAAGCCGGCGGCGAGTTAAAAGCCCTTTTGCCAGTGGATGTTTTTGGACAGCCTGCCGATTATGACCTGATCAACCCGCTTGCCAGGCGTTATAACCTGCGCGTCATTGAAGACTCGTGTGAAGCCCTGGGCGCTGAATACAAGGGAAGAAATGCAGGTATGCTGGCAGATTGCGGCGTCTTTGCCTTCTACCCGAACAAGCAGATCACTACTGCCGAAGGTGGCATGATCGTCACCAATGATGCGAAGGCAGCAATGCTGATGAACGCCATGCGCAACCAGGGTCGCGCCCCGGGTGATACCTGGTTGGATCATACCTACCTGGGGTATAACTACCGCCTTGACGAAATGAGTGCCGCCCTGGGTGTCTCGCAGCTGGCAAGGCTGGAAGAATTGCTGACCAAACGACAGCAGGTGGCGGACTGGTATGCAGCGTATCTTTCAGATATCGACGAGATCGAATTGCCTGTGGTAGTAGAAAACACCACCCGGGTCAGCTGGTTTGTTTATGTGATTCGCCTGGCAAAAAAGATCGACCGTACCATTTTTGCTGAGAAACTTAAGCTTAAGGGCATCCCGGTCCGCCCCTATTTCTCCCCGATCCACCTGCAACCTTATATGCAAGAAATGTTTGGCTACCAGGAGGGTGATTACCCTGTGACAGAAGACCTTGGCGCACGCAGCCTGGCAATTCCCTTTTCCGGCAGGATGACAGAGGATGAAGTCACATATGTCAGCCAGGGCATCAAAGAGGCTCTCCTGTAGGTTATTTGTTTGCAGATCGCCAATCGATGAGCAAAGATTTTCCTCCAGAAAAGAAAGCAGGTCTGATCTTCTTGCTGGGGATCAGCGCGGTCCTGCTGCTTGTGATTATCTACCTGTTTTACAATGCGTACCTGAGTGAAGAAAACAGGGCATTCCAGCTCCAGGTCGGGGTTGCCTTGTTGTTGATTCCACTCTTGATTTTCTTCCTTTTCCGTTCGTACACATTGTTAAACATGAATTACAACCTCGGGCGCAGTGGTTTGAGCATCAAGTGGGGCTGGCGCCGGGAAGATATCCCCCTCAATGCCATAGAATGGATTCGGCCAGCCCGTGAAATGGGTTTTCACATTCCAAAGCCATGGCTTGTCCTGCCGGGGTCCATCCTTGGCAGCCGAAATGTCGAAAGCCTGGGAGTTGTTGATTTTGTCGCCTCCACAGGTGATGACCTGTTGCTGGTTGCCACTGGTCAAAAAGTCTTTGCCATTTCCCCGAAACAGCCCAGGGCTTTTAGCAGTGAATTTTCTTTGATTAATGAATTAGGCAGCCTGGAACCCTTACAGGCTTATTCCTATCGACCGCGCGTTGTGCTGCGATCGGTCTGGCAAAACCAGCGATCGCGCTGGTTGATCATTCTAGGGGTTGTCTCGCTTTTACTTTTAGTCGGCATTACAGCGCTCAGGGTGAATAACCGCGAAAGTATCACCTGGTTTGATGGCGAAACGGTTCCCGGTACCCGGCTGTTCCTGCTGCCGATCCTTAATGGGCTGCTCTGGTTGGTCGACCTGATCATGGGTGTTTTTCCTTACCGCCGTGGCACTGATGATTACCTGCCGGCATATGCCCTCTGGTCTGCTTCCATCCTGACCAGCCTTCTATTAATTATTTCCATCTTGCTGTTAAGGATTTAAGCCAATGAATACTTCCTTGTTGCAAGTGTTGGTTGGCATTTTCAGCGGTTTCCTGGTCGCCTACCTGGCTTATCGTGCCCGGGCACTTTCTCTGAGCGGTTTCTGGTCTGCTGCGATTGTTGGTTCCATAACCTTTGGCTTGGGTGGGATTGCCTGGGCTATCCTGTTACTGTCCTTTTTCATTTCCTCAAGCTTGTTGTCAATTGCTTTCAAACAGAAGAAAAAATCTTTGAGTGAAAAATTTTCCAAAGGTTCACGCCGCGATTGGTCCCAGGTGCTTGCCAATGGTGGCGTGCCAACACTGCTGGCACTTACCTGGTTCATTCTCAGGGAGGTCAATGTTGATCTGGCAGATTACGGTTGGGTTTGGCTGGCTTACGCAGGCAGCCTGGCTGCTGCCTCAGCTGATACCTGGGCTACCGAGCTCGGGGTGCTGAACAGCAGGCGTCCACTGCTCATCACTTCCCTCAAACCGGTTGACCCTGGTACCTCGGGTGGGATAAGTCTCACCGGGGCCATCTCCGCATGGGTTGGTTCTTTGTTTATTGCAATCCTGGCAGTGATCATGTCGTGGGCGGGTTGGGTCGAAAGTATGCCGCAGGTGATCAACTGGGGGCAGCTTGGCGTGGTCACCCTGGCCGGCCTGCTGGGCTCACTGGCTGATTCCCTGTTGGGTGCCACGCTGCAGGCGATCTATTTTTGCCAGTCCTGTGAAAAGGAAACCGAAAAGCACCCCTTGCATACCTGCGGATCCATCACCTACCTTGCCAGGGGACTGACCTGGCTCAATAATGACTGGGTCAACGTGACCTGTGTGGTGGTGGGTGCAGTTGTTGCCGGGCTGTTGAGTTTTGCATAGAAAAAAGGCATCCCCTGTTTCAACCCGGGGTTGCCTTTTCCTTTGGATTAAAAGCGATTGAGAAGGCTTATTTTTTCCTTCTGAGTGCCAGGATCAGAGTCACAACACCTCCCGCCAGGAGGGCAAAGGGCCAGATGTATTTCATCCAGTTGTCAGCCCCCGCTGAAGCCAACAAACCAACCAGTGCCAGTGCCCCAGCCGGGTAGAGCGCCCACTTCATGCGTCCTTCAGGTTTGGGTAACACGTAGACCAGTAAAAAGGTCACTGCCAGGCCTAAAAAGAACAATCCGGCTTTGAACCACGTTTCATCCGGCACCAGGGTCAATCCCGCCAGGGACCACAGGACACCGCCCGGGATGATCGCCCACCAGTTGCTGTTGTTGTTGATGTAGATCAACCAGAAACTTAACCCGATGGCGAACAATATGATCGCACCTGACCAGCCTGCAGATGCCTCCTGGTTTATCGAGCTCAATATGATGATAGCCCCGATCGCCAATAGGATACAACCCGGGATCAATGCCCACCAATTCCTGCGATCTATGATAAAAACCAGAATAAAGAACAAACCACCCAGGGCAATGATCGGACCAACCAACAGGGACCAGTCCATCTCAATTACTTTAAAGTTATTTAAGAGCAGCAGCACGCCCAGGATGACCAGCAGTGATCCACCGACAACCGGGATAATAACAGAGGATAACTTCTTCATATAAAACTCCTTTTGATAAATCTGAACCTGTCCTGATTTTACACGAAAACAGCTTGGCTGGCGTAAATCACCTGATTGTGACATGCTATAATTTCATCCAGGGAGAAAAATGGTTCCCATTTTTGGTCTGAAACGGTTTTTCAAGCAAAGGAAGAGGCTCCTCATGACCTTGTTGGTCATGGTCGTTTTGGTGTCCAAACTCCTGTCAGCTTGTACTGATCGAGCCAATTTTTCCGGGACCAATGAGGTTCCCTTGACTGCGCTTGCGCCTCAAGAAGAAGCTTTGCTATCTCCCACAGCGATAAACACCACTCTACCCACAGCAACTTCCACGCCCCAGGCCTTGCCGCAGGATCATCTGCCTGTATGGGGCACTTATGAAGGTCCCAGTATTGACCCTGTCACTGAGATCCCCCCTTACCTGGTAGGTTTGGAAAAACCGGGTGAGGTGTTAACCTGGGTTTTGCTGGGCATGGATGAGGAAATTCCTTTCACCGGGCTGACCCCTGCCATCCACGTTTTGCTGATCAACCCGCGCACAGCCAAAGCCAGTGTGCTCTCCATCCCGGGAAACCTGTTGGTGTATATCCCGGGCTACACCATGCAGCGGCTCAGCGTGGTCTATTCCATTGGGGGCATGGCATTGTTTCGCAAAACGTTGGAATACAACTTTGGCTTAAAGGTTGACCGCTTTGTTTTGGCGCACCCGGGTGACTTTGAATGGTTGGTGGACGATGTGGGTGGGGTGGAAGTCAGTGTCCTTTACCCCATGCCCGATGCCTGTGGGGGGCTAGCCTCTGGGCCGCAGTTCATGACCGGCAACAAAGCCTTATGTTATGCTACGTATCTGTCAGGCATGGATGAGGTCGACCGACTGAGGCGGCAGCAACAACTTCTGCGTCTCATCTTTCTGAACCTGGTCGACAATGGTAATCTTTCCAGGTTGCCCGTGCTTTATGCTTCATACCAGGATTGGGTTTTCACAGATCTCTCTCTTGCTGAATTAACTTCTTATGTGCCCCTGGCCTTAAAATTGGCTGACCCTGAAAGGGTAAAGTATTTTATAATAGGATATGAAGCCATCCGTGCCTGGCAGTTGCCTGATAATTCACAGGTCCAGGTTTTCCTGCCTGATCAACAGGCTGTGCTTCAGATCATTAAAAATGCAGTGGATGTGGTCATGATACCTTCACCGTTAACGGACCTGGTCACCACGTTGGAGCATGAATTAACCGCCGCGGTTTCGGCTGAGGTGCCCGAAAGCACCCCAACCCCAACCCAAGCTCTTGCGACTACTCCGACCAGTGGCAGTCTTTCAACGACGACGCCAACGCCCACCCGAACGCCCACTCCGATATTTCAACCAACCAGTCCGTTGTATCCATAATGGATACACATGAAGTGGTCACTTATGCATTTGATTGCAGGTAACGTTCGAAAAATTTTTATGGTCATCCTGACCCTTGTGGTCTGTTTGGTCGTGCCTGGTGTGGGTTTCCACAACGAGGTGAATGCCCGGTCTGCCTGGTTTGATGGCCCTGACCGTCACGCCGTGATCACGGTTGACTTTACCACTTATGAATGGTGGTTGCTTTCATGGAAGAACTCCCAGGTGCTTTGCCAGTTGTACATCGAACATGAAGGATGGCCTGACAGTGAAGAGGTGCGCCATTTTTGTGGCACTTCGTTGCTTGCACAATGGATGAGTACCCAGCCATGCGTCTTTAGTGACTCGGTGACCAGCGCGGCGCAATGCTCAGGGCTCTACCTTCACCTGGCAAGTGTTACACCCTCCAAGCGTGATCTCAAGATCGAGCTTGATCCGCCAGATGTGGAACTTTCGATAGCGGGCTGCAACCCTCTGCCTCCGGAAAATCGCTGTACCACTTTGCCCAGTCTTCACCTTGAAGGGGTCGAGCCACTTCCCAATGAGATTATCATCAGCATCCAGGGCTTCATTGACAACGTCCCATTTGACTGTCCTGGATCCAGTTGTGAGATTCCCATCGGGGCAACCGGTTCTGCGGGCGTCCCGATTCAATTTTGGGCAAATTCCAGTTATGGCGATTCCAGTGAGATCTTCAGTGCACGGATCAGGGTCATTGCCCAGGGTGACTTTGCCTCACCTGAAGAAATTTCGAGCGATGAGCCGCTCTATTTTGTAGACATCCTCAGTGATAAATTGCGGGGTAATATCACCTCAACCTGTTCACAGATCTGGTCTTCTTTCACACCGGTAGGCGGCGCGCCACGCTGGCTTGCCACACCACTCTATATCCAGGATCTGGTATCTTCACAGCAATATTACTTCCTTGCCGGTTCACTGATCGAAGAAAACGTGGTCGATGCCAGCACTTGTGAAAATGGTGGCCTTGAAAGAGGCGGGGTTGCCAATCAATGTGGTGTGGAAATTGCGGAGCCGCTGGTTAAGGATTGGCAGAACCAGTTTGATGGCGAAATTCTGCGCATTGCCAGTGAGACTGGCGTGCCAGCGCAACTGATGAAGAATATTTTCAGCCAGGAAAGCCAGTTCTGGCCGGGAATTTACGGGAAGGTCAGTGAAGCCGGCCTGGGGCACCTCAGCGACCTGGGTGCTGATACGGTTTTGCTTTGGAACCCGAGTTTCTTCAGCCAGTTCTGTCCCCTGATCTTGTCCACCGAAGCCTGCCAAAGAGGCTTTGGCAACCTGGACCTGGCTGACCAGGAAATGCTGCGTGGGGCACTGGTGCAGAAGGTCAATGCAGCCTGCCCGGATTGCCCGATGGGCATCGATCTTGAAGAAGCCAATTACAGCATCAGCATTTTTGCCCGCAGTCTCTTAGCCAATTGTGAACAGGTGGGGCAGATCATCCAGAACGCCACCCAAACCAAAGCGGGTGAAGCTGCCAGTTATGAGGACCTGTGGAAGTTCACCTTGACCAATTACAATGCCGGCTCGGGCTGCCTGATCAATGCCATTCAACGCACAGCGGCCATGAATCAACAACTCGATTGGGCAAATGTTTCCTCCCACCTGGAAGAGGGCTGCCAGGGTGCGATCGCTTACGTAGACGCCGTATCCAGGATGCCTGAGCCAGCGGCTGACGTGTTAACCAACACGCCGGACGAGGTGGTGATTGGTGCACAGACTTCCGACCAGTTGGTGCCTTAAGGCGGTTGAACGATCTGGTTAAACAAAAATAGGCAGTCGATTGACTGCCTATCTGTTTTAATGATCAGTACTGCTTACTTGCTGGAACGTAATTCTGCCAGCTGCGTTTCCAACTCAAGACGCTTTTCTTTGGACGCATTGCTGATCTCAGTGCGGATGTTGCCGATCAGACCACTGATCCGCTTGCGAATCTCAATCCCGGGAACGGGTGTCAATAACAGCACCAATGCACTGCCCACGATGCCGCCTAAAACTGTACCGAATAAAATTGCCAAGAATTTTCTCATTTCTGCCTCCTGATGAACGATCTACAATGCTTATTATAGCTTAAAGCAGCCGATAAAATCCGTAAATACAACCATCCTGACCACAGCTGTGATGTTTCATCAGCTGTGGTCAACAAGGTGTCGCATTAACAACAAGTTCAAGATCCATTCATGCTTACCATTAAAACCATATTCAATTCATCTGACCATGGCATCCATGTGGCTTTCAAACCAGACCCGTAATGGCATCTACAGGCAGTTTGCCACAGGATGAACCTTCTTACAGGAATTTTCCCTGCCTGAGAAGGTTACCAGTTAATTTTCAGTTCCAGGTTACGGTCAATATTAGAGCTGTGCCATCTGTGAGGCAAAATCAGCCAGTGAATCTGCGCGAATGGATGAAAGGCGCGCTTTTACGTCACCACTAATGTTGAATGCCTCACCGCCGAACCCTGAAGAGATCGCCTTGCCGGGATTGTTCAGCAAGGTCTGGCGGAATTGACGGTTGATCACCGCTGCAGTTAATATTCGACTGCACTCTTGCTGTAATTTGAAGTCTTTTGTCATTTTGCATACTCCTTATGAAGCGATTTTGGCGCACCGGCCGACCATAAAAATGTAAAAATGCCACCGGCGACTAAAACATCTCCAAGACTAAAAGCCACTTTGTAAAAGTTGAATAAATTGATCTTAAAAACATCCGATAAGATCCAGGCCCGGGTGTCGCTGACCGGGATGACCATGTCCTTGCTGAAACCGTGTCGTTGCCATAACTGCCATGAGTTACTTGAAACCTGCAGTTGATCGAGTGTTTCAGGACTGATCGGCATCCAGCCATTGTTGAGGCAGATCACGATCAAATTGAGGATCAGTCCAAAGCCCATAAGCCAAATACCGGCCTGTTTTCTATTGAGCCACACAAACAAGAGCAGCAACAACTGGCTGCCGATCAGGATAACCGGCACCCACTGGTTGGGTATCTGTTCCCGTGTGACTGGCAGGAAGAATACGAAAAATTGGGGCAGAAATCCCAGGAACACGATCCACAGGTGCTTAAGCACGGATGGTGTGTAAGCTGTTGATCTCTTTTTTGCTCGTATTATGCCTGCAACAAGTCCGAAATTTGCTGCAATGGCAAAGATCATTTCATGCCAACCCCGCCCATGGCATCGGGGGCTCCGGCAGCCAGGGCGAAGAGCACCAGTGAGACGACAGCAATTGCGATCCTGATGACATTCGGGTTAACTTTTGTCACAACCAGGTCTTTGAGGGTGGATAACTTTTTCATTTCTATTTCTCCTATAACAATATGATTTTTGGATTTTGTCTCTCGACATTCAACAATTATCACAATAGCGAGCACCAAATATGGCATCAAATGAGGCTCAAATTGGTAAATATGTTGAATGTATAGACAATATATCAGAATATTGACAATTATTGATAGGTATTAAATTAAATTGGATTAATGATTGATAGGCAGGGATTAATGATATGGTAAGTGTCGTTTTAAGTTCATCCCACCAGGGACTTGTATAATTCTTCTGTCTGGCGTGTTGGTGGGGCGGCGACTTCTTCCCAAAGCAGTTCCCGGCAGCGTTCATACTGACGCACGATCGCTACCCGGTTTCCCATGGCGGCATAGATTTGCATGGCAATACGATGCGCATCCTCATTGCACGGGTCATCTGTTAACACCTGGTTGCAGTACTTCAATGCAGTTTTGTAATTGCGTTTTTCAATGAACAGGTGGGTCAGGTGCATCAGTGCTTCAATGTACATTTGTGAGTAGTTTTCGCGATCTGCCACGATCCATGATTGATCGATCTCTGTCAGGAAAGGACCATGGTAACACTCAACTGCAGATTTGTAGTGGTTTATCTTGTCCTGGGAGTCTTTAGCTTTCTGCGCCAGGTCAAACTCGGTCTTGAAAGACTCGGCATCAAACTCGTAATCCATTGACCAGTTGAAGTGGTAATACTCATCCTGCAGAACGACACTTTGTTTCCCAACAGCGTGCCGCACACGGTACAGGGCATTCTTAAAACGCAGTTTCAGGTCTTCAGGTGAAGCATCCGGCCAAAAATATAACCCCACCTGTTCTTTGGTCAAACCTTCAGGGTGAGAAAGGAAGAGGAAGAAAAGGTCGCGGGCGGATTGGGTTTGCCATTCTTTGCTGGTTATGTAGCGGTTATTGATGCGCACCCGTGTTTTACCAAATGACTGGATGACCATCTTCGGCGGCGCAAAAGGAACAATGCTTGCCTGGTGGCGCACGTTCCTGCGCAGACCCGGCAGCCTTGCTTCAAAATTATCCAGGGGAGTTAAAAGTTCCTTGACCTGCCTGCCCAGGTTGCCTTTGACCGACCTCAAAAAAGCCTCATATTCGCGGCATAGCAAGATCAACGGTATAGCTGTATCGCTGGTGGCAATGATGTAACTGATCTTTTTCAGCGTCTCGCTGGCCTCGATCTTTTCGCCCAGCATGATCTCTGCAAAGGCGATCAGCAGCATGGAGCGGTTGATCTCGGTGTGGTGACCGTGTGTCTTAAAATAATCGTAGCAGAAGGCCAATAATTCATTGGCTTCCTTCACCCGGTTTGTCTTGAGTAACAGGTCAGCTCGCGCCAGGTTGCCCAGGTTGATCTCATAAGCAGAACCGCCGGATTGGGCTGTCAGCAGTGCAGCATCAATCATATTTTCTGCCCGTGGAAAGTTTTCCTGGATCCGGTACAGTACACTGCCCGCCAGGTCGAGGTAAAAGATCAGGAACCGTTCGCCAAGCTGCCTGGCGATGTCCAGGGCTTGTTTATACACGTCCTGGGCTTCCCGGTAAGCTTCCAGGTCGCGATACAGATCTCCCAGGCTGGTCAGCCCATAGGCTTCTAAGCGCGGGTTGTTGCCACTGCGTGCACATTGGATCGACTTCTCAAAGGTGTGGGCGGCGGTCTCAAAATCACCCCGCAGATGTTGCAGCACCCCCAGGTTATTAAGCAGGTTTGCCTGCCAGGTGAGGTTTCCTTCCGCCTGCCAGAAGCTCAATGCCCGCTGGTAGTCATGTTCTGCCTTGGCATGCTCCCCTAGGGCTTTGTGGATGGTGCCTAACTCAAACAGCACTTTGGGGATAAAGGGTTGCCCGTTGACGCTCTGAAAGGCAACTAGCGATTGATCGAGGTAATTCAGGGCTTCTTTGAGTTCACCCTGCTGGTAAAAGGTCACGCCGATCGTACGCAAAGCTTCCGCTCTGACCAATTCATCTTGTGGGCGATTGGCAAGCATCTCCAATGCTGTGCGGGAATCTTTGAGCGCCTGGGCATAATTTCCTTGCAGGCGGTAGGCCGTGGCTTGCCGCACCAGGGTCAGCGCTTTCGTGTGGATATCGGGAGAATTTTCCAACAGGTTCAACACCTGATGCGACCGGCGCAGGCTTTCCTGCAGGTTACCGCGCATGGTAAATAGAACGCTTTGTAATGACAGCAAGGCGGGGTTGCTGTTGAGCATTGCAACTGGCAGGTCATCCAGCCACTGGTGCAGGGTAACCAGCTTTCCTTCAGCCACCATGGCTGAGCCGCCTTTTTCGATCAGTTGCACAATTGAAACCGGCTCATCCAGCTGGTGATACAGGGAATAAGCCCGCTCCCAATCGCGACACTCGACCAGGTTCCCTGCTAGAGACAGTATGATCTTGCGGGTCTCTTCTGGTCTTTCACGTTTGATCTGGGTTTGCAGGAAGTCACGGAATAAATGATGATAGCGCAACCAGGATTCCTTGCCTTCGCCGATCGGCAGAACGAACAGGTTGAACTGAACTGCTTTCTGCATCAGGTTCCACCAGTTGATCTTTATGCCCAGTGTCTTGCCGATCACTTTTTCACAGGTGGTGGCATCGAATTCTTCCAAAAGTGATGAACGCAGCAGGAAATCCTGCATTTCGGGTGTCTGCTGGTCCAGCACCTGTTGGGCCAGGTAGTCATACAACCCGATGCCGGAATTTTTTGCCAGACGTAATCGCTCGCTAATCCCTTCGCCCATCAGGTGAGTCGAAAGCAGTAAACCGGTGATCCAGCCTTCGGTCTGTTGATTGATATCGATGGCTGTGTCTTTCGAAATGTTCATCTGGTAGTTGCGTAATAGCAGTGCCTGTATTTCTTCCGGTAAAAATGCCAGTTCATCATAGCTCAAGCCACCCACCTGGTTACGCGCCACCAGCAGTGGCAGGTCGGGCAATGTCAACAGGCGGCGGGATGAGATGAACAGGTGGGCATTCTCATCCAGGTCCTGCACCAGTGAATTGATGAATTGGTTGACCTCTGCACTGTCTTCGACCAGGTGAAAATCATCGAGGATGATCACAAATTCTTCGCCGATATGTTCATATGCATCGTTGACCAGGGTGGAAACCAGCCACGGGATGTTCAGGTTGTCCTGCGTCGAGTTGGTGATTGCCGAGAGTGTACTGATGCCAAAAGCAGGGAAGCGGGCCTGAATGCTGGCTACCAGGTGGGTGATGAAGCGGATCAGGTCGCAGTCCAGGGTATCGATCGAGAACCAGCTGATCGGCCAGGGGGTCTGGGTGGCAAAATCAACCAGCAGCGAGGTCTTGCCATAACCAGCCGGGGCTGCCAGGATGGCCAACTTGACATCCAGCAGGTCGTTCATCAGGTCAAGCAGGCGTTTACGCGATAGAATATCTTCCCGCCGGCGCGGCAGCGTGATTTTTGTCTTCGTGATCGCTAAACCTGTGCTCACCTGGTTCATCCTCTTAACTATCTTACTATTAAACTCATTGATAAGTCATTAGTGACTAAAATTTTGAGTTTTCTATAGAAATCGTTGGTGTAACATTCTTTCTGTAAAATACTGAACCTTAACAAAAGCGGTGAGTCAGTAGTATCCTAAAAAGATTACCACATCTGAATAGGAGAACGAGATGACTCACCAAGAAAATTATAACCTTTC